>Ga0304730_1001970_pt1 | contig 15069 bp, 8 predicted proteins | sample M_130628_MF_Meta_FD_190474 | JGI IMG/M metagenome (GOLD analysis project Ga0304730, IMG submission 190474) | Freshwater microbial communities from Lake Montjoie, Canada to study carbon cycling - M_130628_MF_MetaG (v2) (version 2) | ecosystem: Environmental > Aquatic > Freshwater > Lake | place...
GGCGAGCGTGAGGTCGTCGTGATCCTCGTCTTCGCTCGTCAGAAACTCGAAGCCCACCCGGGCCTGCGGATCCCAGCCGTCGATGTGAAACTCCACGCCATACTCGCGAAACTGTACGTTCCGCTTGATCGCGTAACCGCGCTTTGTAAAGAGCCGCGACAGCAGATCGCAGCCCTGGGTCTCGCTGAGCGTGTCGTACATCGGAAGCAGGAACTCCTCGGGGGGAAAACGGGGGGGTCGCGGCCGAACGCCGCCGCCGGCGAAGAATAGCCGATCTCGGCCGCAGCAGTCACCCGGGTGTTGGTAAAGTTGAGGTGTCCCTCGCCACCCCCATGGGCCGCACCATGATTCGCCGAAGCATCCGCGACGCCGCCGACTGGATCTCCCGGGTCATCCATCATCCCCGCGAGGAGCTGACGCACTGGCAGGCGACGGCGCGGTTCTGGTACGACCTCGCGCGGGTCGGTGGCCGGCGGCTCCAGGAAGACCGCGCCTTGCAGATGGCCGCGGCCCTCGCCTTCCACACGCTGTTTGCGCTCATGCCGCTGGCGATCGTGAGCACGGCGCTCTTCAAAGGCATGCAGGGGACCGACAAACTCCAGTCGCTCGTCCACCAGCTCGTGCAGTCGGCCGGCCTCGATACGGTCCGGATCATGCCCGCCGACGGCACGGCCGGCACCGACACCGTGTCGCTCGGCACCTGGCTCGAGGACATGATCGGCACGTTCGGGACGATCGACCTGGAGACGCTCGGCCTCCTCGGCCTCGCCGCGATGATCTACGCGGCCGTGGCGATGATGGTGACGATCGAAGACTGCTTCAACACCATCTACCGCGCACCCCAGGGCCGCTCCTGGCTGCGGCGGATGCCGGTCTACTGGACGGTACTCACGGTGGGTCCGCTCGGCATCGCACTGCTGTTCCTCGTCGACAGCCACGTGGGCCGGTGGATCGCCTCGGTGGAGGCCCGCGCGGGGCTGATCCACGTGCTCGGCGTGGTCTGGAGCGTGGGCATCATCACGCTCATGCTCCTGGGCACGTTCGTGCTCCTCCCCAACACCCAGGTCTCGTGGCGGTCGGCCGTGGGCGGCGCCTTCGTCTCCGCGGTGCTCCTCCACATCGGCAAGGTGGGCCTCGCCGCCTACATCAACAACGCCTTCTCTTTCAGCCATCTCTACGGCCCGCTCGGTTTCGTGCCGGTGCTCATGCTCTGGACCTACGCGATGTGGATCTGCATCCTCTTCGGCGTGGAGGTGGCGGCGATCGTGCAGCGGCTCGGGGGCCGCCATGAGATCGACGAGGTGTCGCGACTTCGCCCTCGCTCCGCGCTGCTCGACGCCTCGTCGGTGTTGCTTCTGATGGAGGCGATCGCCGAGGGCTTTGAAGCCGGTAAGGCAGTGCCCCTCGCCGCGCTCGTTGAAGAGACGGGCCTGCCCGAACCGGTGGCGACCGAGATCCTCGAGAAACTTGCCACGGAGGGCTTCGTGCATCGCGTGGCGACGAACGTCGCCGCCTACACGCTCGCCCGCCCGCCGCAAGACATCTCCGCTGAAAGCCTCGTGGAGTTTGGTCAGGGCATGCTCCACGACCGCACCGGCCGCCGAAAGTCGCGGACGGTCGAGGCGCTCCGCCGCTCCCAGCGGGAACTGGCGGCCAACACCTCCCTCGCCGGCCCCAGACGACTCTCCGCCAGCTGACCCTTGCGCCGAACGGACGCGGGTCCCGACGCCCCGCGCCGAGAGGCTACGTGCAGCTGGACTCATACGGCGCACACTTGATCGTCGCGCGTGTATCAGGCTCGGGGCTGCCTCTTCTCGTAGCACAGGTTTTCAACCTGTGTGTCTTCCCGGTTCGCATGGGGCTCGCGGCATCATCACTTGCATATGTGATTCCCGAAGGGGGAGTAGCCGGATCGGAGGCACGCGCAGAAGCCGGTGAGACGTGTGCGCCGCGGCGGTCGCTCCGGAGCGTTTGAGCAGAGAACTCACACGTCCCGCCGGCGCCGAGCATGTCGCCGGCCGGCTGCGGTGGCCCTCCAACGCGCGAGCATCACGTGTGGCCCATAGAACGCCGCGATCGTGCCCCTGGAGCGTTGCTCGCTCAGGAGATCAGCTCACCGGCCCAGAGCGTCTCGAAGAACCGCCGCCACGGCATGATCCGAACGCCGCGGACCACGCGTTCCGCTGCCTCGTTGCAGACGAGAATCGAGAGGCGGGGGCGATGGGTCTCCCCGAACAGGACGAGCGAACGCAGGTCGCGGTCTTCGACCCGTGAACTCCCCTTGACCTCGATCGCAACCTCCCCGGCACCGACCACGAAATCGACTTCCGCCCCGGATTTCGTCCGCCAGAAGTGGATGTCGTATCCGAGCTCCCGGTACGAAGCATGGGCGACGAGCTCCATGAAGACGAGATGCTCCAAAGCCCTGCCAAACTGCTCGCCGCGGGGCTCCGCCATGCGTCGCTTGATGATTGCGCCGGCTACGCCGACATCGAAGAGATAGAACTTCGGGGCTTTGCTGATCACCTGCCTCTCTTGCCGCTTCTTGTAGGGCAACACCAACCGCCCGAGGAGCGTATCGCAGAGAATCAGGAAATACTCCTTCACTGTTTTCGCATCAACGCCGCAGTCGCGGGCGATGTTCGCATAGTTGACCAGTTCACCGTGGCTGTAGCCCATCGCCTCGAAGAACCGAGAAAACGCCGGCACGTTTCGCGTCAGCCCCTCGTCGAACACCTCCTCCTTGAGATAGTCTCGCACGTACGCGTCAAGCGACCGTCGTGGATGGTCGGAGAGATAATGCGTCGGCAGGAGGCCGTGATTGAGCGCCCTCATGAGGTCGAATCCGCCTCCCGTACCATCTGCCGCCGGAAACTCCACCGTGGCCAACGGATACATCTCGTATCGCCAAGCCCGACCCCCCAGCAGATTGGCCCGGCCCCTCTTGAGCTTTCGCGCACTTGACCCACAGAGCACGAACCGAAGCCCGTGGTGCTCGATGAGGCTGTGGACCTCGTCGAGCACCCCAGGAACCTTCTGCACCTCGTCGAGGATGATCGGCCGCTCGAAATCGACGAACGAGCGGGCGAGCAACTGTTCCCTCAGGAGTGCCGGCCGGGCTCCGAAAGCGAGTGCGAGATCGGTCTTCAGAAAGTCGTAGCTCAGGCTTCCCGGAAACGCAGCCTTGAGAAGCGTCGATTTGCCGACCTTTCGCGGCCCCCAAAGAAAGGCTGACTGCCGCGGGGGCAGGTCGATGCGAAGAAGCCGCTGAAATGCACGATCCATTCGGGAGCCTACTCCATTCTGGTAGCACCAAAAAGGAGTTTGCTCCGGTCGGGACGGCCTGTCAAATCTGGTCGGCCACCCGGCCCGCGAGGGCCGCGGAAAGTGGGCATGAGGCGGCGGGCTCACCGCTTCGGTAGCGGGCGAGCAGTTCCTTCGACCGCGCGGCGAGCATCCGGCGGACCTCGCGTCGCTTGCCCTTCACCCGCGGAATCTTCATGGAGTCGTAGGCGGTGGTCTGGTGCCGCATCCAGGCGATCACGGCCGCCTCGGCCCGCCGCTCGATCGGGATTCGCTCAGTGCGGGCCACCGTGCCGCTGCCGACCGGGGTGGCGTGCGACGTGACGGCCGCAGCGAGTTGCTCGGCCAGCGTGGCATGACGCTCGTGAAACCCCAGGAAGGCCCGTACGGCCGCGGCAAAGTCTTCCACATACTCGGCCTGCGCGGCATCGCGTCGCTTCGCCGCCGATGCCTGCCGCTTCGCATAGGCATCCGTGGATCGCTCTGACTCGAGTTCGGTCCGGATCCGCTCCACCGTCGCGCGATCCGCCCAGACGCCCCGCGAAAACGTCCGCCGGCCGACCTTTTCCTGCACCACCCAGTGATCGCCCGTCGCCTTGACCCGCCGCGTCAGTCCCGGATCACCCGGCGGCACGAGAATCCATCCGGCGGGCACGGCCACCACGGCCCCGCTCGCCACGCGAACGGTCGAGTCGGTTGGCCCTGGCATATACAGGTTTCCGGCCATCTTCTCCGAGATTCTCCTCGCGGACCAACGTATCGGCCACACGAGCGTATCGGCCACCCAAGGCGCGGCACTATAACCCCGTAAACCATCGCCCCTCGCGGCCTTACGGCCGGTCGGCTTGCTCCCCGTAGCGCAGGTTTTCAACCTGCGGCACATCCGGCACAGGTTGAAAACCTGTGCTACCGCTCGCCACGCAGTCAAAAAGCCGCTGTTTTCGGCGTTTGCGGCTCGGTTTCAGGCCGCTATCTTTCAGCCCTGGCGTTTCGCTACCCGGCGGGTGACTCATGCGCGGTGCTGCACGCAGACTCCTCTCCTTTTTCCTCGCCGCCACGGCGGCCGTCGCCTCCGCGCGGGAATACGTCATTCGCGGCGTTGATGACCCCGCCCCCGATCTCCTCGCGCGATCGCTGGCCAACGACAACGGCCTGCTCTTGCTCACCAGCCCGCTCACCACGCGGAAGGCGTATCTCGCCGCCGTCGTCGAAAAAACGACGCTCGTACTGCAACACGCCGGCCACCCCGACGCCAAGGCGACAGCCACCGTCGAAACCGGCACCGACGGCGACCGCGTGATCATCGACGCCGTCCCCGGCGCACGCCACCTCGCGGCCTCGATCGAGATCACCGGCCTGCCCGACAACCTCGCCAGCGACCTCCGCGGCTGGCTGAAGTCGCAGCGGCCGCCCGCCGATGCGGTGCCCCGCGCGGTGGACACCGCGAGCGGCTGGAGCGGGACGAGGTGGTTCGACCACCGCGGCCAGCCCGCCCGCATGGAGCCCGCTCTCTGGAGCCGCGGCCAGCCCGCCCCGTTCGATCCCCAACACCTGCGGACCGTCCGCGCGGCGATCGCGCAGTTCCTCCGCGATCACGGCTCCTTCGCTGCAGCGCGGGGCGTGGAAAAGCCGCAGACCACCGGGCCACGGTGCGACGTCACGGTGGCCCGCGGCGACGACGGCGCGGTGCTCACGATCGCGTTCGCCAACCTGCCGCCGGCTGCCGTCCTCCGGGAAGTCGAGGTCGCGCCCGCCTCACGGGTTTCGTCCGCCGTCCTCTGCGAGACGCTCGGCATCGAGATCGGCCGCACGGTCACCGAGCACGACCGGTTGGCGTGGCTCGAGGCCGTCAGGGAATCTGGGCGATTCGTCCGCCACGACGTGAAGTTCAAGGAGACCAAGCCCGACGCCAGCGGTGTGACCGGTGTCGTCGCGATCTTCGATCTCACGGCGTACCCGCACGTGCCGATCCTCGGCCAGCCGCTCACTCGCGAGGAGGAGGTGATGCTGCGTTTCCGGTCGTGGCTGCTCGACACCCTCGCGAACGACGACGACCTCACCGTCGGCTGGCACCGCGGCACCGACGAGCCAGCTGCGGCCAGGCTGGCGATCTCCACCCGCGACGGCGTGCTCCTCACGTGCCTCCCAGACACCGACGACGCCTGCGGCGTGGCGGCGAGCGGCCTCGGGCTCGGCTGGTACCTGCCCCGGGCCGCGGGCCGGTTCGAGGTGCCGTTGCCGATGAAGGTTCGCGGCTGTTTCACCGTCGCCCTCGACCTCACCGAAACGAGTGACCGCGGCCGCTACTCCTACCCTCGCAAGTTCACCGTGGCGGCCGGGCTTGAACCGCGGCCGCACGATGCCGAAGCGGCCGTCGCCATCACGGCCCGGATCGAGCCGGTCGCCTGCCTGTCGCTCGTGCATGGGGCGGAGTCGCAGGTTCGCTGGGAAGACGACGTGCTTGTGGTCACCGAACGCGGCACGGAGGCGCGGTTCGAGGGCGCATCCGGCCGGCTCGTCTCGATTCACGCGCCCGACGGATCGACGCTGGACGTCGGCGCGTCGCCGGGGCTGCTCGCCCGCGACCTCGGCGTGCTCCGCGACCGGGCCGGCGCCGACGCCTATCGCGCCGACACCCCGATCACGTCGCTCGTCGAGTTCATCGCCACCGACGGGTTTCTCGACGCCGCGGGTCGGATCTCCGCTGCGGCGGGCTTCACCGACGCCTTCACCACATGGCGACCGCGAATCGGCACCGTCGACGCCAACCTCCTCGAGATGGCGGGCCGCGGCGGCTTTGCCACCGCCGACTCCCGAGTGGCGACCGCCATTGCCCAGTTGGCCGACGATGACTTGCAGCCCTTGCCCGTGATTCCAACGGCTCCGAACGCCAGCCCGACCGACACCTGGTCGATGCTCACCCTCGCCACGGCAACGCAAGCCTGGCGGTGGCTCGACGAGTCGTGTGGCCGCGACGCCTGGCCCTGCGCCCTGGTGCGGATCGCGACGCTCGCGGCCGGCAAAGACTCCACCGGCGCGCTCTGGGAAATCACGTCACTGATGGCCAACACGCACTACGGCCCGATCGCCAATCTTGCTGCCGCCAACCTGATCCCGATCGAGACCATGGCGGTGTCGTTTGCGAGGCAGGGCCAGACGCGGCTCTCCACCACCGCGTTCCATGCCGACTGCGAGGCCGTCCGAGCCGTGCTCGCCGACTGCGGCCTCGACCGCTGCGGCGTGGCGCTCGTCCGTTCGCTCGACGACGACGAGGCCCGTGCGATCGGGGGCACCTGCTTCGGCGACCCGGCCGTCCTGCTCCCGCTCGTCCACGAACTCCGCGGCTGCGCCTCGGAGGACGCCGCGCTCGCCGCCCTCCCCACCGCCCTCGACCACTGGTGGGACTCATCCCTGCGGTCAGTCGTGGCGTCTGCTCTCGCCGCCAGGACCGATCTGAAGACGGCCGACAAGCCCGACAGCGATCAGACGCCGCGGCGGTGACGGCGCAGGGGCTGTTTTCTGTGGGTGGCCCCGAATCGTGCGGCATGGGCGCAGGCACAGGTTGAAAACCTGTGCTACGGGGCGACGCGGGATGCTTGTGCAGGTTGACAACCTGCACCTACGTGCGGGGTACGAACTCAGCGAGGGGCTGCCCGTGCTCCGAGAGCCGGCGTTACCGGCAAGCGAAGGCAGGATGCCGAGAGCGTTGCCGGCATCGAGTGAGCGTCGGGCAGGATGCCCGACGCGAACGTCCGGCGACGGGGCATGGGCAGCCCTGAGCGACGCGATGGACAGGCACAGGTTGAAAACCTGTGCTACGAGGCGACGCGATGGACAGGCACAGGTTGACAACCTGTGCTACGGGGCGATGCGGAGCGCGTGCCGTGCTCAGCCGCAGCCGCACATGCCGCCGCCGCACGCGGCCGTCCGCGCTGCCAGCCGCCGTTCGATGGCCAGCGACGTGGGCGTGATCGAAAGCCCACCGAGCGCCGTGCAGCGGAGTTCGCGGGGCATCTGCTCCGCCACCCGCTTGGCCGTGGCCACGACCTCGTCGAATGGGATCACCTGATCGAAGCCGGCGAGGGCCATGTTGGCGCAGGCCAGCGCGTTGGCCGCGGCCATCACGTTCTTGCCAAGGCAGGGAACCTCGACACGGTTCGCCACGGGATCGCAGATCAGGCCGATCATGCTCTGCATCGCCAGCGACGCGGCCGTGAGCGACTCACGCAACGTGCCGTCGGCGAGCGTCACGATGGCGGCAGCCGCCATCGCGGCGGCCGAGCCTCCCTCGGCCTGGCAGCCTCCCACCTCGGCCGCGAACGACCAGGGCGTGCAGATGAACACGCCGATGAGCCCCGCGGCGAGCAGGCCCCGTGCCATCGCCTCCTCGTCGAGCCCGAGATCCTCGGCGAGCGTGATCACCGCACCCGGCAGCGCGGCGCAGGCACCCGCCGTCGGCGCCGCCACGATCACCCCCATCGAGCTTTTGACTTCCATCAGTGCCGTGACGGCGAGCACGATGCGGTTGAGCGTGGCATCGCCCACGAGCCGGCCGCCGGCGAGCGCCGCCGCGAAGCCCGGGGCCTGGGCCGGCAGCACGCGGTCGTCGTAGGTCGTGCCGGCGATCCCCTCGGCGATCGAGGCCTGCACAAGCCGCACGATCCCGATCATGCGGTCGATCACTTCCCGCTCGGCAAGCCCGCCCCGCTCCATCTCGTAGGCAACGGCGTGCCGCCAGAGCGGGATCCCTTGGCCTGAGTCGGCGGCGAGCAGCGCGGCGGCCGACGAAAAAGGCACGCTCGAACCGCGGCGCGATCGCACCGGCAGCACGGGGGCGAGCGCGTGAATGCGTGCCGCCGGATCACCTGCTTCGATCGCGGCGACGGCGGCCGGCGGCAGCGGCGCCTGCGACTGAATGCGCACGAGATCCCCGGCGGCCGAGTCGAGGATGGTCGCGTCGTCGATCGCGAAGCCAGCGAGCGATTCGATCCTGGTAACGAGGTCAGCAGCCTGGTGCCGAGAACCGGCCACGACGAGCGTCTCGTAGTAGTCGCCATGCAGCGACAGGCTCCAGCCGTCGATGTCGACCACCTCGATCATCCCGCCGCCGGTGGAGATTGCGCGGAGGGTGTGCGACTGCCCGTGGCGGGTGAGCGTGAGCCGGTAGGTGTTGGGATGCGGGTCGCCTACGTCCACCGTCTCGATTCGTACCTGCGTGCCCGCGTCGCGAATCGCCGCGGCCGAGCCCGGGAGCCGTGGGTCGGCCGCCTCCCAGCCAAGCAGGCCGCCGAAGAGCCCCATGTCGGACCCCTGCGACTCATGCGTGGTGGGCAGCGATCCGTCCCGGTCGAACTCCACGAGCACGTCGTCGGGGGTGCCGCCGACGAGGTCGCGGGCGAGCCGCCCGATCCGGAGGGCGGCCGCGCAGTGGGAACTCGAAGGCCCGCGCATCACGGGGCCGATCACGTCGTTGAAAATGCTCACCAGCATGGTCTGTCTCCCGCTCTCCCGTTTCCCGGCCTCGCGTGGCACAAGGCCGCTCGAGCAAGTATCGTTCATCGGCCATTTCCGTCCACGCTGCCACTCAATGAGCCGCGACATGACCCAGACCGATTGGACCGTGCTGTCGCTGCATCTGGCGGCCATGCTCGCCACGGCCATCGCGCTTGGCTGCCTCGCCCGGCGGCTCGGCATCCCGGCCGTGGTCGGCGAGATCGCCGGCGGCCTCGTGCTCGGCCCCACCATGCTCGGCCGCCTGGCGCCGGACCTCTTCGCCTGGCTCTTTCCGCCGACGGGGCCGGTCGCGTCGGCGCGGGGGGCGATCGCCCGGGTCGGAATGCTGTTTTTCATCGTGACGATCGGGCTCGACATCAGTCTCAACGAACTCCGCCGCAGCGGCCGCAAGGCGCTCCTCGTCGGCAGCGTCGGCACGTTCGTGCCGCTCGTGCTCGGATTCGTGATGTGCTACCTGTTCCCGGGCGTGATCGGCGTGACCTCGAAGGACCAGTTCGCGACGGCGCTCTTCATGGGGTCGATCCTCTCGCTTTCGGCCAACCCGGTGATCGCCCGAATCCTGATGGACATGGGGCTTTTCAAGAGCGACATCGGCCGCACGATCATGTCGGCGACGCTCGTGGACGACCTCGTCGGCTGGGGCCTATTCGCCGTCATCCTCGCCGAGTTCGGGCCGCAGGCCTCGGGCGGGGGCGCGGGCGTGGCGGTGCTCGCCTCGGTGGCGGTATTCCTCGGGGGAGTCGTGCTGGCCGGTCGCTACGTGCTGCCGCGGCTCTTACGCTGGGCCCACGAACGGCTTCCCTACCCAGCCGGCTCGATCTCCTGCATCCTCGCGCTGGCCCTCGTGGCCGCGGCTGGCTCCGAACACCTCGGCCTGCACTCGTTCCTCGGCGCGTTCGTGATGGGCATCGCCCTGGCGGGCGTCTACGAGCGGCAGCCGGAGCCCTTCACGATCATCGGCGACTTCTCCTATGCCGCCTTCACGCCGATCTTCTTCGTGTCGATGGCGATCTCCGCCGACTTTATCAAGGGCTTCGACCCGTGGCTCGTCGCGCTGATCACGGTCGTCGCGTTTGTCGGCAAGATCTCAGGCGTGTATATCGGCGGCAAGATCGCCGGCATGCGCAACCGCGAGGCCCTCGCGGTGGGCTGCGGCCTCAATGCCCGAGGGATCCTCGGCATCGTGATGGCGGCGGCCGCCCGCGATGCCGGCCTCATCGACCTCAGGCTGTTCGTCGCCTGCGTGCTGATGTGCGTGATCACCACCATGGCCGCCGGGCCCGCACTGGGGGCGCTTATCAGTCGCCAGGCCGCGGAGTGAGCCGGCCGCCCTCGTAGGTGCAGGTTGGCAACCTGCACCAGCGGCCACGCTGGCCATGATTTCGCACAGGTTAAAAACCTATGCTACGGGAAGCAGGGTGACTGCCCGCCGTCGTAGGTGCAGGTTGGCAACCTGCACCAGCAGCAACGCTGGCCATGATTTTGCACAGGTTAACAACCTGTGCTACTGGGAAACCTGATGCCATCCCGCATGGACCGGCGACGCCGCGCGAACCAGCCGAGTCCGCCGAGGGCCGCGACGGCCACGAGCGTGCACGACTGCGGCTCGGGCAGAAAGAGCGTTTCGGGAGCGGTGCCGAAACCCCAGGTGACATTCCCGCCCACCCAATCAGCATCGAACGGGTTGAGCGTGGTGATGCCGCCGACCACGTTGAATCTGAATTGCGCGTGGTTGCGGATCAGGAAGTTGTCCTTGAAACCGTTCGCGGGCAACAGGCCGCTCCCGCCACCATCGCTGTAGATCCCGAGGTTGATCATGCTTGCAGCGTCTGTGCCTTTCACAACGTTGCCGTTGAAGTTGATTCCCTGGGGTGTCAGATCGCTGTTGCCCACTGTGCCGATGCCGAAGCCAAGCGTGGGCGGGATCGTCACGGGCGTAGCGAATGATCTGAACTGCCAGCCCTGGTCGCCTGGGTTCACCGCGATCAGGTTCGAGGCCAGCATCGAACTCCCCGTCAGCGTCTGTGGCGTCCAGGAAACGGGCTGATCCTGATGGATCCCCGTTTTGCTCACCGCATAGGCATGGCCAGTCGCCGACACATACGTCAGCACCGGGCGGATGCCCGACACGGGATCGGCGATGTTGAAGTAGAAACTGGTCAGGATGTCGGTTTTGTTCTGCGACGCGGGGCCCTCGTTGTAGAGGTCGATGGTCAGGGTGGTGCCGGTGCCGGTCAGCACGGCCCGCACCGATAATGGGTGACCATCGATGGACGTGCCACTCTCGATGAACGTCACCGTAGAGGCATTGGCCGACATGGCGAGTGGCACGAGTGCGAGGGCGGCTGCCGACACGCAGGGAAGGAAACGCGAACGAAACGACGAAGCATGGAACATGGGCATGGAGCGATCTCCGCGATCGCGCCTACCCTGGCGACTTGGCAACGAATCGTGACCCGCGGATCAGTTCCGCGAAGGATGGACGGACGGGTCTCCGTGGCGGCGCCGGCGCCGCCACCAGGCCGCCCCGCCGGCGGCCACGACAGCGAGCGTTGCGTTCATGCCGGGCTCTGGCAGGGCGCTCACGTAGGCAGTGGACGTGCCCTTGATCGTGAACGAGTAGTCGCCCGGAGCCAGCGGCACCGTCTGAAAACTCGTGACCCCCGGACCGGGATAGATGTGGGTGGGGACGTTCGTGTTGTTGTTGTAGACCTCCGACCCCGTGGCGGGCGACGAGAGCAGCCGGGAGATCGCGGGGTTGGAACCGAGTAGCCCACCGAAAACGGACCTACCGAGAGTATCGAGCACGTCGAACGAAAAATCATTCGAGGCGGTAGCGATGTTGGTCAGCGGCGCGTAGGAGTAGACCGCCATCCGTTCGACGACGTTGAAATCGAGCGACACGCCGACCCGCGAGTTGGGGTCTTCGCTGACAACGGAAAACTTGCCTGTCACCGCCCAGTCCGCTATGCCGTTGCTGATCGTGCCGTGCTCAGCGTCGGTGAGCAGCGTCTCGGCGACAAGGTCGATCGAGACCGTGTTGGCCGAACCGACGCCGGCGAACAGGCGATCCCTGCTGACCATGCTGCCGAGCGGCGGCCAACTGCCCGCTGGCAGCGTCGGGATCGTAGCACTGGCCGTGCCCGGGGGAAGCGGATCGGGGTTCGGGGCTGTGTAGACATCAGATCGGGCGAAGTTGCGACCCAGCAGGAAGTCGGTCGACACAGGTGTCCCAACCGTGATCCCCTTGGGCACGCCCTGCCCAGTGGGATTGAGCTGCACAAGCACCCGCTCGCCAGCGGGCTGGGAAAAGCCCACGGGAGCGTTGTTCGTCCAGTTCTCGGGCGGTGGCAGCGGCAGCGCGGAGGCGACGAACGACTGATCGGCGTCGAGACCTCCGACGTGGGCATTGATACCAGGGGCGCTGTCGACCGATGCCGCGGTGCTCATCTTCACCACGAAGCCGGCCGTGTCGCCGACCAACAAGGCACTGCCGCCTGGAACCGGACTGAGCGTCATGCCGTAGATCTTCTGCTGCGCGAAGGCATACATGGCCGTGGGGGCCGGCGGATCGCCGGCCCGGCTCGGTTGCGCGGCGAACGCCAGGGCCGTGGCGACGATCATCATCACGGTCATCGCCGACGTGGTGTGCCGGAGTGAGCAAAGGCGGCGGCAGAGACGGACGACGTTCGCGATGGCTTGGGGTGCGGGCGTGTGGGTCAACATGGTCTCAATCTCCGGAGGCTGAGTGGTTCCCCCGCGAAGGACGGCATGAGCCGATCCACCCGAGGGAAACGAACGCTTGATCCGACGCTGCTGGAATGCAGTGGAAGCAAGCCGTCCTGCGGCGCTTCCTCCACGCGTCGGCCTACGCTGCGCCGTTCACTCCGCACGAAGCGAAACGACCAGCGACCCGTCTTCCGAAAACTGAACCCAGGCCCACTCGCATCGTGCGGCGTTGCAGGCGGCCCCCGCTAACAGCAGGTGATCCACGCCATGGCTCCGGCTCGGCCAACCAGTCGCACGCTGCCGCGGCCGGGACAGCGACGACGTCAAAAGCCCGTTATTCGCCGCGGCTGCGTGAATGGACAGCTTGGCCCTCGCCGTGGCCGCCACCATCCGCGGTGCGGGAGGCCGCCGTCACACGCGACGCAGCGAATTCCTGCATCGCTGCCGCAGGCACCACGACGCCAGCACCAGGCCAATCGCACCGCTGGCGAGCGTATTCGGCTCCGGCACCACGATGAACTCGGTGGTGTAGCCGCTGACGGTGCCCGAGCCGAAGTTGGTGGTAGCCTGCTTCGTCAGCAGCGTCACGCCCGTGAAGTTCGGCATGTTGGTGGCCGCCCACGTCGAGATACCGACGTAGTTGGTGCCGTTGTAACTCACCGAACCACCGGCACTCTTCACGTAGTAGTTGTAGGTGGCGTTATCCACGTCTGCGAGGAAGTCTGCCTGGGCGTCGGTGTAGAAGCCACCCTGGAACGACTCCCCCGGAACGATGCTGTCGACGTCGAAGTAGACGTTGACGGCATTGCCCGCTCCAAGAGCGATGTCGAAGGGAGTCGCCCCCGTGAGCCGCAGCACGTCGTTGAGGCTGCCCGGGTCGCTCCATACCGAGGATCCCGAGGCTGTGAACTCGAAGGCAAACGCCATCGCCGACGACGACAACCGCGAGGCCGTCAACACGCCGGGGCTGCTGCCGGGACCGACCGACCCTGCTCCGGTGAGCACGCCAGCCACGCTCCCCGTCCCCGTCAGCCACGACGCCGCCGCGAGCGACAGGGTGCCGGAGGCGATCGAACCATTGACCTTCAAGGTGCCGGAGTCGATGAGCGTGGGACCTGTATAGGTGTTGTTTCCAGCGATGGTCAGGATGCTGGAACTGGCGCCCGACATTCTCAGGGAGCGGTTGTTGCCTGTGATGGCGGCATGAAGGGTCAAGGCCGAGTTTGCACCCAGAACCACCTCGACGTTCGATTCGAGCGTCAGTCCCGTGTGAACCGCGTGCGAGCCGGCCTGCACGTTGATCGTGCTCGCCGCCGTGCCGCTCGCGGCGAGCGTGATCCGCCCCGTGCCGCCGCTGCCGATGTCGAGATCGTACGACGCGCTGGAGTTGTTGAACGTGATGCCGTTCAGGCTGGGGCTCGCGCCGTTCAGCAAGACGACCACCGTGCCGCTGCCGGCCGCCGCGCCGAAGGTGGCCGTGTCGGTGGTGGCATACGAGGCGTCGAGGCCCGGGGAACCCTGGTTCGTGCCCCAGTTGGCACCGAAGGCGTTGGCGCCCGTGCCCGTAAGCGTTCCCCAGTTGCCGCTGCCGTTCGTGGCCCAGGTCGACTGACCGCTATAGACCTGACCAGAGACCGCGACGTTCACATTCGGGATCGAGCCAAACTCCGCGCCCACGAGTGACGAGTAGGTGCCGGTGATCGAGCCGAGGATCGAACCGGTGCCGGTGAGCGTGTACGTTGCCGTCTGCGGTGTCGCCGCACCGAGGAACGCGGCCGACCCGGCGGTGAGGCCCAGGGCGAAGCCGCTCGGGCCACCCGCGAACGAGCCGAGCGTGCCGCTGGCGGTCGTCGCGTTGAGTCCGGTGCTCGTCACAACCACCGAAGGCCCTGAAACCGTCGCACCTTGATGAAGGTATCCCAGGGCAAGGGTCGAGGTGCTCGTCGTGAACACCCGCTGGTTGACCGGGTTGGCGGTGTAGTTGACGACGACAGGGGCGGTCGTGCCGAACTCCATCGTGGTCGTCGCCGAGAACGAGCCGGAGAGGAGGCCCGCCGAGGCGGCCGAGCCGCTCACGGTGTAGCCGGCGGTCTGGCTCGCTGCGGCACCCGCGAAGGTGGCCGACCCGCTCGTGAGCGACAGCGAGTAGCCGTTGCTCGAAGAGAACGTGTTGACCGTGCCGCTCGCCGTCGTGGCGTTGGAGCCGGTGCTCGTCACGCCGGTCGTGCCGGAGGGCAGCGTGCTCGTGATCAGGTAGCGACCCAGGGACACCGGAGACGAGGTTACCGAAAACGCCCGCTGATCAACCGGGTTGGCGGTGTAGTTGACGACGACGGGGGCGGTCGTGCCGAACTCCATCGTGGTCGTCGCAGAGAACGAGCCGGAGAGGAGGCCCGCCGAGGCGGCCGAACCGCTCACGGTGTAGCCCGCCGTCTGCGAGGCTGCGGCACCCGCGAAGGTGGCCGAGCCGCTCGTGAGCGACAGCGAGTAGCCGTTGCTCGAAGAGAACGCGTTGACAGTGCC
>Ga0304730_1001972_pt1 | contig 15064 bp, 10 predicted proteins | sample M_130628_MF_Meta_FD_190474 | JGI IMG/M metagenome (GOLD analysis project Ga0304730, IMG submission 190474) | Freshwater microbial communities from Lake Montjoie, Canada to study carbon cycling - M_130628_MF_MetaG (v2) (version 2) | ecosystem: Environmental > Aquatic > Freshwater > Lake | place...
AACATGTTATAAAATTAGGGAAATAATTGAATATCCCATCTTTAATTGATTATAAATAATTATTAAACTTATTCATCTCCTTTACAAATTACGAAGTACTTTTAATGCCGTGGCAAAATCTACAAACAGAATTACTATTTTAGGAATAGACCCTGGAACAATTGTAATGGGCTATGGATTAATCAGTATTGAAAACAATAAGCCTACTTTAATAGAAATGGGTGTATTGAAACTAGCGAAATATAAAGACCAATACAAAAGACTTTTAATTATTCACAACAAAGTATCTGAATTGGTGCGCATACATCAGCCGAATGCTTTTGCAGTAGAGGCTCCTTTCTTTGGAAAGAATGTACAAAGCATGCTAAAGCTAGGCAGAGCGCAAGGCGTAGCTATAGCAGCTGCCATGGCTAGTGGTGTAGAAGCGATAGAGTACCTGCCAAAAAAGGTAAAACAAAGTGTAACAGGCAATGGCAATGCTACCAAAGAACAAGTATGGAAAATGCTGCAACAAATTTTAAAATTTGAGGAGCAACCAGAATTTTTGGATGCAACAGATGCTGTAGCAGTAGCACTATGTCATTATTACCAAAGCACTTCGACACTTGGCACAAAAAGCAAATTGGGTGGCTGGGAAGATTTTATAAAAGCAAATCCAGATAAAGTAAAAATCAACAAAAAGCATTAGTTGTAAAAAGATATTTGTACTTGTTGTAAAATAACTTAATTTTACTTTTGCATGAGCAATCGCAATATTAGAGTAATATTTGTACTAGCCGTACTAGCATCTGTATTGATGATGGCTACCCAATATTTATGGGTAAAAAAAGCATATACACTAGCAGAAAATGATTTTGAAAGAAAAGTGAAATACGCTTTGCGCGATGTAGGCGAAAATTTAATGCGAAGCAATTATCCTACTTATGTGGCACCTGCCGACATGGTAAAAAAAATTACCAATGAATATTACATTGTAAAAGTTGGCGATAAAATAAGTTACGTATCATTAAAAGAATTGCTGAAGCGCGAATTAAAAGCACAAGATTTAAATACTGATTTTGAATTTGGCGCATATGATTGCGAAAGCGAAAATATGAAATACGGCGAAAGAGTAAATGCAGATTCTACCAAAGACGAAAATGAAAAGCCAACTGAATTTCCAAAATTAAAAGACGAGAATTATTATTTTGGCATTAATTTTCCGAAGAGAGAAAGTTTTTTAAGTGGCGAATTGTGGTATTTAAAAATGAGTACGTCTATATTAATAGGATTACTTGCTTTGATGGCATACATTGTATTTTTTATTTTTAAACAACGTCGCCTGCAAGAAATTCAAAAGGATTTTGTAAATAATATGACCCATGAGTTTAAAACTCCTTTAAGCACTATTCAAATAGCAAGTGAAGTATTAAAGAATCCAAATATTGCAAATAACCCACAGCGATTGTTAAATTATGCCACTATTATTGGCAACGAAACTACACACCTTACAGGCCAAGTAGAAAGAGTATTGCAAATGGCTAACACAGAAAAAGGCGAAGTTATTTTAAAGAAAAGTTCATTTATACTGAATGATATAGTAAATGAAATTGTAACTAAATACAGACCATTTGTGCGCAGCAAAGAAGGTGATATTATTATAAATGCAATTAATGAAGATATTGCCATATTTGCAGATAGACTGCATTTGAAAAATGTGGTAAGCAACCTGGTAGATAATGCATTAAAATATTGCGATAAAGATCCACATATTATCATTACCTTAGCAGAAGTTGCCAAGGGTATAGAAATTTGTATAAAGGACAATGGCATTGGCATTAAAAAAGAACATTTAAAAAATATATTTGACAAATTTTATCGCGTGCCTACTGGCGATATTCATGATGTAAAAGGCTTCGGTTTGGGGCTTAGTTATGTAAGATTAATCACAAAAAGGCACGGTGGAGAAATAAAATGTGTCAGCGAATTTGGAAAAGGCACAGAATTTACTATTTTTATACCTAAATCATAATTATATATGGCACAGAAAACAAAGATTTTATTAGTAGAAGACGACACAAGCTTAGGCTTTGTAGTAAAAGATAACTTGGAAGATGCCGGTTATGAAGTAACCTTATGTACAGATGGCAATGCTGGCTTACAATCTTTCAATAAAAATTACTACGATTTATGTTTGTTTGATGTAATGCTTCCACAAAAAGATGGAATCAGTTTGGCGCAAGCAGTACGCAGAAAAAATGATCATATTCCTATTTTGTTTATCACTGCAAAAAATATGAGTGAAGATAAAATGGCTGGCTTTAAAGCTGGTGCAGATGATTATATTACGAAGCCATTTAATATAGATGAATTGTTAGCGCGTATAGAAGTATTTATCCGCAGAACTAAAGCAAGCACCGAGCAAACTAAGTTTGAAATTGGTAAGGCGTTGTTTGATATGGATAATTTGAGTATTGATGGGCCTGGTACACAAGTACGCCTTACACAAAAAGAAGCAGACTTATTGTACTTCTTTTGCCAAAATCCAAACCGCATTGTAAAGCGCGAAGAAGTACTTACAAAAGTATGGGGTAAGGATGATTATTTCTTGGGCAGAAGTATGGATGTGTTTATAACCAAGCTTCGTAAATATTTAAAAGAAGAAACAGAAGTAGAAATTCAAACAATCCATGGCGTAGGTTTTAAATTTGTAAACCCTAGTGCTAAAGTAGAAGAAGAATAATCTTTGGAATAAAAAATAAAAAAATGCGAGTAGTTTTAAGTAAGCTGCTCGCATTTTTTTTGCATCTTTATTACAGGTGTTTTAAAATTTCTATTTGCACTGCCTGTAATTCTTCAGAAGTAAGTTTTAATTTTTCTTGTGTAAAATTTAAATCGTTTGCACTATTGATTGGCACCAAATGCATGTGTGCATGAGGCACTTCTATGCCTATTACGCTAATGCCAACTCTATTACATGGCATTGCACTTTCTATTGCTTTGGCTATTGGTTTTGCAAATACTAACCATTCTGACATATAGTTATCTGGCACATCAAACAGTTTATCTACTTCTAATTTTGGCACTACCAACACATGGCCTTTTACCAATGGAAACACATCCAAAAAAGCAATAAATTTTTCGTTTTCAGCTATTTTGTAACAAGGTATTTCTCCTGCAATAATTTTTGAGAATATAGATGGCATAAATGAATTACACAGTTATCTCTTCTATTTTAAATTTCATCACACCGCTTGGCACTTGAATATCTGCAATTTCTCCTACCTCTTTACCCAACAAACCTTTACCAATTGGGCTAGTTACAGAAATTTTTCCAAGTTTAATGTCTGCTTCGTTTTCGCTTACCAAATGATAAATCAATGTTTTTTTAGTAGCTACATTTGTTATTTTTACTTTGCTTAATATGGTTACTCTACTCAAGTCCATGTCGTTTACATCTATCACACGGCTATTTGCAACTGCACTTTCTAATTGTGCCACTTTAGCCTCATGCATGCCTTGTGCTTCTTTTGCAGCATCGTACTCTGCATTTTCTTTCAAGTCGCCTTTTTCGCGAGCTTCTGCAATTGCAGCTGCTATTGCTGCTCTACCAGGTCCTTTCATTTGCGCCAATTCTTCGCGCATTTGCGCTAATGTTTCTTTTGTTACGTATGTAGTACTACTCATTTTAAAATCAGTATTTGAAGTGGTATTAAAAAAAATAAACAACGCTCCTTTTGTAAGAAGCGTTGTAATATGTAAAATTATAAAATAAACTTTAGTTGAACAAACGGATAGATACTGCATGCACAGCACCTAGGCGAGATGGTTTAAATGAATAATCTAAAATTGCTTTTTTGTCATTTGCTTTATTGTACTTGAATGCAATACCAACCCCAGCACTTACTCCAGTAAACAAAGTAGTTGTTTTCTCGATATTAGTAATGCCAGACTCGTAGCGATATCCTGCTCTTGCAAAGAATTTTTCTCTGAAAGCTAATTCTGCACCAAGTCCTAAATAATCATTAATAAATGCATTAGAAATAAAGCTACCCATCAAAGTTAACCTAGTATTGCTTTTTGCAGATAGTGAAGCTAATTTAGCTGCATCACCACCTTCGCCTATTCCTTCTTCAGTGGTATCTACTTCCGCAACTATTGATTTACTACCTAAATAAATATCGTATGCAGTAGAAATACCTAATTGCGTTGGCAATTGAAACTTTTCAGATCTATTAGATACAGTTATGTATTTATCCTGATCATCAATACTTGTGCTACTATATGTTAATCCATCGCCACCAAAACGAATATTACTACCTACATTTCTTAATGTTACACCAAAATGTAATTCGTCTTTGAATCCAGTTGTGTAGCGTATACCTGCATCAAACCCAACTGCACTTGCTTTTGCATTTGTAACACTTTCGTTTACAAAATTTAAATTTAATCCAGCATCGATATTTTTACCAAACTCATAGGCATAGCCCACACTAATATTATAAAATGCAGGTTTAAAAGTAGTACCTACACCTTGTGGCGTATTAACTGTGGTAACTGGAATTTCGCCAAAATTAATTCCCATCAAATTAACGCCTACTCTACCCTTACTGTTTTTCAAAGCTGTACTAAATCCAGCATCATATATCTGTACACCAGTATTTGCTAGGTATGTATTATGTACCACGCCAAATTCAAAACCTTTTGTTTTAGCTAAGCCTGCAATATTTAATTTCATGGCTTCTAACCCGCATACAGAAGCTCCATTCATACCAAATGTACCCCCTGTAGCAGCCCAAGGATTGATTAATAATTCGCTTGCTGCAGCTTGGCCACTTCTATCTTTGTTGCCTGCAAAAATTTTATTGCTCTGCACCAAAGCAGATACAGCTAAAATTGTGATTAAATATTTTTTCATTATAAATAATATTAAAGTAATAAATTTAATTGGTGTGAATTAAAATGCAGTTATATCTGTAGGTCTCATGATACCAAACCATTTCACTACTCTTTCTTTTTCTCCTTGGTCTGTTTTTATTTTAATATGAACCAAATATAATCCACTTGCAATTGGAACTCCTTTTTCATTTTTAATATCCCATTCTACATACGTAGTACCTGCATCAGCTTTATTAATGGTTTTAATTAACGCACCATCTACAGAGTATATTTTGATAGTAGCCACAGCAGGTAAATTAATTATTTTTACTCTATTATCCAATCTAGTAGCTTCGTATTCGCTATATGCATAATATGGATTAGGAACAATATTTAATCTGTCTAATAAAGCACTTTCGTTGGCATTGTATTGATTTCCTGCACTTGTTAAGCCTGAAGCCAAAATCTTGTCTGTATTAAACCTATAGGTTGGCATTCCTCCATTTATTAACGTAGTACCTGGATTAAAATATACATAAGGGCGCTCCACTCTAATTTTTACTGTAGCTTTTGTAGGTACAATTCCTTCTTTCCAAGATAATAGATTTTTACCGCCAATTTTCATTGCAGGTGTTACCCACATCATTGTACTAAATACACTTCTTTTTAACTTTTGTAAAGTAGTAGAAGCTGCAGGATCTACTCCAGCCATTTGTTTTAAATTATTATATAATGAATCTGAACCCGTTTCAGCATCATACCTAGAGCGAGAGATGTATAATACATGATGTCCACCCCATTTTAATGCTCCATTTACAGGATCAAAATATGTACTTGTTGGATTAAACATCATGTCTTTACCATTGTTTATTGGATCTCCACTATCTTCTCCAAACATAATATTTAATCTTTCACCTGTTTCTATATTAATAGCATAACCAGGGAACCAAGAATGACCTGAATCCGATGTAGAATAAACTGGATTACCATTTGCATCAGGAAATTTTTCCAAACTTGGGTGATTGCGTAAATTATATTTCCAAGCACCGCCTTCAGAAATTGGATTGCCATTAACAGCGCCATTGTTTGAAGTACTTCCGTCATTCATTTCTATTACACAGCATTTAGTCCATTTACTTCTATCATTTGTAAATACTACATCTACGCTATGGCAGTTGAACATTGTTGCAAAATTTCTATCAGAAGCTAGCTTAGTGTACATAATACCCATTCCAGAATAAACCGAATTTTGATTATTCGCCATATAATAAGGCCCCCATGTTCCGCCTAAAATCTTTTCGTAATTTCCTTTTTTATCCTGATTACGATTGATAATTTCTCCTGTATTTGCATCTTTAAAATTATCATAATCATCCATAGCTATTGAGTGCCAAGTAGCTTCGCCACTTGGAGTTAAATAATCTCCGCAACGCAACCAGTTATTTGGAGAATTTTTTTCAGCATCTGGCACACCATATAACCATGCTTTAGAAACATCTTCATAGGTAATACTGCTACTAATATAACCTGAATTATTTTTTTCTAATATGCTATTATTAATTAAATCTCCATTGGAAGCTGTATCACCTGGTCTTGCTTGTTGCTGCATACCAATAGAAATACCCCAATCTTCAGTAGGATTAGCTGCATTATTTTCAACTCCCCATTTAGTTAATAATTTTTCATTATAAGTTTGAATACTATTATCACTGTAGATAGTATCATTTTTACCTTGATAGCTACGTACGATATTCCACGTGGTTTTAGGACCAAATGCACCCCATGAAGAATCTCTGGTTGTGCCATTTGCGACTACTGCTGCATTTAAATAAATTGTATATTCACCTGGTTTAATACTATCAGCATCGGTAATTTTTACATTAATAGGAGCAAACCCTGGCTTGTAAACTGGATTTTTTACAATACTTTCAGGACTAGCCAATGCCTCTTCAATAGATGCATCTGTAAGTTCTAAATTATTTCCGCCGTTTCCTTTTCCTTCTAACCTAATAATTTCTATTCCATCACCATAAGTAGTTTTTGTATCTGTATAAATATTATCGTAGGCAGGATGCGGAGTAACTTTATAAATATGCAATGGTGCTTGGCGACCATCTGTTCTACTTTCTAAATATTGGAAAGATTGGCCTGTACCCGTCTGCACATTAAATGGACTAAAATTGTTATAAGAATAAGCAATTACAGCATAATAATAAGTTTTATAATTTACTAAGCCATTTTGAGAACCTGATGCGAATGCGTCTGTTTTAAGTTCAAAATTATTTACAATTCCAGAATCTCTACCAGATGCCATTAATCTAGCTTGGAAGTAATCTTCAGAAATTTCAGGATCTTTTTCGAAATTGAAAATATTTTTTATGCCATTTTTCTTATCACATTGGAATACTAATTTAGCTTTAGCAGGATCAAAAGTACCGTCCTTCATTCTGATTTGAGATACAGAAGTAGTTGGGTTTTTTAATTGGAATACCATATATCCTTCAAACTTGTACAAGCTATCATAGCTTTTTGCACCTTGTGCTAATGGAGAATTTTCTTTGTAAACTGCACTAGAATCTGGATTACCATATTGTTCATTAAAATTATTACTGCCATATGGATTATTTATATAAAACACTAATTTGCTATCAAAAGGCTTGATTGCCATATCTGGCGCTTGAGGACCAAATGGTAATTTAAATCCTCCATCAAATAGCAATTGTGCTTTATCATCGCAAATACGCAATTTACCATAGCTAGGGCAATTTCCTCCTACATTAGGTACCCAAACTGCTCCAATAGTAATATCATTAGCAATCCCAGGTTTCATATCAAAAGGACCTGCACTGTGCACAAATCTTCTATCTCCTGGAGGGTTACCACATGGATTACATTCTCTATATTCATCAGGAAATGCATAATTGCTTGCTGTACCAGCACCAATACCTTGGCAGTTTTTAACAAATGGAGTTCCATCTTGCCATTTACCTGTCATAAAATTATAATATTCTGCATCATTATCTGGGTCACCTGTTGGGCTGGGATCTCCATTGTTGAAAAAAGTAAAGTATTTCATTTTTAATGGTGCTACAGAATCTGGAAAACCATCTACGGTAGATAATGGTCCTTGGAAGAAATCTATACCAATCATAGGAATTTCTGTTCCATAACCTGTAGATCCATCGTCAAAATCATCGGAATTGTATAATATACCTAAACCTCTACCTACATCACATCCTACGTAATCATCTAAATAATAACCTAAATCCGCGTCACTCCAAGTAGCAGTATACGTTTCAGAATAGGTACTTGTACTTTTATTCATTAATCGATAGTTATAAAATGTAGCATCATTTAAACAATCGTTTGTCGCAAAAGCAAAAGCACTTGCTTGTATCTCTAGGCCTAATGGTAAACCTTGCGTGTTGGTTTGTACATTTCCTTTATCATTAAATATCCACCATATATATTGATCTCCAACTATTTTTGGACAATCACCATCTTGCCAATTGTAAATACCATCACCATTTCTATCTTCAAACGGTGCATAATCCTTATTGCTAGGAATATTTAAACTTACACCACCACTACCTTTTGCAGAAGTATTACCTTTTGCAGGCCATTCTTTTATTACGGCAGGAACTTTCCCCTGATTGGCAAGTATTTGATCTTTAACAGCCTGTGGATCTGTTAATCCTGCAAAAATTGATTTAAAAGTAAGAATGTCCGTTTGGTTAATTTTCCAAAATCTATCCCACAGTGCACAAACATTTGCATCAATATTCGCATTATCATCCAATGGGCCACTCCAATAGTCGTTTCCTCGTTGACGATAAGTTTGTGCTGCTACTTTTAATAAGCCACCAGCTGCATTATCCTTACCACCTACCCATAAAGAGCCCGCAAATAAAGAATTCTTTTTTACTTTACCATCACCTTTTGGAACTTCATATGCAGCCACACCAGGACCTCTATCCCACCACATGTCTCCACCATTCATTAATCTAGCACGCACATTATTTACATCTAAATCTATTGTAGCTGTAGTAGGCGAACATCCTGCTCTTGTAATTGTTGGTTCTGGATGCTTAGGTGCATTGATAGATTCTTTTGCAAATGAGGATTGGCTTAATCCAATCATTGCAAAACAACATGCTATTTTTAAACTCTTTTTCATATTAAAAGATTTTCTATTTAAATATTATTATTAAAAATTAAAATTAAAACCAACATAAATTCTACGAGGGTTTACAAATCTACCTGGGTTTCTTAAAGAAATACCATATAGTGTTTGCCAAGAGGCTGCACTAGTTTGAATTGCTTTTTCGTATTGATCTCCTTGTGGAGAACCGATAAATCCATCATTATCTGCAGAACCTGTATAGTTATATACCGCTAAAACATTTCTAGTATTCAATACATTTTGCACTGTAGCATACACATTCAAACCTAATGTTTTACCTGCGCTTCTGGTACCATCTGCTAATTTTTTACCTTTACCAGAAAAGCTAATATCTTTATCTACTCTTGCATCCACATTAAATGTCCATGGTCTGCGAGAACCATTTAAAGTACCACTGATTTGACTTCCTCCAAAACCATTATAAAGAGATTGTACTTGCGCTAAACGAGTGTATGGTTCTCCGCTTCTACCTGATAAAGACATATTAATACCTGTATTTTTAAATGGATTAACTTTGCCTATTTTAGGACCCATTTTTCCTTCTGCAGAACCTAAACGATAATCGGCATTTACCATGATGGTGTGACGACTATCAATGTCTAATGGTTGTACAGTACGAAGATTGGGCTGACCACTTGATATTAAAGAACGCTGAGAAGTAGCATTACTGCCTGTTCCTTCTGCAAACTGTAAAGTATAAGCTACTGTTAACTCTAATGGAATGTGCTCTGGATCTGGTCTCAACTCATATTCGCAAATCATTTGTTTTACAGAACTAAAATCTCTATTTCCATAAGTTTCGTAAGAAATAGGATATGCAGCTAGTATGCGTTGCAATTGCACTTGGTTTCTACGCTCTATATATGCTGCAGAAATTTTCATTTGGCTAGATGGAGAAACTTGTTGTTGGAAACCAAACTCATAATCTACTTTTTTCTCTGGATTTAGGTTTGCATTTGCCAATGTTTGGCTTTGCCCTCTTTCACTAATAAAGAAGTAATCATCTGGTGTAGAATAAATATAACCTGCAGATGGTCTTTGATAAACAACATCGTAGTGCGCATAAAATAAACTTTTTACTCTACCATCTTTATTTACATCAACCGGAAAACTAAATGTAATACGAGGACTAACATTTACACGAGGTTTGTAATCTGTAAATGCGCTATTTACATCGTAATCTGCATCTTTAATTCTTGTTTTCTTAATATCATTTTTATTTGCAATAAATGGTGCTAATTGGCTACCATTGGTGTACTTAGAATTGATGATAGCTGGGTCGGAAATTTCGCGACCAAATGGATCGTACCATACATCCCCAATTCTATACCCAACAATTTTTGGTTTATTTAGTTCATTATTATCAACATAAACACTTGCATCTTTAAACTTACTATTGAAATCTGCATTTAAAATTGGGTCTGGTGCTGCTGCATTGCCATTATCGCCATCTACAGATAATGAATATTTACCAGACTCTAAATCGCTAACTTTTAAGCTAGATACTAAAGAATAAGGATCTCTTAAAACTTTTTGGTTTGCATCATATCTATCTATACGCATCCCTAAACGAAAACGAATATCTTTAAATTTAAAATTGTCTTGAATATAACCTGCCACGTATATTGGATTAAATGGAGTAATTGGTCTTGTAAAATTACCATTTGCATCTTTTTTAGTCCAAAAATCTTGGAAAGATGGTCTGCCTTTAACTTTATTACCTAAATAGTCATAACCACTGTAACCTACATATTGAGAACCTTGATTTAATAAATCGTCTGCAGAAAACATATTTAATTTTAAAATACTTGGATCTACTTCGTCTATGTTAATAAAATCCCTGTTATTGGCTCCTAAGCCTAAAGCTGCTCTCAAGTTTTTACTGAAATAAGATTCTGGATTTTCTGCAGATAATTTGCGGTTGTAATTGATAGTATCAAACTGAGAAACTTGCACTACGCCATTTTGAACATCTGCTAAAGTATAGTTTTGACCATCTACTCTAAAAATTGGATTTGCATAATCGTAATCTAAAATATGTGCATTTGTAATACTACGCATCAACTCCCAAATTCCGCGAGCATTTAAACCATAGTTTCTGTTTAAGCGTTGCTCATAATACATACCAAATTCTATTTGATGTGTAGCACGCATATCCATATTTAATGCTTTTGAGCGCTTTACGCCTGTATTAATATCAAAAGAGGCATCTACATTTAAACTATATTGCTCTACTTGGCTTTTGCTTGTGCTACCTACACCCATACCTACATTATTGTGTAATTGAAATACACTATTAGGAGTACCTCCATTTGCCAATCCACCCAATAATAATAAGTCGTTTAAAGTTCTTGGATCTTGGTCTAAACTATTATAAACATATTTAGTATAAGCAGTATAGTTTGGATTATAAGTATCGTTAGGTACAAACGTAAATGAATCATTTAACTGTCCTTGAAAACGCAAACCATAATAACCACCTGCAACTGTATCGAAGCTATAATAATTACGATAGTTTTGTTTGAATTTTCCTAAATAACCATAAGCAAAAATATTATCACCATGCACAGGATGTTTGCTACCAGATGCACTTTTCTCGTAGTTTAATTGCACAGAATAGAATGCCTTACCAATTAATGGTGTAACTTTTTCTGCATCTGTTTTTGTACTTCCGTCTTTAGATAATGTTTGACGAAAACGCAAATAGGTTCTTCCTAAAAAATAATTAGAGATACCGTTGGCTTCTGGTGTAAATATTGCATTACCATTGCTGTAGCCAGGATTGGCACTAAACTGTGTACTACCACCAATTGTCATTTCTATATCTTTGGTAGGTGCAAAAATTATTTTACCTGCAAGGTTTGCAGTTTGATTAAAGCCATTTTCGCGGGCTTTGATGCGTATTAAATCTGCGTTTGTAATAAACTCTGCTGCATTTCTAAATATTACAGCACCACTTGCACTTTTTACTGCACGTAATGGATTGGCTTGTAATTCTGCTAATTTAGCATCATTTACTCTATAATACTTGTAATAAGATGGGTCTGGATCTTTATCGTATTGACCACCAAGGCTTAACGAATAACCTAAAACTGGTCTTTTGGTTGTAGTGCCTGGCACTATTTTTTTCCAAAGTGGACCACGTAAATTGACATTTAATTGATTATTATTGAAACCATCTACACTATGTTGCATATTGATAGACCCTTGATGGTTAGATGCTGCACCTTTGGTGGTAATGGTAACCACACCACCTGTAGCATCTCCTAAGTTTGCCGGCAAACCACCAATGTTTACTTTAATTTCTGAAGCATAACCAGGATTGGTTTGCACATTTCCTCCTCTTACAATAATACCATCTACAATATAAATTGTATTTTCTGCACGTCCCCCAGCAAATACGACGCCAGCACCTTTTTTTGCTTGGTATCCACCACCTTTTAATGCCAAGGCATCTAAAGTATTTGTAGTCGCTAATTTTTCTATTTTTTTAGCATCTAACGGAGGAAGTTCTCCTACTTTGTTTACATCAATTGCAATTTTTCTTGGTTTTTGACCGGTAACCCTAGCCCCTTTAATTACATTGGACTTTTTATCAACCATTGTTATATTGTTTGTGGTACCAGAACCTCCAGAAACCATAATTGTTTCCACATATGTTTCTAAACCAGCAAAAGAATAAGTAACCACATACTCACCAGCTGACAAAGGCTTAATATTATACTTTCCAAAATTATCTGTTTTATCGCTACCAGAAAGTAAACCACCTTGTTTTGCTTCTACCACTACCCCAGCTAAAGGTTTTCCACCTTTCCTTACGGTACCTTCAAGAAACCCACCTGCTTGCGCAAATGCTAAAGCACTTGTAAATATCAATGCAAAGAGTAAACTTAATTTTTTCATAATATTATTTTAAAAATTGATGAATGTTGTATTTGTGTTATTTTTCAACGCTTCAAATATAAAGCAAATGTACGGTACTGTGTTAAAGGAAACCTAATTTTTTGTGTAAAATGAATGACATAAATTTGTCATTTTTCTGTCATGAAGAAATATTCTGATATTACTCATTAAAATTGCATAATTCTAACTTTTTTTGCAATTCAGCACACATTTTTTGGATAGCATTAAAGCTATAGCCTGCAATATGAGGAGTAATGATGCAATTATAATTTTTTAGCGATGCTAATTGAGCAGTATTTTGGACAGAAAATGGATATTCATTTTCGAAATCTAAAACATCTAGACCAGCTGCAATTATTTGATTGGATTGAAAGCCCTTAATGATTGCTTCTGTATACGCTACTTTACCTCTGCTTGTATTAATAACTACATGCGGTTTTGCAAATAAATCAGCATTATAATAATTGTTAGTTTCTGCGGTTAATGGTACATGAAAACTAACAATATCTGAATGCAAATACAATTCTTGTAAACTTACATTTTTTACAAATGGATGCTGAATAATTTTATATTTATCATAAGCAATTATATTGCAGCCAAATACGCTTAACTTTTCAGCTAATTTTATTCCTGTATGCCCAAAGCCAATAATACCAATGGTTTTACCTTCTAGCTCTACACCCCTGTTTTCTTCTCGTATCCATAAATCTTGCTGTACTTGCCTAGCGCTTTTTACAATATTTTTTTGCAAATTGATAATCAGTGCAATAACATGTTCAGCAACTGCATTGGCTATACCTGCTGGACTATTGCAGCAAAAAATATTTTTGGATGCAGCATATTCGGTATCAATTATTTCTAAACCGCTACCTAAGCGTGCAATCCATTTTAGGTTTTTTGCTTGGTTGATAAAATCTTTGTTGATGATGAGTTTAGTAGATGTGATAATGCCTTCTGCTTGAGCTATTGAATCTGGGTTGTTGTACTTCATATCTAATTCATAATTTTTGGATAGTAAAAATTGTTGGAATGATTCAGAAATTGAAGCAGCAAGTATTACTTTAGGCATAGGAGCAAAGTTAATGAAAGTTTAGATGGATGCAAAGCAGTCAAAGAGGCATTTACCTTATGTGAGTTGATAGTTGGACACAAAGGGTCACGAAGGATTACACAAAGGAACAGGAAGGAAATTATTGATTGGTACTGCTTATGAATATTAGAGTTACTAAATTTAAACATAGAGGTGAAGATGCAAAGAGAATACAATGACGTGTATTGAGATTCGAAGTGGTTTTAACAATTAAACACTAAGGGCATTAAGGTTAATCGTAAAAGTGGTGATAGAGTTCTGCAAATTGGGCTACAGATAATTGCTCGGCGCGCTTGCCAAATATTTCGTCTTGCAGTTTATCGGATGGAATTATACTTTTTAGAGCATTGCGCAAAGTTTTGCGACGTTGGCTAAATGCAGCTTTTATAAATGTTTTGAATCGCTTATAATTTTGAATATTGTGAGGATTATTATTATTTACCAAACGTATTACACCACTATCCACCTTTGGTGGTGGATAGAATGCAGTAGGAGGAACATCAAGCATGTAATCTATATTAAAAAAAGCTTGGGTAATTACACTAGTAATACCATAATCTTTGGAACCATGTTTGCATGCAAAGCGCACTGCTACTTCTTTCTGAAACATACCAATTACAGTATGCACATTTTCTCGCCATTCTAATATTTGAAAAATAATTTGAGTAGAAATATTATAAGGGAAATTGCCAATTACATTAAATGTTTCTGTGTATGGCATTTCTGCTTTTAAAATATCTTGATGCAGGATTCTACCTTGCAATGCAGCATAGGTTTTTAAAAGATAATCTACTTTTTCTTGATCTATTTCTATACAACTAAAATGCTGTATTGGCAGCTTTAAAAGATACTTTGTAATAGCACCACCGCCAGGACCTACCTCCACCCAATTGGGCTGTGTAGTATCTACCATAGCTACAATTTGTTGACACACTTTTTCGTCGTGCAGAAAATGTTGCCCAAGGCTTTTTTTTAGTTGATAATCCATTTATATTTTCTTTTTTTTTGAATTCCAACTATAACAATTTCAG
>Ga0304730_1001977_pt1 | contig 15048 bp, 12 predicted proteins | sample M_130628_MF_Meta_FD_190474 | JGI IMG/M metagenome (GOLD analysis project Ga0304730, IMG submission 190474) | Freshwater microbial communities from Lake Montjoie, Canada to study carbon cycling - M_130628_MF_MetaG (v2) (version 2) | ecosystem: Environmental > Aquatic > Freshwater > Lake | place...
TATTGGCAAAAATTTGAGAGGGGATAAATTGCAATCAACTTTAGATGAATTATTTACTTCAAAATAACTATTCTTTATTTGATTTTGAATGAATAAAATCCTTTTATTAACCTTTTTTTTAATGGGATATATATCCTTACATTGTCAAAACTATGATGCATTAGGAAGTTGGAATCTGATTAATATTAAAGGAATAATTTCAAATAAGTGGAGTTTTTTTGCTGAGGGGCAATTACGTTCCTTAAAGTTTTATGATGACTTTCATTATCATGAATTTAAAGTCGGGGTTAATTATGAAATCAAAAAGCAATTTAGGCTAACGCTGGCTGCAGGAAAATATGATACTTACAAAGAGGGAGGAGATTTTGTGTTGCCAAAAAATAATGATGAATTCAGGCTTTGGTCTCAATTATTATTAACCCAGCAACTGGGTAAATTTATCGTTGAGCAAAGAGGAAGAGTTGAAATGAGATTTACAAAAAGTGGTTATCGAAATAGATTTCGATATCGCTTAGGATTAAATTATCCTTTTGGAAAAAACACAAAAGGCTTTAAGCCCTTTCAGTTTTCTGTAAGTAATGAGATTTTCTTTACCGACAATGAACCTTATTTCGAAAGAAATAGATTTTTTCTCTCCGCTAATTACAGAATTTCCCCCTTGTTTTCTATCCAATGGGGCTACATGAGGCAATTTGACTATAAAATTAATGATGAAACCGGCCGCGCATTTTTTCTCTTTGGGGCCTATTTTGACATTGATGTTAGAAAATAATGTTGCTATAACGTTAGTCCTCCGTCAACATTCAGGCAGGTGCCAGTAATAAAGCTAGTTTTATCTGAGGCTAAAAATAAGTATGCATTGGCTATGTCAATGGGTTGACCTATGCGGCGCACTGGGGTTCTTTTTAATAATTCATCCATAAAGTCGGTACCTAAAACTGCGGTCATTTCCGTTTCTATAAATCCAGGAGCTACGGCATTTACCGTAATTCCTTTACTCCCTAATTCCCTTGCCCACACTTTTGTCAGTCCAATAACTCCAGCTTTCGCAGCAACATAATTGGATTGACCAAAAGATCCATTGTGTGCAACAACAGAGGCTGCATTAATGATTCTGCCAGATTGTTGAGCAACCATATAAGGGGAAATGGATTTGGTGCAATGAAATACGCCGCTCAGATTTACATCAATCACTTGTTGCCATTGCGTAAAGGTCATGTTTTTCAGTGCAGCATCTCTGGTGATTCCAGCATTGTTGATTAGAATATCAATTTTCATTACCTTTTCAATAACTTCCTTTGTCGCATTTTCAACCTCCTCGGCAATTGCTGTATTTACTTTGTAAAAAAAGGAAGTAAATCCATGCGCATTCCAGTTATCTACTTCCTTTTCACCGCTGATATCATCTATATCCCAAATAATTACAGTTGCTCCATTTTTTAGAAACAAATCGGCTGTCTCTCTGCCTATTCCATTTGCGCCGCCAGTGATGACTGCTATTTTGTTCTGTAGTTCCATAAATTAATATCCCCAGATTTTCATCATATCATAGTTTTCTTTCATGCATGCTATAGGATCTACATTTTGATAGGCCTCCTGTTCAATGATTAACTCAGGTTTATTTTTCATGGTATCAAGAACCTTTAGAATATCTTTGATACCCGCGATACCTTTACCAATGACGGTACTTTCGTATTTTTTAGGATTATCGCTAATCAGAATTTCATCCTTAACATGAATAGATTCGAATCTTCCAGGATAAGCATTGACAATATCGATGGCTTTTGCGCCGCCGTTATAAAGATTTCCAGTATCTAATTGTTGCATAACTAAATCGGCATCAGTACCTTTAAGCATGATATCATAAAGTGTTCTGCCATTAAAAGTCTCACTGAATTCAAAGTCATGATTATGATAACCGAATTTCATTCCAGACTTTTTGCATAATTCCCCCGACTTATTGAAAATATCCATTTGTGCCATAAAACTATCATAAGATTTTCTCAGAGCGGCATCTAAATAGGGGCTAATGACAAATTTTTGACCCATAAAAGCGGCATCTTCAATGGTATATTTCCAAGCATCAGTAAAATCTTTTTTTGATTCATCCCAGTGAATTTTTCCCAATACGGTATGCCCGCTTGGCATTTTCATACCCAGATCACCCAATATTTTCTTAAATTCTGCCGGTGTATAACCATAAAATTTTCTATTGACGTAATTGGCATGTTCCACAATGGAATATCCCATTTCAGCTAATTTTTTTAGCGTTTCCAATGGATTTTCCTTCATAGCAGTACGAATGCTATATAGTTGAATGCCAATTCTTTCTTTGGACTTTAACACGTTTGCCATAGATTTATGGGACAAAACGGTGGCGCCTAAAATGGTTAGGGCACTTTGCTTTATAAATTGTCTTCTATTCGTTTGCATAATTTTTCTTTTTTATTTAATTGATGAAAATAGGAAAGAAAAATTCATTTTCCACATAATAATTAATATTTTTAGAACATTAAATGGAAACTTTCAAAATAAACACCTAAAAACACCTTTATTGAATGAAAATCAATGATAATTTGCATTTACAAGATTTTGAAAATGAAATAAAATTATTCTGGAAATTATCTGGAGAAAAGATTTTAGCTATTAAACAGCATTTTGATCCTAGTTTAGGAACGCCAGTTTTTACTGTCAAAGGACAATACACAACCAGAGGCTGGACAGAATGGACACAGGGATTTCAATTTGGCTCGGCAGTTCTACAATTTGATGCTACCTACGAAACTACTTTTTTAGATTATGGCCGTGGGGAAACGGTTGGTCGAATGGCTCCCCATATCAGTCATATTGGGGTTCACGATCATGGATTTAATAATCTAAGTACTTACGGAAATTTACTCAGATTAATGGCTGAGGGAAAAATACCTGATAATCAGTGGGAGAAGGATTTTTATAAACTTGCCTTGAAGATTTCAGGTGCCGTTCAGGCTTCCCGCTGGACTGCCATACCCAGTGGTGGATTTATACATTCTTTCAATGGGGCACATTCCTTATTTGTTGATACGATACGTTCTTGCAGAATTTTGATGGTTAGTCATCAACTAGGTCATGTTTTACAAGCTGAAGGCGACGAGCGAATTTCTTTATTGGAGCGTGCCATTGAACATATTAAAGCAACGGCAGCTTATTCTATTTTTTACGGAGAAGGACGTGACCGTTATGATGAATGGGGTAGGGCAGCACACGAAAGTGTTTTTAATGTAAAAGATGGACAGTTTAGATGTCCCAATTCTCAGCAAGGCTATACTGGTTTTTCAACCTGGACAAGAGGTTTAGCCTGGGCAATGCTCGGATTTTCAGAAGAAATTGAAATGGTGGAAAGCATACCTGAAGCTAGCTTCTCGGAAAAAAATCAAAAGGCAGATGTGCTTAAAATGATGTTAAAAGGCGCCCAGGCAACTTGTGATTTTTATATTAAAAATACACCTGTTTGTGGCATTCCCTATTGGGATACTGGCGCCCCAGGTTTACATAAACTTGGAGATTACCTTGCTCGTCCTGCTGACCCTTATAACGATTTTGAACCTGTTGATAGCTCTGCAGCAGCTATTGGAGCACAGGGTTTGCTACGTTTGGGACATTATTTAAAGAAACAAGGCAAAGATGATTTAGGTGCAAAATATTGGCAGGCAGGACTTTCCATAGTCAAATCATTGTTGAGTGAGCCGTATTTAAGTACCTCACCCAATCATCAAGGTTTGCTGTTACATAGTATTTATCATCATCCAAATAATTGGGATTATGTTCCTTCAGGAAAATCAATTTCATCAGGTGAATCTTCTCAATGGGGTGATTATCATTTTAGAGAGGTGATTTTATACCTACATAAGATGTTAAAGAAGGAAACGTATTATACTTTTTTTTCCTTTATAGATAATCCAAATAGCTAGATTTCCTCATGGATGATTTTTCAAAACTATGTATTCACACCTTTACGAATAAGCCATGGACTTTAGACCAGTGCATTGAAAATTATGCCAGGGAAGGGGTAAAGGGCATTTCTATATGGAGAAATGTGCTGGAAGGACAAGATTTGAAGGAGGTTAAAAGAAAACTGCAGGATGCAAACATTGAAATCGTTTCTTTGGTACGAGGTGGATTTTTTCCATCAGCCATTGCAGAGGAGAGATTAGCGTCTATTGAAGACAATAAGCGATTGTTAGAGCAAGCAGCTATTTTAGACGCTCCTTTGGTCGTGTTGGTTTGTGGGGCTGATGGCAGACAGTCGTTAGAAACATCTCGCGGACAGATTTTTGATGGAATAAGTGAATTATTACCTCTTGCGGAGCAAACAGGGGTGAAACTGGCTATCGAACCTCTTCATCCTATGTATGCAGGAGATAAATCGGCTATAAACACCTTACAACAAGCCAATGACATAGTCCATCAGCTGAATTCTCCATTTGTTGGGGTAGCCGTCGATGTTTATCATCTTTGGTGGGATCCATCTCTGGAAGCAGAAATAAAAAGATGCGGGGAAATGAATAAAATATTTGCCTTTCATATATGTGACTGGCGAGTCCCAACCCTTGACTTTCTAACAGACAGAGGCCTTATGGGAGACGGTTGTATTCCTATAAAAAAAATTCGTACCTGGGTAGAAGAAGCAGGATTTTCAGGTTATAATGAAGTGGAAATATTTTCTGATAAATACTGGGCTATGGATCAACCAGCGTATTTAAAAAAAATAAAGGAAGCATACTTAAAACACAGTTAATTTATAAAAATGAAAGAACATCGTATTGGCATCATCATGAATGGCGTAACCGGCAGAATGGGTACGAATCAACATCTTATGAGATCAATGGTTGCCATTATAAAACAAGGTGGTATTGATCTTGGAAATGGTGAGATTATTATGCCAGATCCTATTTTAGTTGGTCGGGACGCTGCTAAACTTGCCAAATTGTCTGTACAATCTGGTGTCAGTAAATATACAACCGATTTATCATCTGTATTAGATGACCCACAATACGTTATTTACTTCGATGCTCAAACGACGGGCAGAAGAGCGACCGATGTACTCGCAGCCATAGGAAAAGGGAAGCACATTTATTGCGAGAAACCTGTTGCCACCGATGTAAAAACTGCTATGGAATTATTTCATGCCTGTCAAAAAGCTGGCGTAAAACATGGTGTTGTACAGGATAAATTATGGTTGCCTGGCTTAAGAAAATTAAAAAGACTGATAGATCAGGGATTTTTTGGCGAAATATTGTCCGTTAAAGGCGATTTTGGCTATTGGGTATTTGAAGGGGATACTATTCCTGCACAACGCCCTAGCTGGAATTACAGAAAGGAAGACGACGGTGGAATTATCGTGGATATGCTTTGCCATTGGCGTTATGTGCTGGATAATTTATTTGGAAATGTGGAGGGAGTATTTTGTTTAGGTGCTACTCATATTGCAGAAAGAGTTGACGAACAAGGCAAAACCTATTCATGTACTGCCGATGATGCTGCTTATGCTATCATGACTTTGGCAGGTGGTATTGTTGCCCAGTTTAATTCTTCCTGGGTGACGCGGGTTAGAAGAGATGATTTATTGATGATTCAAGTAGATGGTACAAAAGGTTCGGCCGTTGCAGGTTTACGGGATTGTTGGACACAGCCCTATGGAAATACCCCTAAACCGGTATGGAACCCAGATATTCCAAATCCTATTCAATTTTATGATGGATGGAATAAAGTGCCTGAACAAGAACATTTTGATAATGCCTTTAAAGTACAGTGGGAATTATTCTTAAAACATATTGTCAGGAATGATCCTTTCCCTTGGGATTTAAAAGCGGGTGCCCGTGGGGTGCAATTAGCTGAAAAAGGTCTCGAAAGCTGGGAAAAGAAAACGTGGATAACATTACCCGAATTAGAAAATTAAGTATGAATAAAGTTGCTCTTGTAACTGGAGGATCGAGAGGAATTGGCTTTGGTATTGCAAAAGCATTAGCCGAAGCTGGTTTTGATCTAGCTATAAATGGTGTTCGTGAAGAACAGGATGCTTTGGAAAATTTACGTGCATTACGCACGGATAACAATCAGGTTATTTACATTCAGGGAAATATTGGTATTGAAAAAGATAGAAAACAAATTTTTAATCAGGTTATTTCTCATTTTGGTAAAATCAATGTTCTTGTTAATAATGCAGGTATCGCACCCAGAGAACGACTGGATATATTGGAAGCAACAGAAGAAATCTGGGACGAAGTGATGGAAATAAATTTGAAAGGTCCCTATTTTTTAACCCAGCTTTTTGCCAGACATTTTATAGCTCAGAAATCAATAAATGAATCCTTTGAAGCCTGTATTATCAATATTTCATCCATATCAGCCTTCATTGCATCGGTAAACAGGGGAGAATATTGTATTTCAAAAGCGGGAATTGCGATGTCTACTAAATTGTGGGCTACGCGGCTGGGGGAATTTGATATTCCTGTTTATGAAATTCAGCCAGGTATCATTAAAACAGATATGACTGCCGGGGTAGTAGAAAAATACGATCGCCTTTTTGAACAAGGGATTAGTTTACAAAAAAGATGGGGTTTACCAGAAGATATCGGAAAAGTAGCCGTTAGCATGGCGCAGGGAAATATGCCTTATGCTACAGGTCAGGTAGTTATAGTAGATGGAGGACTTCATATTCAAAGATTATAAAATAACAATTATGTCAAGTTTAACTCAACAGCGAAGAAAATCATATTTCAATTTACTCGTCGGTTTATCCGTATTAGTGGTGGTAATCTCTTTTTCGCCCATTATTTTATTGAAAGATAAAATAGAACCCACCTTATTTAAAATGCCTTATACCTTGTGGACGAGTATATTGGCAACCCTTTTATTGATCCTTTTTACTTATATAGGAGGGCGATTACGGGGAGATAATGGAGATTTTTCTTCTAATATTGATTAAAATTTTAAAATAAATTTTATGCAAAAATGGTTACTAATTATAGGATTAACTTATTTAGGAATCCTCATATTTTTATCCTGGTTTTCACAAAGGAAGGTACAATCGAAAGAAGATTTTATCATGGCAGGCTCAAAATTGGGCTTGATTTTAGGCTTTATGACCTTTTCTGCTACTTTATTTAGTGCTTTTACCCTCATGGGAATGCCAGATTTTTCCAGAGTACATGGGGTAGGTTCCTGGATGTTTTTAGCCTTTTCTGATGGAGGAATGGTATTTTTAATCCTTTGGTTTGGATACACCCTAAGGAAAAGAGTAGCTAACATGGAATTCAAAGGTATGTCTCATTTGCTTCAAGAGATATATGGTTTGAAATGGGCAGGTTATATTTACTTTTTAGCTGTATTTATTTTTTTGGTACCTTATGTTGCTATACAAATTAGAGGAGTGGCTGTTTTTTTAGAACTAGGATTTGAAGATTTGCAGGTTCCTGCCTGGTTATGGTCGTTAGGTATTGTCGGTTTTGTTTTATTATATTCTTCTGCTGGCGGATTAAAAGCCATTGTATATGCCGATTTTGTTCAGGGAACCTCCTTATTAATTGTTGTCTGGCTCATTGGATTTGCTTGCTTAGAAAATTTAGGAGGATGGTCAAATATGTTTGCCCAATTAGAAGCAAAAAATGCCGCTTTACTTTCTGCTCCTGGTCCAAAAGGATTACTTACCTCTCCATTTTTATTTGCATCTTTTGTGGCTATCATGATGATACCTGTTACACAACCTCAACTTTCCACACGATTGGTGATAATGAAAGATATTAAGGCCATGAACAGAATGGCTGTTGCGGTTGGATTTTTTGCTATGTTAGTTATTTTTCCTACCCTAATTATCGGGTTTTATGGGGCAATTAATTATCCGGATGCAACGGCATCTGATTTTATTGGGCATGCCTTAATAAAAGATCAAACTCCTTTATTAGGCGCTTTAGCAGTTATCGGATTATTTGCTGCAGCCATGTCAACGGCTGATTCTCAATTATTTGCACTTGGAAATGAATTAAGGGGTTTATTGAGCAGTAAGATGGGAGAATCATTATTACCCATCAGGTTAGCGGTCCTTGGGTTTGCAGCTTCAGCTCTTCTTTTTTCCTTATTTAGCTCTGATCAATTAGTTTTACTCGCCCGTGTCAGTTTTGCTGGAACAGCGTTAACTGGTCCGCTAATCATATTGGGATTAATGACCCATAAGCCTCAGGGGGCTCTTTTGGTTTGGTTAACAGCTTTGGGCATCTGCTCTTTTTTATTGGCTCATGCAGGTGTTTTACCGTTAAAAGTAGGAATCATTGGGATAGATTTATTTTTATTTTTGATACTTACTGTGGTAGCTATCCTAATTTATTTTATAAATAAAAATAAATAGATTTTAACAAGCTAAGAATTTATCTGAAAGGGTAAATTCTTAGCTTGTTTTTCTATAATTCAAGAGTGCCCAAATATTGAAGAATAAAGCAAGGTTAATGCCTGCTTCTTGTGCAATATCCTTGGTCTTTATAGCCGAATAACCCTTATTATGAAAAACCGTTCTGGAGGCAACTCTTATTTTTTCTTCTGTGGAAAGCTCCATCTTTTATTTACAATAAGTAGTTTAATTATTTGATTTAAACATATGATTAAATCAAATTATTAATTTTAAATCCGGTTTTTATTTTTATATTTAAAAAAATTAAGTGATGGAAGACGGAGGACAATTAAGGGATCTGTTTTTATTAAGAAAAGATATCCACTTCTTAAATTTCGGCTCCTTTGGGGCATGTCCCAGGCCTGTATTTGAAAAGTATCAGGAATGGCAGCTTTTATTAGAATCCGAGCCTGTTCAGTTTATCGCTTTTGATGGTATAAAATATTTAGCTTCATCCAGAGGTTCGTTGGCAAAGTATTTAGGTATTACTGATCCAGATGACCTGGTTTATGTAACTAATCCTTCTTTTGCAATCAATTTAATTGCTAAAAATTTTCCTCTGCAAAAAGGAGATGAAGTTTTAGCAACAGATATTGAATATGGTGCATGTGACAGGACCTGGGATTTTTATTGTCAGGAAAAGGGCGCAAAATATATTCGTCAAAAAATTAATTTACCCATTTTAGATAAAGCAACCTTCATTGAGGATTTTTTCAGGGGATTGACATCAAAAACAAAGGCAATTTTCATCAGCCATATTACAAGCTCCACAGGTTTGATTTTTCCGGTTAAGGAAATTTGTGACCTAGCCAAAGAAAAGGGATTGTGGACAATCGTTGATGGCGCGCATGTTCCAGGACATATCCCCTTGGATATAAGTGAATTGAAGGTAGATTTTTACACAGGAGCATGTCATAAATGGATGATGGCTCCAAAAGGATGTTCCTTTTTATATGCCACAAAGGAAGTGCAGCAATGGTGTAATCCGTTAGTGGTTAGCTGGGGTTATAAAGCTTTTAAGCCATCGTCCTCTACATTTCTTGATTATCATCAAATGGTTGGCACGCGTGATTTTTCTGCATTTTTAACGGTACCTTTTTGTATTGAATTCATGCAACAAAATCATTGGGACGAGGTTGGGGAGAATTGTAAGAGCATGGTACTTGAAGCGTCAGAAAAGTTTTATAATTTGCTGGATTCAGAACCGTTAAGTCCCTTAAATAAGGAATGGATAGGTCAGAAGCTTAGCATAAAATTAAACAATACAGAGCCTGAAAATTTACAGAAAATTCTTTTTGAGAAATATAAAATCGAAGTGCCCGTAATGCGTCAGGAAAATGATGTTTACCTGAGGTATTCTATTCAGGCATTTAACAAGAAAGAGGATCTCGATGCATTGTATAATGCTTTAGAGGAAATAAAGAAGGAAGGTGTTTTATTGAAATAAAATGGATTTACATGATGGGTGAGTCGTCTTTTACACAACGGATTGAAAAACCAAGGGTTTTTAGACTGGCATTTCTAGTGATATCCTTATCAAAATGATAAATAAAACGGCTCCAGGCTTGCTGATTTCCATATTCTGTGGCCGTCCACCAACTTCCAAGAAATCCAAAACCAAAAAACGTTCCATCATGAAATCTACTTCCACCAGGTAGGGCATTCCAACCACTGATGAGGGTGGAAACTGCATTTTTTTCTTGCCAATAAAGAGAACCCTCCTCTTTTAATTTGCCACCTGCTATCGTTCTGCCTCCAAGATAATTTTCAAGTTTGTTCCATTCCTTATCTGCGGGTACATGCCATCCAACAGGACAAATACCTTTTGGACTTTCTACTACATAGAAATTATATAATTTTCCAGCTGGATTAGGACCTTTATCGTAAGGATAAAATGTCCAGGCGGGAAGATACCATTTACTCCACTGATTATTTTCTATGATGGGCGAAATATAATCGCCATTTTTAAATCGGGTAGTTGCAAGATTTTCAGCCATCCAGATTTGATCTCCAATTTTGATTGTTTTATAAGTATTCCCATCTATATCTTTTACCTGTGCCTGAAGGCTAAATGATAAAAGGAGCATCATAACTGTATAAATAAATTTCATTGAGCCATGAATTTGAAAATAAATGAATAAATATGCCTGATTATTAAGGAATAAAATTATAAAATGATTTTAATATACTATCTTTATTTTTTTAATCGTTTAGTTTTTTTTTGATTTAGGATATTATTCTGTTTAAAACATTTCATTTGTTTCAATTTCAAAAACATTAATATGATTTCTAGGATTTTTTACCCCATTTTCTTAGTATTTTTCTTCTTTTTACATTTAAATGCTCAACCTTGGGCTGAAGTTTCAAGCTCGGTTGCCCCAAATTTTTACCGAATGAAAGTATCAGGCGATGCTGTACTTTCTGAAGTTAAAACACAAAAAGGTAAAGGATTCAAAGCTTTTAAAAGATGGGAGAAATATTGGGATCAAAGAGTATATGCTGATGGATCATTTCCGCCAGCAAATTTGGTTCAGAAAAATTGGGAATCCTACAAGTTAGAAAAATCACTTTCTGCTTTAATTCCTGGCTCAGCATGGACTAGCCTCGGACCTAATTCATCTTCGGGTGGTTATGCTGGAATCGGCAGAATTAACAGAATTACTTTTCACCCCACAAATACAAGTATTATTTTTGCTTGTACTGCTGGAGGTGGATTATGGAAAACAATCAATGGGGGGAGTTCTTGGGTTCCCTTAACAGATAATCTGGCATCAATAGGTACTTCAGGATTAGTTATAAATCCAGTAGATCCTAATATCATGTATCTGGCCACAGGGGATGGAGACGGTGCAGATACTTATTCTTATGGCGTATTAAAAAGTACAGACGGTGGCGTTTCCTGGAATACAACAGGTCTTTCTTTTACAACAGGTACCGTTATTTATAAATTACAATCCCATCCTACTGATCCAAATATCTTATTGGCTGGTACTAATGGTGGCTTGTATAGAACTGCAAATGGTGGAACAAGTTGGACAAAGGTGGTTGCAAGTGGACAATTCTATGATATAGAAGCATTGTCATCAACAAATATGGTGGCTACAACTAAAGGTGGATTATATCGGTCTACAGATAGCGGCGCTACCTGGGTTTTAGTTACTACTATAGCAAGTACAGGAAGAATTGCCCTCGCTGTGAGTGCTTCTAATCCTGATTTTGTGGCTGCATTGGTTTCGAATACCAGTAATGGATTTAAAGGTTTTTATGCCTCAGTTGACGGCGGGTTGACTTATACTCTTCGTTCTTCAACGCCTAACCTGATGGGTTGGGAAACAACGGGTAGTGATGCTGGTGGTCAGGCCTGGTATGATTTATGTATAGCAGTTTCTCCTACAGATGTGAATCAAATCATAGTTGGAGGGGTCAATACCTGGAAATCAACTAACGGAGGTGTTTCCTGGACTATTATGACCAATTGGTATCAGACTTCTACCGTACCCGCTATGCACGCTGATCAACATGATTTGGTTTTTCAAAATAGCACGACTATTTATGCATCGAATGATGGGGGTATTTATCGTTCAACAAATAATGGGGTGTCCTGGTCTGATTTAACAAATGGAATGAGCATTAGTCAGTTATATAGGGCAAGTGCTGCGCAAACAGATATTAGAATAATAGCTGGTTTACAAGACAATGGAACAAAACTAAGAAGTATAACAGGATCCTGGAGCGATGAAATAGGCGGAGACGGTATGGATTGCGCCATAGATCCTACCAATGCCTCTTACATGTATGGTACCTTATATTATGGGGATATTCAAAGATCTGTTAATGGCGGTTCCAGTTGGACGTCTATTACTCCCTCCACAGGAACTGATGGAGATTGGGTTAGCCCAGTATTGTTAGACCCTGTAAATCCTGCAACTATATATTTAGGCTACAGAGATTTAATGAAATCTGTTGACAGGGGAACTACCTGGACAAATATATCTGCTGGTCATACAGGAGGTAGTTATATTTCAAATATTGCAGTTGCTACTTCTGACCCACAGGTTATTTTTATCAGTTGGGGCAACGCTATAGCGAAAACTATTAATGGTGGAACAGCATGGACAACGATTACTTCTCCTATTGCTTCTGCAGTATCCTCTTTATTAGTTGATCCAACAAATCCAAATAATATTTATGCCACTTATTCAAATTTCACGGCAGGCTCTAAAGTTTACTTTTCAACTAATGGCGGAACCTCCTGGACAAATATTTCGGGCACCTTACCTAATATTCCAGCAAACAAGATCATTTACCAAACAGGTAGTAATGGCGCTTTATATTTAGGTATGGATGTTGGTGTATATTATAGAGATAATTCGCAGACTGATTGGTCTTTATATAATAGCGGTTTACCAAATGTTGAAATATTTGATATTGAAATACGATATAGCGATAAGAAATTAATAGCTGCAACCTATGGCAGAGGAGTATGGGAAAGCCCATTGTATGTTGGAACACCACTTTCAGTGCCGGTGGTTTCATCCTTTACACCAACATCTGGTTCCAGGAGTACATCGGTAACAATAACTGGAAGCAACTTTAGTGGCATAACTTCCGTAACGTTTGGAGGTGTTGCTGCTACTTCTTTTGTAGTAAATAGTGCTACATCTATCACGGCAATAGTTGGAAATGGAGCTTCAGGAAGCGTTACGGTCACAAATTCAGCGGGTTCTGGATCATTGGCAGGTTTTACTTTTATAAGCACTGTACCAACGATCAGCTCCTTTACCCCAACCTCGGGAAAAACCGGGCAGGTCGTCAGTATAACAGGAACTAATTTCACAGGAGCTACTTCAGTAAGTTTTGGAGGAACCGCAGCAAGTGCCTTTACTGTAGTAAGTGCAACTAGTATTACCGCGACAGTTGCCGCGGGTACGACAGGCAGCGTTTCGGTCACGACAGCATCTGGTACAGGCACCTTAGCTGGATTTAGTTATCTACCACCACCAGCAATCAGTTCTTTTAGCCCCTTATCGGCAAGTACTGGTCAGACGGTTACGATAACGGGAACCAATTTCACAGGCGCTACGGCGGTAAGTTTTGGTGGAACGGCTGCTACTTCATTTAGTGTGGTGAGTGCAACTTCCATCACAGCAGTTGTAGGCGCAGGAACGTCAGGTAGTGTTAGTGTTACCACTGCCAATGGCATTGGCACAAGAACTGGCTTTACCTATGTTGCGCCAACACCTGCACCAGCCATCAGCTCCTTTACCCCAACTTCGGGAAAAACAGGACAGGTAGTCACCATAACAGGAACAAATTTTACAGGAGCCTCGGCGGTTAGTTTTGGCGGAACAGCTGCGAGTGCCTATACGGTAGTAAGTGCAACAAGTATCACCGCAACAGTTGGCGCGGGTACTTCAGGCAGTGTTTCGGTCACGACAGCATCTGGTACAGGTACCTTAGCTGGATTTAGTTATTTACCACCACCAGCAATCAGTTCTTTTAGCCCCTTATCAGCAAGTACTGGTCAGACAGTTACCATAACAGGAACGAATTTTACAGGCGCTACGGCGGTAAGTTTTGGAGGAACAGCAGCTACTTCCTTTAGTGTGTTGAGTGCTACTTCTATTACAGCAGTTGTAGGATTAGGAAGCTCAGGAAGTGTAAGTGTTACAACGGGCAATGGCGTTGGTACAATCACAGGTTTTACTTATGTTACTACAATACCTGCACCAGTGATCAGTTCATTTACGCCAACTTCGGGAAAAACAGGACAGGTAGTCACCATAACAGGAACAAATTTTACAGGAGCCTCGGCGGTTAGTTTTGGCGGAACAGCTGCGAGTGCCTATACGGTAGTAAGTGCAACAAGTATCACCGCAACAGTTGGCGCGGGTACTTCAGGCAGTGTTTCGGTCACGACAGCATCTGGTACAGGCACTTTAGCTGGATTTAGTTATTTACCGCCACCGGCCATCAGTTCTTTTAGCCCCTTATCAGCAAGTACTGGTCAGACGGTCACGATAACAGGAACTAATTTTACAGGGGCCACGGCAGTAAGTTTTGGTGGAACGGCTGCTACCTCATTTAGTGTAGTAAGTGCAACTTCGATCACAGCAGTTGTAGGAGCAGGTACAACAGGTGTTGTAAGTGTTACCACGGCTAATGGCGTTGGAACTAGAGCGGGCTTTACCTACGTTACGGCAACACCTGCACCGGCCATCAGCTCCTTCACCCCAACATCAGGAAAAACAGGACAGATAATCACCATAACAGGAACTAATTTTACAGGAGCAACGGCAGTGAGTTTTGGCGGAACAGCAGCAAGTGCCTATACGGTAGTAAGTGCAACAAGTATCACAGCTACCGTTGCAGCGGGTACTTCAGGTAACGTATCGGTAACAACGGCATCTGGTACAGGCACCTTAGCTGGATTTACCTATTTGCCACCTCCGGCGATAAGTTCCTTTAGCCCAACTTCTGCAAGTACAGGACAAACAGTTACATTAACAGGAAATAATTTTACAGGGGCCACAGCAGTAAGTTTTGGTGGAACGGCTGCTACCTCATTTAGTGTGGTGAATGCTACTTCTATCACAGCGGTTGTAGGAGCAGGCACTACGGGTAGT
>Ga0304730_1001978_pt1 | contig 15046 bp, 9 predicted proteins | sample M_130628_MF_Meta_FD_190474 | JGI IMG/M metagenome (GOLD analysis project Ga0304730, IMG submission 190474) | Freshwater microbial communities from Lake Montjoie, Canada to study carbon cycling - M_130628_MF_MetaG (v2) (version 2) | ecosystem: Environmental > Aquatic > Freshwater > Lake | place...
GAAAAGGTTGATGCCCTTAAGGCGTTTGGCGCGGAGGTCATCGTTTGTCCAACGGATGTTGAACCAGAAGACCCACGGAGTTACTATAGTGTAAGTACCCGATTGGCGGCAGAAATTCCAAATGCATGGAAGCCCAATCAGTACGATAATTTAAGCAATTCCAAGGCCCACTACGAACAAACCGGTCCTGAAATTTGGGATCAAACCGATGGTAAAATCACTCACTTGGTTGTTGGAGTAGGAACAGGTGGAACCATCTGCGGAACTGGCAAATTCCTCAAGGAGAAGAATCCAGCAATACAGATGTTAGGAATCGATACCTATGGCTCTGTTTTCAAAAAATATAAGGAAACGGGGATTTTTGATAAAAACGAAATTTACCCTTACATCACCGAAGGTATCGGCGAAGACTTCTTGCCAGCGAATGTCGACTTTTCAGTTATCGATCATTTCGAAAAAGTTACCGATAAAGATGCTGCAGTTATGACAAGACGCATTCCGCGAGAAGAGGGGATTTTTGTAGGAAATAGTGCGGGTTCTGCATTGGCAGGTATTCTTCAAATGAAAGATCGATTTAAGCCGACGGATGTTGTGGTAGTGATTTTTCATGATCATGGTACTCGCTACCTCGGAAAAATGTACAATGAGGATTGGATGAGGGATCGCGGTTTTATTGCGCCAAAACCCCTACAAACTGCAACTGACTTGATTCAAGGCCATGCACAGTTGCCATTACTGACAGTAAAAGAAGGTGATTCTTGTGAAGAGGTAATTAGCATCATGCAGAAATACAGTGTTTCGCAATTGCCAGTAAAAAACGATTCCGGTGATTTTGTAGGTGCTGTGGAAGATGCACATTTGTATGCTGAATTGTTGAAAAACAGAGATTTAATGAGCCATCCGGTTTCTGCCATCATGGGGAAGCCTTATCCCATTGTAAGTCATATGGCTACGATAGAAGAAGTATCGACAAAAATCAACAAAGCCAATGCGGCAGTATTGACGATGGACATGGGAGGAAATTGGCATATTATTACCAAGCAAGATTTAATTCAAGCCATCGCAAAAGGAAATTCTTAATTATCACATGTCAGCTATCGTAATTAAAACAGCAGAGCAAATTGAAGGCATTCGCAAAAGTGCAAAATTGGCTGCTGAAACTTTGAAATATCTGGAACAATTTGTAGTTCCAGGAATGAAGACCATCGACATTGATAAAAAATGTGAAGAGTTTGTGCGTGATAATGGGGCAGTTCCGGCTACAAAAGGATATCGCGGATTTAAACACTCTTGTTGCATTTCTCCCAACGAAGTTATTTGTCATGGCGTACCCAATCAAACGGTTCTAGTGCATGGCGATATCGTTAACATCGACGTTACTACGATACTTGGGGGTTACTACGGTGACACTTGCAAAATGTATTACGTTGGAGAGCCCAGCGAGTATGCGAAGAGATTGGTTGAAACCACAAGAGAGTGTTTACAGATTGGGATGGATCAATGTTTTCCAGACAATCGATTGAATAACATTGGATATAACATCGCCAAGCATGCCCAGAAAAATGGTTATTCTGTGGTTTATGAATTTTGCGGTCATGGCGTAGGCCTTAAGTTTCACGAAGCTCCAGATGTGGCCCACATTGCCGATGCAAATACAGGTCCGATCCTCAAGCCAGGCATGATTTTTACGATCGAGCCTATGATAAATGCGGGTAAGGCGAGAGCGAAAGTGGATAGGAAAGACGGTTGGACAGCGAGAACGATTGACGGGAAATTGAGTGCGCAATTTGAACATACCATTCTGATTACTGAAACAGGATATGAAGCGCTAACCGACGTTTATAGCGAGTTCTGATGCGGGTTTTACCAATCCATACTGGATACTTCAAATTGGATGGCGGTGCCATGTTTGGCGTTGTCCCAAAAGTGATCTGGAATAAACTTGTACCGGCAAATGAGAATAACCTCTGTAATTGGTCGATGCGATGCTTGCTCGTAGAAATTGAAGACAGAAAAATATTGATCGATACGGGTATCGGCAACAAGCAAAGTGAAAAGTTTTATGGGCATTATGATTTAAATGGCGAGGATAGTTTGATGGGTTCACTCGCATCCTACGAAATTTCGCCCGATCAAATTACCGATGTTTTGCTTACGCATTTACATTTTGATCACTGCGGTGGGGCCATCATTAGAGACGAGGAATCGTTAATCCCGCAATTTCCAAATGCTGTGTATCATCTAACTGAATCCCATTGGAATCATGCAAATAATCCCAACGACAGAGAACGGGCTTCTTTTTTGCCGGAGAATTTCTTGCCTTTGAAAGAATTGGGACTTTTAAATTTTGTTAATGACGGTGATATACTTGCCGATTGTATTGAATTGAAAGTATTTAACGGTCACACGTTTGGTATGATTGCTCCGATTATTCATTGGGGTGCAACCAAATTGATGTACATGGCAGATTTGATTCCGGCTGCCGCCCACATTCCGGTAAATTATGTGATGGGTTATGATATTCAACCCCTGATAACGATGGAGGAAAAGAAATCACTACTTCCTTGGCTAGAATCAGAGCAAGTGTGGCTCATTTTTGAGCACGATGCTAGTTTCTGCAGAGCGCAGGTACAACAAAACGATAGAGGTCAATTCAAGGCGATAAATGCCACTGAGGATTGGTTTGACTAAACGCGATCAACCAGACTTACTCCAAACCGTATTTCTTAGTATCTAGAGGTTTCCCGGTAGTTTCTTCGTAGATCATCATTACGGCTTGCACCGCGGTTTGAAAATCATTTTGATTTGTCGCGCTGCCCAACGATGACGCTTGAATCCACATGTTGTAATTACTCGCATCCTTCAACATTTGATATGCTTGTGCTCCTAAATCATAAACTCGGTAATCCATTGGATTCATAGCAACCGCATTTTTTAACGTTTCAATTCCGGAATTGATATCGCCTTTGCTCATTTGAGCCTGTGCCTTCATAATGAATCCTTCACCATCGCGAGGTCGAGATTCTAAATACTGAGAAATCACATCGATGGCTTCATCGTATCGTTTTACATTCATCAAATATTGGAATTGCGCAAAACACGCTCTGCTATATTCAGGATAATATTTTCTTGCATCTTTTACCACGAGAATGGCCTTTTCGATATTGCCCATGCCGATATAAGCAGACGACAAGAAAAATCGTACTTCAGAGCGCGCAGGATCAATCTTCAAATAGTTTTCTAACAATTCGGCACCTTGTGCATAGGCTGTGTCTTTTTCGATCGCTTTGATGCCCTTAAAATCGTCATGACTCGGACGTTCGATAACAACCCCAGATGGAACACCATCTACCATCTGCTGATAAACGGTTCCTTTTGGAGGGAATTCACCCGATGTTAATCGCGACTTGTCAAAATAGGCGTTATAAAAGATACAATAGTCCCAATCTTTAGAACTGCGATCATCAAATCTTGTGTATCCAACGTGTACGTTTTTGTCGTTTCTGCAATAGTATTTTACATGGTCCATTCCATAGGTAAGAACTTCGTATTTTTTCTTTGGGTGCTTGCGTGCTACATTTTCGAGGAACCATTCCGTGCTTGGACGTAAACTAGCCAAGTAATAGTCCATCTCGTACTCGCCATAGGCTTTTGATGTTCCGCCATGAATTTCATTGAAATAGCTATAACTCACAGGGTGATTTGCAAAAATAAATTTCGCCGGCATCACCAATAATGCCAATGCCACCAGCGTAGGGATCAATTTTAACTTGGCATTCAATTTCGACAAGAGATCACCAAACCACTGATAACCAATTACGGCAATGGTGACAAAGCAGGGGAGAGTAAATAGTATCTGACGAATCCCTCCGTACACTTGTGATTTTTGAATGTAGATGTAAACTATTGGAAAAATTGCCGCAAACAAAATCAAGAAAATTTCATTCGTGAAGCGCTTACGATTCGTATAGACCAACAGCGCAAAACAACCCAATCCAAACATAACGGCCATCGGCGTTGTAATCAAAAGGTATTTCCTTAGGTAATACAATGGCAGCATGTCTGAGTCGTATAGCTTCCCTTCAAATAACTGCCGCAATGAAACGGAATAGTTTGTAAACTCCTTCAACGCCTCCAATGGATTGGTGAATGGCTGGTCAATACCGTAGGGCCATGGCGAAATCCCTAATAGATAACTACCGAGTCCAATGGTGATAGTTGCAACAAACAGAGTTCCGAAACCCTTCCATTTTAGAGAAGTAAACTGTTTGAAACCGATGTGCTCAATGAATTTCAATCCGGCATACATAATAAAGAAGGCGACAGATAGTAGACCTCCAATACGAACGCTAATACCCAAGGCTGTACTTAAAACCAACCACAATGCGTTATTCCATCGGAAATGAGGCCAATTTTGGAACATCCTAATGGCGTAGTATAAGCTCATGATATAACCAAGAGCAAAAGGAACATCTTTCGGATTATTCATCGCCTCGCCAAAGAACCTAGGCATCAAAAGCATCAACAAAAACGATAGCCATGCAAACGCCCAACTTCCTTGGGTTAATCGACGAACAACCAATGCGGTAAAGAGAATGCACAAAAATCCGAATATCGAATTCCACCAATGACGGAATTGCATTTGATCATCAACCCCAAGATAATACCCTAAAATTGTGGTGAAAGTATCAAAGCTAGAACCGTAAACGTGCATTACACGATCGGGATCTTTGATGGTTGCCACTCCAGCGCCCATGGTTGGGAATGCTTTCGCTAATGTGGGCATGCGCTGACCTTTTAGTTCGTTAGTGTCGATAGGTATCGCCTCACCAATTGATTCTAGATAATAATTGGCTATCAGTTTGGAATAGGTGTATTGAGTGAATTCATCCCCAGAAATACTGGCGGTTTTGCTCATTTGGGTCATGAAAACCAATGAAAACAAGGAGATTAACAAAAACACCCAACGATGGATGTTCTTATTGGCCGTGATGAAATAACTACCCGCCATTTTCCATTTTTGGGTTAGGATGTTCAAGGCCGACATAGGTGTGGATTGAACTGGTAATTCCAACGATTGTTCTAGCGTGGTGGTTTGATTGCACAAATAAACCAATTCAGCCATTGAGTCAACCTGAATAATTTCCGCTACTATTTGAACAAGACAATCGGATGTTATAATTACAAATTTGCTTTGATAGTCAGCAGCAGTAAGGCCAAATATGGATTCAGTAAATCTTTTGTTTTTTACTTGAGGCTTCGCGATAAGATATCCTTTGTTCTTTAAAGAAATCAACGACAAACCTTGGTTGATATCGGATGTTTTGGGTGCAACAGTGCCAGGATAAATCACCAAGATGTGTTTTTCCTCTATGTATGAGTTGATTTGCCCCTGATTTGTCTTGCACATCTCGATGAAATCATTCAACGAAATGGGTGAAAAGGGCAGTGAATACGGGGTGTTGTTTGATGTGTTGTTCGTAGAAACTTGCTTTGCCATACGTTTAGCAAACCTACAAGAAAAATTAATTCAATGTTTGCAGAATTTGCAAAAAGCAATAGAGTAGTTGTTTAAAGTTTGAAATTATCGCAAAAAGGTAGAAAATATTGTCATGTTTCAGGTTTATTACATATTTTTGCCGCCCGATCAAAGGAGGAACTATTTCTTGACAAACGAAAAAAACGAACAAGCCACAGACGAAACCGTAGAAGTTTCAAAGGCTAAAACCACCAAAACAGCCGCCGCTGCCACTTCCCATGATGATTTTGACTGGAGTGCAGACGATGCCGGATTCGAGTCTTACTCGAACGATGAGCGCAAGCGCTTAGAAGTATCTTACAACTCAACTTTCCAACCCGTTGTTGAAAAACAAGTGGTTAAAGGTGTTGTAGTTGGAATGAACGAAAAAGATGTTGTAGTAAACATTGGATTCAAAAGTGACGGACTTGTACCACGTACGGAATTCCGCGATATGCCAGAATTGGCATTGGGCGATTCAGTAGAAGTATTTGTTGACATTGCTGAAGACAAATTGGGTCAGTTGATCCTTAGCCGCAAAAAAGCATTGCAAGAAACGGCTTGGGAGAAAATTGTTGAAGCCCATAACAATGACACTATCGTTACAGGATATGTTCGTTCTAGGACGAAAGGTGGATTGGTTGTAGATGTATTTAGTTTCGATACATTCCTACCAGGATCTCAAATTGATACTAAGCCAGTGCGTGATTACGACCAATACGTTGGTAAAAATATGGATTTCAAAATCGTTAAGATCAATGAAATCTATAAGAACGTAGTTGTTTCTCACAAGGCGTTGATTGAAGATGATATTGAAGCACAGAAATCTGTGATTTTGTCTAAGTTGGAAAAAGGACAAGTATTGGAAGGTGTTGTGAAAAACATGACCTCTTTCGGTGTATTTGTTGACTTAGGTGGAATTGATGGTTTGTTGCACATTACTGATATTTCATGGGGACGTATTAACCACCCAGAAGAAGTATTGAAATTAGATGATCGTATCCAAGTCGTTATTTTGGATTATGATGATTTGAAGAAACGTATTTCTCTAGGATTGAAGCAATTGACATCTCACCCATGGGATAATTTGACTGCTGATATCGAAGAAGGTACTCACGTAGCAGGTAAAGTTGTTTCTGTTGCTGATTACGGTGCATTCATTGAAATTAAGCCAGGTGTTGAAGGTTTGGTTCACGTAAGTGAAATGAGCTGGAGTTCACATTTGCGTAATCCTTCAGAATATTTGAAGGTAGGCGATGAAGTGAACGCTTTGGTGTTGTCGTTGGATAGGTCTGAACACAAGATGAGCTTGGGTATCAAACAATTGACTCAAGATCCTTGGATCGACATTGAAAGCAAGTACTCTTTGGGTAGCAAGCATTCAGGTATCGTTAAAAACTTGACATCTTATGGATTATTCCTAGAATTGGAAGAAGGTATTGATGGTTTGGTTCACGTATCTGATTTGAGCTGGAATAAGAAAATCAAGCACCCAAGTGAATTCACTAAGAAAGGTGATAAGTTGGATGTGATTGTATTGGAAGTTGATAAAGACAACCGTCGTTTGAGTTTAGGTCATAAGCAATTGGAAGAGAATCCTTGGGAAACCTTTGAAACAATCTTCTCAATTGGATCTATTCATGAAGGAACTGTTATGTCTGTTAACGATAAAGGCGCAACCATTCAATTGCAATATGGAGTTGAAGCATTCGCACCTTCACGTCATATCAAAAAGGCCGACAATAAGACGATGGCGGATGACGAAACTTTAGAATTTGAAGTAATCGAATTCTCTAAAGACGCCAAACGTATCATTGTTTCTCATACTAACATTTGGAAAGGTGCAGAGCGTGCAACTAAGGAAGCGGATAACTCTTCTAAAGACAAAGCCCGTAAAACGACAGCCAAAGTTGTTAAGAAGACGAATCAATCATCAGAGAAATCTACGTTTGGTGAGTTGGATGCATTGACCGCTTTGCGTGCTCAATTTGAGAAGCAAGAGAAAGGTGTTGCAAAAGACAAAGCAGATAAAGCTGAAGCCATCAAGGTTGAAGCCGCTGCGACTAAAGCGAAAGAGGAAGCTGCTGCTGGGAAAAAAGAAAAAGCACCAAAGGCTGACACTACAACCGCTTCAACCTTGAAGTCATTATCTGGAGTAGGTCCAGCTATGGAAAAAAGGATGAACGCTTTGGGTGTGAATTCAGTTGATGATTTGAAAGCGTTATCAGAAGATAAAATTGCTTCAATGACCGCTGAAGATGCTAAAATTTCTGCTGATCAGTGGAACAAGTGGATTGAAGAATCCAATTCTTTGTAAATAATTAAAATCTAATAGGAAAAGCCTCGCTTCGGCGGGGCTTTTCTTTTTTATAAATTACATTTGTTACCCCATGACCGAACAACTTATCGCCGCGTTTATTATTAGCGTACTGCACGGTTTTATACCGGGTCATTGGTTGCCATTTTTAGCGCTGGCAAAGAAATTGGGTTGGAGTAAATCAACAGCACTTAAATACACTGGCCTGGCCGCTATTGCACATGCCGTTGGTACCGTGGTTGTGGGACTCATAATTGCCCAAATCACCATGTTGGGTTTGCATCAAAATACAAATCAGATCGATGGAAATAGTATAAATCCGAGTGCGATTTCTTTGTTTAATACGGGTATTCCGTTTGAGACTTTTGGTGCATCAATTATGATCTTGTTGGGGATTTATTTCCTTTATCGACATCATAAGCATCATCACTTTCATTTCCCAGAAAAAGCAAATGAATCGGAAAGTCGTTGGGCTCTAGGTGCAATTTTATTGGCTTTGTTTTTATCTCCGTGTATGGAAATTGAGTGGTACTTCGCCACATTGGCACCAATGGGCTGGCCTGTAATATGGTTGTTAGTATTGGTTTATGCAGTTACAACTTGGTTGAGCATGATGGGCGGCGTTTGGATTGGATTCAAAGGACTAGAGCGATGGAATTCACATCGACTAGAACACAGCACAGGATTGATAACTGGAATCGTTATGATTCTTAGTGGTTTGATGTTGATGTTTGGTTAATTCCCAAATATCGATCAATGATTCCATGAACAAAGTAGAGTAGTGGTAAGAGTACTATCGCCATAAATAATTTATAGACGTAATTCAGGGTTCCCACTTGTAGGACCCATATCAAATCGTACTTGCCACCAAGATAAAAGGCAATGACAAGGACTACGTAGCTATCAATAAACTGACTTACAACAGTACTTCCAGTTGATCTAAGCCAAATCATCTTATCGCCTGTTTTATCTTTCAATTTGGTAAAAATAAATGCATCAACCATTTGACCGATCACGAATGCCACCAGGGAGCCTAGGATTATCATTAAGCCCTGACCAAAAACGGCGTTGAATGCATTCTGCATATCATTTAATCCTTGCGTTCGTCCGCTGATATTCCAAAAATCGGCCCCATCGAGCCCCATTGCTACACGCACCGCTAGAAATGAATAGATGAGTAGACTTGCGGCTATCCATGAAAGTTTTTGAACACCTTTCTTCCCAAAATATTCATTGATGATATCGGTAAGGATAAATACAAACGGCCACAAAATCACCCCGGCCGTCATATCGAAATTGAATTTACCGCCTAAAATATTCAAAGCCATGGGTTCGATCCCGAGTGTTTTTTCCAATGAAAAGATTTTGGCACCAATGAATTCAGCTACGATTGCATTGGTTAAGAAGATCATTCCCAATATTAGGAAAAGATGGTTTTTTCTTGAATTCAGATCGGTTGAGTTTGCCATCGAGATGTGTAAAATGCAAAAATAAGAGTTTGTTCGTCCTTGTTTATAGACAGCCCCAATTTTGTAGATATTCAGATCCCAAAATTCAACAAATTGGATTGATTTTTGAATACTTTTAAAATTATGAAGTTATCAGCCAAAGTCAAGTTTTTGTTCGCCTTAGCCATTTTGGGAGTCAATACCAGCAATGCACAACTAAGTTTCGATCAATTGATGTCGAATGGAGTTAGAGCTGATGAAAAAGGTCAATTTGATGAAGCGATCATCAATTTAAATCTTGCCGTTGATTCTAAGCCTGAAAACGATATGGCTTGGTTAACTCGCGGAATTGTTCGGATTCATATGTCGGACTTTAGTTCCGCGGTGGTGGATTTCAACAAGGCGATTTATCTGAATCCGGCACGACCTAAGACTTATCTATATCGATACATCGCTTATTCACGCACAGAAAATTATCAATTTGCTTTTGGGGATATCAATCATTATTTGGGTTTGGCGCCTTCAGATACATTGGGTAGGGTCTATCGTTTGGAAATAGCACTTAAACTCAAGGAGTATGAAGCGGTTTATGAAGATATGATGTGGCTCTACAAGACAATGGGGGATTTGTTTTTAAGAGATTACTTACCCATTTTAAGCATTCATTTTGATGCGTCAAAAAAGTACGCCGATTTACAAAAGATTCTTTTAGGTTTAAAACAAATCAATCCAAACGAATCGTCAATCACTGAAACGTTGATTCAGAACACTTACCAAATGGGACAGTTTGAACTTTGCTTAAAGCAAGTCAACGAATCGTTGAAACAGAACCCTCAGAATCAGAACTTATTAAAATTGAAAGCGGATGCGCTCTTTTATTTGAATCGGATTGATGAATCAGAAACCATTTATCAAACCTTATTGGCACAAGCTCCCAATGATGGTGACCTTATGGCTGATTATGGTCATTGCTTGTTGCAGTTGGAGCGATATAATGATGCCGATATATGGCTAAGTAAATCAATCAAAAGCAAGAACTCAACACCGGCGTATGCTTATTTGGGTAGAGGTATTGCTAGATACAATTTGGGTAAAATAGGTGTGGCCTGTGCGGACTGGGAGCGCAGTCTTCTGCTTGGCGAAAAATCTGCAACCCAATGGCTCGAAAAACATTGTCAAGAAAACCCAACAACAAATAAATAAATGCGAAAATTGAAAATCTCTGTAATACTCTGTTGGGCAGGTTTGGGTTGGCTTCAACTAGCCGCTTGCAATCAAACCAATACTCCCGTTAAGTTCAGCCACCCAACTGATTCATTTCATATTGTGGCCGTTCCTAAGGCGCAACTCACCTTTTTTGAACAACAACCACAAATTACTTTTTGGCGTTCCGTTATTTCTTTGACCAAAGATTCTTGCATTGTTGTGCACAAGGATAGTCGACAAATGTTGGATGTAATTTCGGCGGAACATTTGGATTCCATGGTTGGAAAAAACCAACTAGATATCGCAGCACAGTGTTACAGAGATAAGAATGGTTATGAAACCTGTGAATTGGTGAAATTCGTGAGGGGTAAAAAAGAGTTTTTTGATTTTCAAAAAGTAGGCCCTTTGGTTGATGATGCCAAAGTGATATTCGATGAATACGGGGTGAATCCAATCTATGCACAATTCATTTTACTCATCGAATCGCCAAACAACCCTAAGGCAAGGTCGATCTCAGGGGCGGTAGGACATTACCAACTAATGCCGTTTGTTGCAAAAAAATATGGCTTGGTCGTTTCCTCATCAAGAGACGATAGGCATGATTTTACAAAAAGCAGTATGGCTGCGGCGAAACTGATGAAAGATTATTGTATTCCAAATGCCGAGCGCATGGCAATTAGTATTGGATTGGTGCCAAACCACGACGATCTATGGTTTCAATTATTGGTTATGCACGTGTACAATGCCGGTGCTGGAAATGTTAGAAAAGCAGTTCAAGTGATTGGTCCAGGGAAGAGTGGGGAAGAATTGATCCTGAAATTGTGGAAGACACAAGCTGGAGCCTTTGGTAATTCTTCACAAAATTACACCCAACTCGCAATGGCAAGTTATGTAAACTATATGTATTGGTTAAAACAACAATCAAATTGATGACTTATCGCATAGAAACTTTGATTAAAGTGTTTTTCGACCAAACCGCTGTTTCGAATGGTAGACGAATGTCATATTCTAATGTGGAAATCCTTAATTACTCTATAAAATCGAATTCGTAATGCATACAATTTCAACGGTATGGCAAATTTGTTTAGATTGATTTTAAATTAAAAACTCTGTTAACAATTTATTTTAGAACGGGGTCCCCTTAATCTATATTTGCAACGCGAAAAAAGACAATGTTCCCAAACATGATTGCTAGAAATATGAAAGTTTGGATGCTGTCCGCCGTTATGGCGTTATCAGTATCCTCTTACGCGCAAGACAAGCCAAATGCCGAAAATGGTAAAAAGCTCTACGACGCAAACAACTGCGGTAGCTGTCACGCTTTAGACAAGAAATTAGTTGGTCCCGCCCTTAGGGGTGTTGAAACACGTCACTCCAGTGAATGGTTGGTGAAGTGGGTTAGGAACAACGAGAAATTCAGAAAGGTTGACAAAGACCCTGATGCGATTGCGTTATACAACGACAATGGCCAGGCGGCTATGAACATATTTGAGAACTTGACACCCGCTAATGTTAACGACATTATAGAGTACATCAAAACTGCTCCTGCTCCAACAAAAACTGCTACAGTAGTTGTTGACGGTGGAGAAAAGAAGGACGACAATACTACAATGTACATTTTGATATTGCTCGTAGCAATATTTAGCGTTATATTATTGGTACTTGCTCGTGTTCAAAATACTTTGAAAAGAGTGGCTGCTGAAAAGCATCCTGAAGATTTCGAACATCACAATGCCCCGAAGAAAGGGTTTTTTGAAAAAATTCTTCCTGGTAAGTGGGGTAAGATGAATCCAACAGTATTGACATTGTTCACGGTTGCGATTTTGGGTGGAGTAGGTGCTTACTATGGTTATGGTTTCGCTATTACCGAAGTGGGTGTTCAAAAAGGTTATGCGCCGAAACAACCTATCGCATTCTCTCATAAACTACACGCTGGAGATTTGAAATTGGATTGTAAATATTGTCACTCAACCGTAGAAGAAAGCAAACAGGCATCTATTCCTGCTTTGAATACTTGTATGAATTGTCACAAAGGGGTTCAGTTGACAGATAAGTACAATGGTGAAATTTCTCCTGAAATCAAAAAGATCTATGCTGCCTTGGATTACAATCCAGAAGGCAAAGCGGGTGAGCAATACGGTCCAAATCCTAAGCCAATCCGTTGGGTTCGTATTCACAACTTGCCAGATCATGCATACTTTAACCACGCACAACACGTGAAAGTAGGTAAGCAAACATGTCAGACTTGTCACGGAGCCATCGAAAAAATGGAAGTCGTACAGCAAAAAAACACTTTGCAAATGGGATGGTGTATCGATTGTCACAGAAATGCTCAAGTTGATGTAGCGAATAACAATTACTACAAAGCCTTGCACGACAAAGCGAAGAAAGACATCGCTAGTAATCAAGGCAAGAGTAAGTATTTCGCTGCCGACGGTAAAGTGAAGTTAACTCCAGCCATGAATGGCGGTTTAGAATGTTCTAAGTGTCACTATTAATTTTAACTGAAAGAATCATCAATTATGTCAAATAATATTAAATATTGGAAAGGTGAAGATGAGTTAACCAAGAACCCATCATTCTTGGCCGCTCAGCGCAATGAGTTTCATGATGATCTTCCTCTGGATGAAGTATTCAATGAGGAAGGTGTTGAACTTCAGGCCAATCGCCGTGATTTCTTGAAATATTTTGGTTTCAGTGTAACTGCCGTTGCATTGGCCGCATGTTATAAAACACCCATTCGCAATGCTGTGCCATACTTGGTGAAGCCTGAGGATGTTACTCCTGGTGTTGCAAACTATTACAGATCAACTTGTGGTGCTTGTTCAACCGCTTGTGGAATTGAAGTGAAAGTTCGCGAGGGACGTCCAATTAAAGTGGATGGTTCTGTGGATTCACCAATTTCTCAGGGAGGTACTTGTGCAGTAGGTCAAGCATCGATTTTGTCACTATACGACAATGAGCGTTTGGCCAATCCATTATCAAATGGTTCTGAGCAAACAGATTGGGCCGCTTTGGATAGTGAGGTATCTGCTAAATTGAAATCAATTGTCGCGGCAAACGGTAAAATTGCTTTGGTTTCAGGTAGTTTACACAGTCCTAGTACTTTAAAGGCCATTGAAGCTTTTAAAGGTGCTTATCCAACCACAGAGCACGTGTCATATGATGCGGTTTCTTACGCTGGTATTTTGGATGCAAATGCAGCAGACTTCGGAAAACGTGTATTACCAACCTATAAATTTGATATTGCTAAGGTAATTGTGAGCTTTGGCGCTGATTTCTTGGGTACTTGGATTTCACCAGTTGAATTCTCTAAAGGACACACAATCAACCGTCAGCCAAATGCAGAAGGTGGAATGTCTAAGCACATTCAATTCGAAAGTACTTTGAGTATGACCGGTACCAATGCCGATCACCGTTTCCCAATGCGTGCTTCTCAAGAAGCATTGTATGTAGCAACTTTATACAACTACATCGCTGTGGGTACTGGTGCTCGTCAGATTCCAGTTCCTCAGCAAGGTGAATTGGCAGGTAACTCAATTAAGAAAACTGCTGATGCATTATTGAAAGCAAAAGGAACATCATTGGTTATTTCTGGTAGCAACAATACTGAAATCCAACAAATCGTAAATGGTATCAATATGTTGTTGGGAAGCTATGGAACAACCATTGATATGGTTAACCACAGCAATCAATATCAAGGTTCTGATGTTAAAACTGCCGAAGTTTTGGCCGGTTTGAAGTCTGGTTCTATTTCAGCTGTAATTTTCTATGGTGTTAACCCAGTTTACAACCACAGTAAAGATTGGGCTGAAGCCATTAAGAAAGCGAAAGTATCTGTTTCATTTGCATCTAGCAAAGACGAAACTGCTTCTGTTTGTCAATATGTTTGCCCAGACAATCACTACTTAGAAAGCTGGAATGATTCCGAGCCTCGTAAAGGTTTGTATCAGTTCACACAGCCTACCATTTCCAATGTTTTCAATACTCGTCAAGCGCAGGTAACATTGTTGACGTGGGCTAATGCCAATATCGCAATGGAGAAAGATCCATTTGCATCTAAAGGTATTTTCTCTCAAAAATTGCAAGCGTCTCCATTCTACAATTTCATGAGAAACAATTGGTCTGCAGCCTTAGGAACTGACGATGCATTTAATGCAGCGTTGGAAAAAGGTGTAATGGCTCCAAGTGTTTCTGAGGGTGGTGTTTCTTATGCAGGTAATGTTGAGGCTTTGGCTTCGTTTGTATCTTCTAATTCTAAGGCGACAGGAATCGATATGGTTCTTTATCAGCCAGTAGGAGTTCGTGATGGTGCTTACGGAAACAATCCTTGGTTACAAGAGATGCCAGATCCAGTAAGTAAAGTTTGTTGGGATAACTATGTTGCATTGCCGAAATCATTGGCGATGAAATTGGATATCGCAGAAGGTGATACAGTAAATATTAAAGTAGGCGATGTAACTTACAACAACGTGCCAGCAATGATTCAACCAGGTCAAGCCAACGAAACAGTTGCATTGGCTTTGGGTTATGGTCGTACCGCAGCCGGTAAAGTAG
>Ga0304730_1001980_pt1 | contig 15037 bp, 12 predicted proteins | sample M_130628_MF_Meta_FD_190474 | JGI IMG/M metagenome (GOLD analysis project Ga0304730, IMG submission 190474) | Freshwater microbial communities from Lake Montjoie, Canada to study carbon cycling - M_130628_MF_MetaG (v2) (version 2) | ecosystem: Environmental > Aquatic > Freshwater > Lake | place...
CACGGTGGAGAATTTGATTCATCAGCACGTGCGATGAATCGAGAGGAGTTGAGAAATCAATTCCAAGCCGACCTACGGAAATTCCGTAGATCGACTATCGAAAGGAAACAAATGTCTACTAAGACAACATTCAAGCGCATCGCGCTTGTAGCTGTTGCTGCGTTGGGCCTCGGAGTTCTCTCTGTTGCACCATCATCAGCAGCTGTGTCAGGTGTAACCGTTACGGTTGCTGCTGGTTCAGCTTCAGGTTCAAAATCAGATACAACTACGGCAGCAACAATTTCTGTTTCAGGACTTATTGATGCTAACAGCGACACAATCTCTGTATCATTCGTGGCAAAGGACATCACAGCGAATACAAGCGCTGTTGCACGCCTATACGCTATTGATACATTGACTTCAGCTACAGGTGCAGCTACAAGCATCAAGGCAGGCTTCAATGGCAGCGCAGCTGTCCGCGCAACAACACCAGCTGCAGACTCTGTAACAGCGTCTTCATCTGCTGCAACACCATTCACTATTTCTGCTAACGCTCAGATTGCCTACGTTGGTGCGAAGTTTGGTGTTTCACTTGATTCAATCACAGCTCCAGTTGCTGGAACATACACATACACAGCTGTCGTGAAGACTTACGATGCTGGTACATACAAGTCAACAGTCAACACTGACTTCACAATCGTGGTATCAGTACCAGCTACTGACGCGACTGCAGCATCTGCTGTAAAGTCATTTGCTAAGTTGACCACTACATCTACAACACCAGCTGACGCAATCGCTGCTGCTGCAGATGCGACAGTCGTTGGAGTATCCACAGCTGGCTCAGTAGCTGGTTACCTATACGTTGGTGTACGTAACGCTGACGGTACAAAGTACAATGTCGCTGAAGATTCAATCACAGCTACATTGACAGGTGCTGGACAACTTTGCGACGGATCTACATGTGGAAAGACCATGAAGATCAAGGTCACTGGAGATAAGCAACTTTCAATCGTTGGTGATGGAACAACAGGCTCTGCTTCAATCGTTGTGTCAACAACTGTTGCTTCATACGCAGCAAAGTCAGTATCTTTCAACGCAAAGTCACCTACAGCAATCACAACTTCAAACCGTTACACGAATAACCTCCGAGTTGGAACTAACTCAGATGCAATTCAAGTAACGGCAGTCGATGGAACTTCAGCATGGACAAGTCCTGTCTGGATCGTAGCTTCAACTGCAGCAGATGAGTTGGTCGCAGGATCAACAACTCCTGTGGCATGTACTGCATGGAGCGCTGCTAATGGAACTCGTTGTTCAATTACAGCAGTCGCACCAGGAACTGCAAAGTTCAAGGTAATTGATGCAGCAACAGTTGCTACAGCAACAACATCATCTGCAGAATTCACTGTTACTGTTACTGCATCAACTGCAGCATCAGTAGCAATTGCATTCGACAAGGCTTCATACCAGCCATTCGAGAAGGCACTTATTACAGTGACTCCACTCGATGCAGCAGGTAAGTCAATTCAGCAGATCAACATCGCCTCTCTTCTAGCATCTGGTGGAATTACATCAAACATCGGATTCTCAGCTAACAGCGATACATTGACAGCTACAGAAATGACAACATCAGCTACTTCTTCATCAACATCAAACACTGTTGCTGGAGCGCGCACATATGTTGTTTATATGCCTGCACAGGGAGATGTAACAATCTCTGCAACAGGTGGAACAGGTCTTCCACTTGCTGGCCAGGTAAAGGTATCTGCAACAGCTTCTGTTGTTAACAATGCAGTTGATGCAGCTACAGATGCAGCTAACGAAGCTACAGATGCAGCTAACGCAGCTACAGATGCAGCTCTTGCAGCAGCAGATGCAGCAGATGCAGCAACAGCCGCAGCTCAGGATGCATCAGATGCAGTTGCAGCACTTTCAGCAACTGTTGCTAAGTTGGTCGCAAGCCTCAAGGCTCAGATCACATCATTGACTAATCTAGTCATCAAGATCCAGAAGAAGGTCAAGGCTTAATTAGCCCCTTTAACTGAAAAGATCAGAACCGAATCCCGGTTCCCCTTCGGGGGAGCCGGGATTCGGCCTTTCTATAGATAGAATTACGGCATGCATAATGCAATGAGCGAAAAATTAATAGCTAAAATTCTTGCCGTTGGCGCTTCACTAACAACCATTTTGATAGTAAGTGGCTCTGTCACAGATCCTGTAAATACACCAAAATTAGTCGCCATTGGAGTTATGGGAATTGCAGCGTTGGGCGTGCTCTTATCTGCTGGATTTCTCTCTTATTTCAAAATTAATAAGGTCGCGGTCTTAATTGTTGCTCTTTTTGTATTCTCGATGTTCATTGCGATCTTCTCAAGCGCATCTCCCTTAAGCCAGAATTTATACGGCAGCTATGGACGCAATAATGGGTTCTTCACGTACTTATTCCTAGCTGCAATTTTTTTAGCGTCTTTGTCCTTAAATGCACTAAGCAACTTCGATTTTATTGTTAAGTCGCTTTTAATTGCCGGATTAGTAAATATCTCTTATTGCCTGTGGGTTCTCATGTTTGGCGACTTTATTGGATGGTCCAATCCATATGGAAATATCCTTGGAACATTAGGCAACCCGAACTTTATTGGTTCTTTTCTAGGTATATTTTTCAGTGCTTATTTAGCATTTGCATTAAGTAAGTCTGCATCCGGTCTAATGAGATATTCCCTTCTTGTCGTGCTTCCAGTAACTGCTTACGAGATTTATAAATCGAATGCCATCCAGGGCCGAGTTGTTGCTGCGCTTGGAATCGGAATTCTCGGATTTCTGCTAATCCGTTCTCAGTTCGGAAAATTACTCACAGCGGCATATTTACTCTTTGGCGCCATTATAGGAGTATTTGCACTTCTTGGCGCCCTGCAAATTGGTCCCTTAACAAAATTTATTTATAAAACTTCTGTTTCACTGCGTGGTCAATATTGGCTGGCAGGGTGGAATACAGGGGAAGCGCATCCATTTACGGGCGTAGGTATGGACTCATTTGGTGACTGGTACCGCCGATCCCGAGATGCACAAGCCCTTGAATTGCCTGGAGTGAATACGGTTGTCAACGCTGCCCACAATGTGCCCATGGATATGTTTGCCTTTGGTGGATGGCCCCTGTTTCTAACTTACTTGCTGATAATGGGATTGGCTGCCGTCTCTGCGGTAAGAATAGTAATTAGAAGAAAGAATTTCGATCCAATCTTCGCAGTCTTGCTAACTGCTTGGGCGGGCTATCAACTGCAATCAATTATCAGCATCAATCAGATTGGACTTGCAGTCTGGGGGTGGCTATTGAGTGGTTGTTTGATTGCATATGAAAAAGCGACCAGAGCTGAGTTGGCTCAGACAAACCCAGAACCTATTCGGGCTGCCAAATCTAAAAAATCGAATGGGCAGTCACCAGTTCTGGTTCTTGTGGGAACATTTTCTGGAATTTTTGGATTAATTATCGCCTTACCGCCGATGGTTTCTGATGCGAAGTGGCGAAGTGCCCAACTAGCGCGCACTGTTGTAGCAATCGAAGGGACAATGGCACCCAGCCTCTACAACCTTCAGAATTCTTCCAAATATTTAAATAACATTCAGACTCTAGAGGGAAGTAATCTTTTTGATCTATCTCATAAATATGCGCTTGAAGCCGTTGAGTGGAATCCCGAAGCTTTTGAATTATGGAAAGTTTTGTACCTGGTCAAGAATTCAACACCTGAGGAAAGAGCGCTAGCTTTGCAAAATATGAAGCGTCTAGACCCTCTAAATCCGGATGTAACCTCCATTCAATGAAGGTAGCAATTATTGGGCAAGGCTATGTGGGCTTAACAATTTCAGCCTTTGCTGGTGAGTTCTTTGAGGTTGTCGGCTTCGACAGCAACTCAAAGATTGTCGACCAATTGAATAAGGGCTTCTCTCATATTGAAGGGGTTGAAGGGTCTACCTTACAGAAGTGGATTAAAGCAGGGCGGTATCGTGCAACAAACAACAGCTCTGAAATCTCAGACGCTGATTTGGTAGTCATTGCCGTGCCAACACCTCTTACTAGCGACCGCAAACCGGATTTAGGTTTTATTGAAGCAGCCTGTAAAACAGTTGGGGAGAACATCAATAAGCCAGTGCTGGTAATTAATGAATCTACATCATTTCCTGGAACGCTACGGAACTACATCAAACCAGCCATTGAAAAGTATTCCAAGATTACAGTTGAACATTTATATGCCATCTCACCTGAGCGAGTTGACCCAGGCCGAGTAGATTTCAACCAAAAGAATACCCCGCGACTATATGCAGGTCTTACTGCTGAAGCCTCTGCAAAGACTCGGGAGTTCTATTCAAAGTTCTGCGATGAATTGGTTGAAGTGTCATCACCGGAAGTTGCTGAAGCAGCTAAGTTATTCGAAAATACCTTCCGCCAAGTAAATATTGCTCTCGTAAATGAATTTGCCCAGATTGCACATTCACTCGGAATAAGTGTTTATGAGACCTTGGATGCTGCAAACACAAAACCATATGGGTTTATGAAGTTTACGCCCAGTGCAGGCGTAGGTGGGCATTGCATCCCAGTAGATCCCACATACTTGGCGGCGGTCGCCGAGGAAAACGGCGCTCCAGCGACATTCATCCGCCGAGCAAATGAAGTTAACCTTGAGATGTCCGAGTACATCGTCAATCGTGTGCAAGCTGATAACAATGGAAGTTTGCAAGGCAAGAGTGTTTTGATAGTTGGTGTTGCATATAAGCCCAACGTTGCTGATGTCCGTGAAACTGCAGCCGAATTAGTTATCAAGCACCTGCGTGATCGCGGAGCAGTGGTTTCTTGGCACGATGAGGTTGTCGGTACTTGGCATGGAGAAAGTTCTGCACCATTGTCAGGCGCCGACATTGCAGTGGTGGTCACTAAACATGATGTTGTAAATGAGCGAGATATTCTGGCAAGTGCACCATATGTATTTGATACAACAGGTAAAGTTCCTGGAGCTAAAGGACTTTAAGAAAGACTTGCTGCAACGCTATCGATAATTGAATCGAGAGTGTGAGTTGGAGCCCAGCCAATTGTCTTCTTGATCTTGGTGATATCAGGGACCCTGCGTTGCATATCTTCGAAACCTGCAGGGTATGCCTCGGTGTATGGAATGAATTTAATCTTCGATGATGAGTTTGTGCGCTCAACAGTTTTTTCAGCTAGTTGCTTGATAGTAACTTCACCAATCCCACCAACATTGAAGTAGTCGCCGATGGTGGAATCTCTGTCGAGGATTGTTAGGACGGCTTTCACAGCGTCTTCTACGTGGCAGAAAACGCGGGATTGGCTGCCGTCGTCGTAGATAACGATGTCTTCGTTCTTGAGTGCAGCTTGGATAAAGCGTGGAACAACCATTCCGTATTGACCGGTTTGGCGTGGTCCGACGGTGTTAAAGAAGCGGACTGTGGTGACTTTGAGCCCGTGTGTTTTGTGAAGAGTGTGTGCGACAGCTTCTTCGAGGGCCTTTGCATCAGAGTAAGTCCAGCGAATTTTTTGGGGAGCTCCAACCACGCGATCTGATTCTTCGTGGAGTGGCTGGTTGGGGTTCTTGCCATAGATTTCAGATGTTGATGCTATGAGAAGGCGCTTCTTGTGTTTGGTTGCGGCATGGAGAACGACTTCTGAGCCGTTGAAGTTTCGGTCAATGGATTCGATGGTGTGTTCCATGATGTTCTTAACGCCAAGGGCTGCAGCCATGTGAAAGACAACATCTGATTCAGCAACTAACTTGTCGACGAGCTCTTTGTCGCGGATATCGCCTTCGTGGACGGTTATCTTGCCTTCGAGGTGAGCGATGTTCTTTTTTGAGCCGGTCGAAAGATTGTCGAGGATTGTGACGCTATCGCCGCGGGCAATGAGGCTATCTGCGAGGTGTGAGCCGATGAATCCGGCACCACCGGTGATGAAAGCGCGCATGGGTGTGAGTCTATCTTTTATCTTTCTCTGTTAAGTGCTGGCTCGGGTTTCGTGCAGGTGGTTCTCAGGAAAGTAGGAGAAGGTTTGGGTATGAAAAGCACTAGGGCCACATTTAGGAAGTACTCATCGGCTGGGGTTGATTGGGCTTCGTGGTTCTTAGGCATTGGCTTAGGGCTGACCCTTGCTCTGCAGGTGACGACGATGAGAAAGAGCGATATCTCATCGGTCTATGCGGTGGTGGCATCTGTCTCGCGTCTTGCAGCTCTTACGGGGACATTCTTTGCGGTGGTGGGCATCTTCTTGATTGCGCGTATTCCGTGGGTTGAACGTGGGGTGGGGCACGATCGATTGGTGACATGGCATCGAAAGCTGGGGCCTTGGAGCTTGTATCTGATTGGAGCTCACGTTCTCTTTATTATCTTCTCCTCTGCTGGGCAAGATGGCCAGATGTTGGCTGTTGAGATGTGGCGGATGCTGAACACGATGTCGTGGATGTGGGCAGCCCTTGCTGGCTTTGTCTTGATGGTGATGGCTGGGGTTACTTCCTATAAGAAGGCACGAGCAAAGATGAGTTATGAGACATGGTGGATTATCCATGTCTATACATACATAGCTATTGCAGCATCCTTTATGCACCAGGTGCTTAATGGTCAGATGTTTGTGGGACATCCTCTCAATCGTTTGTATTGGACATTTCTCTATGTGGCGATGGCAGTCTGTATTATCTACTACCGCTTTGGAATCCCTTTGTGGCGCTCGCTCCAACTCAATCTCGTTGTGGACAAAGTTGTTGTTGAAGGACCTGGAGTTATCTCGGTGATTATGAAGGGGCGCAACTTGCAGAAGTTGGCCGCTGAAGGCGGACAGTTCTTTGGGTGGCGCTTCTTAACTCGCGGTCACTTCTTGATGTCGCATCCTTACTCTCTGTCAGCTGCTCCTACTGAACACTTCTTGCGTGTGACAATTAAAGATTTAGGTGATCACTCACGGTCTGTGGCTTATCTGAAGCGTGGAACGCGTGTCTTTGTTGAGGGACCATATGGCGCCTTTACTGCAGGGCGCGCAACGCGTCCGCATATTGTGATGGTTGGTGGCGGTGTGGGTATCACGCCGATTCGTGCTCTGATGGATGAGTTTAAAAATGGCGTGCAGCTCGATGTTATTTATCGTGTTTCACGCAAAGAAGATTTGGTGCTCAAAGAGGAGCTGGATTACCTTGAGGCTAATTCCGGGGGCACGATCCGAGTTCATTACTTGGTGGGTTCACGCAAGGATCATCCAATGGATGCGAAAGCCCTTAAAGAGTTGGTCCCTCGGATCTCTGACTCCGATATCTACATCTGTGGCCCTGGGCCGCTTGTGGAGACCGTGAAACAGGCTGCGCAGGACCTAGGAGTGCCCAAGAACCGCTTCCATGATGAGGCCTTTGCCTTCCACTCAGAGTAGGGATTAGTAGAGATAGCACCGTTCGGACTCAGTTACTTCTCAGGATTAGTGGAGATAGTAAAGACATGAAACGCGCACTCTTGATAGCGGGCGGCACCATTGGTGGTCTTGGCGCAGTACTTGCTGTGACACCTCCGCAATTTACGGCGACTCAAGATGTTGCATTCCTTTCAGGCGCTCTTGCAGTGGGCTCTCCGACACAGACAACACCTTCTGCAACGCAGCCATCTGTTGCGACAAAACCTTCTCAAGGATCTACAAATACTCAACAACCTGCACCGGCTCCTGCTGTTACAAAGAGTTCGGTAGCACCTACAAGTAGTGGCGGCTATTCAGGCACAGTCACAGGTGCATCATTTAGTGCGCGTAATTACGGAACTCTTTCTGCAACAGCAACTTTTAGTAATGGGAAAATTACAAATGTGACTGCTTCGCAGTCACCTCGCTCATGGAGTGATAACTCCCTTTCTGCACTATTGCCACTTGTCAATGGTGGGAAAATCACCATTGAACAAGTGAAGCAATATTCATCTGCGCAGTTGCCGTGTGGCACATCAAATAGTTGTCGTTCACAGGCTTCATATACAGCAGATGCTTTTTGGTCATCGGTAAAGTCTGCAATCTCCAAGGTTGGGTTGTGAGCATAAAGCGATTTGTTGAGACCTGGGGAACAGTTGTTGCTATTGAGGCAACCTCCTCAGCGTTAGATGAAGTTGCTGTGAGTGCTGCTATTGATGAAGTTGAGGAATTCTTTTTTCAGGTTGATCGAGACTTCTCGACATATAAGGAGAATTCGCAGGTGTCGCGAATTCGCCGTGGTGAGCTCAAGATTGAAGATGCTAGGCAATACGTGCAACAGGTGTGGGCGCTCTGTGAGTTTTCACGAGAGATCACCATGGGTGCCTTTGATCCCTGGAAAGCTAAAGGTGGCTTTGATCCATCTGGCTTAGTTAAAGGATGGGCTGCTGAAGTAGGTGCGCAGATGCTTGTTGAGGCAGGGGCTCAGAATGTTTTGATTAACGCCTCAGGGGACATTGTTCTACGTGGAGGAAAGCCTGAAGGTGGACCTTGGAATATAGGAATTGCTAACCCTGATGATGTTGAAGAGTATGTGAAGTTCTTTGATGTGATTGACGGTTCAGTTGCCACCAGTGGTGATTATGAAAAAGGTGCGCATATCGTTGATCCCCATACGGGGTTGATTGCGATTGGTGCGCGCTCTGCCACAGTGATTGGCCCCGATGGGGCTATCTGTGATGCGCTGGCGACAGCTTTGATGGTTGATGGGGTTGATGCGCAGAAGTGGATTAGTCGAGCAGAGCTTGCGGAATACTCTTTTTGGACAATCAATCGCCATGATGGCACAGCCTGGTCCTATGGTTCCAATAAGGGGTATTGAGTACGGCAAGATAGGCGCGTGGTTACAACCGGTGGGTTTACTAGCGTTGGCTTAGCTCTTGAGGCCAAGGCCCTTCAGTTGTCATCGTTGACACAAGCGGAGGCACTTGAAATTGGTGCGATTGCACAAGCAATTGGTTTAGAGCGAAAGCTCCCGATTGCTATTGAAGTTCGAATGAAAGACTGGATTATCTTTCATGCATCATTGCCTGGATCAGATACGGAAAATGATTGGTGGATTGGTCGCAAGGCTCGCGTTGTGAATTTAACAGGGCGTTCGACAATGCATGAGCGAGTTATAGCTGAAGAGCAAGGTATTGATTGGCATGTAAGCAAAGGCGTGGAAGAAGAGCTATATGCCATCCATGGAGGCGGTCTTGCACTGAACGTTGTTGGTTTAGGGTTGACTGGTATTTTGATTATTAGTGGACTGCCACAGGTGGAAGATCACTTGCTGGGCGTTGAAGTCATTACTGAGTATTTGGCGCGCAAGGGAGAACAGCAGTGAGCATCTGGGTGTGTGGTGAGGTGCTGATTGATTTGATTCCGGGTAGTGATGGTGTGCGAGTGCCACATGTGGGTGGAGGGCCGGCAAATACAGCCAAAGCGCTTGCGCGCTTGGGCCATGATGTGCAATTTATTGATGGTATTTCAAGCGATCAGTATGGTCAGATGTCTCGCAAAGAGCTGCTCGATGATGAAGTGAAGCTAGATCTTGCCTTGAAGAGTGATAAGCCGACCTGCACAGCTGAAGTAACGCTTGCTGCCGATGGAAGTGGTTCCTATGTTTTTAATATCGATGGCACCGCAACCTTTGATTTCTCACTTGATTGGTTGCCAGATCCTTCTCGCTATAAGCCACAGGTGCTTCATATAGGCACCCTGGTAACAGTTATTGAGCCAGGAGCTGATGTTCTCTATGACTGGGCTATTCGTGTGGCTGAGTTTGCTCCCATTGTCTATGACCCAAATATCCGACCATCAGTGATGGGAGATCGTGATAGGTATCAAGTATCTGTTGAGAAGTGGGCTGCTATTTCATCAGTGATTAAAGTAAGTGATGATGATGTGGAGTGGCTATATCCAGGTGAAAGCGTTGAAAGCGTTGCACAGCGCTGGATTAACGATGGGGCTGCACTCGTTGTGATTACTCGCGGTATCAATGGACTACTTGGAGTTACTTCAGGTGGTTCTGTGGAAGTCCCGGGTGTGAAGATTGAGGTTGCAGATACTGTTGGCGCAGGAGATACCGTGGGTGCGATCATTGTGGAAGCGATGATTGAAAAGGGAATTCTTAATCTGACAGATGAAGTTTTGAAGGCGACCCTGCACCGTGCAGCAGTTGCTGCTGGAATTACATGTTCTCGTAAGGGCGCTCAGCCTCCTTACAAACATGAGTTGAAAGGTATTTGATGCAATTTATTGATGATGCAGAGTTTCAAGTCGCAATCGATCTCGATGGCGGAGGAAAGATCACATCTGTTAAATGGCGTGAGATGGAATTTACCGTGCCCTTTAGAGGAAGTGTTCTCTCCAACGGTTGGTATCCCATGGCTCCATGGGCGGGGCGTATTCGTGATGGATTGATTACATCAGCTTCCGGTATTGAGCATCAGCTCCCCACAAATATCGATCCACCCAATGCGATTCATGGTTTTGGCTTCTCATCCTCATGGCAGGAGATTGGCCCAGGTCGTTCACTGCTGCATCTACCAAAGCCTTATATGGGCGCAACAGTTGAACAGACAATTGAAGTACTTGATGACGCAATCCGGTGGTCACTTGAATACGATGACAATGGTTGCGATATTCCTATTTGGCTAGGTATGCATCCATGGTTTGCTCGTGATCTAGAACGTGGTGGGGCAGCTGAAATTGAATTTAGCGCAGCAAAGATGCTCAAACGTGGATCTGATGGAATTCCAACAGGTGAGCTCATTAGCCCAACACCTGAGCCTTGGGATGATGCATTTACAGAGATTCGTGGAACACCTGCAGTGATTTGGGAAGATGTTGCACGTATTGATATTGAATCGGATGCGCCATGGTGGGTTGTCTATAGTGAAGATTCTGATGGCATCTGCCTTGAACCACAGACGGCGCCGCCTGATGCTGCAAACCTTGGAATCAGTGGCGAGAACTACATCGAGGCTTTGTTTGTTTTCTCTGAAGGTTAAATAGGATTACTTTTATGAGCACACAGATCAATCGTCAGCACCTTAAAGAACTTCGCACAAAGGAAGAACAGCGCTTTCTTGATACCCATAAGAAATCAGCTGCTGCCTATGAAGATTCTAAAAAGGTTATGCATGAGGGTGTGCCGATGTCATGGATGGCTAAGTGGCCAGGTGCTCACCCTGTATTTGTGAAAGAAGCAAAGGGTGCTCGTTTTACCGATCTTGATGGCCATACCTATGTTGATTTCTGCTTGGGCGATACAGGGTCGATGACAGGTCACTCACCTGATGCAACGGTTGCTGCTATCTGCGAGCAGGTTGGTAAGGGCATTACAGCGATGTTGCCTACTGAGGATGCAGCAATTGTCTCTGGCTTATTGAAAGAACGATTTGGTCTGCCTCTGTGGCAATTTACAGTGTCAGCAACCGATGCCAACCGCCACGTTATCCGCTACTCACGCATGATCACAGGGCGCAGCAAGATTGTTGTTATCGACCGTTGTTATCACGGCTCAGTTGATGAAACGTTTGCAACTTTAGATGATGCAGGTTTGACGGTTAAGCGCGAAGGAAATATTGGCGCACCTGTTGATCTCGATGTCACTACTCGCGTTGTTGAATTTAATGATTTAGCTGCGATGGAGAAGGCACTTGCTCACGGTGATGTTGCGGCAATTTTGATGGAACCTGCCATGACCAATATCGGAATTGTCTTGCCGCAAGATGGCTATTTGGTTGATGTTCAGGAATTAGCGAAGAAGTACGGCACCTACTTGATTATTGATGAGACCCACACAATCTCAGTGGGTCCTGGCGGAATGACTAAGGCACTTGGACTAAAGCCCGACTTCTTAACGATTGGTAAGGCACTCGCTTCTGGTATTCCAACCGGAACATTTGGAATGACGCAGGCAATTGCAGATCAGATCAAGAAGTTAGTGGAACTTGAAATCATCGACCTCGGTGGCATCGGTGGAACTTTGGCCGGCAATGCTTTATCCCTTGCTGCAATGAAGGCGACGCTGACTGAGGTTCTAACGGAGGCAAACTTTGCAAAGATGATTGAACTTGGAAATCGTTGGTGTGATGGCATCGATGCTGCAATCAAGGAATTTGATCTTGATTGGCATTGCAATCGCTTAGGCGCACGAGGCGAGTACATTTTCAAAGGTAAGCAGCCTGTGACAGGTAAAGAAGCAGCTGATTCAGGTGACTTCGAACTTGAGCAGTACATCCACTTACGTCTACTTAACGATGGCTACTTGATTACGCCGTTCCACAACATGGCTCTGATGTGTCCAGATACAACAGAGGCAGATGTAGATGGCCACACTGCAGCATTTAGATCTATGTGTGCGGTGTTGGTGGGAAGAAAGAATTAGAAGAAGTCAAGCCCCTGCTACCCTTAACAGATGTTTGAAACAATTGTTGCAGGTGGAATTGACGATAATTACGTTTACCCATATATCATCTCGATAATTTCGGCACAGAAGAATTCGAGAACCCCAATCAATTTTGCACTTGCATATGACGGCAGATATCTCAGTATAGAATCCAAAGAATTTATTGAAAAAATTGCTAAACATTTTGAATTATCTCTGTCTTTAATTGAAATAGAATTACCGGAATATCTTCCAGCAAATGGACATATTTCGCCAATGGCATTTTCGAGATTAATTGTTGCAGATAGCTTGGATCAAAATTTTGTTTGGTTGGATGCAGACACTTTGTCCGTCGGGCCCATAGATGAATTACTTTCCCATCATTTCTTAGGAGACGGATCTGTAATTGCTGCAAGAAAGGATATCCAAGATAAAGTTGTGAGAACAAAAAATCACGCCAAAAAAGTTGCGGGGATGAATTATTTTAATTCTGGGGTAGTGGTAATCAACCCGGTTATTTGGCGAGAAAAGGAGTATCCGGCTCACTGGAAGACCGCAGTTAAGAATTACCAAAAATACCATTTTGATTGGAGCGATCAATGCGTTTTAAATTTCTTAACAAAGGGAAATTATCGACCTCTACCCACTAAATTTAATGTTCTTGTATCCAAAGAAAGACTTACTACTGAAGACTCAATTTTGCACTTTGCTGGCGCAACAAAACCTTGGAACGCTAAAATAATTTCAATTGATGTTGCACGCGAGATACTCTCCGAACCGTTTCTACGTTATCTAGAGTTGGAAGTTGCGATATTTGATTTACTTGGAGCAGATCCTGAACTAAAGAATCAACTTCAATTCCATAGGCTTGGAAATAGATCCAATCGAAAGACACCTAAGCCTAACTCCAATGCGGGAGTAGCGGAGATTGCGATCAATATGCTTAGGGAAACTTACAAACGGCTGAGAATGCTTAAGCGAGCAGTCTCTAGATTCACTCGTCCCTTTGTTGTGAGAAGCGACTTTAAGAATCTTGAATCTCGACGATGGCAGCTTTCAATAGCGCTTGCTCGTCAACTAGATTTCAAAGTTCGATATGGACTGTTTGAAGGAATGGTATTGGAGGAGAATTTGAACTGGAGTAACTCTGATTTAGCCCCAATGTTATTGGGCACTTATGAACTGCCTATCTTGGAATACATTCAATCTCTATCAAAAACTTTTAATAATTTCATAAACTTGGGGGCTGGAGACGGTTACTATGTGACCGGCATGGTGAAAAGCGGAGTTGCGGGAAAAGCTTTTGCTTATGAAATGAACGAAGTCAGCCGAGATAATATTCTTAAACAAGCAATTTTAAACGAGGCTAGTGAAAATATTGTCATTCGAGGAATTGCAAATAGTGACTTCATTAATGAATTTTCGGATACTCAACTGTCTGAATCACTCATCCTAATTGATGTTGAAGGTGCTGAGTTTGAAATTTTTGAGAATATAGACATCAACAGATTGGTGAATTCACATCTAATTATTGAAATCCATGAATTCGTGCAAGATATAGAAATTAAGCTTCCAAACCTAATTGCGCAACTGCAAGACAGCCATGAGATTTCAGTTTTATCGACAGGAGCAAGAAACCTGGATTCATTTATTGAGTTAAAATACCTAAATGACTCGGATAGATGGCTACTGGCGTCCGAAGGAAGTCCTATGATTATGAAATGGCTGTGCTGTAGACCTCGATAATTGCCATTGATTAAATCTATAATTCACACTTCTTGTCATAGAAGTATCCTTGGGTAATAGTGACCCATCAGTTAAAGCCGAGTGATTTATACAAACCTTTGCCAGCTTCATTATCGTCATCGACATACAAGATTGGTTGCTTGATGCCTTTTTCTTTCAGGTAGATAAGGCCTTCTGTGCAGACGGCTCGTCCTATGCCTTTGCCTGATTCGGATGGGTCAACGCCAATTACATAAAGCTCACCGATGGGATCTTGATTAACGAATTCGTTGTGAATCTTGGTCCAACAGAAACCAACGATCTTGCCGTTGTGAACACACAAGAAGAAACCCTTTGGATCAAACCAAGGCTCTTGCATTCTGTTCTCTAAATCTGCCATCGCCCAATTACCTTGGTCGGGGTGCTTAGCGAAGATGAGGTTATTGAGTTCCAGCCATGCTTCAGGGTGAATTTCAGGATCAAAGGTGATGAATTGATAACTGTGTTCGATATGCGCAATGGGTTCTTGGAGTGAACGGTTGAGCTTAAGGATGTGGCGCATGGCTAAACGAGTTCAGAGATAGAAGTTTCCTTGCCACCGGTCTGGACGGTGAAGCGGTATCCGACATTGCGCACTGTGCCGATGATGGATTCAAACTCTGGGCCAAGCTTTGAGCGAAGGCGACGGATGTGAACATCTACTGTGCGAGTTCCACCGAAGTAGTCATAGCCCCAGATCTCTTGAAGAAGTTGTGCTCGAGTGAAGACACGGCCTGGGTGTTGTGCAAGGTATTTGAGAAGTTCAAACTCTTTAAATGTGAGGTCAAGGGATGTGCCCTTGATCTTGGCTGTGTAGGTATTTTCATCGATGACAACATCGCCTTGGCGGATTTCAGATGATGTTGGATCAAGTGATTCAACTTGTGCGGCATGTGCTCCAACTGCAATACGGATACGTGCATCTA
>Ga0304730_1001981_pt1 | contig 15034 bp, 24 predicted proteins | sample M_130628_MF_Meta_FD_190474 | JGI IMG/M metagenome (GOLD analysis project Ga0304730, IMG submission 190474) | Freshwater microbial communities from Lake Montjoie, Canada to study carbon cycling - M_130628_MF_MetaG (v2) (version 2) | ecosystem: Environmental > Aquatic > Freshwater > Lake | place...
AGGAGCTGTTTGTGTATCTGACACAATGTCCTCCTGTGTTTTTGTTTGCTCCTCAGCGGTTGCTTCGGAATTCTCTGGTGTTTCACTAGCTGCAATATCTGTAACTCTTGCGCTATTAATTGCTGGCTCAGCAACTAGGCTGACTTCCATTAATCTTGACGCTTTAACTTTCATTACACCTTTGCTTGCATCAAAATTATCTACAACCACGCCAACGCTAAATCCATCGCGTAATCCTTCGGCTGCCTCAAGCAAACTATCATCGCCAGCAATTGTTCCAGCAATCTTAAATGTTGCCTCAATGCCTTTATCGTCAGCTACAATGTCAATTAGTTTGCCAATTGGTCGAGTGCGGTCATGCTCAAGTAATAATTTAACAGGCTTAGAAAAGTCAATGCTACCTTTTTCAAAAACTGTTGCGCCAGCACTCGTCATGCCTTTTTCATTCCATGACACAATTGTTCCTGAAATTGTGCGCTTGCGACTATCGGCTGCGGTTAGTGTTATTGGGAAATTGATCTGTAATGTTTTACTCATCGGATCAAGTCCTCCTCCTCTTGTATTTGCTCAACGCTCATTGCGCCAATGCGGTTTAGGATTTCATAAACTTGCGCACGCTCTAATGCAGATCCACGCAAGAAATCGTCAATGTCGAATCTGACTTCAACACCATTTGGCACAAAATCAGCCATTGAAAGTCTTTGTTCAATTGCGGTCAATACTGGTCGCAATGAGAAATCAATTAATGCTTTTCTTTCAGCTGTCATGTTTGAATAAGTCATTGATGTAGTTTCAGCAGATACAAAACTTGCCGGAATACCAACGGCTCGTGAGCATTCCAAGGCGAGGTATTGACGAGCCTCATTGAGTTGAAGTTTGGCAGGATCAAAACCTAATGCTTGCAATTCAACATCAGCATTTAAGAATGCAGTTGATCTAGTTGCTCTACTTGCTTTCCAACTTTCAAGTAATCTTGTAATTCGCTCTGGTGTTAAATTTGTGCCATTTGATTTAAGAACCATTGTTGGAACTGGCTCTTTGGCATACATCTCAGCTGCTTTTTCTAATTCTTGTGCTGCTCTAATTGTGCGACCTGCGCGATTAAGCACACCTTCATCTAAACCATTAAATACAACTAAACTGCCAACACCACTTAAAGGTAACTCCTCACCATCAATTCTGTAAAACAAAATTTCTGTTTGATTGTAATTTAATTGGTAAGTAATTCGATCTGGGGAAATTCTTGTCCATGCTCTTACTCTTGCGCCATCGCTGTCTGAATAACTATCTAAAACCTGACCATAAGCAAATCCTGTAAATAATAAATCCTCAGCGATCCAAGCGTATGTTGCACTTCCGGGAATGCGTGGATCAGGTTGCATTAAAACTCTTGTTGGTCGTATGTGTTCTTTTGTAAAATGATTATAAGTTTCGATAGGCAACGAGCCGACTGTTGAGCAGATTATGTTCCTTGCCCTTGCACACGCTGGCACAGACATCGCTTGCTCACGCGTTGCAGATTGTGTTCCAAAGAATATGCCGCCAACGGCAGCTTGTAAATTGTAAGGCGCATAAGATGCAGCCACATCAGTTGTTGCTGTAATTACTGGCTTTGTGTTAAAACGATCAAATAATCCCATTAGCACATAATATACCATAAATCCAAATTATCCGACTTGTATATCAATTTCCGTTTCTTGTTGTGTCGCAAAATAAGTTGCTAACGCCGAAGCGACAGCTGCACAAACTGCCACTCTACTAGCACGCCTTCCGATGATCCATGACCCATCCCCATAGGGCAGTTTTGCAGCGGAAAGTGTTTGTTGGGTAAGTTCGTCTTGCCCACCATGCTGTAATCGATGAGAATTGATTGCGCCCAGCCATCGATCACAACTTTCAGCGTAAATCGCCCCATCCATGTTTGTGCAGGAAAATCCAGCAGGGATTAGCCGACTTGCGACAGCTTGTGCGGTCCTTGCTGAATAAGCGATTGTCTGAACATTATATTTTCTAACATAAGGAGCAATATCATTTGCCACCGCTAAATCATTTATTGAAAAGTCATTTGACCAAGTATGCAATAAAACTAAATTGAATTTCTCGCCCGGAAGTTTTTGTGTTGCAGTAAGTGCAGCAAATTTTCTATCTGGACTTAAATCTAACCCAAACCAAGTTTCTTTTTCAGGATCTAAAGGTATTGGCTCGGTCTGACACAATCCCCATTTTTGAGCATCAATAGCTGAATTTATTGTATCAACCCATTGTGCCAATACTTCTGTGCGGACTATGTCAGGGGGGTCGTTGATGACCGCTTTCAAGTTATCAGGGTGAATTGTTATTCCTAATGACGGATTGGCTTGAGCGAATGCAGGCCAGTTCATTTCTCCTGACGGAAGGAGAATTGGCGCATCGGGTTCGGCACTCCACTCAAACCAACCAATCGGATCGTTAGTTGTAGCTGAAACTAACGCCCTCTCACGCAATTTGTTTAGGATTACTGAGTGTTGATCTCCAGCTGATGAATAAATCCAAACCTGCGGATTTTTAGCGGCCATCATGGAATAGCGCATTGATGACCAAGCGTCCTCATCTTTGTATTCTCTCAATTCGTCTAAGTGAATTGTTTCGGGTTTTGATAAACCTCTCGCAGCATTATTGGCAGCCTTTACAACAAATCGTCTATTACCAAATAATTCTATTTCTTCCGCGCCATGTTGCCACCGGATTTTCTTTACTTCCTTTTCCAACTTAGGATTTGTTTCAATAAGTGCAACAATTTGTCGAAATGTTTCTAGGGAAGTTGTAAGTCGGTGAGCTGATGCAAGCTGTAAGCCTTCGCCCCACACGAACATTCCTGTCAGAATTCTGAGCATCATCAAAGTTGATTTACCTTGCTGTCGTGCCATGATCAATCCAAGTTCGGAATGCGCCCACCGACCATCGGCTCTGACTTTGTGTCCATGAATGCAGACAAACTTTTGCCATTCCATAAGGTTGATGCCTAGTTCGGTAGCAAAGTCGATTATTTCTTGACCTTTTGAAGGTAAATCATTAAGTTTTGAGTGAATACGCGGTGTTTGCACACCTCCTAATCCCGAATAAGCCTGATCGCTTAGGATCTCTCCAGTTTTAAGGTCAATCAAGCTGATCCAGTCTGATCGTGTCCGATTGAGGTGTTTTGTGGGTTAGAAAAGGAACGGGGGGTCGGTGGTGTTCTCTTGCTCACAAAAAACCGCCCACCCTTAGATAAATTACATCTTTTGCAACTTGCAACTAAATTATCATCACTATCTAATCCGCCAAGCCTTCTAGGTATCACATGATCAACTGTATCTGCTTCTTGCCCACAGTATTGACAGATATGCCCATCTCTCCTAAGTATTCTTTCTCTTATATTCCGCCATTGTCTGGTCGATCCGCTATCTCTTAACGCTGATCTACTCAATGGAAACCTTTCGTCTTTAGATGTTCTAATGCTTTACACATTGATCCATAACGATTGAGATTATATTTGATACCCCATTCTACCTGCTTAAACCCATTAGCCTTTAATAGATATTTGCTCTTACCTTGAGGTATTCCATAATGACTACCATTCCGGGCTTTTGGATTCCATCTTGATTCTCTAAAATATAATTCATCTAAACAATAGAATTCATCTAAATTATTAAGCTGTATGAAAGCCCATTGTCTGTAATGGTTTGTTGTATTAGCAGCTACGGAATTATCTTTTACAAAGGCTATGTTCAAGGCAATGAACAGAGATATCACCAAACCAAACCTTGCGATCTTTCTGCTTCGCAGATCGCCCTTTCGCTCTGAAAGCGAATTTGCGTTTAAGGGTATCACATCATTCCAAATCTAATAGAATTATCGCGTGTCGTAAGCGTGCGAGATGTTATTGCTTCAGACACCATTCCAGAGCCAATGAATAGATCATCGACTGTATCACCGCCTTGCACACCCATAGCGTCCATTACCCAATTAGTCCATTCGATTGGTTTAGCTCCCACAAAGCCATTTCTAGGAGGATGAGCTGTTAAAACATCTTTACAAGATTTGCCAGCTTTGTAATTCTTTCTCGATTGTGGCATTTTGATAATTACTGGCTCCCACACATTTTGAATTCTATTGCCTGATGGAACTGCTGATGGTTTGATCCAAGCCATAACTCTGATGCCATTTTTTGAGTTAGTCTTTATTTCCTCCATGTAAGTAGAAAGGCTATGGACTGTTAATGCAATTGCAAACCCATCATAATCATTGAAAAGTGTTTGGATTAGATTTTTGTGTGTATCTGGATTATCCCAAAGATAAGCTTCTGGATGAGTATCAGCTTTGCCCAAGCCATAACCATTTCCGCAACCAGTTTCACCATACCATCGATTTGCTCGCCCCAAATATGGTGGATCAGCAATAGCAAATTTCATTTTACTCCAATCAATTCGCAAGTATGACAGAGCTGATCTACAAACTGCCAAGAACCACACTTTGTGCATCGAATAACAGGTTCTTGAGTGTCGGTGGCTTCTGCTAAGTTCTTTGCTCCAACAGCACAACATTTAAGACATTGGAATACTCTAAATCCATCAGCTGTGGAATACCCATCAAGCCAAATGAATTCAGAATTGGCAGAGCAGAAATTGCACCTAAATTTCATTTCTTACTAGCCCACCCAGATCCCTTAAAGATTGCTGGAACAGCTGTATAGACACGCCTTAATTTAGCCCCACATACTTGACAACAAGGGATTTCGTGCTCCATTGGTAGATCCAATACAATACTCAACCCCTCGCCATCACATTCGTATTCGTAATTCGGCATTATGGAATCCGATTGATTGCGTGGCAAACATAGCATCGAAGCAGATCGCCCTCATGAAGTAATCTGTCATCGTTGCAAACATCGCAGACAACTGTTGATGGCTCTACCTTTACTCCGCTATCTGTAAAAGTAGCAGTTAGGCCAGAGCCGTCAATGATTTGTAATTCACCCATTTATTCACCTCCTTCGAAATACCATTTTCCATTAGCTGTAAGTTTTGCCCATTTAGGTTCGCATTGTTTTGCTTTGCATACATAACCATAATAAGGCTTACCTCCTTTAGATATTCCTTCTTTAAGAATATGACCATGCTCGCAGGCAGGCGGTTCATTCGGTGTTGATGCACCAATTTCAGATACAACATCACCAACTGTCCAAGCAACTGGCGCAACATCTTTATCAGCCTCAAATGAACTACGAAGCGCAGTTTCAATCGCAGCAGATCGCCCGGACTTTCCATAAATGTTTTGCTTAGATTCTAATTTATCTTTGAAACTAGCAACCTTTACCATTTCCTCTTTAGAAGCTCTTTTTCCTTTAGCTGCAAAACCAGCGTTTGCAAGTGCTCTACCGATCGCTGAAGTTTCGCAATTCTCCAACGCAGAAGTAGCATTGACACCTCTATCCGAAATCGTTTCAGAAGCGAGTCCTGTCGAGCACGGCTTGGCATCTGCCTCTGTTTTGAATAGTTTGCAAAATACAATGAATCGATTGTTTGATGCCTCGATAAGCTCTGTTTCCAATCTGGAATCTGGGTATTGTCCATGCCATTTCTCCAATCTTGATTCTACTGTTTCATAATTCTCTAAATTAAAACCCATTTTCAATCCTCCCAGTTTTCATCTTGGACTGCATCAAGCACAGTTTTATAGACAGATCCATAGGCGATGAAGTCTTTGATGCTGTCGTAATGATCTGGGGTTTCACTAAGCCTAGAAACCTTGACCAATGCCATACATAATGCAGCTTGATGTGGTGTGATTGGGAAGTCGAGATAAGCAGACCATAAGCCTGCAATTCGTTTGTGGTTGTAATACGGATGTCCATAGACCGCTCCACGCTGTTGGATCGTAGTAATGACCTCATCAAACAGAGTTTCAGTTTTTGTCATAATCGAACACTTCATCAGACTTTGCTCGAATGTTTGTCAATCGTCTATGTGATTGCCATCCAGCTTCTCTGCCCTTCCAATAACCATTCTGGAATGCAGTATCTCTGATTTCGTAGATAATCCAAGTAAATGCCACTAGCCCCAGAAATATCCAAGCCAGTTGTAGCATGTCGTCTTTTGCTGTCATGTCGCTCCCTTACATTTCCACAGCGGTTGTGGATACATAAAGTATGACCTAAATCAAGGAAGCGTGGTTAATTACTTTCGGCGTGTTTTATAACGATTAGATAAAGCCAAGAGCCTCAACTGCATCGATATGATCATCAATCGTGCGTGGCTTATAGTCTGTTTCACACTCCATAAGAACGCTTATTGTAGCTGAACGAACCATCATGATTGACTGGAATTACTTCAACGCTCATACCTTTGTTGCCAAAACTGAGCACAACAAATCCCATGTTCCAATCGGCTGATGCATATTTGAGATAAGAAGCCTTGTTTTTCATATCCATCAGATGACCTGCCTCAATGCCCCAAATCGTTGAATAACGCCCATTTAAGCCAGTTTGGTGTCGAGTAGCACCCTGCCTATGGGTATGCCCACAAACAACGCTATTACCCCACTTTTTAGCCAAATTAAGGGCAGTTATACCTGCGTGCTTAGACATAACCCCTTCGTCCCCATGAGCAAGATACCACCCCTTTTCAAATTCATAAGCCCTTTTATGGAAACGAATGCCAAGATTTGAATAATCCATAAATTTTTCATAGACCAATTCCGGTAACCCAAGTAGTGATGGCGCACCTTTGAGAAGGGTCGTGAATAATCTATCCGTATGATTTGATCGAATTATATCTGTCGTGCCTAAATCGTAAAGAATGTTTTGAGCAATTGTTCTTTCCTGATCAAGTGTTTCAGCAAACTCAAGTTTAGTATGCTTCACCCAACGCGATTGACTGGTCATATCCAGCTCATCACCAACATTTAGGACATAATCAAATTTTTCATGTTTGCTCATGCGAATTAGGTTTTTTACAGCTTGTGGGTGATGTAGTGGAATTTGAAGATCGGGTGTTACAAGATACCTGCGGTTGGCTTTAATCTTGATCCTCATCGTCAGTTGGATCAATAGAAGGAATTATTCCGCCATCGCCTACAATCCAATCAGGAAAAGTCTTGTGTTCAGTCATAAGCCAAAAAGCGTGTTCAGGCGTAAATCCTGCTTTTCTAGCTGCTTTATAGCATTCATGCAAAGCCATGTAATGCTGATCGATCTTTGTTAATGGTTCAGGAGTTTGGCGAACGACTCGACGATTGATCTTTTTGCGTTTGATAGGTTTTCGTGTGTTCGCCATAATTAAAATTATGACTGACTAATTAAGACAAATAGATCATCGACACGCTTTTCAAGTCGATTAATTTGATCTTTCATTGATGAGCCACCATTCGGGCGCAACTCTGCTAAATAGGATTTAATAACCCAACGCAGAGCCAGCAATAAACTGCTTGCGATTGCGCATGCGCCAACGCCTAAAGCGACCCATTCGTTTGCACTCATTAATCAACCTTGAAACCAAACGCTTGATCTGATGGGTTCAAATAGCGAATTGCGACTGGAATTACAGCTGCCAATCCAGCAGACAGCATTCCCTTTAAATCAAAAGCATCAACACTGTAAACAGCCAATGCACCAGCCAAAAATGATCTGATCCATGATGCTGCCATCGCTTTATATTGTTTCATTTTTTCCTCCTAGTAATGGAATGTCAAAGAATTTAGTTGAATGATCTGCTGTGGATTTGAAACTGATATGAATATGATGATTATGAGCATTAATGCCAGAATACTTGCGCCATTTCCAAAACATTCTAGGACTGGCAATTTTTCCCTGATGAATTACATAAGAGATACGCCCATTATCTCGCCCATAAATCCTAATCTGATCTGCCAAATATGCTGAAATCCCTTTGTCGTCAGAAAGCCGAGCGTCAATATCAATTGCTCGCACGCATCCTGATTGTTCATCTGGATTGTGATCGCTGGTTCTTGATGAATGCTTAGCATCACCAATCCACCCATCAGAAAGACGGCTACGCCCTGCGAACGCATCATCTACTTGTTCTCTTAACTGAACAGCAGCTTTAGATAACCAAGCCTTCATTAGCCAAGTATCGTTTTAAGTTCATCAGCAGTTAAACCGATGCGATCAAGAATTGCTGCTTTAGCAGTTTCTTTTGCTAGGACTTCGGCTTTAATATCTGCTTCTTTCTTTTGTCTTGCTTCATATTCTTTAAATTCAGCAGCGTTCATTTCACGCTCAATTTCTTCATTTGTTTCAAGATTAATAATTTTGATAATTGGTTTGCTCATTATTTAACTCCATATAATTCATAATTTCCAGAGGTAAAATTACCGCTAGATGTTGTTAATTGAATTGATGTGATTGCTGTTGTTGATAAATAAATGCCAGTCAAAAACTGATTTCTTTGGTTTGTTGGAGTAGTTGAATTGTTTGTTGATGCAAAATTTTCTATTAACTTATTATATGAAGATGAAGCATAATTAACAATTTTTGTGTCGGAAACGCCTTGAGCGGTTGTGTCGTCTGTGGCTGGAATTAAAGAAAATACAGTTGTTGATCCAATTGATGTTGTAGTTAGTGTAGCACCATAATAATTTGAACCAGTGTCAGAATTAAACTGTAAATAACATTGAGCACCATCTGTCGCCGGCTTAAAATTATAAATTCGCAAAATCAAATCTTTATATGAACCACTAATTGATGTTAAAGAAATTGACGCTCCAGATAAAGTTCCTGAAGTTAATAAAGTCATACCACCACTAGAAGCAGTTGCCCACTCAGGAGCAGTTGCGCCAGAATTCATTGTAAATACTTGACCAGCAGTTCCTTTGGCAATACGAGCCTTAGTTGTTGCTGCTGTGTAATAATCAAGATCGCCAGCAGTAGTTCCGGGATTTAATGCCTTAACTGATGTATCAACAGATGATCCAAGTGTGCGAATAGCACTTGCGCCATCCTTGACGAGCGCGGTGTCGTCTGGTGTTGTCCAGCCATAGTTAGTAGTGGTTGCCATATTGTCCTATTCTTAGGATACGATTGTAGCGTATTCCCATGTTAAAGTATTGCTTAAAGTGTTCCAAGCCTCACCAATTGGAACAGTATTCCATCGCATAGCGACTTGACTGAACGCAACTGGTGAAAGATTAATTGTCAGAAATAATTCATTAAACCGAGTGCTCCAACGCCAGCCTTCAACATAACCTTCGAATTCCCCGTCTGAAATCTGGGTAGGTAGGTTTTGTATGTTTAATGGCTGACCAATAAAAACACCTAATAAAGCATCTCGATCTGAGTTATCAATTTCAGGGTTGGTTATTGGAAAAGTAATGCTTTGGAATACTGGTTGCGGGAAGGCTCTTTGAGCAATATACCGATCCGCCACAGCTTGAGCATCCACAGCTGAATGAAGCACTGATTGAATGCTTTCTGATTTATAACCATAAGTCGCAATTGAGCTTGCGCTAGTAGCTGTCTTTTGAGATCCAAAGTTATTGCCATAATTGATATAAATATCGTTTCGAATATCGCCTGATCGAGTGATTGTTGATAATCCTGAACCTAAAGCATGATTGGCATCAAGATCAACATAACCATTGGTTAATAGATAATTCTGTCTATGGTCAGCATCGGCGTAACCGATATTGCCTGCATTGTCCTCATACAAATATCCAAAGGCTGAATTGGCTATAAGTCCAGCAATGTTGTAAATGGTATCTGGTGATGATGCTCGGTTTTCCATTGTGTAAAGTCCAGGCGTATCAATTTCGCCAAGTCCAAGATTCAACGCAGTAGCCCATGTTTCAGTTGCAGAATATGTTGCCCAAGTTGAAGCTGCTGGAACATCATTCCAAGTTCCAAGCAATACGCTAGATAGCAAAGTATAAATCTGATTGCCATCCTCATCTTGAGAGATTGTGCCATTGTAAATTTCTTTCGCTAATTTGACCAAAGAACCCATTGCAAGAATTGTGTAATTAACTACCTTTGATACGCCACCAAATGCACCAACCTCAATAGTCAAATCCGTTATATCTCCACCAAAAAGATCAACATAAGTTCCTGAACTGTTTTTGACTTGTAAAGAAAAACTGTCATTAATTGCAAAAGGCAAAGTTTGACCAGATAAAGCAACCAAAGTTACTTGCATATAAGATGGGGATGGCTGAGTATAAATGTCAGTCCGACCAGCCTGATGCGTAATATCGCTTATTGCAATGTTTGTGTAATTAGTCCCTGCGACAGTAAGTTTCCATTCGGGCGACCAAGCAGTCATTAATTACCTCGAACGCTTGTGCCACTCAATGATGGAACGGATCTGGCTGCGCTTTCATTAATAACTTTGGCAACGGCTCTAGCTGCACTCTCACTATCTAAAGCATTAACTGTTATGTTATTAACTGTTGGATTTCCTGCACCATAAGTGAAGTTAGATCCGCTGCTAGATTTTGGAACTGCCAATTTACTTGCTGATGGCGCAATGTTTGCAATTGATCCGATATTCACGCCCGGGATTACATTTACGACTTTAATCAATTCATTAGTTAATGATATGACCAAGCCAATTGCTTCTCTAAGAAATGTGATAAATCCTGAAACAATTCCTGCAACCACCGCAATTGCTCGTCCAAAACTTTCAGCACCTCTTTGAGTTTCTTTCAATCCAGCACTAAGTCCTTGATCACCAGTTAATCCTGCAATAAATGCGTTTAGTGTTGGGATACCAGTATCGTTTAAGAATGTAATGAACTTTTCAACCTGTGGTAATAAAGCAACGCCTAAACTTTCCTTAGCCTCATCAAATCCAACTTTTAAGCGATCAATCTTGCCTTGAAAAGTTTCAGCGTTTGCAGCTGCTGCGCCACCATAAAGATCAGATAATCTTTGTTGAACTTCGGTGAAGGACATTGTTTTAAGTTCAGCAGCTGATAAACCAAGTCCAAGTCTGCCTAAAGCTGTGGTATTTCCATCTTGGGCTCGACCCAAAGCATTGGCAACTGTTTCTAATTCAATTCCCTTACCCTTAGAAATATCTAAAGCAAGGCTCAATAATCTTTGCGCTTCGCCAGTATCTTTTGTGCTGACTGCAAGTCTTTGCAAGGCTGGACGAAGGCTGTCATCAGCCACGCCTGTCGCTAAAGATGTCTGAAGAATAAAATCCTCAGTTGCCTTTATTTGACCTTCAGTGGCACCTGTCGCGGTTCTTAAAGCACTTGCCAATCTAAGTTGTGCTGCCTCATCCTCTATTGCAGCCTTGACCCCATCAATGGCTAATTTGGTGCCATAGGCGACGGCAGCAGCTGTGGCAACTGCAAATGCAGCGGCAGCCTTTTTTCCAAATTCACCAATTTTGCTTGAATTGGTTTCAACAGCATTATCTGCTTCGCCAAGTTTCTTTTTAAGATCATCGACATCGGCAAGGATCGAGAGTTTGAGCGTGCGATTACCAGTTGCCATTAGACCCATTCCTTAATAATGCGATCAAAACTTTGTTCCCATTTGTTAATCAATTCAGGCTGAATTCTGCGAAGGGTTGGATAAATAAACCATCCGCGAGATCCACGACCCTGCCGTCCCGAATAACTAGGAAACTGTTTGAATTTGTTTGAACCAAACTCAACGCCACCCCATAGGGTTTGTGTAGTAGCACCACCTGAAAACTTTTGTCTTGCGAAGCCATAACGGAATTCGCCGATCTTACTTGATTTAGAGATGCTAACGCCGTCTGCGACTCTTTCCGCAACTTTGCCAGCCTTTGTTCTAGTTCTAGCTGCTTGTTTAATTTCCTCTGATGCAAAATACGCCAAAGCAGCAGACTGCGCTCTTGCTTCCTCAGTAGCCTGTTCATCCATAAGTTTGAATGCTTTGTAAATATCGCGGAGATCGGATTTGTTATATGCAATGGTTTCATTTGCCATACCTCGCCTCCAATACTTCTATCGCTGTTAAAATATCGTCTGAATCAACCCATTCGCTCATTGGTATTTGAGTAGCAATTGCTAACTCAACCAATAATCTGCTTAGGCTTCCTGCTGGGTGGCTTTTGGGTCTGCATCACCGACAATTACATCGCTGACTGTTTCCATCCAAGCCTCAAATGGTTTAACTGGTTTTCCAGCAGCTTCGCGCTTATGAGCGTTGTATGCTAAAAACATCAAATCCCACATGCCAAGTTTTTCTTTTGCTTGGGTTATGGTGTTGCCAGTTGATTTTTCCCACTTAGCCCACTCAGGCGGTTGGGCAATATATGTTGCTTGCTCGCCTGAGTTATATTCAATTGTGATTGGTAACTTCATTGTTTGCTCCCGTTTCTATTTTTTAGGTAAATGTTTCGGTAACTGTTCCGTTTGTAACTGTAAAATTAAAGGAAACAGTTTGTGCATCAATTCCTGATCCACCAGCAGTTGGAAACTCAGGCTTTACTGGGAACACAAATTGCGCTCCAGTTGCAGCTGTAAGTGTAATTGAAATGTCTGTGTCTGGTGCGCTTTCGGCAGCAGCCCATAAAGCCTCACAAACAGAACTTGTCTTACCCCAATCAGCCAACATATCCAATTGGAATGTTCCTGTGGTTCTTACTGTTTTGTAAGCTGTGCCGTCAAGAGTTTCGTATTCCTGACGCTCATTAACTTTTGTTAATACTGCATTGGTTGCTTGTGCTTCGATGTCTGTTCCACCTGTGAAAGACAACGAAATATCGCGACCGGTGATTACTGTGGTTGCCATTATTTCTCCTTAGACTGTGCGTGTGTAGTAGGTAGATACTCGAACATCTGCGATAAGCAAAGTCGATGCTCCGACTGTTGTAACTGTTGGTCTTTCGACCGAGCTGACAATATATCCTGCTGGAATTACTGCCAGAACGCTTATGATCAATTGCTCGATATTGTCGAGTGATGCAGGATTGCTGTTATATGCAACTGCAACTGAAATAGTAAAATTAACTTTTGCTCTGATATTGCTTTTATTTATTGTTTCAAATTCTAAGTATGGGCTATCTGGAACAACAACCACAGCTGGTGGTATAACTGTTTCAGGCACAAACGCATAAACATTTCCTGCAACGCTAGATAACGCAGTTGCTAAAGGTGTGCGAACTTGTTCAAGAATTGTTTGATTAGCCATTTATTGACACATGCTTTCAGGATCCATGTATGAACCAAGCAATCCAACGCATTTGTTAAATAATGATCGACCCATTCTAAATGGTGTTGAAGTAAAATCTACTCCTTCGATTTGTCCTCCGCCTGCAAGTCTTGCTTGGAATACTTCGACTGAAACTGTATAGACGGCTGATTGAACAGCTGCATTTCCAACATAAGTTGATCCGCCAGATAGGGCAGCAACTCCGGATGGGATGACATTAGCCTCGAGTAGATTGGCATTAGTGATCGATTGTGAAAAGGTATATTGTCCAAGATTATCTGCCAACACAGCTCTTGTTCCGTTGTAAGGTGTTCCGCATCCTGTGATGACAACTGATTGTCCTTCGGTGAATTCATGTATCCCTAGTGTAGTGAAAGTGGCGACATTACTTGTCAGCTCGACTTTTTGAATTGGGCTTTTGAATGTAACTAGCATTGGCAGTATAACTGTTTCTGCGGTGTCAATAATTTGGTTCAAATAAGTATCGTCATATAAGGCAGATGACACGCCAAGCACAGATCGCAACTGTGAAGCCGTAATTATGGTTGGCATGTCATCCCCTTTAGTTCTCCCTAGAGCAACTGCCTGAGATCGGGAGCAACCTCAGGCATGGATTTACTTAGTTATTAGGTAAGGTTAAAGCGACGAACTCCACCAGCAACAACTGTCTTAACAGCCATGTAGCCGTAAAGCATTGTTTCGATTTCGCCAGTTGTAACAACATTTGTTGAAAGTTGTAGAACTGGGCTTTCGTAAATTGCAACAGCTGATGGAACAACAATAAATGCGCTCTCATCAATTGAAGTTGAAACTGCTTTGTTTGAAACATATAGGTCAAGACCCATTACATTTCCGCGTAGTGATTGTGGTGTAACTGCGCCAGCAGCATTTACTGGATTAACAGCAGAAAATACTGGACGCTTACTTGAATCTTGCGCTCCGATTAACAGACCCCATTGTGAAGTTCCAGCAATGTAGCGTGTTGCTAACTCACCAGTTGCAAGATATGCAGCAGGTGTTTCAGTCTTTACGAATGCAACAATTCCGTCAAGATCAGCAGAAGTTGCAGTTCCTTGTGTTCCGCCAGCAGTTAATTCTGCAATTACAGCAGCCTCAGTTGCTTGAGCATAAACACGACGCATGTTTTCCAACATAACCTGATAAAAACTTGGATCCGCTCTGTCAAGAATTTCAACAGAGTAGCGTTGCAAACCCTTGTAGGCTTTTACAGTTGCATCAACATAAGATGAAACAATTCCTGTTTCTGATGGGCTTCCACCTTCGGCTGTTTCTGCAACAGATCCGGAAGTTGTAATTTTAGGAATTGAAACAGTCATGCCTGCGTTTGGCAGTCTGCGTGTTCCAATAGCATCAATTGCGCCACGAGATCCGATTTGAGTATCAACTACCTGAGTTACATATTGGATTGGCTTGAATGCTGGGTTAGTTGTGAAACTGTCATCAGCAGCAGTAACCATTTTGGCATCTTGATCTTTTGCATGTGCAACCCACTCTGCGCTATCACGATTTCCAAGTGATGCTTTGATTGAGTGCTCTAAGAAACGAGCCTGTGTGTTAATTGGTGAGCGTGGCTTTGTATAAGCAACTGGTTGATTTGCTTGAATTGCCACAGGCTCAGACTTGGTTGCTTCTACCGCTTCGGTCGCGATAGGAGCTGTTTGTGTATCTGACACAATGTCCTCCTGTGTTTTTGTTTGCTCCTCAGCGGTTGCTTCGGAATTCTCTGGTGTTTCACTAGCTGCAATATCTGTAACTCTTGCGCTATTAATTGCTGGTTCAGCAACTAGGCTGACTTCCATTAATCTTGACGCTTTAACTTTCATTACACCTTTGCTTGCATCAAAAGTATCTA
>Ga0304730_1001982_pt1 | contig 15031 bp, 10 predicted proteins | sample M_130628_MF_Meta_FD_190474 | JGI IMG/M metagenome (GOLD analysis project Ga0304730, IMG submission 190474) | Freshwater microbial communities from Lake Montjoie, Canada to study carbon cycling - M_130628_MF_MetaG (v2) (version 2) | ecosystem: Environmental > Aquatic > Freshwater > Lake | place...
GACCTCACCGTGCCGGCCCTCTCGACGGTCACCGACAATATCATCCGCACCGGCAACCAGCGGATCGTGAAGCAGGGCTCGGGCAAGCTGATCCTCTCGCTCTCCAACAGCCACACCGAGGGCACCTCGGTCGAGGCGGGAGAACTCGTCGTCAAGAACGTCGCCGCCCTGGGGACGGGCGGCCTCGAGATCGCCGCAGGCGCGAAGGCCAGCCTCGACGTCGGGACGGTGGGCATCAAGATCGGGTTCATCAAGTTCGACGGGTTCCTCGACATCGACCGGGCCACGCTCACGGTGGCCTCAGGGCTCACGCAGGCGAGCCTCGTGGCGGGGCTCGCGGCCGGCCGCGGCGACGGCTCCTGGAACGGCGGGCACGGTATCTCCTCTTCGGCGGCCGCGGCGCAGATGGCCGCGGGCGTGCCGCGAGCGATCGGCTGGAAGGACAATGGCGACGGCTCGTTTACGATTGGCTCTACGGTGCCGGGCGACACGGACCTCGACAAACGGGTCGATCTTCTCGACGCCGCCAACTTCATAGGCAGTGGCAAGTTCGACACGGGCCTGGTCAGCACGTGGGCCGAAGGCAACTTCAACTACGACGACGTGGTCGACATTCTCGACGTGTCCGACTTCTTCAACGGCAGCATCTTCGACTCCGGGCCGCTCGCTGCCGCCGACGCTTCCACCCCCACGACTGACACCACCACGGCGTCGATGAACGACCTGGTGTTCGCGGCTCTCGCTCAGAACGAGCAATCCCGGACCACGACGCGAAAGAAGGCCTTCGCAGTCCTCTGAAGTCGGCCGCCTGTCTGCCCCCGTAGCACAGGTTTCCAACCTGTGCCTACACTCCCGTTCCCAAGTAGCACAGGTTTTCAACCTGTGACCAAAAGCTCCGCAGGTTGCCAACCTGCGGCTACGAGTAGCACAGGTTGGTAACCTGTGCCTGCATTCCCGCTCCCGTAGCACAGGTTGTTAACCTGTGCCTCTACTCTCCGCAGGTTGCCAACCTGCGGCTCCAAGTAGCACAGGTTTCCAACCTGTGCCCAAACTCCACTCAGCACAGGCCCCCCGATGCCGATCGACTGGAAGGGCGTTTACGCCGCCGCCACCACCGAGTTCCACCCCGACGAGTCGCTCGACCTGGCCGCCACGAAGCGACACTTCGAACGGCTCATCGAGGGCGGCATCCACGGCCTGGTTGTGATGGGCACCGTGGGAGAGGGCACATCGCTCGACCCTGACGAGAAGCGGGAGGTGCTCCGCGTCGGCATCGAGGCCGCGCGGGGCCGCGTGCCGGTGGTCACGGGCGTGGCGGAATACACGACCCGCGGGGCCTGCCGCTGGGCGGCAGAGGCCGAGAAGCTCGGCGTCGACGGACTGATGGTGCTGCCTGGCATGGTCTACAAGGCGAAGCCCCACGAAAACCTCCACCACTTTCGAGCGGTGGCAAAGGCGAGCGGGCTGCCGATCATGGTCTACAACAACCCCGTGTCGTATGGCGTCGACCTCAAGCCCGAGCACGTGGCCCAACTCGCCGACGAGCCCACGATCGTGGCGGTGAAGGAGTCGAGCGACGACCCGCGGCGCATCACCGACCTCTTCAACCTCACCGGCAACCGGTTCGTGATCCTCGGTGGCGTGGACGACCTCGCGCTCGAGAGCATCCTGCTCGGCGCGGTGGGCTGGGTGTCGGGGCTCGTCAACGCGTTTCCGGAGGAGAACCGGCTGCTCTGGGATCTCGCCATGGCAGGCCGCTGGCAGGAGGCCCGCGACATCTACCGCTGGTACACGCCGCTCTTGCACCTCGACACGCTCCCCACGCTCGTGCAGTGCATCAAGCTCGCCGACGCCGAGGTGGGCTTTGGCAGCGAGACGGTGCGGGCACCCCGGCGACCGCTCGTCGGCGCGGAGCGGGAGGACGTGCTCCGCATCATTCGCACCGCGCTCGCCACGCGGCCGAAGGTCCCGGCCCGATGAGCCACGCCGGGCTGCCCGAGCGGCTCCGCGTGATCGATTCCCACACGATCGGCGAGCCGACGCGGATGGTGATCGATGAATCGCTCGTCGCTGGGCTCGACCTCGGCGGCAGCAGCGTCTGTGAACGTCGCGACCGCTTCCGCGAGCGATACGACCACGTCCGCCGTGCGCTCGTCGGTGATCCGCGGGGCGCGGTGGCGATGGTGGGCGTGATCCTTCTGCCGCCGGTCGATCCGTCGTGCCGCTTCGGAGCGTTCTATGTCAATCGCGTCGGCTATCTCGACATGTGCGGCCACGCCACGATCGGACTGGCCGTCACGCTTGGGCACCTCGGCCGCATCAAGCCGGGCTCGTTTCGGCTCGAAACACCCGCAGGCGTGGTGGGCGTCACCTGGCATGGCGGCGGCGAGGCCTCGTTCGAGTGCGTGCCACCGCGGCGGATCACCAAGAGCCTCGCACTCACCTGCGACGACGGCTCGCGGGTGACCGGCGACGTGGCGACGTCGGGCCTCTGGTTTCTCATCTGCCGCGACCACGGGCTGCCTGTGGAGCCCGCAGCGATTCCCGCCCTCACGGCCCGCGCGTGGTCGATCCGGCGGGCGCTCGAAGCACGAGGAATCACAGGCGACGGCGGAGAGGTGATCGACCACGTCGTGCTGCTCGGCCCGCCCCATGATCCGGGCAACGACGGCCGCGGCTTCGTACTCTGCCCGGACGGCGCGTTCGATCGTTCCCCGTGCGGCACCGGCACGAGCGCGCTGGTCGGCTGCCTCTTCGAGGACGGCGTGATCGAGGACGGGCAGATCTGGAAGCAGGAGAGCGTGCTCGGCGGCGTCTACAAGGCGAGCATCCGCCGCGAGGGCGAAACGCTCATCCCCACGGTCCGCGGCCACGCGTGGATCACGGGCGAGACGACCCTCCACTTCGCGGCCGACGACCCGTATCGCATCGGGCTCGACGGGTGACGGTCGCATCGCAGAGAGCGGGAAGACACACAGGTTGAAACCCTGTGCTACTCAGCAGGCCGCCCCGTAGAACAGGTTTCCAACCTGTTCATGAACCACACCCGGCGGCACCACACAGGTTGACAACCTGTGCTACGAGAGGCAGCGAGGGGCTGCCCGTGCCTGGGAGCCGGCGTTGCTTCCGACGCGCAGCCACGACCAATCCGCCTACGGCGGATCGGTGCCCGGCGAAGCGGAGGAAGCATCGAGCGAGCGGAGCCCAGGATGGGCGCAGTGAGCGTCCGGCGACGGGCATGGGCAGCCCTGAGCAGTGCCACACAAGCACAGGTTGAAAACCTGTGCTACTGGTTCGGCACAGGTTGACAACCTGTGCTACGGGAGGCGAGCGAGGGGCGGTTTCGCACATCACGTCACGTGCGGGAGGCGGTCGTAGATGATCGGGCTGCCGTCGGGCTCGGTGCCCACTTCGAACACACGGAGGGCGTCGAACCACTCCATCAGTTCAGCCTTCGACATCAGCTTTGGCACCATCTCCCCCTCGACGAGATGCCCGAAGACAAGTTCCGCCTCGCCATGCAGCCGTTCGCCCACGGTGCTCGTGGCCTTCACGATCGACACCGACTCGCCGATCTGCTCGATCTCGACGTGGTACCGGAGCACATCACCGGGCATCGTGTCGAACTGAAACTCCGCCTTCGACACCTTGGCGAGCACCACCTGCCGGGCGTAGTCGATGGCGTCGATCACCAGCAGGCCCGCCGCTTGGGCGATCCCCTCGATCACCAGCGACGTCGGCATCACGGCCGACCCGGGAAAATGGTCGTGGAGATGCTCCTCCGACAGCGTCACCGTCTTGATGGCGACGGCCCGCTTGCAGCGAACGAACTCTTCGTAGCGGTCGATCCAGAACCAGCGCATCGGCATCCTCCGGCAGGGCGATCATCATCGCAGATGTCCGGGGGATCGACCACGTTGGCGATCATCTGCGGTAGGATGCGTCCATGGATAACCACCCGGCCAGCCGCCGCGACGAGCCGTGGACCATTTCGGGCAACCTCGTCGATCCTCTGCGCCGGGCGATCCGCCCCGCCACGCTCACGATCGCAGGCGGCCGGATCGCGTCGATCGCCGACGATTCCCGTCCCCATGCCACGTGGCTGCTGCCCGGGTTCGTCGATGCCCACGTGCACGTCGAGAGTTCGCTCCTGCCCCCGGCGGAGTTTGCCCGGCTGGCCGTGGCTCACGGCACGGTGGCCACCGTCTCCGATCCGCATGAGATTGCCAACGTGCTCGGCATCCCGGGCGTGGAGTTCATGCTCGATGACGCGCGGCAGTCACCGTTCACGTTTCACTTTGGCGCGCCATCCTGCGTGCCCGCCACGCCGTTCGACCACGCCGGGGCGGTGATTGACGCAGCCGGCGTGGCGGCGCTGCTCGATCGCCCCGAGATCGGCTATCTCTCCGAGATGATGAACTATCCCGGCGTGATCGCCGGCGATCGGGAGGTGCTCGCCAAGATCGCGGCGGCGGGGCTTCGCGGCAAGCCGGTGGACGGCCACGCCCCGCGGCTTCGAGGCGCCGCCGTGGCTGCCTACGCGGCCGCCGGGATCAGCACCGACCACGAATGCGTGGCACTCGACGAGGCGCTCGAAAAAATCTCGCTCGGCCTGAAGATCCTGATCCGCGAGGGGTCCGCCGCCCGCAACTTCGACGCGCTCGCCAGCCTGATCGACACGCATCCCGACCGCTGCATGCTCTGCAGCGACGACAAGCATCCCGACCAGCTCATCGTGGGCCACATCGACCAGCTCGTCCGCCGGGCCCGGGCCCGCGGGAGCGACCTGTTCGACGTGCTGCGGGCGGCGAGCGTCAATCCCGTGAGGCATTACGGTTTGCCCGTGGGGCTGCTGCAGCCGGGAGACCGTGCCGACTTCCTCGAGGTGGACGACCTCGAGGGGCTCCGCATCCACCGCGTGTTCGTGAACGGCCGGCTGGCGGCAGCCGACGGCGTCACGGTCTGGCCGCGGGTCGAGTCGCTCGCACCCAACCGTTTCGACGCGAAGCCGAAGCGGCCTGACGACTTCGCCATCGTGGCGCCCACCACCGGCCCAACCGCGACCGTGCGGGTGATCGAGGCGCTCGATGGACAGCTCGTGACGGGCTCGCTCCGGCTGGCCGTGCCAGTCGCGGACGGCCGGCTCGTGGCCGACCCGGCGAACGACATCCTCAAGATCGCCGTCGTCGATCGCTACGACGACCGGCCTCCGGCCGTGGCCTTCATCAAGAACGTCGGCCTGAGGCATGGCGCGATCGCCTCGAGCGTGTCGCACGACTCCCACAACATCGTGGCCGTCGGCACGACCGACGCCGATCTCGCCCAGGCCGTGAACCTCGTGATCGAGTCGCGGGGCGGGCTCTCGGTGGCTGGTCCCGACGGCAGCGCGGTGCTGCCGCTGCCGATCGCGGGGCTCATGTCAGACCGCCCGGGGCCAGACGTCGCCGCCGCCTACGCCGATCTCGACCGCCGGGCGAAGGCCCTCGGCTCGCGGCTCGCCGCCCCCTACATGACACTCTCGTTCATGGCGCTGCTCGTGATCCCGTCGCTGAAACTCGGTCCGGCCGGCCTGTTCGACGTCGATGCGTTTCGGCCGGTGGAGCTGGCGAGTTGACCGCAACCTCGCCGCATTCCGGCCGTTCAACTCGCATGAAGATGTCACTTCCGAGCACCGAGTCGGACCGACTTCCTCGCATCGCCATCGTTGGAGGCGGGCCGGGAGGGCTGCTCGCGGACTTTTTTCTGCAGCGGATGTCGAATCGTCCGCTCCGCACGACCCTCTTCGAGGCCAGCGGACGGCTGGGCGGTAAGGTGCTCACCCCCTCGTTCACGACCGCCCCGGTCCGTTACGAAGCCGGGGCCGCGGAACTCTACGACTACACGCCCGTCGGCGAGGATCCCCTGCGCGACCTCGTGGCCGAACTCGGCCTGTCCACCACGCCGCTCGGCGGCGCCACCGTGGTGGTCGATGGCGATGCGATCGCCAACCTCGACGATCTCGCCGACTCACTCGGAGGTGACGCCCGCTGCGCCGTCGAGGCCTTCGATCTCCGCGCCCGCGGGATGATGACGCCGCGAGAGTTCTACGCATCCGATGAGGCCGCGTTAGCCGTTCTCCAACCATTCACCGGTGTCCTCGATCGCATCCGCCATCCGGCGGCCCGCCGCTACGTGGAGGCGATGATCCACAGCGACCTGGCCACCGAGCCCGACCTGACGAGCGCTTCGTACGGCCTACAAAACTACCTGATGAATGACCCGGCCTACATGCGGCTCTACTGCATCGCCGGCGGCAACGAGCAACTCATCGACGCGCTCGCGACCAGGATCGCCGCCGACATCCAACTCGGCACGAGGGTAGCCGAGATTTGCACGGTGGACGGTGGCCGATTCGACGTGATCACCGATCATGACGGCCACCGCGACGAACCATTCGATGCGGTTGTCGTGGCGCTGCCGCTGCAGCACCTCGCCGCCGTGCGATTCGCCGGAGACGACCTCGCGGCCGCGATCCGTCGCCACGTCGTGCGGTTCGACCACCCGGCCCACTATCTCCGCGTGACGGCCCTCTTCGACGAGCCTTTCTGGCGAGGCCGGATCGACGGCGGCTACCTCATGCTCGACGCCTTCGGTGGCTGCTGCCTCTACGACGAGTCGGCCCGAGAGCCCGAACCTCGACATGGGGTGCTCGGCTGGTTGCTCGGTGGCGCCGCCGCGGAGGAATGGGCGGCCCGCGATGACGACGCGCTCGTGGCGGCGATGCTCGACTCCCTTCCGGCATGGCTCGGCGATGCCCGCCCCCACCTGCAGGAGGCCCGGGTACACCGCTGGACCGGAGCGGTCAGTGCCCTGCCCGGTGGCTGGCGGTCGCCTGGAATCGACCGCCGGCACCAGCCTGATCCGGCCGGGCACCCCCACCTGCTCGTCGTGGGAGACTATCTTTACGACAGCACGCTCAACGGCGTGCTCGACTCCGCGGAACACGTCGCGGGGTGGCTGGCGGCGGAGTTCGGCTAACCGCCGTTTGCAGGATTTCGGATGATCACCTCCCACCAGCAACTCGCCGATGCCGGCACGATCCCGGTGAGCGGGCTTCCGCCCGACACCACGGTCGAGCGGATGCCGCTCGCCGATGGCGGCGTCTTCGAGGTCGCCCTCGTAGCCATCCCGGCCGTCGAGGCGGCGGAGCACGACTCGGTGATCGCGGAGCTCGTCGGCCGGGCAAGCTCGTGGGTCACGGCGGCCGCGCCCGGCGGCGACCCGCCGCTCGTCACGCCGCTCTACGGCACCCATGTCGTCTGGAGCCCCCGCCGCGCTGCGGCGCTCGGGCCGGCCGATCGACTCGCCACGATGCGGGCGGCCATCGTCGACTTCGCCGACCGCGAGGCCGAGCTCCGGGACATCGAGCGGCGGATCACGGTGGCGCTCGAGCACGTTGATGACGACGCGTTGCTCGCCTTCGAATTTGATGAGCAGTCGCTGCCGCGGCGGCGTGAGCTCGCCAGCCGCTTTCGCGACGCTATCTCCCTCCGCCGCCGGCTCGCGGTGCTCGCACCGGCGGTGCACCGTCCGGCCCCGCAGCCCCCGACGCTCGCCGGCCAGCTCGGCGAGCGGCTTCGCGACCGCAAACGGGTCGTGGAGCGGCTGGATCATGCCGTCGAGCAGGCCGACCTCCTGGAACGGGTCTACTCCAGCTGCGGCGACCGTGTTGCGGAGTTCATCTCATCGCGACGACACCTGACGCTCGAGTGGGTGATCATCCTGCTGCTCGCGGCCGAGGTGGTTCTGATCACCCTCGATCTCCTGGCATCGCACACGCCATGACCGGCCGACGCGCGGCGACGCGGCTGGCGTCGATCGACCTGCTCCGGACCGTCGCCATCATCATCATGACGCTGGTCCACTTCGTCGAGAACCTCGCCGGTTCCTACGACGTGGAAAACGGCCCGTTCATCGGCGCCAACCGCTACTGGTGGATGCCGACCGGATTCGCGGCGCCGCTGTTCACGTTTCTCTCGGGGGTGAGCTACCGGCTCTGGGCTGACGCTCAGGCATCCCGCGGCCGCGACACGGAAGAACTCTCGAAGATCACCATCCGCCGCGGGCTGTTCCTGATCCTCTTCGGCTTCCTGTTCAACGTGCTCGTCTGGATGCCGGAGGACGTCTTCAACTGGGACATCCTCACGCTGATCGGCACGGCGATGCTCGCCCTCAACGTCGCCCGCAGGACGCCCCCGGCCGTCACGGTCGTGGCCTGCGGCTTGCTCGTGGGTCTGGCGCCGGTGCTGCGGGCCGTCACCGACTACCGCGCCTTCTGGGCGGACGGGTTTTTCGACTACGACTTCACCGTCTCCGACGTGGTGACAGGCTTCCTCGCGACCGGCTACTTCCCCGTCTTCCCGTGGCTGGCTCTGCCGCTGGCCGGCTTCCTCGCGGCTCCCTTGATCTACGGCGGCGGCGACCGCACACCCCGTGCGGCACTGACCGCCGGCGGCCTCCTGCTGGCGACGGCGATCGGCGTCATGCTGGCCCGGCCGCTCGTGCCGGCGCGTCTGATCACGCACGACCGGCTCTGGGCGATGTTTCCTCCGACCACCGGCTACGTGCTGGGCACAATCGGGGGCGGGATCGTGCTCGCCACGATCCTCCACTGGACGCTCGACGCCCGCACCGATGGCCGAGGCCCGCTCCTACGGATCGCCGGCGCGATGAGCCGTCACTCGCTTACGCTCTACGTCCTCCACCACGTCGCCCACGTCTGGCCGCTCTGGATCGCGGGCTTCGTCATCAGCGGCGACCCAGACGCTTTCTGGCAGGTGGCGACCCCCGCCTCCACGGCGCTCGCCTGGGCGGTGGCGTTTCTCTTCCTGGTGGCGTGGCTCGCGGAGCGATTGGACCGCCCGGGCACTCCCTCGGCAGAATCGCTGCTCCGCTGGCTGTGTGAGCCGTAGGCCGCCGCCGCGGATCGCCCTGGAGCCGATTCGTGCCACCTCATCATCCGCCCGATCTAGGATCGCGATTCGCCCGCCTCGCCTGGATCCTGCTGGACTGGGCGGGCAGTGCCTTCTCGACTGTGCTGATCACGCTCGTCGTGGCATACGTTGAGAAGGTCGTGTTCGCGGCCGGCGGCTGGGGCGTGCCCGCCGGCGTGATCTGGGCCTGGACGCTGGCCGCCGCGATGCTCGTGTCGGCCGTGCTCGCACCGTGGGCCGCGGCCTGGGCCGATCGCCGCCACGGCCACCAGCGGGCACTCGTTGCCAGCACGCTCGCCGGGGCAGGGGGCCTCGTCGCGCTCGCAGCGGTGCCTTCCTCGGCTGGGCCGGCGGTCGTGATGGCGATCATTGCCGCGGCCGTGGGCTTCGACCTCGCGCAGGTTTTCACGGGCAGCCTCTTGCCGCGGATCGCCGGCGACCGCGACGCCGACCGGCTCTCCGCGTATGGCTTCGCGGCGGGCTATGCCGGCGGCGCGATCGCGCTCGTCATCGCCACCACGATCGTGACGGCGCACGAGCGGTTTGGTCTCACGGCCGCCGGCGGCCTACGGCTCGCGTTCGTGGTCACCGCCGCGTGGTGGCTCGCGTTCTCGCTTCCCGCGTTGTTCGCCCGATTCGGTGACGGCGAGCAGGAGCGGCATGCCGCTACATCGGGCCGCGAACTCCTCGACTTCGCGCGAAGTCTCGCGCGGCCCGCCGGCACCGACGTCGGCCCGCGGCTGGGGGCGGTGCTGTTGGGATCGATGCTCGCCCTCGGCGCGGTGCAGACGGCGATCGCGCAGTTTTCGAGCCTGGCACTCGAGCGGTTCGAACTCGATGGCCCCGCACTCGTGCGGCTTGTCCTGCTCGTGCAGGCCGTGGCGCTGCCTGGCGCGCTCGCCATCGGCTGGCTCTCAGCGCGGTGGGGCCGGCGTGTAGCCGCCGCCTTGTGCCTCGGCGGCTGGGCAGCCGTGCTCGCGCTCGCCTGGTTCATCCAGACGCCGGGCCAGCTTCACGCGCTCGCCGTCCTCCTTGCCTTGGTGCTCGGCGGCATCCAGAGCGTGATTCGAGCCTCCGTCGCCGCACTCGCTCCGGAAGGGAGGGAAGGCATCACGTTCGGCGTCATGCAGGTGGGCACGAAGCTCGCTGGATGTGCCGCCAGCCTCGCCTTCGGCGCGGTGCAACTCACCACCGGTGATCCACGAGCGGGGCTCATCGCCCTGCTCGTGCAGATCGCCGCCGGTGCGTGGTTTCTGCTCGGCCCGCTCAGGCAAGTGAAAGCCGACCGGCCGTAAGGCCGCGGGCGCACCACGCTGGACTCGGCGCCTGTCACGGCCACCCGTCGGACTCGCTACTCGGCCCAGGCCGACACCGGCACGCAGCTACAGAAGAGGTTGCGGTCGCCGTGCACGTTGTCCACGCGGCCCACCGGCGGCCAATACTTCTGCCGCACCAGCGCGGGCACTGGGAAGGCCGCCTGCTCGCGCGAATACGGCCGCTGCCATCCGCTGGCCACCACATCGTCGGCCGTGTGGGGCGCGTGCTTGAGCGGGTTGTCGTCCTTCGGCCACGTGCCGTTCTCCACATGCCGGATCTCTTCGCGGATCGCGATCATCGCCTCCACGAAGCGGTCGAGCTCCGCGAGCGGCTCGCTCTCCGTCGGCTCCACCATCAGCGTGCCCGGCACCGGGAAGCTCAGGGTCGGCGCGTGGAAGCCATAATCGACCAGCCGCTTGGCCACGTCTTCAGCCGTCACACCGCTCGTCTCCTTGAGCGGCCGCAGGTCGAGGATGCATTCGTGGGCCACGCGGCCGTTGGTGCCCGCGTAGAGCGTGGGGTAGTGGTCGCGAAGCCTCTCGCTCACGTAGTTGGCCGAGAGGATCGCCACGGCCGTCGCCTGCCGCAGGCCGTGGCCCCCCATCATCCGGCAATACATCCAGCTGATCGGCAGCACTCCGGCATTGCCCAGCGGCGCGGCCGACACGGCGCCCACGTCGTTCACCGGCACGCCACCCGTCGCATGGCCGGGGAGGTGCGGCACGAGATCCTCCACCACGCAGACGGGGCCCACGCCCGGGCCGCCGCCGCCGTGCGGGATGCAGAACGTCTTGTGGAGATTGAGGTGGCTGACGTCGCCGCCAAACCGCCCGGGTGCCGCCGTACCGACCAGCGCGTTCATGTTGGCGCCGTCCACATACACCCGGCCGCCGTGGCGGTGGACGATAGCGCAGAGTTCCTTGATGTCGGCCTCGAACACGCCGTGCGTACTCGGGTAGGTGATCATCACCGCCGCCAGCCGGTCGGAATACTGCTCGCACTTCGCCTTCAGCTCGGCGAGATCGACGTTGCCCCGCTCGTCGCAGCCGGTGACCACCACCTCCATGCCCACCATCTGGGCGCTCGCCGGGTTGGTGCCATGGGCGCTCGACGGGATCAGGCAGACGGTGCGATGTCCCTGACCCCGCGCCTTCTGCCAGGCTCGGATGACGAGCAGGCCGGCGTATTCCCCCTGGCTGCCCGCGTTGGGCTGGAGGCTGATGCCCGCATAGCCCGTTGCCTCGCAGAGCCACTCGCGAAGCTGGCGGTCAAGGATCGCATACCCAGCCCGCTGGTCGGCCGGCGCGAAGGGATGGACGCTCGCAAACTCGGGCCAGGTGATCGGAATCATCTCGCTCGTGGCATTCAGCTTCATCGTGCAGCTGCCGAGCGGGATCATGCCGCGGTCGAGGGCGAGATCCTTGTCGGAGAGCGAGCGAATGTAGCGAAGCATCGCCGTCTCGCTGGCGTGGCTCGTGAACACCGGATGCGTGAGAAAGGGGCTCGTGCGAACGAGCGCCTCCGGGATCCGCGGCGCGATGCCGGCGAGGGCTTCGACGTCCGGCACCGCCGCGCCGTCGGCCGCGAACACACCCCAGATCGTGGTCAGTTCGCCTCGCGTGGTCGTCTCGTCGAGGGCGATGCCCACCGTCGCATCATCGAGCCGCCGCAGGTTCATCCCGACGGCCCGGGCTCGCGCGAGGACGGCGTCGGTTTGCGAGCCCGTCGCCACGGCGAGCGTGTCGAAGGTGTGGGCGTGCCGCAGCGAGCAGCCGAGCCGCTCGAGGCCCGCGGCGAGAATGCCGGCATATGTGGCCACGCGGCGGGCGATCCGAGTGAGCCCCTCAGGGCCGTGGTAGACGGCATACATGCTCGCCACCACGGCGGGCAGCACCTGTGCGGTGCAGATGTTGGAGGTGGCCTTCTCGCGGCGGATGTGCTGCTCGCGGGTCTGCAGCGCGAGCCGGTAGGCGGGCCGGCCGTGCGTGTCGATGCTCACGCCCACGAGCCGGCCGGGCAGCGACCGCTTGAACTCGTCGCGGCAGGCGAGGTACGCGGCGTGTGGGCCGCCGTTGCCCATGGGCATCCCAAACCGCTGCGTGGTGCCAACCACAATGTCGGCCCCCCAGTCGCCGGGCGGTGCGATGAGCGTGAGGGCCAGCGGGTCGGCCGCCACCACAACAGCCGCCTTCCGCGCGTGGGCCCGCTCCGTGAATGACCGCCAATCGCCCACGCGGCCGTCGGTCGCCGGATATTGCAGGAGCACGCCGAAGCAGTCGGTGCGATCGAGGAGGGCGGCCGCATCGCCGACCACGATCTCGATGCCGAGCGGTTCGGCGCGGGTGCGGAGCACCTCGATCGTCTGCGGGTGGCAGCCCGTATCGACAAGAAACGTCGGACTCGACGATCCGCTCGTCCGCTTTGCCAGCGTCATGGCCTCCGCGGCGGCCGTCGCCTCATCCAGCAGCGACGCGGTGGCGATCGGCATGCCTGTGAGGTCGCAGACCATCGTCTGGAAGTTGACGAGCGCCTCCATCCGGCCCTGGCTGATCTCGGCCTGGTAGGGGGTGTAAGCGGTGTACCACGCCGGGTTCTCGAGGATGTTGCGCAGGATCACGGTGGGCGTGTGGCAGGCGTGATATCCCTGACCGATGAAGCTCGTGAGGAGCAGATTCCGCGATGCGATGCCTTTGAGTTCCGCGAGCGCCGCAGCCTCGGTCAGGGCCGCCGGCAGCCGCATCGCGTCGTGGCGGGCGATCGTCGCCGGCACGATCTCATCGAGTAGGCTGTCGAGCGACGCGGCGCCGACGGCGGCGAGCATCTCGGCCTGATCGGAGGGAGTCGGGCCGATGTGCCGGCCGCGAAACTCGGTCGGATTTTCGAGCGCGGTGAGCGGCGACGTTGGCTCAACGGCCAACGGACGTGGGGCAGGGGAGACGAGCGTGGACGACATCGGTGGGTTCCCTTTCGCTGCCGCTGGGACGGCAGCATAAAACTTCCCGCTGACGCCGGGACGGCAGCGAGAACTCCCCTCTGACGCCGGGACGGCAGCGAGGAAACGACGGAACCCTGCTGTCCTGGAACCTGAGAGATTCGCCGCGGGCGTCGGCCCGCGGGTTGCCCCTTCGGTGGGCGCCGCCGGTGGGCGACGCCACTCTCCAACAGGTCTAGTGTCAGTCCGTTTGCCTGAGCGTTCAGCCTTCGGCGGTCTTGCGACTCTCTCCTGACAGAGAAAAGTCTATGCCGACGCCCCGGAACCGGCAACGGGCCGTCAGCCCCCCGGGCTGTCGAGTAGTTCCTGGAGCCGGGGCCGCAGCGGTTCCGGCAGGCGGTCGAGCGTGGCGGCATCGATCAGGCCGACGTCGATCATGTCGATGAGATGCACTCTGTCCTTGAGGCGGAAGGCGGTCAGCTTCATCACGATCAGTCGATCAAGATCGACGATGCGATACCCTTCGCGTTCATCTACAGCGGCGAGATCGGGTGCCGCCACCGGATTCCCAGCGCCAACCGGCAAGACACACAGGTTGAAAACCTGTGCTACGGGAGGCTGCGAGGGGCTGCCCCTGCCCGGGAGCCGGCGTTGCTGACCAGCGCAGCCAGGGATGGCGGAGCGCAGTCAGCATCGAGTAAGCGAAGGCCGGGGGCCGAAGCGAACGTCCGGCGACGGGCACGGGCAGCCCCGAGCGTGGTGAACGCGCGAGGATCAACTGGAGGCCGTATAAGATGCTCATCCCACGTCGCCCCACGGAGCCCACCATGCGCCGCATCGATCTCTCCGCCCATGGCATCACCGTCGCCGACGTCCGCCGCAACCTCGCCCCCGCCGAACTCTACGCGGAGGCGCTTCGCAGCGACGCCCGCAGCGCGATCGCCGACTCCGGCGCCCTCATCGCCTACTCGGGCGAGAAGACGGGACGTTCGCCGAAAGACAAGCGGATCCTGCGAAACCCCGCGAGCGAGCACGACGTCTGGTGGGGCAGCGTGAACGTGCCGATCGACGAGGAAACCTTCCTGATCAATCTGGAGCGGGCGAAGGACTATCTCAACACCCGGGAGATCCTCTACTGCGTCGATGCCTTCGCCGGCTGGGACCCGGCCCACCGGCTCAAGGTCCGCGTGATCTGCTCGCGGCCCTACCACGCCCTCTTCATGCACACGATGCTGATCCGGCCCAGCAAGGAAGAACTCACCGACTTCGGCGACCCCGACGCCGTGATCTACAACGCCGGCCGGTTTCCGGCCAACCAGCGGACGCACGGGATGACGTCGAAGACCAGCATCGACCTATCGCTGGAATCGAAGGAGATGGTGATCCTCGGCACCGAGTATGCCGGCGAGATGAAGAAGGGCGTGTTCACGCTGCTCAACTACTTCGCACCGAAGCGCAACATCCTCTCGATGCACTGCTCGGCCACCGCCAACCGCGAAACGGGCGTGTCGTCGCTCCTCTTCGGCCTTTCCGGCACGGGTAAGACCACGCTCTCCGCCGACCCCAAGCGGCTCCTGATCGGCGACGACGAACACTGCTGGAGCGACTCGGGCATCTTCAACATCGAAGGAGGCTGCTACGCCAAGGCGATCGACCTCGCCCCCGAGACGGAGCCCGACATCTTCCAGGCGCTCCGGTTCGGCTCGGTGCTCGAAAACGTGGTCTACGACGAAGACAGCCACCACGTCGACTTCCACGACACGAGCATCACGCAGAACACCCGCGGGGCCTACCCGATCGAGTTCATCGG
>Ga0304730_1001990_pt1 | contig 15003 bp, 26 predicted proteins | sample M_130628_MF_Meta_FD_190474 | JGI IMG/M metagenome (GOLD analysis project Ga0304730, IMG submission 190474) | Freshwater microbial communities from Lake Montjoie, Canada to study carbon cycling - M_130628_MF_MetaG (v2) (version 2) | ecosystem: Environmental > Aquatic > Freshwater > Lake | place...
GTTAGCATTTTTTTAGACATAGTTTCCCCAAGGGTGAGAAGCTCTCCCCCAAGCCCATGCGTATGCACTAGCTTCCCCATAAGGATGCGATTCATTCGATATGGGTCTTGTCTCACCATGTCCCCATATCTTCTGAGATACCTCGCACACAGTTCTCTAGGGTTATCAACGGGGTGATGCGCTGCCCTATGTTCTCTTCCAAGCCATCCATATAAATGCTCTGCTATCGCGTGGAGTGCGATTGAAGACGGGCAACAAAAAAGCCACTTAACCCAGAACCCCTGTCGTGCCCCCGATATAACGGGGAGGGATGCTGGTTTAAATGGCTTCAAGTTATTGCGCACGACCACAATGGTGCGAATCATATCAGACTTAATTTTTACTTGTCAACAAGTACCAAGAAAATGATAAACGCAATAAACGCAACGAAAAGAATCTCAGGCATTGTTTGACGGGCAATCAAGGCAATGGCTAGGTCTATCCATACAAACCCCAAGGTGCTTACATTCATAAGTAAATTGGGGAATCTTCCTAAACGCTTCATCTTCTAAATCTTGGTCTTGTAACTCTTTTATGGTGCGCTTGCGCCATGTAGTCTTGCGTATGCGGCAGCCATCTTCACAGTCTCTAAGGCACAGGCGCGTGTGCGGGTAGTGGCAATCAGTTTGGTCACGCATGGCGTATGTCTCCAGTCATAATCAATGCAAGGGTGATGAGGTAAGTGGGGGCGTTATGCCCCTCGCGTACACGGTCAAGCAGCCTATGGGCTTCCTCTAGGGACATAGGGGCTTTAATGGGGCTTTCCAGCCATGCTTGCGCCAAGTCTCAGCTACGTTTGTAGCCCTTGCGGGCGTGTAGTCAAAGTTAGGGCTAGTCACCGGCACAAGCGGGCGCGTAGGGGTGCGCGTGGGGGGAATTTTCTCTAGTACGGGTTTCAGCATGGTTTACCTTATAAAAAGATTAACAGGGTTACTGACACGATAAAGATTAAAGCACAAATAAGGTCATCATTTGTAGGCGCGTGTGCGCGTATAGGGGAATCGCGGTCTACTTGTCGGGCGATAGCGGCGGTTATATCTTGATTAACCTTATCAAAAATGTATCGGCTTTGCATGGTGTACCCTTTATAAAACAGATAAATGCTTGCTTAAAACGTCAAAATCTGCCTTGGGTATTTCGGTGCTACCGTGGTCAAAAATCAACGTACCGTCAGACCAATAGGCATTATGGTATTCGTCTTTATCGCTTTTATCGCCGCCGCGCCATTCCATAGCAACCTTGTCGGTGTACTTGTCAGGGGTTTTTTTAGTGGCAAATAAATATTTGGTGTCGTATTCCATATCGCCATTACGCTCATGTATTTGTCCAATGTAATACTTCATTGTTTACCCCTTATGTAGTTGCGTATGCGCTTTTCATAAACTCAAGCTGCCATCTAAGGGCGCTATGCCAAATGCCTAGCGCGTCCATGATGCCCGTGTGTTCTCCGATGTAATCTATATCTTCACCGGCTTCATAACGGGCAACAAAGTCCGCGACTAGCTCCCGTGGTAGTGACGCTACGTTGTCAGCGTATGCGTCTAAAAATGCTTCTTGCTCAATTGGTGACATGGTATTTTCTCCGGTTAGTTAGGAACTGGTAGGCGAGTGCGTACCGCATAGCGCCCATTTGGTAGGCGCTACACGCTAGGCGCTTAGATATTGGGTTTAAACCCTTTGAGTGTTTTCTCTATCAATTCAACGTCATGCTCTATCAGGTTATTTACGGCGTTAGCTACGGCGGCATACATACCGGCGCGTGTGGCAGCTTGAAGAGAATCATTACCGTTTAATGATGCGTGTAACCATTGGGTTTCCTGCTTCAATATATGCTCTAAATCGGCGTGAGTGATGCGCGATAGATAGGCGAATAGAATGGCAGCATGGTCAATTTTGTGCATGGTTTACCCCTTAAAGTTTATTGATTCAAAAAAGGCGCTACTAGCGCGTATACGGCGAAAATGGGTTATCCACTCTCGCGCCGGTGCGCTACCGTAAACGTGGCGCTTTGCGTAATGGTGACGTATTACCACTCTAATGCTATGCAATTGGTGTTTAATGACGCTATGGCTATCGTGCATGGTTAGCCCTTTCCATTTGTAGGTAAACAACTTGAGCGCTTGCGTACATTCGCGCGTGTAGAAATAGGCGGTATTTGGCTTGCAATTCGCGCATGGGTTACTCTCCCAATTCGACAATGGTGTCAACAAATGCCAAAGTATCACTACCGCGCCGGAAAGACTCGGCTAGTTCACTATCTTGCGTGGTAAATTTAAACCCGTCGGGCATGGTGATAACGTGAGTAACGCCGTACTCATACAGATTATGCTTTTCGCAAAATTCCTGCAATTTTGGTGACATTAAAAGAATCGACATATATACCCCTTTGGTAATGGTTAGGAAATGGCACGTTAAAACGTACCCCATAAACCCCATTAAATAGGGTTTACAGGCTATGCTTTAAGCGGCTAGGGGTAACGGTACGCTATCGGCGTTTTCTACGTTTAACCCGTTGATATGGTCTACCGCCTTTTGTGCTAACGCCGCCGCTTTAAAAATGGCTTTACTATCTTCTTTTAAGACTTTTAACCAGCTTTGTATATATCCGGCATGGCGTAGCTCTCCGGCGATACGGTAATCCTGACATAAAAACGCCGCCCCCATTTCCGCTACTAATTCCTCAAAGGCGTAGAGAGGGTTTCCAAATTTACCCTTTAAGTTACGGTTGCACCGTGTCTCCGCACCAGTCCAATGCGTTAACTCATGGAAAACGGTAGCGTAATAGCTTGCTTCACTTATAAAGCTGCTTTTATTTGGCACGTTGATTTTGTCAACGCTTGGTGCATAAAACGCACTATCGCCGCCGTGAGTGATTACCGCGCCGGTTAGCTTGATGCGTAGCTCGGCGGCTTCAATGGCGTTGAATGGTTTATCCGGTACGGTAGGCGCTTGGATAGTTACGCCGTCTACTTGGCTAGCGTTAAATACATAGTATGTTTTTAGTAGGTTATAGCTCTCACTATCGCCGGTAGCTTTATTCTCCTTTGTAACCGGCGAATAAAAGACAATTTTTGTACCCTTTTCGCCTTTTCTAACGGTAGCGCCTACCGTTTGCCATTGTTTGAATGATGCCCAAACCGGACACCCAAACCCATGCACCATGCTAGATAGCCCTAACATAAGCCGATTAATGCCCTTATACGGCGCTTGTGAGAGGAAATTCTTATCGGCGGTGCTATCGGTAGCCCATGGCTTTATCCATGGCATAGCGCCGCTCTCTAGTTGTTTAATGATGCTATCGGTCACTTCTTGATATACGGTAGACATTGTTTAGCCCTCCAAGTAGTTGCGTACAGCGAAATAAAGCGCGGTAACTAAGCTAAACACTATCAAGCTAACGTATTCAATGACACTCAAGTCACCTACATAAAAACCCAATACGGCTAACCCAATGATGATGAAACTGGAAGCGTATCCAATATGATTAAGCATAAAAACCCCTTTGATGATGTTAGGAACGGTACAAAGTACCTCATAGAGCGCTCATAACGCCCTATAAGCTGCTTTTTACACAAAATCAGTATAGATATGAGTAGCGCCCTCTGGAATAAAGCTAACAGCCTTTTCATCCGCCCATTGAAGAGAATGAGCCGAATCACTTGATTCGTGTTCAACAATTACAAAATCAAGCTCACCATTAGCAAGCTCATAAGTTAACTTCATTAAATTTAATTCTGTTTTCACGATAAACCCCTTTGAATGATTAGGAAATGAGAGCATAACACAATTATGTAGATTATCTATAGATTATCTAATGATTATTTTACCCTCTCATAATATAAGCATAATAGAATCATGCCAACCCTACCTAAGTCATTGATTTATATAGGTCACTATTTTTTTATCAACAAGTTATCCACAATAATATATATGTATGTAGATACTATGTTATAAAAGTAATTATGTTATGTAGTTAACTATAAATGTCTACATAATATGGTATCTACATAGTATGGTATCTACATACTATATATATTATATAGTAACTACATACTATGTAGTAAATGGTATTAATATAGTTAAGTATCTACATACTGTAAACGCTAATAATGGCGGTAAGGGCTACTATATATCTCGCCCATGCGCTCTCTATAAAAGGGGTTTATTGCGGCGCTCCACGCTACCGTATAGAGCTACGCGGCGGTATTTATAAGCATGGCATTGGGTAATGGGCTTGGTCACGCTAACGCTTTCACGCGCTTTGTTTTCGTGGTCATCAATTGGGTTTGGGACTCGTTTGGTGTGTGCCCCATTCGCTTCCTCCACCAAAAAAAATATGTGTTTTCTGGTATGCTGATGTTTTGTCAGTTGTCCTTTCTGGGCTTAGACCATCCTTGCGGTGGTCTTTTTTTTCGCCTATACTGCCCAACATGGATAGGGGGATGCAAATGATTAGCATGGAAGTAAGTAAAGATGTGCCTGTGCCACCTGATAAGCGGCGGTATCCGTACAAGGTGATGGAGGTAGGGGACAGTTTCTTTGTTGACGGTGGGAAGCTACAAGTGGTTTGTAACAACAACTACCGGACTGGGAAGAAGTTGGAACGTAAATTTATCGCTAGATGCGAGAAGGAAGGGGTGAGGGTATGGAGAACGGCTTAGTAAACGGTCATAACGCCATGATGCCTATGGCTGCTGAGGACATGAAGAAGGCTTACATGACCCGTGTATCTCGGATGAACGCTGTGGAGTTGTTTCAAGAGCTGATGCGTGTGCATACTGAGTCTGCTCGTCTTATGCAAATGGCACAAGAGGAGTTAGAGAAGGTGCGTAGCCAGCTTGAGCAATACGAACCTATCCACTAGAGAGCAGTTAAGGGCGAGTAGGGTTTGGCTTCAGGGAGAAGTCAGGGCTGCGCTTCTTTGTAAAACCAAGAAACAGAAGATTGCCTTGGTTGACAGATGGAAATTGCAGTATTCGCCCATAACTGTTCAGGAGCTACTAAATGTGGCTAGGAACAAAAAGACTGCCGGGGACATCATTCATTGGAACTTAGATGAAATTTAATTTACAACAGTTCTATAAGTTCTGCGCTCAACTCAAAATTGAGACTAAGGAGCAAGGTCTAAGGAACATGGACCATCTCCTTGGCACACAGACCTATGTCATGGAAGAGATTAACTCTGGCTTGGCTAACGGTATTCACTTCTTTGTTATTTTGAAGGGTAGACAGCTAGGGATTACCACCATATCTCTTGCGCTAGACCTTTATTGGCATTTCACTAACGCTGGTCTTGGGGGAACACTTGTTACAGACACCGAAGAAAACCGAGATATGTTTAGAGGAACACTCGGTGCATACATGGATGGACTCCCAAAAGAGTACAAAATCCCCATGCTTGCCCACAACAGAAACTCTCTGTCTCTCAAAAACAGAAGTCGTATCTTCTACCAAGTTGCGGGACTTAGAGCCAAGGGTTCTCTCGGACGAGGAAAAGGCATCACATTTCTTCACGGCACAGAAACATCTTCTTGGGGTGATGAGGAAGGTCTGGCTTCCCTCTTAGCCTCTCTTGCTGAGAACAACCCTGAGAGACTCTACATATTTGAATCTACTGCCCGTGGCTTCAATATGTTCCATGAGATGTACGTTACTGCTAAACGGGCTAGAACTCAGAAAGCTATTTTCTGTGGCTGGTGGCGCAATGAGTTCTACTCTGCTGACCCAGACTCAGACATCTACAAAGTCTATTGGGACGGGAAACTCACCACCGAAGAGAAGGAGTGGACGAGAGACATCAAGAAGCTCTACAACTTTGAGGTCAACTCAAGACAGATGGCTTGGTGGCGTTGGAAGATGCTTGAAGGTATCAAAGATGAGAGCTTGATGTACCAAGAGTTTCCACCCACAGAGGACTATGCCTTTGTGATGACCGGCACTAGCTTCTTCTCTATTGCTCGCTGTACTGACGCAGCCAAGATTTCTAAGAAGCTAGTCCATGATAACTACCGCTATGTCTTTGGCGCTAACTTTCAAGACACCCAAGTAGTCAAGTCTACTGAGCGTCTGGCTACCCTGAAGGTGTGGGAAGAGCCGGTAGACACCGCCTATTACGTCATTGGTGCTGACCCTGCTTACGGGTCAAGCGACTGGGCTGACCGCTTCTGTATTCAGGTCTATCGTTGCTACTCGGACGGTATGGAGCAAGTCGCTGCCTTTGCCACCTCTGAACTCAACACCTACCAGTTTGCTTGGGTGATTGCCCACCTTGCTGGCGCATACAAGAACTCAACCCTTAACCTCGAAGTCAATGGACCTGGGCAAGCTGTTATCAATGAACTCAAGAACTTAAAGCGCCAAGCGGCTGCTATGGCTGGCGAGATTGGTCGGCAACTCATGGATGTCTACGGTTCAATGTCCAACTACATCTGGCGTAGGAACGACACAATGGGTGGAATGTCCAACTCTATTGGCTGGCTAACAACAACCCAGACCAAAGAACGCATGATGACCTACATGAAGGATTACTTTGAGCGCGGAATGATGGCGGTCTACGACATGGATACCCTAGAAGAGATGAAGACCATTACCCGTGAAGGCGGTGGTATCGCTGCATCTGGTCGCAACAAAGACGATAGAGTTATCGCCTCTGCTCTGGCGGCTGCTGCCTATGCCGAGCAACTACAACCTCGTTTGACCGCTATGCGAATTAGCCGTGCAGTCTCTCGCGCCATTGAGGACAAGACCCCCGAAGAGGTGGCTGTCGGGCGCAACGTATCTGACTACTTGAAAAGGATTGGTGTCTATGGACCATGACAACCTAACCATCGTTTCTGTCTACGGTAACAACGATGGGGCAAGCGCTATCCCTTCAATACAAAAGTCTGTACGAGAGCTGCCGGGTTCACAAGGGATGCTCTTGTCTATCTCTAAGCCAGAGAACCTACCTGATGACATCATTTGGCACAGAATAGGTTTCCTCGACTACATGATGTATTCGGTCTTTGTCATGCACAGCCTGTATGCGTTCATTGATACTGACTACTGCTTGATTGTTCAAGACGATAGTTGGGTGCTAAACGGGGCTAATTTCAAGCCTGAATACTACGAATACGACTATATCGGTGGAGTCTCACACGCTGCAATGGTCGGCAATGAGTTACTCCTACAAGGTTCATGGCACGACAAATTTCCACGAACTCTTGTTCAAAACGGGGGTTTTTCTTTGCGTAGCAAGCGTTTTCTTGAAGCGCCAAATAAGCTCGGCATTGTCCACAACCACGCCCAAGACATTCACCTCTGGAATGAGGACGTACAACTGTCTTGCCTAAAGCGCCACACCTTTACTGAACTGGGTATGAAGTACGCCTCAGAAAAAACTATCCGAGACTTCTCCATTGAGAACGTCATCCCCACATTCCATGATGACTTTGACTTTGGCAGACTTGTAGGCTGCCACTCAACTTCTCGCAAACTTGTTTCAGAGACACACATACTGGTAAACCCTATATGCGTCACCTCACATAGAGAGCCAGATTTTCTATCCTTCTTGCAATCCATTGGATACACCATCGAGTATGTTGCCAGTAACCATACCCAAGCGTGAATTGTTGCGCGTGATTAAACGCTTAGTCAAAGACCAAAATAGAGGCATCTCTGTCAAGCTCTTTGCCGAGCTATGTGGTGTTGACAAAGACCATTTGCTTGATGTGTTCTTCTATCGCATTCGACCTCTGACCGAATATATGCAGATACGGGTGAGTAAAGGCTACAACTCATGGCTAAAAGGCGAAGTAGCCGTTATGCAAAACAGAGACAAGACACGGTTTGTGGAATACAGACGCGAACCATTGCCCCGACTAGCCCGTACAACGGGTCTACATCTAGTCAATGGGGAAATAAAGATTAAGGTAGGGGTGGCTAATCGCGGTGATTACTCAGGTCAGACCTTAGATGAAGCACTAAAAAGGGGATAACTATGTCTGTGCTAAAAGACTACAAATGCGACAAACACGGATACTTTGAGAGCTTTGAGGCTAAATGCCCAATGAAGAACTGCTCAGAAGAAGTCTATGTTGTCTTCTTGCAAGCTCCGGGACTCATCTCGGATACGACTAAGAGGAACGACAAAAACATCAAACAACTCGCTATGGAGTTTGATATGACTGATGTCAAGTCAACCCGTGAAGGAGAAAACCAAGGGGGCTTCTTTACTCGTAAGAACAAAACTTCTAAGCGCCAGCTAGAGAAAGAGGCTAAACTTGCTGCAGAGCGCCCAAGAGAGCCACAACCAAGAGACTCTGCTATTTGGGGTGGTGGTGGAGGTGTAGATATGAAGTCTGCCTTGTCCGGAAGATTCAACCGACCCGTTGGTCCTCAACTCGGCAAAGAAACAGAGGTTGTATCAGTAATGCCTAACTCTATGGGAAATTTGACTGGACCGAAGATGGCTAGTTATACTGCCGACCATGAAAACCTAAGTCTGAAGAAATAATGCGGATTCCATCCAACGAAATTCTTAGAGAACAGTTCTACCGTGACTTGATTGAAAAGTGCATGGTGTCCTTGCAAGAGCGCAAAGGTGACTACGCCTCTCTGCGTTCTTTCTTTCTCTTTGGTTCTGGTCCTGATGAGTCCCCAACCATCTTCAACAAAATCTATCCCCACATTGACCAATTAACATCGTTTCTCTACTCAGCAGAAACAACACGGTTCTCCATCAATGTCGGGGCTTCTGTCCCAGACCAAGAACACATTAAGATTCCTCGCTTGACGCTTGCGCTCAATGACGAGTGGCTTAACTCCAATGCAGACCAAGTGTTTAGTTCAGCCCTGACTTGGGCGCTGTGCTTTAACTCGACCTTCATCAAACTTGTCTACAACAACGGCATACATCCATACATGGTAGAACCAGCCAGTATGGGAGTGCTAAGAGAAGACACACCCTATACAGACCGGCAAGAAGCCATCGTTCAAACTTACTACATTACCAAGTCTGAGCTTTACAACCGGCTGTATTCCCATCCAAAGCGCGAGTCAATTGTCAAGCGCATCACAACTAGCATCCACACTAAGACTGAAGACTTGCCCGAAGGCGTTGACCGCATCATCATGTCGCAGTCAAACCCCACCATCTACGGCAATGTAAACCTAGACCTCTCAGGCATGAACCGCTACAAGGCACGTGTAGCTGAAGAAACAGTCAAGATGTATGAGTTGTGGGTATGGAATGACGAGACTGAAGACTATCAATGCGTCACGATGGCTGACCCTGACATCTTTATCTACGACAGACCCGGTGCATCTATGTTCCTCAAGGGTGAATTGCCCTTTGTTCAGATATGCCCTAACCCTCAGTATGACTATTACTGGGGACAATCCGAAGTACAACGCTTAGTATTCTTGCAGCAGTTACGCAATAACCGCATGACCGAGATTCTTGATTTGCTCTCTAAGCAAGTTAACCCGCCAACAGCCCTCACAGGCTTTACCGGCATCTTGGATGAGAAGAACTTTGCTCTAAATCGTGCTGGTGGACTACTAGCAAGCGATATGCCCAATGCAAAGGCTGAACGATTAGCCCCTGATATGCCCTCATCTTTGTTTGAGGTGATACATGAAGTGGACGCAATGTTCTCAGAAGCCTCTGGCATCTCTTCTGTATTGCAAGGTAAAGGCGAATCTGGTGTTCGTTCCTCTGGTCACGCATCCCAATTAGCCCGTTTAGGGTCTAGCAGAGCCAAGAAACGCGCCCTGATTGTGGAAGATTCGCTAGAAAAGGTAGCTACGCTATACCTAAAACTGATGCAAGCGTATGACAAGACGCACTTCAAAGACGAAGACAACCACCAATTCATTGCTGAACAGTTCACCAAAGACTATGTGGTCAAGGTAGATGCCCACTCTAACTCGCCAATCTTCACAGAAGACTTGCGCCAGCTTGCATTTAACTTGTTTAAAGCCAAAGCTATTGATACAGAGTCTTTGCTTGACTTACTTGAGCCGCCAATGAAACAATTGCTCAAAGACAAGCTGAAGAAAAAAGAAGCGGCAGCCGCTAATCAACCTCAACAGCAAGAACCTCCCAAGCGGGAGAAACCGGACTTGAAGGCAATGTAATGGCAACACAACAGTTGACACCAAAAGCAGACCAACCCGTTGTAACGACAAAAGAACTTGGTCGTTCAGAACGCGCTGGCGCTGGTGGAAATTTGCAATACAAAAATGTTGATGTTAGAGTCAACCCCGCAGCAAAAGCAATGCGCTCAATGCGCCAGATTAATAGAACTTAAAGGAGTACATCATGTACGGAAAAAAATCAAAGCGCGGACGTAAAGCCTGTCGCTAAACAAGTTTCCCCGAAAGGGAAAAGGGTGTGGCTTCCTTCCCTACTGAAAAGGTCGCTGCCTTCAACTTTGGAGAAGACTATGCGTAAAGCTCGTAAAGGTCGTAAGAGCCGCAAGTAATTAACGGGGGGCAACCCCTGTTGATTGCACGGTTTGACCGTTCATATTCCTTTGGGGGGCTGGAATCCAAACTTGCTCCCCACTTGACAAATTACAATAGTCTGATTTAATCGCGACTGTTGAACTGATAGAGGGAATATATGGCAACTGACAAAATGATGGACTTAATTCGCTCACAGCAAGGTGGAGCAGGGACAACTCCCCCTGCAATGACTCCTGAAGCGGGAATGTCTGATGCGTCAACGCCACCAATGTCCTCACCAATGTCTACGCCTGAACCCAAGATGGGAAACAAAGAAGGCGCAATGGTCAACATTAGTATGGCAATGGATTTGATTGAACAAGCCTTGCCAAGCCTCGGTAGCGAATCTATCGAAGGTCAAAAAGCCCTAGCTGCTATACGCGCTCTCACGGGACTCTTAGGACCGAAGAAACAACAAACTGGTGAATTACAGCAGTCTGAGATTATTCAGATGCTACAAAACTTGCCTCAAGCTGGTGGTGCTACACCAGAAGGTCGTGCAATGTCTCAAGCCCCGGCTGTTCCAAACCTACCGCCAATGCCGGGCGCAGCCCCTAGCCCCATGTCAATGCCGGGTGCTAGTGGAGGCGGTGCTTCCCCTCAACCAACTCCAATGTAAGGAAAAATCATGGATTTGTTCAAACCCCGTGGTGCTAACAGCCCACGCAGACCTACAGACAACAACCAACAAAATGGTGTTGTAGTTAACACTCCTCGCTTCTCACAACTGGGTGGCTTGGACGGTGCAAACGCTATCGGCTCTAAGAACAAGATGCAAGTTCAAAAGCCCGGTGACGGTAAAAAAGTAATTTAATTTCGTTAGGGGATAACTATGAGTTTAGAAGACATGAGTTTTGAGCAGCGCGACCAAATGGCGTTGCTAATGCGTGAGTTGTCTGACAATCCAGAGACTCGGAAAGAAATTCTGCGCTTGACCCGTAAAGTCAAGCCCGGTTTAGTAATTCCTGAGTTGGATATTGAAGACCACACATCTTCTGCTGTCTCGAAAGTCTATCAAGAACTTGAGCAGATGAAATCACAGAGGCGTGAAGATGACGCTGTTGCCGACCTTAACAAACGCAGAATGAGTTTGATTAAAAAAGGTTTGATTCAAGACGAAAGCGAAATTGAACAAGTTGAAAAAATAATGCTTGATAAGGGCATTACCAATCACGAATCGGCTGCGGAATACTGGGACTGGATGAAACAGTCTGCTGTACCCACACCGACTGGCTACAACCCAAGTGCAGTTGCTAAGTTTGACTTAGGTAAATACTACAAGAACCCAGTAATGGCAGCACGGGATGAAGCCTCGAAAGCGCTCAATGAGTTGCGGAGAAATCCACGACCCATTGGTTTGTAAGCAGGGGATTTTTTTTCTAGGAGATAACTATGCCTATAGGTGGCGGTATCGTTCCAGCAACGGGTAGTACACAGTACACCGAGTTAACTTACGTTACACGGCGTGCGTTTATCCCAAAGCTGGTCGTACAACTTTATAACTCTACGCCCTTGATGGCGGCTTTGATTGCAAACAGTCAAACTGCTTCTGGTGGTGTTTCATCTGTAACCGTTCCCGTTCAGGGCGCTCAGTTTGTTAACGCTCAATGGTCTGACTACTCTGGTTCATTCAACCAGCCTTCAGTCCAGCAAGGTGCTTACAACGCTGAATTTGACCTGAAGCTGATGATTGCCCCCGTGCCGTTCCTCGGTATGGAAGGCGCTGTTCAGCAAGACGCTGCAATCATTCCATTGATTGAAGCCCGTATGAACGATGCGACAAACGTGATGATGGATGCAATGGCTACAGCCTTGTACACCAACAGCACTAACACGCAACAATTCACAGGACTCCCTGCTGCCGTTTCTGCCTCTGGCACTTATGGCAACATTAGCCGTTCTGCATACACTTGGTGGCAGTCAAAGGCTTACACAGCCGGTAACGTCAACCCAACTCGTCAAAACATCTTGCAATACATTTCTGGTACTGTGAAAAACAGCGCTGAAGTGCCTTCTTTTGGTGTTTGCGGATTTGGTACTTGGACATTACTTGCTCAAGACTTTGTTGGTCAAGAACAATATGTAATCACACCCGGTCACGGTTTTGATGGTGATGCTAACGGTCCTCAAGCCGCTTTCCGCGCTTTGATGGTTGCTGGTGTTCCAATCTATCCAGACCCATACTGTCCAGAAGGTACTGTGTACTTCCTGAACACTAACTATCTCTCGCTCTATGTCCATGAGCAAGGTTCGTTTGTGTTTACAGGATTCGAGTCCACACTCCCGAACTGGCAAATTGGTTATGTTGGTGCTGTACTGATGATTGCGGAAATGGTTTCGACCAAGCCAAAATCTATGTCAGTAGTGTCCGGTTACAACTCTTTGTCACTATAAGGAGCAATAAACCATGTCATTAAGCACAAATAAAATCATTCTTGCCGCAGCGCAAACCAACACGGCTGGCGCGTATTTCTTAACCACAACCATTACGTCTACTAGCACCGGCAACGGTACTGTTATTCCTGCTGGTGTGTATATCATGTTCCCACAAGCAAACACTTCTGTGATTGCCTATAACGGTGCATCCAACGTAACTGTCTCGGCAGCTAACGTAGGTGGCGTTATCATCTCTGATGGTGTGAACGTATATGCTAAGTCTACGCAAACTGCTGATACTGTTACTCTGTTAGCCACCAATGGTGGTCAAGCAGTCGGTAGCACTTACGTCAGTTAAGGAGATACTATGGCTAATCCAGATGCAGTCGGTCAAAATACCCCAGACAGTTTCGGCACTTATGCGATTGCCTCGGCTCAAGGAGTATCTTTAGCGGCTACTGGTAACGCTGTTGTTGCCCTTCCCATCCTTCGGGGTGGTCTTACTGCTGGAAACAGCGTAGCAACTTCTGGTGCAGTCATTGTTCGCAGAGTAACTATTCAGAACCCAAGCGCAAGCGTGGCTACTGGAAACATTACTATCTTCACGAGCAATGATGGAAACACTAGCAATATTGTTGCAAACGCTGTTACTTTAAGCAGTTTGTCGGCTACTGGAACATTCCAAGACATCGCGCTAACCACGGGTGGCAATGTGATTGTTTCAGGCTACAACGCGCAAGCCTTGTATGTGAAAGTCGGTACTGCCGTTGCTGGCACAGTCGATGTTCGCGTATATGGTGACACAGTAAACTTCTAAAGCTATGCAAACCTTATATGTGACAAACAAGTGGGAAAAACCCATAACATTTAACTACGAGTTCAAACCGTATACCTTCCCTGTGGGGGAAACGGTGGAAGCTCCAGAAGATGCCGTTTGTCACATATTTGGTCATGGTGACCCAAATAAAGAAAATTACATGGCGAGGTTGTCGCTAATTCAAACAAGAAATGACATTCCTGAAGGTTTGAAAATCTTGTCTAAATTTGAAATCTCTGACAGACCGCCTGTGAAAAGCCACTTGTTATCCCCGGTGGTTGAAAGAGTACCTCTGCCTTCTAAGAAGGTAGGGGGAAAAGTCAACTCTGAACACGATGGATAACGCATGGCTCAAACACTCCAAGGCTATCTCACGCAAGTTAGATATTTGTTGCATGACGCGCAATCTAACTTCTACACTAATGACCAGCTAATAGGCTACATCAATAGTGCGCGTGAGCGTGTTGTGCGCGACACAGGGTGTCTGAGAACTGTTCAAGTATCGCAAACTCCTTGCACTCCCGTAGCGGGTGGAAGCAACCCAGTCATCTGGTCTGCTGGATTGACCGTGGCTACCAATGACTATGTTTTCTCTAGCATCTATATTTACAAAGTTGTAACTGGTGGTGTGCTTGGCTCGACCGCGCCACCCTATCCATCAGGGACTTATGTCTACCCACCAACAACAACATTCACAGATGGCACAGCTACGTTGCAATACGCTGCGCCTTGTGAGGTCATAAACTACGCTTCTCTGCCATCAGGTGTGCAGACGCTAGATGTTTTGAACATCAATTTGTATTGGGGAAACTCAAGAATCCCATTACGGTATTTACCTTGGACTGACTTTAATGCTCAATTGCGTTATTGGCAGAACAATGTTCAGCGACCTATTTGCTTTAGCATTTATGGTCAATCTCAAATTTATGTCGGACCAGTACCAGACCAAGCCTATGTGATTGACTTGGACACGGTTATTTTGCCAACTACTATGGTTAATCTGACTGATACAGATACCATCAATGAACCATACGATACTGTTGTTCAGTTTTATGCGGCTCACCTTGCCAAATACTACGAACAATCGTTTGGTGAAGCTGAAATCTATTTGCAGCAGTACAAGCAAAAAACTCAATCGGTATTGGTATCTGTGTTTACAAGAAGGATACCAACCCCGTACTCCACACCGTTCTAAGATATGGCAGCCGCAGAGCAAAAAAAATCCTACGAGGTTGTCAAACAGTTCAAGGGTGTAAACACCAAGGCGAACAGAACGGCTATTG
>Ga0304730_1001991_pt1 | contig 14996 bp, 13 predicted proteins | sample M_130628_MF_Meta_FD_190474 | JGI IMG/M metagenome (GOLD analysis project Ga0304730, IMG submission 190474) | Freshwater microbial communities from Lake Montjoie, Canada to study carbon cycling - M_130628_MF_MetaG (v2) (version 2) | ecosystem: Environmental > Aquatic > Freshwater > Lake | place...
TGCCATAAAAATGCGACTTTTGTACTGCAATTTATACCGAATGTCCAGATTAAACAATAGACAATTTTTTTTACAGCATTTAGCCCAAACCTCCCCTAAACCAATTGGGCTAGAAGTTGCGCGCGCCGAAGGTATTTATATTCAAGACACTGAAGGGAAAGCTTATATCGATTTGATTGCCGGATTTAGTGTTTGCAATATTGGGCATAGTCATCCAAAAGTGATTGCAGCCATTGAACAGCAAATTAAACAATACATGCATGTGATTGTGTATGGGGAATTCATTCAATCACCACAAGTACAATATGCAAAAGCTTTATTGTCCTTATTGCCCGAAAATCTACAATCTATTTATTTTACCAATAGCGGTGCAGAAGCGGCTGAGGGTGCTATGAAATTGGCTAAGCGCGTAACAAAGCGAACAAGGATTGTAGCATTTGATGGTGCTTATCATGGCAGTACGCAAGGTGCTTTAAGTGTGATGGGAGATGAGTATTTTAGAAATGCATACCGTCCATTATTACCTGATGTGTTGCATCTTAGGTATAATAACATGGAGGATATTGATTTGATTGATCATCATGTAGCCTGTGTGATGGTGGAACCTGTGCAAGCTGAAACGGGTATCACAGCAGCTTCTGGTGCATGGTTAAAAGCGTTAAGAACAAAATGCGATGCGCTATGTATTTTATTGATTTTTGATGAAATTCAATCTGGCTTTGGTAGAACAGGTACTTTATTTGCTTTTGAACAATATGGCGTGGTACCTGATATTTTACTAACTGGAAAAGCATTAGGAGCAGGCCTGCCTTTAGGGGCATTCATTAGTTCTCCAGCCATGATGGGCACTTTAACTTATGATCCAGTATTAGGCCATATCACTACATTTGGTGGAAATCCTGTTGCTTGTGCAGCTGGCAATGCTGGCTTAGAAGTATTGCTTGAATCGGGTTGGATGGATGAAGTAAAAATGAAAGAAACATATTTGGCAGAAGCATTAACGCATCCTGCAATTTTGGATAAAAAATATAAAGGACTTTGGATGTCTTTGCAATTTGCAACGCCTGAATTAACCAAGAAAATTGCAGCGAACTGTGTCGCTAATGGGGTGATCACAGATTGGTTCTTATTTGCAGAAGATCGTATTCGGATAGCGCCACCATTGAGTATTACCATGGAAGAATTAAAAATCGCTGTGCAAAAAATAAATGAAAGTATAGACCAGTCTTTATAGCTTAAAACAAGCTATTCTATTTAATAAAGCTTAAATGTATTTTTAGCAATCCCCTGTCCTGCAGAAACGTCTATATAAGTTTTCGTACATCGGAATGATATGGTGGATATCAAATAATTTAGCTTGCTCTAATGCGTTGTGCTTAAATGTTTTTAGTTGCGCATCATCTTTTAAAAGCTGAATTGCTCTTTCGCTCATCGTAGCCACGTCGCCCACATTTGCAGTATAGCCGGTTTTTCCATCAATATTAATTTCGCCTAATCCACCTGCATTGGAACTTATCACAGCCACACTGGAAGCCATTGCTTCTAATGCCACTAATCCAAAACTTTCATATTCGGAAGGTAATAAGAATAAATCACTCACTGCCAAAATATCTTCCATCTGTTCTTGCTTACCTAAAAAACGTACATCCGATTCAATACCGTATTTTCTTGCTAAATCCTCTGCAATTGGACGTTCTGGGCCATCACCTACCATTAGTAATTTTGAAGGGGTAGCTGCGTGAATATTTTTAAAGATTTCCATCACATCATCAATCCTTTTTAATTTTCTAAAATTGGATGCATGCACCACAATTTTTTCGTCATGCGCAGAGATGACTTTTTTAAAAGCAGCCAATGGTTTTTTATTGAATCTTTTTAAGTCCACAAAATTATGAATCACCTCAATCTCCTTGCGGATCTCAAAATGTTTTAGCGTTTCTTGTTTCAGGTTTTCTGATACAGCAGTAATGGCATCACTTTCATTGATAGAAAACGTCACGACTGGTTCGTAAGTTTTATCTCGACCAACCAAAGTAATATCTGTACCATGCAATGTGGTAATGACTGGAACAGATCTACCAGTTTTTTGTTTCACAATTTGCTTTGCAGTATAAGCGGCAGAAGCATGTGGAATAGCATAATGGGCGTGTATCAGATCTAAGTCATGGTTTAAAATCACATCCACCATCGTGCTCGCTAGTGCTAATTCATAGGGCGGGAAGTCAAATAAGGGATAAGTGGGAACCCTTACTTCGTGGTAAAAAATATTTTCGTGAAAACCATTTAAACGAACCGGTTGTTGATAGGTAATAAAATGGATTTCATGTCCTTTATCTGCTAAAGCTTTTCCAAGTTCTGTGGCTAACACACCACTACCACCAAATGTAGGATAACAAACTATACCAATCTTCATTTTGAGCTATTGTGACTACAAAGAACAACTAAATAATCGATAAAGTTTGGTTATATTTAATAAATTATTTGAAAGTTAAAACAAGATCATTATGCGTAAAATTTTACTATTCCTTTTTGCCCTTCCTTTGATGGTTCAGGCGCAATCTAAGTCAGACAGTACCACGATTAAAATGATGTCAGATGAGATCATGAAAAATGGCAAAGCCTATGACTTATTAAGAGAGTTAACAAAAGATATTGGTGGCCGTTTAGCAGGTTCACCTCAACAACAAAATGCCGCTATTTGGGGTAAGCGCCATATGGAATCATTCAAGCCTGACCAAGTTTTTATGCAAGCATGTAAAACACCCAATTGGCAACGCGGTGGAAAAGATTTTAGTGCAGTGGTTGCTGCTGACGGAAAACCATTGATGGATAAACTAGAAGTATTTGCTTTAGGAAATTCTTTATCAAGCAATGGTTTAATTGAAGCAGAATTATTAGCAGTGGCTAATTTCGATGAATTAGAAAAAAGAAAAGACGAAGTAAAAGGAAAGATTGTCTACTTCCATAGTCAATTTGATCCAACTACGATTCAAACTTTTAAAGCATACGGCGAGTCAGGTATATATCGTAGATCTGGCGCTAGTCGCGCTGCCAAATATGGTGCAGTAGGTGTGATGATTCATTCATTAAGTACAGCGCCTGATAACGCACCACATACTGGTACAATGGTTTATGATGAAGCCTATCCAAAAATTCCTGCTGTGGCCCTTGGTCCAAATGATGCCAAAAAAGTTTGGAATCAATCTAGAAACAAGCAATTGGTTGTGCAAATGCAAACCTATGGTTTCTTTTTACCCGATGCAGATGAAAACAATGTGGTAGCAGAAATTAAAGGATCAGAGTTTCCAAATGAAATCATTACTGTTGGTGGTCATTTAGATAGTTGGGATGTGAACGAAGGTGCACATGATGATGGCGCAGGAATTGTACAAACGATGGAAATTTTACGCACCATGAAAGCATTGAATTACAAGCCAAAAAGAACCATCCGTTTTGTGTTATTCGCTAATGAAGAGAATGGAGGTAAAGGAGGTGATAAGTATGCAGAACTTGCGAAGCAAAACAATGAAAAACATATTTTTGCATTGGAAAGTGATGAAGGTGGATTTACACCTAGATCCATTGGCATCAGTGCAACAAGCCCTGAGCAGTTTAAAAAATTCCAACAATGGGCGAGTTTATTAAAGCCTTATGGAACTGAAATTACAGCTGGTGGCGGTGGCGCAGATATTAACCCATTAAAGAAAGTGAATGCAGCTATCGTGCTTTCAGGATTGGTTCCCGATGGTCAACGCTACTTTGATGTACACCATGCTAAAACTGATGTATTTGAAAATGTCAATAAGCGTGAATTGTTATTAGGTGCGGTGAATATGGCTGCGGTGATTTATTTAATTGACCAGTACGGAACGAACTTATAATTCAACTTTTAATATTTAAAATATAGCTACCCCCTCGCGCTCAAGCGGAAAGAACCGATATCGCTCTCGGGGTACTATATTTTAAATTAAATGTTTAAGCATTAAAAAGCCCTTACAATTTGTAAGGGCTTTTTTTATAGTATCATTAGGTTCAAACTATCGAGACAAGTTCATTGAACGCTCTTTGTACAATGTTCTGAAATAAGGATCGCGTAAGTCTTTGATAAAGCGGATGGCTTCTCCTGTGCTCTTCATCTCTGGTCCTAATTCTTTATTCACGCCCGGGAATTTATCAAAACTAAATACGGGTTCTTTGATTGCGAATCCGTCTAGTTTTTTCTCCATGGTAAAGTCGGTTAGTTTTGCTGCACCCAACATCACTTTAGTTGCAATATTTAAATAAGGGATCTGATATGCCTTGGCAATAAATGGGGTAGTTCTAGACGCTCTAGGATTGGCTTCAATCACAAATACTTTATCGTCCTTGATCGCAAATTGTATATTAATCAATCCCTTGATATTTAAAGCGCGTGCAATTTTTTCGCTGTAAAACTCCATCGTAGCCACAATCAATGGTGTTAAATTAAATGCTGGTAATACGGCATTGCTATCTCCGCTATGGATACCTGCTGGTTCTATATGTTCCATCACACCCATTACATGAAAAGTTTCACCATCAAAAATCGCATCTACTTCTGCTTCCTGACAACGATCCAAGAAATGGTCAATTAAAATCTTATTGTCTGGGATATGTTTTAAGATACTTACCACGGCTTTTTCTACTTCTGCATCGTTGATGACAATGCGCATTCTTTGTCCACCAATCACATAGCTTGGTCTCACAAGTACTGGGTAACCCACTTGGTTAGCTACTTCAATGGCTTCGTCCGCTGTAAAAGCTGTGCCGTAGTCTGGGTAAGGAATTTTTAATTCTTTCAATAAATCACTAAATCGACCTCGGTCTTCTGCGATATCTAAACTATCAAATGAAGTACCTATGATTTTTATGCCACGCTCTGTTAAACGCTTGGCTAATTTTAATGCAGTTTGTCCACCCAATTGTACAATCACACCTTCTGGTTGTTCTAATTCAATGATCTCCCAAAGGTGTTCCCAAAAAACGGGTTCAAAATACAATTTATCCGCCATATCAAAATCGGTAGAAACAGTTTCTGGATTACAGTTCACCATAATGGCTTCGTATCCTGCTTCTTTAACGGCTAGTAAACCATGCACGCAACAATAATCAAATTCAATACCTTGTCCAATACGATTAGGGCCACTTCCTAAAACAATAATTTTCTTCTTTTTTGATTGGACAGATTCGTTGGATTGCATTTGGTTGCTCATAGGTATAAAATTGGGCAAAAATACATTAGCCAAAGCATTTATCCGAATTTTTATAAAATGGTTTTCCACCAACCTCATTTATTTCACGATACAAAGCTCATCCCAGCGGGTGGTAAAGCGCTTACTTCTTTTTTCGCTGCGCATTTTCCAGTTTTTCTGCGTCCCGCTGGTGCCAAACTTGAGTACATCGTTGCGGTAGGCGGCGTTCATATTGTCAATCACATGCATTAGCTTCTTCTTTTTCGTGTCAATAGGGGCAACGAATAGATTGGTTTGCAAGGCACTATCGGGTACAAAACCGCTTAGGATCACGCCGGCTTTTTTATAGACTTCGTCTTTTTCGTAGAGGGATTTCCCAATGGCGACCACCGCCTTGATTAGGTCGGGGGTGCTTTGGGTGGGATTGTCCAACTGGGTATACCCACTCACTTGACGGCCCCGGCTATAGTAGGCGGCATCTAATTGAATAGGGGCTTTTTTAAGTAAGAACACGGCGATGCCGGTGGCTGCACTATGTTGCCTTCTTAATTTCTCGGCAGCCCTGGTGGTATAGGTTGCGAGTGCTTCTTCTATTTCCTGCCAGTCGGTGACATTGCGTCCAAACATTCTTGTTGTCGCAATCATTTTTTTTTCTGTTCTCGGGGCTTGCATGGAATGACTTTTAAAACCTTTTAGTTCGCGTATCAAACGCATCCCCACCACGCCACCTAAAAATCGTTTACCCCAACTAAGGTCTTTGATGCTTAATGTATAAGCTGTATTGATGCCATACACTTTTAGTTTTTCACTATAACTAAAACCCACGCCCCAAATATCTTCTACAGGGGTTTGTTGTAATGCCGCTTGTATTTTTTTAGTGGTATCTAACACCACAATACAATTGGTTTTAAGTTTATTTTTTTTCGCTAATCGGTTGGCTACTTTACTCAATACTTTATTAGGCGCTGCGCCGATAGAAACAGAGATGCCTGTCCATTGTTCAATCTTATTTTTGAGTTCCAAACAAAAGGATTGGATATTTTCTGGCGCTAGGTGAGAGAGGTCTACAAAAGCTTCATCCACCGAATACACTTCTACATGACCCGGTGGTAGCAATAGTCTCATGGTTTCCATCACACGCCAACTGAGGTCGCCATATAAATGATAGTTAGAGGAAAAAGTCGTGACGCCATTTTTTTCAATTAAATCCTTCGCCTGAAAATAGGGTACCGCCATGGAGATCCCCAATTGCTTGGCTTCATCCGTACGCGATACAATACAGCCATCATTATTACTTAACACCACTACCGGACGGTGCAGTAACTGTGGCTGAAAAAGTCTTTCGCAGGTACAGTAAAAACTATTGCAGTCAACAATGGCTTGCATTTTTTTGAATTAAAAATGAATCTAATAAAATGGGTGTAAGTAATTATTTATTTATAGTGCGTGAATCACAAATGTCACGACACCCCAAGTGCTATAGTCCGACAATTGCGCCACTTGAATACTACCATATTTTTTATTTTCTGGTAATAAACTAATGCTATGTTCCTGTATCTGTAAACGACGCACTAAAAATTCTCCATTCAATACGGCCACCACCACATTGCCCGATTTTGCTTGGATGCTTCTGTCTACAATCAAGGTATCCCCTATATGAATCCCGGCGCCAAGCATGGCATCGCTGTTGACCCTAAAGAAAAAAGTGGCAGGCTTGTTGCGCACCAATTGTTCGTTGAGGTCAATCCCTCTTTCCATAAAATCGTCCGATGCCGCGCCAAATCCAGTAGCATTGGCTTGTACAACCTGTGCCGACTGGTAGTTTTTAGCCCCCGTATAACCTGTTTTTTGCTCGTATGCTTCCTCTTGAAATTCCATTTAGCTAAATTTATTAGCAATATTAACTAAATAATTTAGTATTTAATCAAACTAATGCAGGAATTTATCCTCATTTTTTAGGACTCAATGCATTTTTAGTTTTTTCGCAAGGTAAAATTTAATTAATTACTTTTAACACTATTAAAACCCCTATTGAAAGCTCATGGAAGCAATGCTAGACTCGATTCAACAACTATACTCATCACTTACCGGAAAGGCATGGGATCTCATTGAGAAAATTCCGCAAAGTGGGGGAGATCGAATCTATTTTAGAATCAAACAAGGAGCTGATTCCTACATCGCTACCTATAATCTGAACCTTAAGGAGAATGAGACCTTTATTTATTTTGCCCAGCATTTTCACTCCAAAGGATTACCGGTACCAAAAGTGTTAGCAGTGAGTGCCAATCAGAAAATTTATTTACAAGAAGACCTTGGTTCGGAATCTTTATTAGATGTATTAGAAAGAGAAGGTAAGACGGAAAGAGTGTATCAACTGTTTCAAAAGAGTTTAAAAGCATTGGTGCAATTACAAGTAAAAGGAAGTGAAGGGCTTGATTATTCAAAATGCCTTACTTCAAAAACATTTGGCAAGCATGCTGTGTTGACGGACTTATTGTATTACAAATATTATTTTTTAGATACTTTACAATATCCTTATGACAAACAAGCCTTGATTGACGAATTTGAATTATTAAGTGATCAATTATCCGATAGTCATTTTAATTATTTCATGTTCCGCGATTTTCAAAGTAGAAATATTGTGGTTAAAGGGGAGGAAGTTTTTTTTATCGACTTCCAAGGTGGGATGAAAGGCGGTTTGCCTTATGACGTAGCCTCCTTATTATGGCAGGCAAAAGCAGAATTATCCAATGAATGGAAAGAGCGATTGTTGAATGACTATATCAAAGAAGCAGAAATCGTATTAGGCGAAACTATTGATACGACATTGTTTAAAAAACAATACCATGGTTTTGTTTTATTAAGATTGCTACAAGTATTAGGTGCTTATGGATTTAGGGGTTTGTTTGAACGTAAAGCCCATTTCTTAACCAGTATCCCATTGGGTTTAAAAAATCTTTGTGCATTTTTAGAAGTACATACTTTAGACAAAGACACACCAGTTTTTGCAGGTATTTTAAAATGGATGGTAGGCGATGAAGTGTTGAACAGATTTACACCTATTCAAGCAAATGAAAAAACACCTTTAGTGATCACTATCAACAGCTTTAGTTATAAAAAAGGATTGCCTTTGGATGCTACTGATAACGGTGGTGGATTTATTTTTGACATGCGTGGTATTTTAAATCCAGGCAGGTTTGAGCCGTATAAAAATCAATCAGGATTGGATAAGCCTGTACAAGACTTCTTAGAACAAAAAACAAAAATGAATACTTTTTTAAATAGTGTTTGGGATTTAATTGATATCACAGTCGAAGATTATTTAACTAGAGATTTTAAGTCTTTGCAAATTAATTTTGGTTGCACAGGTGGCCAACACCGAAGTGTGTTTGCTGCAGAACAAACCGCTAGACATTTAAAGAACAAGTATAAAGTGAAAGTCGTTTTAGCGCATACTAATCAAACCAATTGGGTAAAATAATTTTTTATGAAGGCAATGATTTTAGCTGCAGGATTAGGGACTAGGCTGAAGCCCTTTACAGATCATCATCCTAAGGCTTTAGCGATGGTGAATGGCAAAACTTTATTACAACGCAATATTGAATATCTACAAGATTTTAGCATCAACGAAGTGGTGGTGAATGTGCATCATTTTGCAGATCAAATTGTAGACGCTATTGAAAAAAACAACGGATGGGGATCAAAAGTCACCATCTCTGACGAGTCGGACGAAGTGCTTGAGACCGGGGGTGGATTGTTAAGAGCGAAAGGGTATTTTGAAAACGAAGCCAAGTGGTTGGTGATGAATGCAGATATCTTAACCGATTTAGATTTAGGTAAGATGATGGAAGCGGATAAAGCTTTTGACGCATTGTCTGAAGGAGAAATGGTGGCCACTTTAGCAGTGACGAATCGCAGCACCAATAGAAATTTAATTTTCAATACAGCTGGCACATTGTGTGGATGGAAAAATAATACAACCAACGAAGAAAAATGGGCCAATCCTTTAAAAGACACTTCCATGGCGGTTCCAAAAGCATTTAGTGGTATTCAAATTGTGCATGCAAACTTTTTTGAAGCATTGAATATACAAGGCAAGTTCTCTCTAATAGATGCTTATTTACAAATTGCACAACACTATGCCATTCATTTTTATGACCATAGTGATGGCATATTATTAGACGTGGGCAAGCCAGAAAGTCTAGAAAAAGCATCAGGACTTTTTAAGTAATTGCGGAAGACTTAAGTTGTTTTTTAATTCCTTTTTTTATCAATAGACTTATTGATCTTTTATACTTTAATGTATATTTTTTTCTTGTCTAGGATATTTGCAAGTACTGCAAAGAAGGTAATAAAGCAGATGGCATATACAAAAGACCCAATACGCAAATCACTCGAAATATCTTTACAGATATGCTGGTAAAACCAAGGCAGGGCAGAAGTGTATACTGGTTCCCCTTTTTCATCTGTATGGTCTATCCATCTTAATAAAGCCAATATTCTTGGTAAAAATCCACTCAGTACAAAAATGAACAATGGATTCTTGCCAAATATATCAAAGAAATGGCTCCATCTACCTTTGCTGTTTTTAAATTCTAATAAATAAATTAAAACACTTAAAGTAATGATGGCTAAGCCAGAGGTATACAATACATAACTACTGGTCCATATTTTTTTGTTGATCGGGAAACTAAAGTCCCAAATATATCCTGCCAACACCAATACCACACCAGCTAATAATAATTGTGTGAGCATCTCAAAACTCTTACCCTTTACTTGAATGTATTCGCCGACTAAAAATCCAAAAATCACTTGTACGATGGCAGGTATGGTACTGATTAATCCTTCTGGATCAAAGGGTACACCCTCGCCTTTATAAATATGGTTCACGCCTAGAATAGTTTGATCTATCGCATTGCCAAAAAATCCAGACAGACTATAAGGATGCCCTTGGGTGCCCAATAAAAAACTCAACATCCAATAAGCAATTAGAATAATTCCACCAATGAAGAATGCCATTTTAGATTTTCCATAATACACTATAATGGAAGCGAAAAAATAACAGAGAGCGATTCTTTGAAGGACACCTAAAATGCGAATGTTCTCCCAGGTTTTTGCCACTAAATGTCCGTCCGACCATTTAACAAATGGGCTCCAATTTAAAAATAGCCCAATTAAGAAAATCAATACCGTTCTTTTGACTACTTTTTTCCAAAAATCAATTGGGGTTCCTTTTTCTAATTTCGGCATCACAAATGCCAAGGCATTACCAACAGCAAATAAAAAGAAAGGGAAAACTAGATCGGTGGGTGTGCATCCATGCCAGCTTGCATGCGCTAAAGGACTAAAAATATGCCCCCATGAACCTGGATTGTTTACAAGAATCATTAATGCCACAGTTGCTCCTCTAAAAACATCCAATGCGTAATATCTTTCCTTTTGTATCATAATGCCCAGTTTAGGATTTAAATGTAGTGAGAATCTTGGGTTAATAAATCATTTATGGTCAAATTACTTTCTGATATATATCTTGTTATTAATATCTTTGAGCCTCATAATTGACCATGAAAAAGAACATTTTAATTACAGGAGGAGCGGGATTTATTGGATCGCATGTAGTGCGTTTGTTCGTCAATAAATACCCTGATTATCAAATCTTTAATTTAGATGCATTAACCTATGCAGGCAACCTAGAAAACTTAAAGGATATCGAAAAAGCTGCGAACTACCATTTTGTAAAAGCAGATATTCTAGATGCAGTTGCATTAAAAGACATATTTGCAAAACATGCTATCACAGATGTCATCCATTTAGCAGCAGAATCCCATGTAGATAGAAGCATCGTTTCACCTTTGGATTTTGTGTACACCAATGTGATTGGTTCTGTGAACTTATTAAATACGGCGAAGGAATATTGGAAGGATGATTTGAGTTATGAAAATGCACATGATGGATCTTGGGATAATCAAAGAAATCATTTGTTTTACCATGTCTCCACAGACGAAGTATATGGCAGCTTGGGCAAGGAAGGCTTGTTTACAGAAACCACAGCGTATGATCCAAACTCTCCCTACTCTGCAAGTAAAGCTGCGAGCGACCATTTTGTAAGAGCTTATGGTGAGACCTATCATTTACCAACGGTGATTTCTAATTGCTCTAATAACTATGGCCCGAATCATTTTCCTGAGAAATTGATTCCATTGTTTATTCATAATATCATTACTAAAAAACCATTGCCTGTCTATGGGGATGGATTGTACACAAGAGATTGGTTATTTGTAAAAGACCATGCGCGTGCAATTGATTTGGTGTTCCATCAAGGTAAGCGTGCCGACACTTATAATATTGGTGGCTTCAATGAATGGACCAATATTGATTTAGTGAAATTACTTTGCAATCAAATGGATGAAAAATTAGGAAGAGCAAAAGGAGAGAGCGAAAGCTTGATTACATATGTAAAAGATCGTCCAGGTCATGACCGCCGTTATGCCATTGATGCGACTAAATTAAATAAGGAATTAGGATGGTCGCCTTCTGTGACTTTTGAGCAAGGCTTAGCAGAAACGATTGACTGGTATTTGAATAACGAAGATTGGTTGACCAATGTAACAAGCGGCACCTACCAACAATACTATAACGAAATGTATACCAACAGATAATGACTATAGAGCAGACCCCATTAAAAGATTGTTTTATTATACACGAAAAAGTGCATGGCGATCCGCGCGGCTATTTTATTGAAACCTATAATAGTAGGGACTTTAAAGCAGCTTCAGGCTTAGACATTGAGTTTGTGCAAGACAATCAATCAAGATCTTCAAAAGGTGTATTAAGAGGATTGCATATGCAAAAAGGCAATGCAGCGCAAGCAAAATTAGTTAGAGTATTAGAAGGCGCAGTGCTAGATGTGGCTGTGGATTTAAGAAAAGGTTCTCCAAGTTTTGGACAACATTATGCTATTGAATTAACAGCAGAAAATCGTAAACAATTTTTTGTCCCTGCAGGATTTGCACATGGATTTGTGGTGTTAAGTGAATTTGCTACTTTCTTTTATAAAGTTGATAAATTTTACGAACCAGGTAATGAAGTGGGCATTATGTACAATGACAAAGATTTAAATATTGATTGGCAACTGCCAAGCTCGGCATTGATATTTTCAGAAAAAGATAAAACATTAGGAAGCTTCGCAGAATATGCGGCTTCCTTATAAAATAAAAAACTATGAAGGGAATTATATTAGCAGGTGGATCAGGTACTAGATTGTATCCAATTACCAAGGGGATTAGTAAGCAGTTAATGCCGATTTATGATAAGCCAATGATTTATTATCCATTGTCTGTATTGATGTTAGCTGGAATAAAAGAAGTATTGATTATCACTACACCCGAAGACAATGATCAATTTAAAAGGTTGTTAGGCGATGGTGCTGAAATAGGTTGTAAATTTAGTTATGCAGTTCAAGCCGTGCCGAATGGACTAGCGCAAGCATTTGTGATTGGGGCTGATTTTATTGGCAAGGATAAAGTGTCTTTAGTTTTAGGAGATAATATTTTTTATGGTGCAGGTTTTAGTAAACTAGTACAATCTTTTAACGATGTAGATGGCGCAGCGGTATTTGCTTATGAAGTGAATGATCCAGAAAGATATGGCGTCGTGGAGTTTGATGAAAATAACAATGCCTTGTCATTAGAAGAAAAACCAAAAGCGCCTAAATCAAATTACGCGGTACCAGGTTTATATTTTTATGATAATTCTGTGGTTGAAATTGCTAAAAATATCCCTGCATCTCCAAGAGGGGAGTTTGAAATTACAGATGTGAACAAGGTATACTTAGAGCGTAAGCAATTACAAGTAGGCATCATGAATAGAGGTACTGCTTGGTTGGATACGGGTACTTTTGAATCCTTAGCGGATGCTTGTGAGTTTGTACGTGTGATTGAAAAGCGTCAAAGTCAAAAAATAGGCTGTATTGAGGAAGTGGCCTTTAGAATGGGCTTTATTGATAAGGCACAATTGCTTGTTTTAGCCGATAAATATGCTAAAAGTGGCTACGGAGCATACTTGCGTGGGTTAAAAAAGTAGTTTTTTTTAAAAAAATGAACTTTTCGGCAAGAATGTTGTTTTTATCGTATGTCATCTTATACTATTAAGGATTTAGAGAAAATTTCAGGAATTAAAGCGCACACCATTCGTATTTGGGAGCAGCGCTATAATTTCTTGCAGCCTCAAAGAACTGAGACCAATATCAGGTCTTATTCTGCTGATGAATTGAAAGTCATTTTAAACGTTTCCTTATTAAATAAATACGGGTTTAAGATTTCTCATATAGATAAGATGTCTTCTGAACAGATGGAAGACAAAATCATGTCCTTAAGCCAGTTGGATGCTCAAAAAGAGCGTGTGGTGAATGCCTTGATCAAAGAAATGGTGAGTTTAAACATGGTTGCTTTCGAGCGTCAATTAGATCTATATATAGGACAAAAAGGGATCGAAAAAGCAATCAACGAAATCATCTTCCCTTATTTGGAGCGCGTAGGTATCCTTTGGGTAACCAATCATATCAATCCTGCACAAGAACACTTGGCTACCAATATTGTTCGTCAAAAAATCATTTTAGGGATTGAGCGTTTAACGCCATTATTAACCTACACTAAGAGAATCGTGTTATTCCTTCCTGAAGGAGAATACCATGAATTGGGCTTATTGTATGTGCATTTTTTATTGAAGCAGAAAGGTATTTATGTAGATTATTTAGGCACCAATGTGCCATTGGTAGATTTGAAATATTTAACTGAATTCAAGAAAGTAGATTACTTGTATTGTCATATTACGATGCCTGCAAGAAATTTCAAATTGGATAAATTCTTTACCAATTTAGCGACCATCAATCAGCAGATCCCTATCATTTTGTCTGGTCAATTGATACAAGAGTACAAGGGTATAATCTCTCCAAATATACATTTGAAGCGAAGTTTATCCGAGACGATTGCCTTTTTACAAGACATTTAAGGATCATCCTACCTTTTTACTAAATCCTTTTTCGTCCTCTTCCTTCTAAAGCCTCTTTTAAAAGTGCCTTTCCAGAGCTGTCCTAACTAACTTTTAAGTAGCTATATTACAATGCTTTATACATTTTAAGTCCTATATTTTGTGGACTTGGACTAGTTTTGTTTAATATTTTTAAAAAATAATTAAACAAAAAGGTGCTTTTCTCAAATTAATATGTTTAACTTTATTCTTCAAACATTAAACATAATTGTATGTCAAACGCAGAATTCAGCTTATTATTGACCGAAAATGCGGAGTTTTTAAGACCATTTGCAATCAATCTTACCAAAGACCATGAATCTGCTAAAGATTTATATCAAGACACTTTATATAGAGCTATTTCTAATAAAGACAAGTACAATGTAGGAACCAATATTAAAGCATGGTTGTATACCATAATGCGTAATATTTTTATCAATGATTATCGTCGTAAGGCCAAGCAATCAACTGTGTTGGATAATAGCCCGAACGATTTTTTAATCGATCAAACTTTCAATAAGGTGGTGAATGATGGAATAACTAACTTAAATTTGAAGGAAGTAAATCAATTCATACATGATTTGCCGGAGTTATTTAGAACACCATTCAATTTATACTATGAAGGGTATAAATACAATGAAATTGCAGATGCACTAAATGAGCCTCTAGGTACAATCAAAAGTAGAATTCACTTTGCTAGAAAAATTTTAAAGCAAAAAATTCAACGATATTAAATTCATGTCATCGACATCAAAAAAA
>Ga0304730_1001993_pt1 | contig 14971 bp, 26 predicted proteins | sample M_130628_MF_Meta_FD_190474 | JGI IMG/M metagenome (GOLD analysis project Ga0304730, IMG submission 190474) | Freshwater microbial communities from Lake Montjoie, Canada to study carbon cycling - M_130628_MF_MetaG (v2) (version 2) | ecosystem: Environmental > Aquatic > Freshwater > Lake | place...
GGAGTTTAAGCGAATTAGTAGTTAAGCAATACTCAAACTGCTTAAATAAGAATATCATAAACTTGGATGCTTCTTTTATGAGTATGCAAACAAGTACTGGTAGATTTAGCGGTGCAATGAGAATAACTGCAACTGATACAGACCCAGCACAAATAACTGTTGCGAATAAAAAATATATAATAGGTAATTCAACATTGGATTTACCTAACGATGTTATTACGGCTACTTTATTAGATATTAACCCAGAGAATATTGAAACAACAATGACTACTATTTACGATAGTAATAGCTTACCAACAGAAACAACAGGTTATTCTCACGTTAGATCAAATGGTTATTTGACTAAGGAGGCTGCTTTGGTTGCTCCTTTGACAAGTAACGTTGTTTACTTAGAAGCAGTAGGAGTTCCTGACATTGGAGAGTTCTTCTATGCAAGTGAGTTCTTAAATGTTGGATTTAATGGTGCGAATATATGGTGGAGGGTTTTAGTTACAGATACTTACTCTCAAGCATATAGAATTAGCGGAGCGGGTGAAATATTAGAAACATTCGGATAATTGATTAAATTTGTAATATGGCAGCAGTAATTGGTAAGAATATAATGCTTTATAAAAAAGAAAGCAACGCAACATTTTATTTTAATGGCTCTATTCCTGTAACTACAATTGCGGGTTTAAGCTATAAACAATTAAGCCCAACCAATAATTTAGAGGCGGCATCTAACTTTACTAAGACGGCAGATGGCATAGTTTGTGGATTTATAACGGATGTTGCTACAACTACAATTCCAGCTGGTACTTGGACCTTTAATGCTTTTGCATCTATAACTGGCGATTTGGTTGGTGACCCAAGATTTTACTATCATATCTACAAATACGATGGCACAACCTTAACATCAATAGGAACAACAAATAGTATATTCTTTACTCAATTAGCAATAAAGCAATATACTCAAACATTTGCCTTTCCACTTACAACTTTATTATCAACTGAAAGGATTGTGATACAAGTTGTCGCAAGTCAAATTAGTACAAAGACAATGACCTTTTATACACAAGGAACAAACGTTGCATCGGTTATAACTACAATACCATTAAACATTCCTTTTGCTTGTTCTACAAATGCGACCTTCTCAATTATAGTAGATCAAAAAGAAGTAACAAGTCAAACAAGTGCTTTTTATCGTGAGTTCAAGAACGATGTAGCTAACTGGAGTTTAACTTGCGACGGGTTAATTACTTTGAGTGGGTATGGTTACAATCAAATGTTGCAATTACAACAATCAAGACAATCAATAGCAGTTGACTTTATTATTGACAATGGAGAAAATGGGCTAAGTGTAATTACTGGAAATGTTAATATGACCTCTTTACAAATAAATGCACCTTATAAAGACGTTGGTACTTATAGCGTAAGTTTACAAGGGACTGGCGCTTATGGTTTGACTGGTACGGCTGCTGCAAGTGGCGGAGTTGTTATAAGAGGCGGTTCGGTATTTACCAAAGGTTATACGGCGGCTGGTGGAGAAACAACACTTACTTATACTGATTTAATCGGCAAAGCTGCGTTGTATGTGTCAAGAGGCGGTATTGATGTTCAAGATATACTTTCAACAGGAACTCCAGTTAACGAGCAAGTTAAGTGGGTTGAATCTTCTGGAATATTGACATTTAGCAGAGCGTTAGAGAGTGGCGAATATGTAAGGTTTTTAGCACAATAAAATTAATAAGATGGCAAATCAAATAGTAATATCAAGCGGTGCGAAAGTTAGAAACTTAAGCGGAGTATTAACGGGTACTGCTGGAGTGGTTGATGCTTTAGGTATTAACGTTGCAAATGGAATCCCACAATTAGACGGAAGCGGTAAGATATTAGTATCTCAATTACCGAACTCTGTTATGGAGTATAAAGGTACTTGGAACGCTGCAACAAACACTCCAACTTTAGTTAACGGAACAGGCAATCAAGGCGATGTTTATTTATGTAACGTTGCTGGAACTGTAAACTTTGGTGCTGGTGCGATTACTTTTGCGGTTGGAGATCAAGCTATCTATTCGGGTACTATATGGCAAAAGGCTGGAGGTGCAACGGGTACTGTTACAAGTGTGGCGATTACTGAAACAGGCGATGCTTTGACAATAACAGGTTCACCGATTACAACAAGCGGAACGATTAACATAGGCTTTGCGGGAGTAAGTGGTCAATATGTAAACGGAGCGGGTGGATTGACTACGTTCCCTTCTTTGGCTGGTTATATAACTGCGGTTACTGGGACTGCGCCAGTTGTTTCAAGCGGTGGCACAACTCCAGCTATCTCAATGCCAGTTGCTACGGCTTCTGTTGATGGATATTTAGATAATGCAGATTGGACAACTTTTAACAATAAGCAAAACGCAATAACTCTAACTACAACAGGCACAAGTGGAGCGGCTACTTTAATTGGTGCAACTTTAAATATTCCTAACTATTCAACTGCATTAAGTGGATATGTTCCTTATACTGGTGCTACGCAAGATGTAGATTTAGGTGCGTTTAAATTGAATGCTCAATCTTTACACGCTAAAGGAACTGGAGGTCTTGGTCATTTAGGGTTAAAGCATCAATCGGCAAGTGCAACGGCATCGGCTAACGAGGTATCTTTATTTGCTGATAGTCTTGGTGATTTAAGTTGGCAAAATGGTAATTTATATTTAAGCAAGTTTATAACTTCAGGCAATACTGCTGCAAGGTCTTATACATTCCCAAATGCAAGTGGAACAGTTGCTTTAACAAGTGATTTAAGTTCTTACGTTCCTTATAGTGGAGCAACGGCAAATGTGGATTTGGGTGCTTTTAACTTAACAAGTACAAATTTAATTAGTAAGCAATTAACAATTAACACAACTTCAAATTATGGTGGCTCTATTATTTTAGAAAGTGGAAGTCTTGGAATTACAGGTTCGGCTACAAACGGAATTACACTTGCTGCAAATAGTAATACAGTATTTAGAATTACATCTGTAATCGGAGGCTCACAATTTAGATTTGCACAATTCAATTTAGCCAGTCTTGGAAATGGACAAACAAGAACATATACTTTGCCAGATGCAGACGGAACAGTTGCATTAACAAGTAATTTAAGTGCTTACTTACCTTTAACAGGTGGAACGTTAACAGGTGCATTAAACATTAATTTAGGTAGTGGAACAGGTTTAAACGTAGCTTCGGACTTAGTAATATTTAGAGCAAGTACAGGCTTTGCTACTCCAAGACAAATAACTTTAGCTGCTGGAAATGGTGCTACAACTTATTTAGAAGCAAAAGGATATGGTGCAAACTATATTACAGACTTTGGAATAAGAACTTACAATTCAAGTGGTACTGCCTTTGAGGTATTCTTTGCAACAAGTGCGGGTGATGTGGGAATAGGTAATACTGCTCCTTCATATAAGTTAGATGTATCAGGAACAGGAAGATTTGGTGGGAATGCTACTTATAATGGATTTTTAATTGGTTCACATAGTAATAATGTTGGAGCAGCAATATATAATAAAGGACTTGCAAATGCAACATTATATTCAGATAGTGCGTCTACTGTATTAAATGCAGAAACAAATCTTTTTTTAAGGACAGGTAATACAGACAGACTTACAATCGCATCAAGCGGAGCGGCTACGTTTTCAAATGTTGTAAAAATAGGAGCAGGTTTAAATGTAACAGGATACACAAATTCAAGTGGTGCTAATAATTGGGAAATAGGAAGTGATGCAAGTGGCTATTATATGAATGCTTTAAATCGTTCAAGTGGTAACTATAACCAACCAGCTTACATAGATGCTCAAAAACTTATCATAAATAGTGGAAGCGGTGGCGATATTGGAATCGGAACGACAACCCCTTTACAACCCGCTGCAAATAGAACAGTAACAACAATTAATGGAACAAGTAGTGCTATTTTAAATTTAGCAACAGGCAATACTTTAAGAACATATTTATATGTAGATTCTTCAGGCTCTACTTTTGAAACTGCTGGAACAAATACAATTAGTGCAAGTGGTGCTAATTTAATTAATTTCAATACCAATGGTTCCGAACGTGCCAGAATCACATCGGCGGGTGATGTTTGCGTAGCTACAACTGCTCCTTATGTAAATACAACAGGTAGAGGTAATATAACAATAGGAGGAAGTTCTTCTTCAATATTGGCATTTCAAATTGGGGGAACAGGTAAATCTTATATATATCATAATAGCACTGATTGGGTTTTACAAAATAATTCAGGCGGAACAATTTATGTTCAAGGTACAAGCGGAGGAGTTTATTTATCAAATGGGGCAACTTCTTGGACTGCAAATTCAGATGAAAGATTAAAAAATATTAATAATAATATTAATAATGCAGTTGAAAAATTAATGACATTAAGAGCAGTTAATTTTAGTTGGAAATCGGATAAAACAAATAAAGAAAATTTAGGTCTTATTGCTCAAGAAGTTGAAAAAGTATTTCCACAAGTAATTGATAAAAATAAATTAAATAATGGCGTAGATAAAAAACTTGATGAAACTGAATATTTAGGTGTTAGGTATCAAGATTTAGTTCCTGTATTAGTAAAAGCGATACAAGAGCAACAATCACAAATAGAAGAATTAAAAGCTAAAATAAAATAATATGAAATATTGGTACATTAATCAATTAGATTGCGTTCCTCAAGATGGTAGCTTAACAGACTTCGTTGTCGTATGCCATTGGAATCGTAACGCTAAAGAAACAATTAACGAGAAAGAATACTTTGCTTCGGTTTATGGTTCTCAATCATTCTCAAAAGATGATGTAACAAACTTTATCCCTTACGAGGATTTAACCTATGACATCGTTTGCGGTTGGTTAGATGCTTCAATCGATGTAGAGGCTTTAGACCTTAATTTAGATGCTCAAATACAGAATCAAGTTAACCCACCGATTGTTGTACTTCCGTTACCTTTTACAAATCCATAATTAAATTGAATATTTAACTATATTTGTATATAAAATAAAAACTATGATAACAATTAACGAACAACAAATTAAAGAATTAGAAGCCTTTATTAACACAATCCCAACTGCTTACGGACTTCCGTTGTTGCAATTCTTGGGTAAGTTAGCACAAGAGCAAAATCCACCTCAAGAAGTAAAAGAAGATTAAATGGTACATAATAGCAATCAATCGGACTTATTAACTGTTGTTAGCGGAACATCCGCATTTATTAGTGTTGCGAACGTGCAACCCATAGTTTCTTTATTAGCGAGTTTGATTGCTATTATTTCTGGAGTTTTAGCTGCGAGATATTACATTAAAGCGACTAAAAGATTCAAGTAATGAAAGAAGTAGTAATCGTTCTATTAGTGGCGGTTCTAATCTTTTTTATCGGGAGTGATGCACGATATACCAAACCCGAACCTGTAATCGTGAGTGATACAGTTTACCAACAGAAAACTTTTACTAAGTTTATCAAAGGGAAATCAATCCCTTTTGTCGTTTTAGACACAATTTACATAATAGAAACGGACACAATTACAATCGTTAAAGACTATAACCAAGTAAAGGTTTATTCCGATACTATGCGCATAGATTCTTTGGGATACGCATACATTCAAGATACCATCTCACAAAATAAGATACAAGGCAGAGGATTTAGTGCTAACTTTAACCTACCTACTATAACAATTACTAAGATATTAGAAACTAAGTCAAAGAACCAGCTTTATTTAGGGTTTATAGGCGATTTAAAGCACTCTAACGGACAAATTGGTATTGGCGGCTCAATTGCACTTAAAACGGCTAAAAATACCTTATATACGGCAACGGCAACAATGAATGGATATTCCTTCGGTTACTATAAAAAGTTTTAGTATGAAGTTCAAGCAATTTATAATATCAATGTTTAGTGATGAAATGGGGTCAATGAGCCATAAAAGGGTTCTGGCTACAATAGGTTCTTTATGTTTGTTTACTACGTTTGTTATAACTAAAAGCGACCATTTAGGCGATTTAGTATTTTATATGAGTATGGCTTTTGCGGGTCTAACAACAATAGATAAATTTACCAACAAATGAGAAACAACGAAAGGTTAGCATTTAAGGTGGCATTGCTATTGTGGGCGATTAGTATTGTTTATTTTATAAAACAAATTATATGATCTCCAAGAAGGCAATTGAGATGATAATTAAGCACGAAGTAGGCGGCAGAGCCGTTTATGAGAAACGCTACCAAAAGCCTATTTGGGCTGGTGGAGATTCTGGTTGCACGATTGGCTTGGGATATGATTGCGGATATGTTACAGAAAAACAATTCTTTATTGATTGGGACGGCTTAAATTTAAACTATCTAAACGCATTGAGAAAAGTTATAGGAATAAAAGGTGAGGCGGTTAAATCAATGATGCGAGGGGAAATATTACAAGTTAGAGTTCCGTATAATTTTGCCTACGATGTATTTGTTAATAAGTCATTGCCTAAATATTATGCTTTGACTAAAGCAATATATCCAGAGATTGACACGTTAAACGAAGATACAAGAGGTGCTTTGGTTTCTATGATCTATAACAGAGGTAATAAATTAGAAGGCGATAGGAGAAAGGAAATGAGGGCAATTGTTGAACTGGTTGCTAAATCGGACTACGAAGGCATAGCGGACCAGATAGAGCGAAGCAAACGGCTCTGGGAGAATGTCGGACTTGACGGCTTAGTCAAACGCAGAGAAGAAGAAGCAGACCTAATACTAAACTCACTAACCTAAAATAAACCTATGACAACAACAAAAAAAGGTGGAAACAAAACAACAATGAGTGGGCAAATAGTTTTAGACTATTTAGCCAAATACCCTCAATGGATGCCGTCAAACACTTTAGCCTCTTTGATTATGAAGGAGCAAAGCGCACACTTTGATAATCACGAGAACGTGCGCTACTTAATAAGATATTACAGGGGTAAGGCTGGGGATAAGATGGCAAAGGGTAAGAATACACAATACATAGAAGATTTTAAACGTACTGCTTCAAACTTTGTGCAACCGCCAACTTGGGTTGAGGAGAAAGTAGTATATGTACTACCGATATCAATTAAGAAGATGGGTTTTATAAGTGATTTACAAGTACCCTTCCACGACCCTAAAGCGATTGAGGTTTGCTTTAAATACTTAGTGGACCAGAAGATTGATTCATTATTTATCAATGGTGATTTAGTTGATTTTTACCAGTTAAGCGACTTCCAGAAAGACCCTCGTGTAAGAAAGTTTGATGAGGAATATGAAGCAATTATTGAGATGTTAGGATTTATAAGAGCAACGTTTAAAGACATTCCTATTTACTACAACTTAGATGCAAACCACGAATTTAGGTACGAAAGGTATATGCGAACCAAAGCGCCAGAGTTATTAGGGTTGAATGGTAAGTTTGAAATTGAGGAAATCTTAATGCTAAATACTTTTAACATTATACCGATTAAGAATATAGATCACGTTAAGTTCGGCAAATTACCTATCATTCACGGAGATACAACCTTTAGACGTGGAAGCGGAGTAAACCCAGCTAAAACACTTTACGATAGGGTTAAGCAGTCTGCAATAGCTTCACACGTTCACCAAGTACAATCTTACACAACTAAGAATCAATTTGACGAAGAAGTATTTACTTGCTGGACCACAGGACACTTAATGCATCCTAACGTGGAATATTGTAAGCACGTCGATAATTACTCACAAGGGTTTGCCATATTAGAAAAGGATGTTGAAGGATATTATTCGGTTCAAAATAAAAGAATATATAAAAACAAAATATTTTAATATGAGATACCCTAAAAACTTTGCAAAATTGACAACGATACAACAAGAACAATGGCTGGTTTCTAAGCTACAAGAAATTCACCAATTAGAACAAGAGATTAAAATAACTTTAGGTAAGATTAGAGGTGGCGAGGTATTAATATTTAAAGAGATTGACAGACCAGACTTAGCCTTAATGAAAGATGAAAATTAAGATAATTCATAGAAAGTTAGGCAGAGAACAAGCGCACGGCATTGCTGAAAGCGACGGAGTTGTTTATATTGACTCACGGCTAAAGGGTAAGAAGCATCTTGAAATTATGATCCACGAGTGTTTACATTTATTGAATCCAATAGATGAAGAAGAAGCTATAATAGAGAAAAGCGTAACTTTATGTAACATACTTTGGAAACAAGGTTACAGAAGGGTTGATAATTCTAACGATACTCCATTGCAAGATGGCTCTAAATAGTTGTTGGTTCATAGTTCCCCAGTCTTAAAAAGCTGGGGTTTTTTATATATATTTGCAGTTCATATTGGAGAACTTAGGTTTAACCCCTTCTATTTTCATAGAGGGGGTTTTTTATAAATCATAATAAATTGATTTATTTGTCAAAATGAGCCGTAAATGATTGATAATTGGCTCACTATTTATTGATAATACCATTCATCCCTTATTATTTGCCGTTTATCACATTTATATACTTGTTTGATAAAGATATAAGTTTATACCCTATCTTTGATTTCATAAACCAAAACAACCAATATGAATCGATTAAAAACCCAACAAGAGAAAGCAAACGAGCGTTACGCTCAAGAAAGCATCAAACCCCTTTACGCATTTATCATTGTATGCGTGGCATTTTTAATTACCGCAATCCTTCAAAACATTTAATTATGACACCATTTGAACTTTACATCAGCACTTTGGAAACTAAATTATTAACTATGCCTAATGATGGATATGTAAAAGAAACAGTACAAGCCTGTTTAGAATTAGCAAAAGGCATTAAACAAATTTATGAAATCAATAATTACGACCTTAGTAACGAACCAAATTAAGACTAATCTACAAACCGAAGCCGACTCAAAAGGAATAACCTTAAGCAAGTTGGTTTATAAAATCCTAAAACAATATGAGCAAACTAATATACCAAGAGAAACAACTGAAGTTGCACAAAAGAGCAACAATGCTACTGGAACTACTAAAACAAGCACAGGGAAGGCAAAATCTATTTGAGGCTGACCTTGCAGAATGGAGGCGAGGACTTGATGACACAAGAACAATGATAAGCGAAGAAGACTTACTAATTAAGGTTGCAAGGATGAATGACATCCAGAGAAGAATCCTTAAAAGCTACCATTTCCTTATCCTTGACCTTTATACCTTAACAGAGGAGTTTATGCTTCCTATAAACCTTTTACACTTTTAAGATGCGAGAAGTACATAAAACATATATGGCAGAACTTGAGATTGAGGTTTTGCGAGATAAGAACAAAGAACTAAAGAAAGAGATCAATAGATTAAAAGATTTATTAGACCAACATTTAAACATAAAAACAATAAGAATGGACAAGGAACAACAAAAAGAGTATGCGGTTGAAATGGCTGAAAAGATTTGCAATTACTACCAAATTAAGTACGGACAATTAATGTCTAAATACAGAGGCGAAGAAGTTACTTTGGCAAGGCAAATGACTATGTACTTTACTAAGCAAAAGACCGAGTTAAATGGCGAGGAAATAGCAAAATTGTTTAATAGAGATAGGACAACAGTCTTGCACTCAATATCAAAGATTCGTGGACAACTCACAAACAAGTTCGATGACACTATAAAAAACGACATTTTCAACTTAAATGTGCTACTTTAATTTGGTTATTAACACTAAAGTACCTAATTTTAAACTCTAAAACCAACCAATATGAGCGAACAACAACTGGCTAAAAAGCCACAACTTTCGTACACGAAAGATCAAGTAGAATTAGTAAAATCACAAATTGCTCCAGAGGCAACAGTTGACGAACTAAAACTCTTTTTGTACCAAGCCCAAAGAACAGGACTTGATGCATTATCAAGACAGATTTATTGCATCCACAGGAACGTAAAAACACAAAACGGATGGGGTAAGAAAATGACAATCCAAACAAGTATTGATGGCTTCCGAGTTATCGCAGAACGTAGCGGTAACTATGGAGGGCAAAGCGAACCAATCTTTACTGAAGAAGATGGTAAGTTAATATCTTGTAAGGTTTCAGTATTTAGGTTTAATGGCGATACAAGGTATGAAGCAGCCGTTGGAGTTGCATACTGGGATGAATATTGCCAAAGAACAAACGATGGCAAACCTATGGGCTTATGGGCTAAGATGCCACATACGATGCTTAGTAAGGTTGCAGAGGCATTAGCTTTGAGAAAGGCTTACCCACAAGACTTAAGCGGTCTTTATACTGGAGATGAGATGGCACAATCAACCGATGAAACTCCAACGTATATTAAGGCTCACGAAAGCGTTGATGACTTGGAGTTAGCCATTGACTTATGTGTTAATACAACCGAGTTAAGCCAACTTTACGCACTTAACAATGACATCGTAGAGAGAGAAGTAGCTAAGGAAGTAACTAAATTATTTACCAAGAAAAAACAAACTTTATGACACCATTAAGCCGATTATGGGATTTAAGAGAAGAAGTTAAATTCTGGAATTACAAAGTAGATACAAGCTATCCTCAAAATGCAAGTGAAATGATTAATCAATTAAATGCATCGAAGTATAAACTTAAATTACATAAACAATTACACTTTCCAGAGTTATTAGATCAACCTAAAAGGAATTACATTCCTTATCAAATGTTGGCTGATAAATTTGAGGTATTTGAAAACTATTTAAACGATTAATTATGCCATACTCAACTTGTTGCGGAGCACATACTAATTTTAATGAAATAGATATCTGCCCAGATTGTTTAGAACATTGCGACTGGGAGAAAGAAGAAGATGAGGAAGAAAAAGAACAAGATAGACAAAATGAAATAGCATTAGAACAAGAACAAATTAATAAACACGAAAACTAAAAACAATGATTGTATTAAACATTTGCAAAGAAGACATCAACTGGAAAGAAGCTAAGAACGGCAAAAACTACGCAAACGTAGCTACCGACTTTCTAAAAGAACCAGATGACAAAGGTAACACCCACACAGTATGGAACAACCAAAGTCCAGAAGAAAGAGCCGAAAAAGCAAAGAAAAACTATTGTGGTAGAGGTAAACAAGTTTCTTATAACGCACCAACTGCTAAGAAAGAATTTGCCGTAAACCAACAAGAAAGCGAAGACGATTTACCATTCTAAAACAACCCCTCGTTGGGCGATAACGTTAAGCGCAAATTTAAAACCTACAACTATGAGCCAAACAACACAAATCGCAAACTACCTAAATAAAGGTAAAAAATTAACCCCTATTGATGCTTTAAACAAGTTCGGATGCTTTAGATTAGCAGCACGAATTGCAGACCTTAGAAATGATGGAATGAACATAAAAACTACCATTATTAAGCTAAAAAACAAGAAGCAAGTTGCTCAATATTCATTATGATACACGCATCCTTATTTAGCGGCATAGGTGGATTTGATTTAGCAGCAGAATGGATTGGATGGGATAATCTATTTCATTGCGAATGGAATACATTTAGTCAAAAAGTATTAAAACATCATTTCCCAAAATCAATTAGTTACGATGACATTACTAAAACAGACTTCTCTATTCACAGAGGACAAGTCGACATCCTTACAGGAGGATTCCCTTGCCAACCATACTCAAGTGCTGGAAAACGACTTGGTAAAGAAGATGAACGACACCTCTTCCCAGAAATGCTTAGAACAATTGAGCAAATTCAACCACGTTGGGTTGTGGGCGAAAACGTTCTCGGACTTGTTAATTGGAACGGGGGATTGGTATTCGAAGAAGTGCAAACTGACTTGGAGGCTAAAGGGTACGAAGTACAAGCGTTTATACTTCCAGCTTGTGCCAAAAACGCACCGCATAGAAGAGATAGAGTATGGTTTGTTGCCTACTCCAACTTCAATGGATTGCACAAATTCAACAGTAACAATGAAGTCAAATCAACTGACAGAAGGATCAATGCATTCAGTAACATTAACGAGAGCATTGATGATGGGATTACTTCCAACTCCATTAGCTTCCGAAGGAACAAAACTGACAGGATCACCAACGGAAAATCAAATGTCATTAACAAAATTAGCGAGGCAAGGAATGTTACCAACTCCGAACAGTTACGATTGGAACACGGCAAGAAGCCAAGAAACTTTAATGAAAGCAAGAGAAAGACACAAAGCAAAGGGAGTAGTTTTGCAAGTAAGTTTGAGGCAAATGGCTGGTCAAGGTTTCCAACTTTCTCCCCTGTTTGTGGGGGAGATGATGGGATTTCCAGAGAACTGGACAACATTACCTTTTCAAAGTGGAGAAAAGAATCAATAAAAGCATATGGAAACGCAATAGTTCCACAGGTAGCTTATGAGATTTTTAAGGCAATAGAAAAGTTTGAATTATTGAAAGATTAATGTATTTTTGTACAAAGGTGTCGGATACCTTATACTAACTTATTGGCTCAAAGCTGAAACCCTAATCCGACTGGGGTGGAAGCCGAGAGCCTTTTTTATTTTTATGGCTAAAGACCCAGCGTTTTTATTCTACCCTAATGATTACATAGGGGGAACTATGGGTATGACTTTTGAGGAAAAAGGTGCATACATTGAACTTTTGATGTTACAATTTAATAGAGGTCATATGGATGGTCATATGATAGGTCATTGTGTAGGTCAAATATGGGAAAGAATTAAATGTAAATTTATACAAGATGAACAAGGTTTATGGTATAATGAGCGTTTAGATGTGGAAAAATCAAAAAGAAAGGCTTTTAGTGAGTCAAGAAGGAATAATATTAAAGGTAATAATCAACATATGATAGGTCATATGACCACCCATATGGAAGATGAAAATGTAAATGTAATTGAAGATAAAAATATAAATATAGATTTTGAATGGTTTTGGAATGATTATGATAAAAAGGTAGGGGATAAGCAAAAGTTAAAAAAGAAGTGGATTAAATTAACCGATGAGGAAAGGCAAAATGCAATGAATTATCTTGATCTTTACAAGCAATCAGTACCAGACAAACAATTCCGTAAAAACCCAGAAACCTTTTTAAACAACAAATCTTGGAACGATGAAATCATTAACCGAAGTATTACCCCAATCCATAAACTCTCTTACGCTGAACGAGAGGCTAATGCACTTAGAAATCTATAACAAACTTGAACCAGATGAATTAAAAGTTGTGGTTGCTTTAGATACTATGAGTGTTGGAAGATGCTCACCAATTGAGGTAAAAGAACATTTAAAGACTTGTATTGCTTTAAGCGGATGTCAAACCCCAACAATAGAGTTGTTTCAGTTTTTATGCGAATTTGTTATAAAGAACTACGGAAACTATAAACTAAAGGAATTAGGAGTAGCTTTTGAACTTTATGCAACTGGTAAACTTTCGGTTGACAAGGCGATAACATTTAACCCTAAGTTCTTTGGGGATGTTATGGCAGCTTATAAACCAATAGCGGTACAAGTAAGACAAAAGAGTTACATAGAGCCACCGCCAATAGACATACCTAAAATTGACGATAATGAAGTTATTGATGCGTTGTATCAAAATTGGGATAAGTCGGCTAAAAAGGATTGGAAGCTACTTAATACGATGGCTTTTGATATACTCTGGAAGCGCAAAGAATTAAACACTACAAACTTATCGAAGGAAATAGCTGAAAAGATTAAGGCTAAGGTGATTGCTTATTACAAGGTAAATGCCAAAACCGATAAGGAACTTGACAGATTAACAGATGAATTATTTATAAGAAACGAGTGCAAAAGATATACTTTGTACTTATATTTACAAAACCAATTATAAACTATGGAATCAAAATTTAAACTAATTTGCGATGCTGGTACTTATGAAGCCGATACCTTTTTTGCTTTGATTATTCAAGTATTAAAACATAGATTCTGGCATCTAAGAACTCACGGCAAATGGATGGACTAAAACTAAAAATATGAAACAATTAACATTTATTTATGAATTACTAAAGTTTATGCTTATTAGCGTTCCTTTAGCAATTTGCATTTACTTAACCGCACACATATACTTTGAAATAAAAAGATTATGCTTAAAATATTTATAATCATAGTATCTTGGGAACTATTAAAACAACTATTTTATAAACTGATAAACAGATGACAGGCATAGACAACAACATTGAGGTAAGATTAATTTACATAGATACAAAAGAGGAGATATTGTTTAGATCAATAGCAAAGGCAATAAGAGTATTAGGAACTGATTATAAGACAATTATGTCTGCAATGAATCCAATCAATAAGAAACGATACAAGCACAATGACAGACTTTGTGTTGTTAGATTGAAAAAATGACCCTAATTTTGCATAATGCCATTGATACCTTTACCAAAGTTGTTAGAAAAAACCCAAAAGGTAGTTAATTCGTACATAAGGAAACGAGATGAAGGGTTACCTTGTATTAGTTGCGGAAGTAACAATGGCAATCAAGCTGGACACTACTTTACTGTTAAAGGGTATTCAGCTTTAAGGTTTAACGAATGGAACATACATTTACAATGTGCTGGATGTAATATGTTCAAGCACGGAAACCAAGCAATGTATAGGATTGGCTTAGTAGAAAGGATAGGAGAAAAGGCGGTTAAAGAGTTGGAGTTTGAGGCGGTTAACAATAGAATAAAGAAGTGGCAAAGAAACGAATTAATAGAACTAATTGATAGATACAAGTAACATATTCGCAACGTGCAAAGAGGAAAATATAGCTGGTTATTCTTGCTATTCTTTTGTTATTGACGGATGCACCCACTATGTATTTGGCGAAACACAAGAACAAGCATTTGATTATTTAGCAGACTTAATAAATAAATATGGCGAAAGTTAGTAACGGCAATAAGGTAACCTTTGGTAAAAGAAAAACAGGCAAGTACAAAAAGACCTCTGGTCCTAAAGATAAACCAGTTAAACCTTATAATCAACAAGGACGATGAAAAACACATTAAGCAAAAGAGTTTATTTATGTAAGTGTAAGTCAATAGTTGAAGGCTA
>Ga0304730_1001995_pt1 | contig 14962 bp, 17 predicted proteins | sample M_130628_MF_Meta_FD_190474 | JGI IMG/M metagenome (GOLD analysis project Ga0304730, IMG submission 190474) | Freshwater microbial communities from Lake Montjoie, Canada to study carbon cycling - M_130628_MF_MetaG (v2) (version 2) | ecosystem: Environmental > Aquatic > Freshwater > Lake | place...
AATACCGCACTCATCCTGTGTTATACTCCCCCGTCAGAAAAATTGTGGTCAATTTTAGCCGTTTGGTTTTCAGTCTAAAGGAAACCAGAAAAGCATCATAGATATGTCAGCGGCCCGCAGGCTCCCAAGAGAATTAGCACGGGTATCTGACCTCTCTGGCGGCGGCATCTATTACAAACAGGATCCGCACATTCTCAACAGGGGTATGGCGCTTATTATTGGCCCCCCCGATTCCATCTACGCAAACTGTCTCCTCTTTTTCAAATTTGAATTTCCTCACGATTATCCCTTTGCACCCCCCAAAGTAGAATTTCTTACGAACGATGGAGACACCCGTTTCCATCCCAATTTATACATTGATGGAAAAGTTTGTTTATCTATTCTTGGCACTTACTCAGGGCCAGGCTGGCAAAGCACTATGAGTCTTTCAATGGTTCTTTTATCCTTGAAAGCCTTACTAGATAATAATCCTCTCAGACACGAACCTGGCTATGAAAATATTCCACTCACACACAACTATGCTCTTCACTATAAGGAATATGTCCATCATCAGATTATAAAATATACAGTTAACGAGTTGCGCAGGAAGAGTCTTCTTTGTTATTTTGAGAAGGAGATTCAAGATAATTTGCCGAATCTTAAGGCCGCACTCAAACAAGAAATCCAACAGCAGATTCGTATACAGCCTATTGACGTGTATCCATACATTCCCTATGGAATGGTAGGCAATACAAATTGGAATACTCTATTCTCTATATTAGAGAATGGCTCGTAGTAACTTCATGAATATGGTGCGCGACGGATTTGCCACAGGCCTCGGCGTCATGGCCTCTTTTATCGTATATATTTTCTTTGGAATGCTCTTTTTTATTCCCGGTTTCATCCTCTATGTGAAGGAGAAGAAGAAGGGGCGGAATAACACACCTCTTCAGATTATGGGCGTTATTCTCATGTTATTAGGCGTTATTCTCATGGGAGGATTAGGATTCAGCACTGTTTTTGGAGATATAAGTGACATGGTCTAAAATTTGAATATGGTGATAACTTAGAGTTAGGCACGATATGAAATTCTGCCCTGTTTGTCGCTATGCCCAGCTACACAAGGTGACGGCCGACGGTCTTGTGCTCGAGTGTTATAACTGCGGTGAGAAGGAGGCTGATAGCAAGGGCGGTCTCATTCTTGAGATTCACACACAGCAGAGGTCAAATGAGGGATATAAGATTCTTCTGAATGAGTTCACCAAGTTTGACCCGACCCTGCCTCACAGCAAGACCATCAAGTGCCCTAACGGAACATGTGCGAGCAATCTGGGATCTACAGAGAAGGACGTCATCTACATTAAGTATGATCCGACAAACATGAAGTATCTGTATATTTGCACAGTCTGTGACAAGCAGTGGCGTAGCCGCTCTTAATGCCCAAAGGGCTGGCCTTAATGCCCAAAGGGCTTGCCATAAAAATATGCGTAAATTATAGAATGATGAGTTTTTTCAGAAGATTTACTCGTCGTGCAGGAGGTGGTGCCCCTGTAAAGGTTGCGGCAAAGGCTCCTGTAAAGAAGGTTGTGGCGAAGACTCCTGTGAAGACTGTTGCGAAGACCCCTATGAAGGTTGTGGCGAAGACACCTGCGAAGGTTGTGGCGAAGACACCTGCGAAGGTTGTGGCGAAGCCCGGTACCCCGGTTGCGAAGACTGCTGCAAAGGCTGGTACCCCGGTTGCGAAGACTGCTGCGAAGGCTGGTACCCCGGTTGCGAAGCCGGCTACCCCGGTTGCTAAGTCGGCTGTCGATCCGAAGGTTGCCGCCGAGAAGGCCGCTGCGAATGCGAAGGCTACCGCTGAGAAGGCTGCTGCTGAAAAGGCGAAGGTTGCTGCCGAGAAGGCTGCCGCGAATGCGAAGGCCGCTGCCGAGAAGGCGGCCGCGAATGCGAAGGCTACCGCTGAGAAGGCTGCTGCTGAAAAGGCCGCCGCGGCGAAGGCCGCCGCTGATAAGGCCGCTGCGAATGCGAAGGCTACCGCTGAGAAGGCTGCTGCTGAAAAGGCCGCCGCGGCGAAGGCCGCCGCTGATAAGGCTGTTGCAAACGCGAAGGCCGCTGCGAATGCCAAGGTTACCGCCGCAAAGGCTGCCGCCGCAAAGGCTGTTCCTGCAGCTGGTGTGTTAGCTTTGGTCGGAACTGCGGCGACCAGCTCTGTGAAGAACCTTGGTTCAACGGCCCTCTCGACCGCGAAGAATGCCGCCACGGCGGCCGCGCAGGCCAAAGTTGCCGCAGTTACGAATACTGGACTTGCTAAAGTCGGCCTCGCTGCCGCGACAACAAATGCTGCGGCTGTTGCTAACAACACGGGTGTTGTCACCAACAACACGGCGGCTGTCGCTAACAACACGGGTGTTGTCGCCAACAATACGGCGGTTGTCACCAACAACACGGCGGTTGTCGCCAACAACACGGCTGTTGCTGCTGAGAGCAATACGGTTGTCGCCGAGGCGAATGCGGCGGTTGCGGAGGCCAATCTGGCAGTTGCAGAGGCGAATGCCACTGTCGTGAATGCGGTTGTAAATAACGGTTCTGGCGCCGCTGTCGAGTCCGCAAATGCGTATGCTGCCGAAGCCACTGAGGTAGCGGTCAATAACGTCGCCGCCGTGAATGCGGTCGTGAATAACGCAGCCGTGGTAAATAATACCGGGCTTTATGGTGGCCGCCGCAGCCGGCGCCGCCGCCACCGCAATCGCCGCACGACACGCCATTAAACACCAACCCCAGAAAGCCAGAGAAGAAGCCAGAACCACTTCGTATAGCCGTCAAGTTCCGTGGGCGCCTGCACGAGGTGAACACGGTCTGGGTGCAATAAACACAAAGAGGACATGAGATTCTGGTCCTTTCCAATAAAACGGTCTGATAACTGATATTGTATCATCATGCTATCATACTGTATAGACCACCATCTCCATGTGGCAGCATCAGCCGCCTGGATTCCGCCCCCAATCCGATTCACCTTTTGGAAGTCGGTATTCACCGTCTCCCCGTCGGAGAATGGAACCAAGCTCAGTAATGTCATCTTTCCAGGGGCAATCCTCCCCTCCTCTGGGAATGTCTGGATGTGCGGAATCCAGTTAGTAAAACGCAAGATGCCAGCATCGCACCAGACGAATGTCTTTGCACCGAATGCGCCCATTTCAATCGCGCGAAGAACAAACTCCTTCTTCTCATACCACATGCAGTAGAGTTCAGGACTGTGATTTGTCTCATGATCCTTCTTCGCAGTCTCAATCCAGGTATTATAACCCCACTTCTTCATCGCAGTAAGCTCTCCAGGTGGAAGCGAGACAACAATGGTTCGGTCGGCCCATTGCCGCCGCATCTGTTTAAAATGTTCAACGAAGTCGGGCTGGGTGAAGAGCACCAGGTGGAAGGGTGTTTGCTCAAAGAAGGGGGTCATCCATTCAAAATATCGTTCAACCGAGAATTTGGATGGAATACTATAAAATGCTGATACTACGCAGACAACCATTGGTTAGGTAAGTCTATCTGTTTTTAGGCGCACTCAAATATGCCCAAAATACTTCATACGCACCAACTCGGGTCTCTGAGTTCCAGACGCATTGAAATGGGATGACTTATATACGCGGTGGAAAGTAAGTTCAAGCGGCACATTAAAAAAGACCTTTTTGGCCTGTAAATTTCGTATCCAGCAATCATAATCGTAGGTTACAAACTCGTTCGTGTAGTGCGCGAGCTCCTTTCTAATCAGAATGGAGCTGTGAATCATCGGATTCATCCGGTGAAAAACGTCCTCAAGAACATAGCCAGACTGGATATTCGGACCACTGTCCCAGTCTCCAAAATAGCGGCAGAATGTTCCAACAATATCCGCAGACGCTTCCTCCAAACTCTTCATCTGGCAATGAAGCTTCATAGGATGCCACTTGTCGTCCGCATCCAGATGCGCGACCCAGGGCGTCGTCACCATCGCAACGAGCGCATTAATTGCCTCTGGCGCACCGATCACATCCGGCAAATTCACAACCTTGAACCGGCTGTCTTGTAGCTCCTCTACAATAGAAATCGCCTGCGTCATTACAGGGCCACCACCAGGTCCGTGACCATTCACACCTATTATACACGTCCAGTCTTGGAATATCTGCCTTCTGACCGAAGTCAGGCACTCCTCTAGGAACTCAATACCGTTGTAGAGTGGCACGAGAACGGTAATCATCTTTAGAGATTCGTTACATCGGATTTAGACCATTCAAAAACAGGCTTCCCATCGGATTCCCCTCCAGATAGCTAACCGGGTCAGACACCAAACTAAAGTGTTCATCGTATAGAGAAAGTCCGTCAAAAAGTGCCTTGAATCGGCGAATATCCTTGTTCTTCCACCAGGAAATGTGAAAAGAGATATATGTCTTTATAGAGTGTTGCCGCGCGAACTGCAGTATATCCTCTAGAATATCCTCTTCGCCGCCTTCAATATCGCACTTAATAAATCCGATACGACCAGCATCGAGGGGCCTGACAATCTCGTGAAATGTCACCGTCTCAATCTCATAATCCTCCGCCTTTGTGGCCCCCTGCTTGATTTGCGACGTAGATTCATTCAGCGTCGTGTCATGTAGAAAGACGTTCGGGCCAAATATAACCGTCTTCTTTTCATTTGAAACTGGCTGCGCCACAATTGTGCAGTTTGAACACGAGCTCGCGACAAGATTCTTGTGAAGACTCTCAACCGAGTTTCTATCGCCCTCCACACAGATAACATGGTCAAAATGCTTAGAAAGCCAGATGCCGGTTAATCCAATCCAGGCGCCGATATCAATACATATCTTAGTCGGATCGGCCGCTCTCGCAAAGACTTCAAATGTGAAAGGCTCCCATATAGCAAAATTCTTCTCCAGCCACTCTCTCTGGCGCGGTATGCTTGTATCCGCAAAGACATATCTCACTCCAGCCCGCTCCGTTACAAACATTTACTATTTAAATGTAGCATACCTTCTTTATATATGGGTCGTTTCTCGTATGAACTTTTACAGAAGGCGGTGCCGGCCGAGACGCTGGCAAAGTATACCACGATTGTTGAGACGGGCACGCTGTTTGGAGACGGAGCGGAGCTGATGTCAAAGCATTTCAAGACGGTCCACACGATTGAAATCCAGGACACGCTCTATGAGAAGGCGAAGGCGAGATTCCAGGGGAATCCAGGCATCCAGTGCCACCGAGGAGATTCAGTGGATGTGCTTCAGCGGCTCAGCCTCCCCGAACCTACCGTCTTCTTCCTGGACGCTCACTGGTCTGGCGATTCGTCAGTTGACTGGGTAAAGAGCGAGTGGAAGGGCTATACTGTAAACACGGGTTACAGAGGGACGAACCCTATGGATCCCAAGAATCAGAATCCCCTCTTAGAGGAGATTATGGTTCTTGTAAAGACGATACGCGGCGAGTTCATTCTCTATGTGGATGATACGGAGAAGTTCGACGCGGCGGGCATGGGTCTTCGCAATCGCTGCTTTATCGGCGAGGACTGGACGCATCTTTCCTTACAGAAGATAGAGGCCGCCATCGGCACCCGTCTTGTATCCAGGCACAAGACATATGACCAGATTATTTACACCGTATCAAGCCAGTGAGCCATACTTCCATGCCAGAAGCGCTTCTTCGGGATGAGAACATGTCCCTCCTTTTTTAGAAGAGCGGCGGTATAACTAAAAGACGAAAGACTGCACACAAGAATATCGGAATTTACCATCTCAATAAACGTTTCAAAAGGATCTGTGTTGATTTTGAAGCGAGTATTCGGTATATTCATAAAGATGCTCAAGTCAGTCTGTTCAGGCGAAATGACTTTGTTGGTCTCAAACCGATTCCAGATGCCAGGATGCTGGGGTGAGACCTCTGTCCTCTTCGTCGGCTGCTCCGTGTAAATTGTAAATTGATGGGACTGGTTACTCTTAGAAAACATTTGATGGAGTTGCTGCATGACCCCGTAATAATATTCGTTAGGGAGCATGCGGTCTGAGTCAACGAGGAAGAGCTCGCCGCGGCGAATATGAACGGCGATTTGGATTGGTTGCCGATACGGACTAACCCGAGGAGACGCACTAACCCGAGGAGACGGACTAACCCAAGGAAACGTAGGCGCATGCCTAAAAATCTCCGGCTCCACATCAAGAAGCCTATGCGCATACGTAATGCGGAGTAAGATCGACTTGTCGGCAGCCGCCGAAAGCCATCTATCGAGCACGTCCCGCGTAAGATAGTCAACCAAGACAACCTCATCAAATGACGGCACCGCGTCAATCCCCTCCATCTTAAACAGCCGATTGGCAGTGGCCACGAACTCGTCGTCCGTCTTGTTCTCTTCTAGACACTTGAGTCCCTGATATTGTATATCATGAAACCCGCTATGTATATATGCGGCACCCGTCTCTTTTGCCACACAATAAACGCTCAGCATACGCTGTAGCTGAGAGCCAAAGCCATCCATGTGTGCAGTATTATTGTAGGTTAAATATAACATTACATATATTCATATTTATTCTTTATACCAAGAGTCCTCTCTAGAATAGGCGCATTCTGCTCAAGTAGGCGGTGATCGTCCACGTCGTTGTAGTTGTGCTCATAAAAAACACCTAGGAAAAACTCATTGGCACACTCTTTTCTAGACAGACTTCCATCTCCGCGAGGTTTTACTCTCTTCATCCATCGCTCCAGGCTTTGCTGGCGATAGTGATTTAGAATGATATCGGCATTTCCATCAGAATCTACTTTGAGAAGAATCCCCGAAGGCGCACCTTCGTGCAGACCATGAATGTGAATGCCGAAGTTCGCAAGATATTTACTCTGGACAAACGTCTTGTAACTAATTCCTGCGGCGCAGCGTTTCGTGAAGCCGGTGACAAGGAGAGGTGGCTGCGCCTCCTGCCCATCCGAGCCAAACATGAGCCATTCCGCGCTAACATAGGAATATTGGCTGTATGTATCTAAGACGAGGCGCAGATCCGTCTCCTTTGGCGAATAGGCGAATTCGTCTAAATCGGCAATCAGCCACCACTCGGCTTCATGAAGATGCTGAAGAAACATTTTATTGTATACCCTCTCTTGACGACCCCCTGTTCTTTCTTCGTTACCTTCAAAAAGGGTTACAAGACCCCTCTCTATGTAAGGTCCGAGGACTTCGCGAAAATTATCAGTAGACCCGTCGTTTATTAAATACAAATGTTCAACGCCGTGGAATAAATAATGCTCCACATATTCAACCATATTATCGGCCTCATTGCGAAATACAGCACCTAGAACCAGCTTAAACATTTATGCTTGATAAGAACTTATAATGGAGAAGATTACGCTCGTAGTCACATGCTGCAAGCGGCCCGACCTTCTAAAGATAATGCTGGAGTCGTTTGTCAAGTATAACACATATCCCATTGAGCAGGCCATCCTGATTGAGGACAGTGACCAGAACGGTATCAATGATTTCGCCAAGGAGCTGCTGCCGTTCCCTTGCTTATGCCTCTACAACGGAAAGAACATTGGCCAGATTGAGAGTATTGATATTGCCTATTCGCACGTGACGACGCCGTTCATCTTCCACTCCGAGGATGACTGGGAGTTTTATGATGTTGGCTTCGTCGAGAAGTCGCTGGAGATTCTCGCCAAGGATCCGAAGGTTGTCACCATCACGCTGCGCGCCCACAATGATACGAATGGGCAGCCCGTGGAAGGGACGAACTATGGCGGCTATCACTATCTTGCGCGCAACTTTGACCGCTTCTGGCACGGTTTCACGCTGAACCCTGGTATGAGACGTCTCGCCGACTACAATGTGGTGAAGCCTTTCACGGAGAGCTGTAAGCCCTACATGGAAGGATTTGGTCACCCGAATGAGACGGATATCTCGCGTATCTATAACAATCTTGGATACAGAGGCGCCATTCTTGATAACCCGCGCGGCTTCGTTCGCCATACGGGATGGGGGCGCCACATGCCGCGTGTCTGGGAGCATTAAGTTACATACCATTCCCCAATCTTCTTCAGAAGATCCCGCTTCTGCGCGGAACCAGCCACATGATTTGCGTGAAAGAAGTGCGTGTCTTTCGTCGTAAATAGCCCGTGATTCACCACGAATCCATTTGTATAGAACTCAATGGGATATACATATAGCTTCGCATTCGGCTCCTTGCGTATGTCTTTGACACCCGCCTCATCAAAATACTTCTTAAGGCAATCCTGGTCATTGCCCGCACCTCTGGCCTGATAAGCCTCAATCTTATCCAAGATATACCGAGTTCCAGGACTATCCCGCAGCGTCGTATTTCCCGTGCAGACCCAGTTGTTGAACATCGGGTGGAGCGGACCGTTATTATACATCCAGCCATTATCATACTGGAAGACGATATCATACTGCTTGAAACTGTCGTAGAAGTCGGCAGGTGGCTCATTCACACACACAATGTCGCAGTCAATGAAATGAATAAACTTATACTTGTCCAGAGCATCCCGCAGAACGCTCATCTTCGTGTGTGTAATCTGGTTATATAATGGACTGCCATAATTCTCAAAATTCTTAGAGACGCCTGCCTCCACTCTCTGGAATGTGAAGAGGGTGTGGTGGCCGAAGTTGCGGGTAAGCATGTCATAGAGCTCCTGGTCCAGACAGTAGAAGTGAAGACGATGATTCTTCACATTTTTTATGAGATTTAACAGGAGATTTATGGCAAAAGGCGCATATCCGCTGTTACAATATGTGATGAGTGTAGGATTTGGCGTCATACTTTAGATAAGCCCCAGCGTCTTAAATCGTTGCAGAATGGCGAGTGGACTCAGCTTGGGATATATAAATTCTGGCTGTGCCGTGACAACATAGACCCATTCTGGTGTCTTGAATTTCTGCGCCAGTCGCGTATAGTCGCGTTTCTCCACGGTTAGCCAGTCCGTCACCTGTGCACACGTATCTGCCGACATTCGTTCGCGCACAGATGGAATTGACCAGAAACTCGTGACGAGGTGGAAGAGGTCGCGCCCCTCCTTTGGACACGGGTCCATCATAGAATAAACGTCGGACCCAATATTTACACGTGTCATACCGCTTTCATCGCCTATACACGCGAATCCAAAATCCAGAAGAACAACCTGGAAGGGCGCCTTCAAATGGTAGGAGACGCCCGATAAATCGACAGTATAGTCAACAGGGGTTTCGCGTATATAGAGATTATTCGCTTTGAGATCGCGGTGGTCCAAGAATAAATCACGTTCAAGAAAGAAAAGAATGACGGATGCTTGTGCAAGAATCCGGTAAAAAAACTGGTCTGGGTTTGGGCTAGTTGCTAAATATACGTGCGGGAAACCCCCCTTTATAAACTCCATAGAGAACCGTGTTTCACCGCCCTTTGTGAAAATATCATAGATTTTAGGAATTGATCCCTGGAGTTTATAAGGTTTCAGGATGTGTCTCGCAATCCATTGCAGAATTGCCTCTGAACCTAGATATGTAGATGTTTTCGGTCTTTTTACAATTATTTCTGTTTGTATACCTGATATATCGATGCGAGAGCACAGTTGTAAGATACCGTGGCCGCCTTCGAACATTACAGTATTATAGGATAACTTGGCATAGGAAATGGAGCGGGAGTCGTGTAGCCAGCCGTGCATGGTTTCCTTAGGAAACGCGTCAGGTGTAATGTCAAGATTTTTACGAACAGAGATAGTTTCATAAATATGAAGATTACTCAGCGAAAACATTCTATTTTTCTAGATAGGCCTATTCAGTTAATAGAACATTTATAAGCTCTTCTTTTGTTTGTATAGGGCGTTCAGAGAATTCAATAGCTGACACTTCAAATGGATGTTCAGGCTGGCCTGTATCTCCGTAACGCGCAGTAAAGGAGGGGGGAGGAACTTTATACAGGACGCCGTTGCGCATATCATACCAGCGCACATCACAATCGCCCATGGACGGGCTTTGTTCATTTCTGAAGAGAGGGAGAGGGACATAATGTTCCTGCCAGCTCCAGAAGGGTGTGGCCATCGTGTCGGGATTGATGCGGCAGCGGCTGCGGAAACGCTCTGGCACCTGGTCAGCGGCGACTGGCCACCAGCCTTGGCGAATAGAGTAGCTGGACCAGTAGGCCTCGTGAGTCCGCTGGTGGAGGTGGCATGCTTCGTGGAGCAGTGTTTTGGGTGCGTTGTAGAGAGAGAAGCCGGCAGGCATGCAGATTAGATTGCCAGGGCGAGTGTGGGGGTAGCCATTATCCGCAGAGGGGTGGAGAATGACGATTTTGCTGCCGCGTGTGAGATCCATCGTGTCCGCGACTTGCTGGAGGGCGGCAGGGTTCTCGTTAGAAAAGACAGAATAGATATGCTGGCTACGCGCGAGGCGGTTGAGTTCGGAACGCGAACAGGCCATGCGGTATTTGTCTATCTGCTCGGCCTTCGCGAGCAGGTCCATCTCTGAAAGATGAGGTTCTTAAATTTGAAATGAAAATAGGCGCAACGGTGTGTAAGAAAAAAATGATTCCCCTCTATCGTATTGTTTGGACCGATGAGAATGGCGGCACTGGTCACGGCGAGTATTGTCTTTCGCGTGAAGTGGCAATTTCGTGGCTAAGCCATCTTCGCACTAAATATCCTTCTATGATTCATTTGATGGAGCGTCGGCCGCCACCTTCTTCTTTGAACGCTTCGGCCTCGGAGTGGTGTCCTTTGGTTGGGTAGCGTCCTTTGGTTGGCTAGGCTCCTTTGGTTGGCTAGGCTCCTTTGGTTGGCTAGGCTCCTTTGGTTGGGCAGCCTGTGTAGGCGACTTCTTCGACTTCGTAGCAGCAATCAGCATACTGTCTAACATGAAGCGGTCCAGTTGCAGTTGTGCTTGCACCTGTCCCTGCTTTTTTACTGTAGGCGCTGTGGCTGGGCGCGCCGTCGCCGCAGCCCGTGGAACAATCGTCATTCCAAACTTCTTGGCAAACTGCTTCTGACTCGTCTTATCAGCCTCATTCAACGCCTTCTGAAAGAGAAGGTCAGACGCAGCCACCTCTTCCATCCCAGGCTTGTGCCCCGCATATCCAGGCATCTGTGCCAAGCAGAGGGCAAACAGCTGTGAGAGGGGGTTCATGAGCTGGTGCTCAATATAATACTTGGTGTCCAAGAGAAGTCCCTTCTGCTTCACATAGGATGGGTGTTCTACGCGGTCCCCCTGTAGCTTGCTCGCCTCTTGGCCGACAGGTGCCGCGATATACACATACGGGATGCGGTCGCCAGATGCAGGCGCTGTGCCTGGATCGCGCTCGGCCATCCGCAACGCCAGCATCTTGTGTGCCGGCGGCGTAGGGGTCTTATACTCCGCCCGAAGCGACTTGCTAATCGTCAACTGATTCATAGACATCTTCCCAGACACCAAGTCCATTGTCTTCTCCTGCACAAACTGCGTGGCAGCAGGAATGTCCTTGTCCGTGAGCAAGATGCGGATTGCACCGCCATAGATGGTCTTCACAACAGGCGCATTGTCCCGCCGCTTCGTCGCAATCCCCATGCTCGTCTGGGAATAATACTCGGGGTCCTCTTCATACTTGTTCCCCACATAGCGCTTCTTGCTGAAGATAATGAACGGGTAGAAGACCTTATCATACTCAAAGTCGTGCGGAGGCTTGAGACCCTGTGTCACAAGTTGCCCAGCCTCCTCCGTCAACTGCATTGTCGCCTTGAGAGCCTCAATCCCTTCGAGGCGTTTGCCTGTCGCGGGGTCGCGAGGATTGAAATTTATAAAGAGACTGTCCGTATCGCCGTAGACAGTCTCCGCCGAGTAGGCAGGATTGGCGGCAGCCGGCCCATAGAAAGTCTCAATCACCTCCTTCGCCGCCATAATCTGCTTACGACCATAGGCCGTAACAGACGCCGCCAAATCCTGAAGACGAATCTTGAATGTGCCCGAGCCGAGCTGACCATAGAGAGAGTTCGCCGTCAGCTTGTATGCCAACTGCTCAGCATCCAGCAGCGCCTTGCGGAAAGGATCTGTCTCCTTCTCAGCCTCCTTGCGCTTTGCCTTTCGGGCGGCCAGCAGTTTCCGCACAATTGTGGGCAGAGTGCCCTTCGGGAAGGAGCCATCCGCTGCAGCAGGAGGCTGCGCATAGCGGCAGATGCGGCGGCCTATTACGATTTTGCGCGGCACCTTCTTCGCATCGTCCTCAGGGTGCGGCCCCCAGATGTCAAAGTCAATGTCTGTGAAGAGGACCCCCGCCCCAGCATGCTTCTCGTCAGCCACGGAGCCGAACCGCACTCTCAGAAAGTTCCCGTTCGTGTCAAAGTCCTTCACCCAGACCAGTGAGTCGTGGCTGATATTCTCGGACTCAATCGTGCTCGGATACAGAGAGGCGAAATCCGCAACACCCACAGGGCTCTCAAAGTAGAATCCGGGCTTAGGGTCGAGCACAATTGCGCCCTCATAACTCTCTTCTTGGACGGTTGCGGAGGGTCCATTCGCATTCGGCATCACCTTGATGACCTGGCCCGACTGTAGACACTCCTTGAAGATGAGCGACTCAATCTTGACGCCCTGCCCCCGAGTGAAGATGTAGCCAACCGGCACAGGGCACGTATTCGCCATCGCCATCGCGTTGTTGAAGACGTCCAGCTTCTTATACAGCTCATACGTCAGGTCGCAATCCTGAATACAGTAGGCCGCGATACGGGCGCGGTCTGCGGAGGAGCCGCGATCCAGACGGAAGATGTCTGCAGGGCTCACATCGTCCTTCACTGTCGCCCACTTCACGCCATCTACGGATGCGAGCGCGAGGTCAGCGGCATCGTCACCGCTCGGCGCCTCCACAACGACTGCGGACCCCTTGCGAACCTCTAGAACCTTTAGCTTGTCCACGGCCACGTCACCGGTCTCGTCGAGAATAACGACATAGCGGCCCACAACCACGTCTCCGGTTGACTTCGTCTTGAGAACCCATCGGCCTTCGGCGGCCTCTGAAACCGTATCAACGCCTGTCAGCTTGCCGCTCATGAAATGCTGGCAGACGGAGTCCAGCTTGTAAGAGCCGAGGTTATACCCCCGCTTAATATAATGATACAAGTCAATCTGGACACGGCCGTGTGTTGACCATGTGAAGAGGAAATTGTCACCGAGCGCAGAGGAACTCAGCCGCTTCTCTTCCAGCTTCACCTCCTTGCCGAGGTCCGAGAGGCGGCTGAGAGCCTGAATCTCGGCTTTCCCTGTAATCTTGAGCTGCTCTGCGCGCTCCCATAAATACTTCTCATCAAAACCAAAGGTATTGTATCCGATGAGAAGGTCAGCATTCCACTCTTCCATATGTGAGGCCCAGTCAAGAATCATCTCCTTCTCCGTCGGCTTGCTGTGAACAATCGCGCCAGGAACCTCGTCGCAAGTGCCGCGCACGAAGATGTGCTTCTCGGTCGGCGAGCCTGCCCGCACAAGAACAACGCCAATCTGGATGATAGGGTCGCCCTTCTTCGCAACAGGAAAGTCGCCCGAGACGGAATAGCACTCAATATCCCAAATGGCGAGGAGGAAAGGCGCGCAAGGGACGGGGCCCTTTGTGGGAGTAACTTCATCCCACTGGCAGTCGAACTGATCCTTGCCCTCCGCATCTTCGTCTACCGAAACCCACCCACACGGCTGAATATCCCGCTCGTGGAAGAAGCGGAGCATGGGGTCCAGATTGGCGTCGTAGACTTCCAGAGGGGTTCCCTTATTTACAAGACTGAAAGCAGGCTCGGCAGTCTCATACCGCAGCACAATCTGCTTCACCTTCTGCCACGCTGCCTTCGACTTGACCTGAACCTTCACGAACGGAAACGTCTTGCCGCCAGTGTAGCCGTAGAGGAGCTTCTTCTCACAGAAGACCATCTCCACCTGGTCGGCGGGAACCTGTCGCCGTCCGAGTGCCTCCGCGAACTTCTTCTTGAAATCTCCCTTCGCCAGCTTGTTGGGGAGGCGGAGATAGAAGTAGGGCTGGAAGCCATAGACATTGGCACGAACCGGTTTTCCTTCCGCTGTAACACCAAAGAGGTGGATGACGAGACACTTCTTGTCAAGGTCTGTAGACACGACGGACTTCTTCTTCTTGTGAGTATGCTCATACTCATCGTCCGTCGCCTCTCCGTCACTCTCATATGCGACGACCTTCTCGTCACCTGTTTGGTCCTGGAGTTCCTCATCCTGCGCAAATGCGTCCAGAATATGAAATGTAAGCATGGTTACATAGTCTGGAGAAATCTATACACTCAATTTTAACGGCGCGTGTGACCTGCTTTACGAGTCTTTTTCGGCGAGCGGCGCTTTTTTGTGACACCAAAAATGCCCTGTGCGGTTTTCTTTAGAAGCTTGAACAGATTTCCAAAAGCGCCGCCATCACCACCCGCCTGATGTCTGCGAACATCGTCCTCTCTCGCATCGGGAGGCGTCATCATGGATGCGGTGGGATCTTCTGAGTCTTTCAGAATTGTCTCCGCATCGGCGTTTGCTATCTTCTTGAGAGTTTCAAGGTCGGCCTTGGGCATGGCATTTGTCGGCTCATCGGGTCCCTTAAACACGGCGGGCTTTCCGTCTTTTCCAACGACGAGAACGGACGGATATCCCTTGATTTTTGCATCCTTGAGAATTGTATTCTCGAGCTGGTCGTGGTGGATACTTGCTAGACCCGCGCGATGACGTGTCTTCAGAAGCTTGCTCCAGACATTCTCCTTGAAACGGGTGCAGTGTCCACACCAGTCGGCATAAATCAGAATAATTGTAATGGGCCCTCCCTTAATAATCTTCTCAAGGGAGGCAATATCATTTGTGGAGCGAACGTCTATATTTACGGCCTTTGAATTGTTTTCGGTATTTCTCATTCTTATTTTGACAGAGAAATTATTACTTACGAGTAGAGGGTATGGACTTAGCAAATACAGTTCCATTCGCATTAGTGGGTGTTCTTATAGTTGCTTACATCTACTTATATATTTCATCTCG
>Ga0304730_1002001_pt1 | contig 14939 bp, 10 predicted proteins | sample M_130628_MF_Meta_FD_190474 | JGI IMG/M metagenome (GOLD analysis project Ga0304730, IMG submission 190474) | Freshwater microbial communities from Lake Montjoie, Canada to study carbon cycling - M_130628_MF_MetaG (v2) (version 2) | ecosystem: Environmental > Aquatic > Freshwater > Lake | place...
TGATTCCTGATGGCTCAGATGTTGATAGCGCAGTTGAAGGCTTTGCAGGTAAGTATCTCCCTGTTTATCCGGCTTCGGCGAAAATGCCTTCGTGGAAGATTTCACAATGCGCACAACTTGCTATTGGATCCCTTGAAGAAATCCAAGATTTCTTACCCTCTTCAATTCGAGACAAACACAAATATCCTTCACTCCATCAAGCACTAGTTCAGTTGCACCAGCCAGCCGATTTAGATCATGCAGAACTCTCTCGAGAGCGTTTGACCTTTGATGAAGCATTCCTTCTTCAATCACTGTTGGTAATGCGCAGAATTGAACTAAAGAAGTTGAATTCAACATCTAGAAAGCGAATCAGTGGGGGATTACTTGATGCATTCGATAAAACGTTGCCGTTTGAGTTAACTGCTGGCCAGGTTGCAGTAAGTAAAGAGATTGAATCAGATCTATCTCAACCACATCCAATGCACCGCTTATTACAAGGTGAAGTTGGTTCGGGTAAAACAATTGTTGCATTAAGGGCCATGTTGGCTGTTGTTGATAGCGGGGGACAGGCGGCCCTCCTTGCACCAACTGAAGTTTTAGCTGCCCAGCATCTTCGTACTATCCAAAAACTTATGGGTGAACTCGGGCAAGGTGGAATGCTGGGTGGATCTGAAAAAGCAACGCAAGTAACTCTGATTACAGGTTCACAAAACGCTGCAGCACGTAAAGAAGCATTGGCTATGGCTGCAACTGGCAGCGCCGGCATCGTGATTGGTACGCACGCCTTGTTAGGTGAAAAAGTTGAGTTTAAGGATTTGGGATTAATCGTTGTCGATGAGCAGCATCGCTTCGGTGTTGAGCAACGTGATGCCTTGAAAGAGAAAGCAATCCTGCCGCCACATCTACTTGTCATGACTGCAACGCCAATTCCGCGAACAGTTGCCATGACTGTCTTTGGTGATTTAGATGTTTCTACTTTGCGAGAACTGCCGTTAGGTCGACAACCGATTACAACCCATGTTGTTCCGGTGAAAGAGAAGCCAAGCTTTTTAGAGCGAGCGTGGCAAAGAATTAATGAAGAGGTCGCCCAAGGTCATCAGGCATACATAGTTGCCCCTCGTATTAGCGCTGATTCTGATGCAAACGCGGACATTGACTTCCTGTTTGGGGAAGAGTCATCTGAGATCACCTCTGTTGAAGAGTTAGCACCGACTCTTCATGCCGGTCCGCTAAAGGGCTTAAAAATTGCGATCCTGCACGGACGCCTATCTGCCGATGAAAAAGACACAACGATGCAGGCTTTTACTAAGGGCGAGATTGATGTTTTGGTTTCAACAACTGTCATTGAAGTTGGTGTGGATGTGCCGAATGCAACGATCATGGTGATTATGGATGCCGATCGTTTTGGTGTCTCACAACTACATCAGCTGCGCGGTCGTGTTGGTCGCGGAACTTCACCTGGGCTCTGTCTTTTGGTGACACAGTGCGAAGAAGAAACGCCTGCTCGTGAAAGATTAAATGCTGTTGCCGGCACAGTAGATGGATTTGAGTTATCCCGAATCGACCTTGAGCAACGCCGAGAAGGAGATGTTCTTGGTGCTAGTCAATCTGGAACACAATCTCATTTGCGATTGCTTAGAGTTTTGCGAGATGAAGCGCTGATCGAGCAGGCCCGAGACGATGCAGAATCATTGATAGCAACAGATAATGATTTATCAGACTATCCTGCGCTCAGGGCAGAACTTGCCCAACTTCAGCGCGATCAAGCCGTTGACTATTTGGATAAGGGTTAATCAATTGAGAATCATTGCCGGTGTTGCAAAGGGTCGCATACTTGGCGCTGTTGCAGGAGTAACTAGACCAACATCTGATCGAGCTCGCGAGGGTTTGTTCTCCTCATTGGTATCTGAGTTTGGAACCTTCGAAGGTTTACATGTTTTAGATCTATTTGGTGGATCCGGCGCAATTGGATTGGAATCCTTGTCTCGAGGAGCAACATCTGTACACATCGTTGAAAAAGATGATGAAGCACAGAAAACGATCGAAACTAACTTTGAGATTGTAAAGAAGTCCAATCCAACGGGAAGCTTTCATTTGTATGGGATGAGTGCTGAGCGGTTCTTGAAAGATGCACCTAAAGATAAATATCATCTTGTTTATATTGATCCACCATATGATTTTTCTAATCAAGCCGTTGAAGATGTATTGAGCGCTCTTCATGATTATGAATTTCTCAGCAGCGATGCATTTGTTGCAGTTGAGCGCACAGCACGTGGCGCGCAATTTATATGGCCAGATGCATTTGTGCCCGCACGTGAGCGAAAATATGGGCAGGCGACCATTTATTACGCTAATTACCAGCCCTAAGAATGGATAACTGGGCTCAGTATTGCTAGCGTTTGGCACATGAAGCGCGCGGTATGCCCAGGATCCTTTGATCCCATCACTTATGGGCACTTAGACATCATTGAGCGTGCCGCTCAGCAATTTGATCATGTAGTTGTGGCCGTTCTGGAAAATCGCACCAAATCAAGCCTTTTCACCGTGACCGAACGCATCGGAATGATTACCGAAGTAACTAAGAAGTTTCCTAACGTTTCAGTTGACTCATGGAGCGGACTTTTGGTTGAGTATTGCAAGAGCAACTCAATCCAAGCGATTGTCAAGGGCTTAAGAGCGGTTACTGACTTTGATTACGAACTGCAGATGGCTCAGGTCAATCTGCAGGGTTCAGGTGTTGAAACAATGTTCATGGCCACTTCGCCAGCTCATTCTTTCTTATCTTCATCTCTTGTTAAAGAGCTCGCCCATTACAACGGTGACATCTCAACAATGGTTCCACCATCAATTAATGAAGCACTTAAAGCACGAGTAGCGGGGAAGTAGATTATGGATTCAGTAGAGAAGTTAACTTCAGCGATTACTTTGGTTGAAGAAGCTCGTGGGGTTCCACTATCTGCAAGCTGTGTGGTGCACCGTGCTGAGATGCTTGAAATTCTAGATGATGCCCGTGAAGCGCTTCCGACGGATTTTGAATCTGCACGAAAGATTATTGAGACTAGGGACGCAATAATTGAAGAAGCACGTGTTAGTGCAGAGCAATTGATTTCTATAGCTCGCGAAGATGTGGCTCAAATGGTTGAGCAAACATCAATCGTTCAAATCGCTCGTGACGAAGCGCGCAAGATTTTAGATGATGCTCGCGAAACTGCTGAGTTGGAAAAGCAAGAGGTTGAGGAGTACATCGATGGACGCCTAGCAACTCTTGAGGTAATCCTGAATAAGACTATGGATGCAGTCTCTCGCGGACGCGATCGACTTGCCGGAGCAAATGACAAGGATGTCTTGTCACAGCTAGCCGATGAGTAAAGCTCCAGATTCGTTCAAACTCAACACCTACGAGTTACCTCGTCGTGCGGGTGAAATGAAGGAGTATGAATTAGATATCGTCGTTAAAGAAAAGTTTGGCGTTGAATTGATTTCTGTGCCTGCTGGCGAGCTCATTGAAATTGATGCCCGCCTTGAATCTGTAACTGAAGGGATTTTGCTCAGTGCTGATGTTTATGCCGTGGCGCAAGGAGAATGCATCCGTTGCCTAGATCCCGTTGAAATTGTTATTGAACGCAAAATTCAAGAGCTCTATAACTATGAACCAACAAATGAGCGTGGGAAGAAAAAGCGAAAGAGTTCAACAGAGGACTTAACTAGCGAAGATTTAGATGTGGCAGATGAGTTCATGATGGATGGGGACATTCTTGATCTAGAGACCCCTGTTCGAGATGCGATTGTCTTGTCATTACCGAGCAACCCCTTATGTAGTCAGGATTGCCTCGGCCTGTGCCCCGAATGTGGGAGCAAGTGGGCTGATCTGCCTGAAGACCATGCACATGAGGTAATCGATGCCCGCTGGGCCAGCCTTGGGGGCTTAACCCTCGAGGATCCCGATTTCAAGATTTAGCCCTTTTGAGGGATACTTACCCTCTGCAGCCCAGTGGCTGCTCAAGGATTGAGAAGAGGTTCGAACAGTGCCAGTACCAAAGCGAAAAATGTCGCGTTCAAAGACGCGCTCACGTCGTAGCCAGTGGAAAACTACTGCAGCCTCTCTATCAACATGCGGTCAGTGCCAGCAGCCTAAGTTGCAGCACACAGCATGCCCAACGTGCGGTACATACAACCGTCGCCAGGTATTAGAGGTCTGATCTGAGTTCAATGCTCAGTGAGCAGCTGGGAGTAACACTCGATCCAGCTTTGCTCGAGTTAGCCTTTACCCATCGTTCATATGCCTATGAATCTGGAAGTAAAGAAACTAATGAGCGTCTTGAATTTCTTGGTGATTCAGTTCTTGGTTTAATTGTTACCGAAGAACTCTACAAACGTTATCCAGATTTTGATGAAAGTCGTCTTTCTCCCTTGCGTTCTGGTGTTGTCAACATGCGTGCGCTCGCAGATATTGCTCGCGGATTACAACTTGGTCAATACATCCGTCTTGGAAAAGGCGAAGAAGTAACTAACGGACGCGATAAAAACTCATTGCTTGCAGATGCTCTTGAAGCATTGATTGGCGCTATTTATATGCAATTTGGATTTGCCCAGTGCACTGAGATAGTTCGAAAGTTGATTACACCGACAATGGATTCAGCTGTTGCACGAGGCGCTGGCCTTGATGGAAAAACTGCGCTTCAAGAATTGGCGGCATCACTTGGTAAGGGTGCACCGGAATACATTGTTAGTGAAGAAGGCCCAGATCACGACAAGAACTTCACCGCAGTTGCAATGTTGAGTGGTCAAGTCATGAGTGAAGGAACTGGAAAGAGCAAGCGAGAGGCTGAACAGGTAGCCGCCCGCGCAGCCTATGAAGCGTTAAAAACCGCCTTTCCGCAAGCCTAAATTCACTAAAAACACGCTCCTGAAGCGATAGGTTTACCGCGTGTATTTGAAGAGTATGACGCTTAAGGGCTTTAAGTCCTTTGCCTCTGCGACCACTCTTCGGCTAGAGCCCGGAATCACCTGCGTGGTCGGTCCCAACGGTTCAGGAAAATCAAACGTTGTAGACGCACTTACCTGGGTTATGGGTGAGCAAGGCGCAAAATCACTGCGTGGCGGAAAGATGGAAGATGTCATCTTTGCTGGAACAAGTGGACGAGCACCACTTGGTCGTGCTGAAGTTTCATTGACAATTGATAATTCAGATGGCGCACTACCTATCGATTACACCGAAGTAACTATTTCTAGAATTCTTTTCCGTAATGGACAAAGTGAATACCAGATCAATGGTGAAGCTTCTCGTTTGCTAGATATTCAAGAACTGCTCAGCGATTCAGGTATTGGTCGCGAAATGCACGTGATCGTTGGTCAGGGTCAACTAGATGCAATCTTGATGGCAACTCCTGAAGAGCGCCGCGGATTTATTGAAGAAGCAGCTGGTGTGCTCAAGCACCGCAAGCGCAAAGAGAAAGCGCTTCGCAAATTAGATTCGATGCAAGCAAACCTTGCCCGTATTCAAGATCTAACAGTTGAGCTACGTCGACAACTACGTCCACTTGGCAAGCAAGCAGAAGTTGCCAAGAAAGCAGCAACGATTCAAGCGGATTTGCGAGATGCAAAGCTACGCTTGCTAGCCGATGACTTTATTTCAATGTCAAAGACTCTTGAACTTGAAGTAGCTGATGAAACTGCATTGCGTGAGAAACGCTCTGCAGTTGAGACGGAAGTTGATTCCGTTCGACGCCGTGAAGAAGCACTTGATGCACTGGCTGCGCACGAAGGTCCATTGTTAGTTGCAGCTCAAGAGACTTATTACAACCTCAACTCTTTACGTGAAAAGTTCCGTGGAACGCAAAGCCTTGCTCAAGAGCGTTCTCGTTTTCTCAATGAAGAAGCAGAAGAAGCTCGCACCTCAGGACGCGATCCAGAAAGTTTAGATAAAGAAGCCTCAGCTTTGCGCCTTGAAGAAAGTAATCTTCGTGCAAATGTGATTTCAGCTCAGCAAGCATTGGCGCAGGCCTCGTCTCGATTAATTGCAGCAGAGGCTGCTCTGAAAAGCGATGAAGACACAATCGCTGCTGCAATGCGAGCAATTGCAGATGCACGCGAAGGAACAGCGCGCCAAGAAGGCCATATCAAGTCATTGCAAGCACGTCTTGAAGCAATCGCAGAGGAAATTGCCCGTCTTACAAAATCTCGCGACGATGCCCAAGCACGCGTAGATAATGCAGAGCGTGAATACTCATCATATGAGTTAGAGATTGCTAGTGCAGATTCTGGCGAACTTGGACTTGATTCACAGTTTGAAGGTGCAAAGTCTCAGTTGGAAAGTGCGAAATCTAAAGTTAATGAACTAGTAGATGCGGAGCGCGCGGCCGACCGTGAACGAAATGCAATTGAGGCAAAGCTTGAAGCAATGAAGTTAACCTCGCAAAATCGTGATGGAGCTTCGGCTCTGCTTCGTGATTCTCGTGGTGTTTCTATTTTGGGCAGCATTGCAGGCTTAATTGAAATTGATAATGGATGGGAATCTGCAGCAGCTGCAGCACTTGGAAGCTTGGCTGATGCAGTTGTTGTGCAAGATCTTTCATCTGCGGTAACAGCACTGACAACATTGCGAAGTGAAAACCTAGGTCAAGCTGATGTTTTGGTCTATGAGCCAGGACAGACTGGCAACGGCAATATTCCTGCAGGCCTGACACCGCTTTCGGCACACATTCGTTCTAGCACTATTGGTGATCTACTTGCTTCACTACTTGCTTCAACGGTTGTTGCAGAAAATGCCAACGCCGCAGAGGCGATCTTGAGATCTCACCCAGGTGTAACAGTTGTTACGCGAGATGGCGATGTTATTTCTCGGGGCCGTGCGCGTGGTGGTTCAAAATCTTCATCCTCATTAATTGAAATTAAAGCCCTCATTGAAGGACTTGAAAGTAAATTGCAGGAAGTTACACATAATTGTGACCGCTTAAAGTTTGAAATAGCGACCGCAACGACTGAACTTACTTCGCGTCAAAGTGATTTTGATGTTGCATTGTCAAAGCTCAATGAATCAGATGCCCGCATTGCAGCCCTGACAGAGCAGTTGGCAGTCTCTGGTCAAAACATGAAGTCTGCAATGGCAGAAGTTGAGCGCCTAAACATCTCGATAGGTGAAGCAAGTGCGGCTAGATCTCGTGATGAAGGAGAAATCCTCATCGCTCAAAATCAATTACAGCAGCGTGGAGAAGTAGCAGAGCCTGATCATTCCCATGCAGAAGAACTACGTAATCAAGTTTCTGTTGCACGCACCTCTGAGGTTGAGGCGCGGTTAGCAGTTCGTACTATTGAAGAGCGCGTCAATTCAGTTGGTGCACGAGCTTTGGCACTTGAGCAATCAGCCCAAGCCGAGCGCGATGCTTCAGAGCGCGCAATCATTCGCCGCAGTGCTCGTGCACGTGCGGCTGTGATTTCACAAGCTGTTGCAGAAGCTGCATATGAGGCACTCATTCATATTGAGCGTTCCATTGCAAAGGCCGCTGTTGAACGTGGTCGCCTTGAAGAGTCTCGCGCAGCACGTGAAGGTGAAACTCTTACCGTTCGCACACGAGGTCGCGAATTAACATCAGAACTTGAACAATTAACTACAAGTGTTCACAAGGATGAAATTGCTCGTGCAGAACAAAGACTGCGCATTGAAACTCTTGAAACTAAAACTGTTGAAGAGTTTGGAATTGATACAACAACTTTGGTCAACGAATACGGTCCAGATAATGATGTTCCAACATTCCACGAGACCGACGAAGGCGAAATTGTTGCAACTGAGTTAGTTCCATATCGTCGTGATCAGCAAGAAAAGCGTCTGGCATCTGCGGAACGATCACTGAACCTACTAGGCAAGATCAATCCACTTGCACTCGAGGAGTTCACATCACTGGAAGAGCGACTTAAGTTCCTTGCTGAGCAGCTTGAGGACCTCAAGAACACTAAAAAGGATTTGCTGGACATTATTAAAGAGGTTGATGATCGCGTTCAATCAATCTTTATGGAGGCATTCACAGAAACTGCCAAGCACTTCGAGGATATTTTTGCTCGCCTGTTCCCAGGTGGAGATGGACGTTTGATCCTTACCGATCCAGATAACCCATTAACAACTGGTGTTGATGTGGAAGCGCGCCCACCAGGAAAGCGCATTAAGCGTCTTTCACTGTTGTCAGGTGGCGAGAAGTCTCTAACAGCCGTTGCCATGTTAATTGCAATCTTTAAGGCCCGCCCAAGTCCTTTCTATGTTCTAGATGAGGTCGAAGCAGCACTGGATGATGTCAACCTCGGACGCTTACTTGTTGTTTTGGAAGAGCTTCGAGCAAGCTCACAGTTGATCATCATTACTCACCAAAAGCGCACAATGGAAATTGCAGATGCTCTCTATGGCGTGACGATGCGTGGTGACGGTGTTACCGAAGTTATTTCACAGCGCTTGCGCGAATCTGACGCTAGCTAAGGTTTAGTTCGATGGGTCTTTTTAGTAAGTTCATCGCCACGATAAAAGGCACAAATGATTTTTCACCTGCCGATTGGGCTGAATTAGAGCAAGAACTTTTAGCATCTGACCTTGGTCCAACTCTGACTAAGAATTTTTTAGAGGCTGCTAAGAAGGTTAAAAGTGATAACGCAGAGCTAGCGCTGATTGAGATTTTGACATCAAATCTTTCAAAGAATTCTCATGAACCAGTAGTGGTGAGTGGAACGACAACAATTATGGTCGTGGGTGTTAACGGAACGGGTAAAACTACATCTGTTGCAAAACTTGCCTCGTATTACAAGAAGAGCGGCAAAAGTGTCGTACTAGCAGCAGGAGACACTTTCCGTGCTGCCGCCGTTGATCAGTTAAAAACCTGGGGGAGCCGTATTGGAGTGCTTGTAATTTCAGGAAAAGACAATGGTGATCCTGCATCTGTCGCATTTGATGGAGCAAAGAGCGCCCATGATTCTGCAAGTGATATTTTTATTATTGATACTGCAGGACGTTTACACAATAAGAACGACTTAATGGCAGAGCTGAGCAAGGTAAAGCGCGTGGTTGAAAAGGTTTCGCCAATAAATGAGGTTTTGTTGGTTATTGATGCGACAACGGGTCAAAACGGATTACAACAGGCGAAGATATTTACAGAGTGTGTTGACGTCACTGGAATTGTTTTAACAAAGTTGGATGGAAGTGCTAAGGGTGGGGTGGCCCTTGCCATCGAGGCAGAATTGGGAATACCGATTAAATGGGTGGGCACGGGCGAATCCGAGTCTGACTTTGCCCTCTTTGACGCTCAGAGCTATATCAAGGGGCTGCTGTCGTAACTCAGATGTAACAAATAAGGGGATTTTGTCACGCTCCTGAAACCGTATGAGCGATATTTCGTAACTGCGCTGCAAGAGGGTTTGGGCATCTCAAAGGCGAGAAGTTTACAAACCTTTATGAAAGCAGATGAAACTATGGAAGAGATTGTTGTGAATTCTGGCGATACAGCCTGGATGTTAATGAGTACCGGCTTGGTTGTTCTAATGATCCCAGGCATTGCACTGTTTTATGGTGGCATGGTTCGAGTGAAGAGTGCCCTCAACATGATGATGATGTCATTTGGTGCACTCGCAGTAGTTTTTGTTTTGTGGATTGCATTCGGATTCTCAATGGTGTTTGGAGACTCTGTAGATGGAAAAGGCTTAATTGGTGATGTTGGTCAATTCGCATTCCTAAGTGGTCTAGACAATTCGGCCGCGCTCATTGGGACCATCCCAGCAGCAGTCTTTATTGCATTCCAAGGAATATTCGCTGCGATTACTGTTGCACTAATTTCTGGATCAATTGCAGATCGTGCAAAGTTTGGTGCATGGATGGTCTTTGCTGGTATCTGGGCAACAATTGTTTACTTCCCAGTTGCACACTGGGTTTTCGCTTTCGACGACTTCGTTGCAAAGACAGGTGGATGGATCGCAAATGATCTTGGTGCACTTGACTTTGCGGGCGGAACTGCGGTTCATATTAATGCTGGTGCAGCAGGTCTGGCGCTCTCACTAATTCTTGGTAAGCGCGTTGGCTTTGGAAGAATTCCAATGCGTCCACACAGCTTGCCTTTGGTGATGCTTGGCGCAGCACTTCTCTGGTTTGGTTGGTTTGGTTTCAATGCTGGTTCTGCAGTGGCATCAAATGGCACAGCAGGTCTTGCATTACTAAACACCATTGGCGCAACAACAGCTGCCGTTCTTTCATGGCTACTTGTTGAAAAGATTCGTGATGGTCATGCGACAAGCCTTGGTGCGGCATCAGGAGTAGTAGCAGGACTTGTAGCAATTACACCTGCCTGTGCTGCTGTAAACGCGAGCGGTGCATTAATTATTGGGTTCGTTGCAGGAGCTATATGTGCACTTTCCGTTGGACTCAAGTTTAAGCTCGGATTCGATGATTCACTCGATGTAGTTGCGGTTCACCTTGTTGGTGGAATCGTGGGAACAGTAATGATTGGATTCGTCGGAGTAGATGTTGGCATCTTCGATGGTGGTGGCACTGAGCAACTAGTCAAGCAAGTAATTGGTGTAGGAGCAGTGTTTGCTTATTCATTTATCGCAACCATGATCATCGGAAAAATTATTGATCTAACAATTGGGTTCAGAATTTCTCAGGATCAAGAAGTTGCTGGAATTGACCTGGCCATACACGCAGAACGTGCATATGAGCTATCAGATAACGGCCAGGGCAGCGTCCTTGGTAATTCGAAGGGGGCATAAGAATGAAACTAATTACAGCTATCTTGAAGCCATTTAAGTTAGAAGATGTTAAGAACGCGCTACAAGCCGCAGGTGTATCAGGCATGACCGTCTCTGAAGCCAGTGGCTTTGGGCGACAGCGTGGTCACACCGAGGTTTATCGCGGCGCTGAATACACAGTTGACCTTGTTCCAAAGGTTCGACTAGAAGTTTTAGTCGATGACAAAGACTCAGATGCTGTAGTCGATGTGATCGTTAAAGCTGCTTCAACAGGGTCAATTGGTGACGGAAAGGTTTGGACGACACCAGTAGATCAGGTAATTCGCGTACGTACGGGCGAACGCGGGAGCGAAGCAATCTAGACTTACTCCTATGAGTACCCGTGAGAGGCGAGATCGATCGAACGAGAGCGATCGATCTCTCTCAAAACTGTTTCATGATGCTGTGCACACCCATTGTGATGCAGATACGGGTAAAGAGATATCACTCGCCGCGGTCGGAGGTTATGGCCGCGGTGAGTTATCTCCCGGATCAGACTTAGATATCTTAATTTTACACAATGGCAAAATTGGACAAGAAAAGTTAAAAGCTATTGTCAATGATTTGTTATATCCACTGTGGGATAAAAACAGTGTTGATCACTCAGTTAGAACGAGGAATGAAACTAGGGAAGCAGCTGCAAGTGATTTAAGAGTTGCAACAGGTCTTTTAGATATTCGCTTCATCGCAGGCAATGCTGATTTGGTAGCTGCCGTTCGAGCAGACTCACTTGATTACTGGCGCAAAGATGCCAAGCGCAACCTTCCAGAATTATCAAAAACACTTTCAGAGCGGCATGAACGTGCAGGCGAATTGGCGTATTTACTTGAGCCAGATTTAAAGGAGGCGCGTGGAGGACTGCGCGACATACAAGCATTACGAGCCATTTCATTGTCAGGCGCAGTTCAAGTTCCACTTGAAAAGATCAGTTGGGCCGAATCAACTCTTAATAATGTTCGAGAAGCCTTGCATACGGCCAGTGGTAGAGGAAAAGATCGTCTGCTTTTTCAGGAACAAGACAAAGTCGCAAAGATACTTGATTACAAAAATGCAGATGCGATGATGAGCGATGTTGCAAGGGCGGCACGCACTGTGGATTATTTGCTGGATTACACGTGGCATGCTTTAGAACACAAAGGAAAAGATGGTCTGGGCCGAATCATGCGCAGACCGCGTGTTGTTACAGTTGCAAAAAATGTGAGCGCCGTAGAGCGCGAAATAATTATTGACTCATTAACTTCCTTTAATGAGGATCCGGTAGTTGGCCTAAGAGCTGCTGCAACCGCTGCACAGCTTGGTTTACCGCTCTCCTTAGATACGTGCACTGAATTGTCGCTGGCTTTAGATAGTGGACAGGGAATTTTGCCTAATCCTTGGCCTCGTGAAGCACGAGAGTTATTAATAACTCTTATTGGTGCGGGTGAAGCCATGGTTGGAGTCTTTGAGACTTTGGATCAAGAGGAGATCATTTTTCATTGGATACCTGAATGGCTGAGTGTTAGGTCGCTACCTCAACGAAATGCACTACATAGACATACTGTTGATCGTCATATGGTCGAAACTGCAGTTCATGCCGGAAATTTAACGCGCAAAGTTCATAGACCAGATCTGCTTCTTTTTGCAGCGCTGTTTCATGACATTGGTAAAGGCACAGAAGAGGATCACTCTGAGCGGGGCGTGCGCTTGATCGAACCAATTGCTCGTCGCGTCGGTTTTGATGAGAAAGACATCGAAACTTTAAAAGTTCTAGTCCAACACCATTTGCTGTTGTCATCGACTGCAACTCGTCGAGACTTAGATGATCCTGCAACGATTCAATCTGTGATGGCGCTAATTCCTGATGCCAACGCATTAGAGCTTTTGCATGCTTTGAGTATCGCTGATGGGGAAGCAACGGGAAGTGCTGGCTGGAGTGATTGGAAAGCAACATTGGTAGCAGAGTTAGTTAGCAGAGTTAGAAGAGCCATGGATGGCATTGAAGTCGCTCAACAGCCAATGATTAGCGATGAGCAGATTGCATTTGCCGCAAAGGGTGAGTTGAGAGTCAGACTCGAAAAACATTCGAGTGGATATGCAGTTGAAGTGATTTCACCTGATAAACCAGGGTTACTTTCAATTGTTGCTGGAGTGTTCAATATTTCTCGTTTGGATGTTAAGTCTGCTCGTACCAAGACCCTTGGCACATCCGCTGTCATGGATTGGATTGTTACGCCTGAGCCACATGCACCAGCAATTACTGAAGCTGGTTTGGGCCAACTTATAGCTGAAGCATTGAAAGACTCTGCCGATGTTGAAGAAAAACTGATCGCAAGGGCAAAGGCATATGCATCAATTCCTACAATTCCTGTGCCTGACCCTGAGGTGGAAATTTTTACCGATGCGGCAACCGATGCAACTGTTATTGAAGTGCGTAGCCATGACAGACCAGGGCTACTCTTTAGAATTGGTGCTGCAATCACCCAATCAAAAATTGATATCCGATCAGCAATTGTTACTACCCTCGGAGCCGAAGCGATTGACACCTTGTATGTAACCGAGTTAACAGGTGGACCACTTACACCTGAGCGGGCTAACGAGGTCGCTTCGCATCTGAAGCAGGCCTTGAAGTAGTCTTGCCGTCTTATGTTTGAATCACTGACATCCCGATTTAGCGGGGCTTTCTCTTCACTTCGCTCTCGCGGAAAGATTTCATCCTCGGATATCGAGACTACCTGCGAGGAAATCCGCCAAGCCCTGTTGGAATCCGATGTTGCACTATCTGTTGTTGATGATTTCATTGCAGATATTCGACAGAAATCTTTGGATGCTTTGCCAACAATGCAGTCGGGTTCCAATCAAGCTAACGCAATCTTTGAAATTGTTAACTCAAGTCTGATTGAAATCCTTGGGGGACAGGCCCGCAGAGTTCGCTTTGCTAAGAATCCACCAACTGTCATCATGCTGGCCGGTTTGCAGGGTGCAGGTAAAACGACCTTGGCTGGAAAGCTTGCAAAGTTTTATGCAGATCAAGGAAATACACCGCTCTTGGTTGCATCTGATTTACAACGCCCCAATGCTGTTACGCAGTTGCAGGTTGTTGGTGAATCAGTCAATGTTCCTGTCTTTGCACCTGAACTAGGTAATGGCCAAGGCGATCCCGTAAAGGTCGCAAAGGGTGGTATCGAGTTTGCCAAATCTAAGCAGTACAACATGGTCATCGTTGATACCGCAGGTCGTTTAGGTGTTGATGCAGATTTAATGAAGCAAGCATCTGATATCCGAGATGCTGTTAATCCTGATGAAATTTTGTTCGTCGTCGATGCAATGATGGGCCAGGATGCTGTCAGAACATCACAAGCCTTCTTAGATGGTGTTGGTTTTGATGGCGTAGTGCTGACAAAGCTTGATGGTGATGCTCGAGGCGGCGCAGCCCTTTCTATCGCCTCATTGACAAAGCGCCCGATCATGTTTGCTTCAACTGGTGAGAAAGTGCACGAGTTCGACATTTTCTACCCAGAGCGCATGGCTTCTCGAATCTTGGGTCTAGGTGATGTTGCAACATTGGCAGAGCAGGCCAAGAAAGCTTTTGACACTGATACTTCAGCAAAGTTAGAAGCAAAGTTTGTAAGCGGTGAAGATTTCACATTAGAGGATTTTCTAGAGCAACTGCAGGCGATGTCTAAGATGGGAAACATGTCCAAGCTCCTTGGAATGTTGCCGGGTGCTGGTGCGATGAAAAAGCAGATTGAAAACTTTGATGAGGGCGAGATTGTTCGCACAAAGGCGATCGTTCAATCGATGACTCCCACAGAGCGACGGGATCCGAAGGTATTAAATGGTTCTCGTAGAGCACGCATTGCACTTGGCTCAGGCCGAAAGGTTTCAGATGTAAACAATCTGGTAGACAGATTCTCTGCGGCGCAAAAGATGATGAAGCAGGTTCGAAATGGCGGGATGCCAGCTGGCATGCCACCTGGGATGGGTATGCCTGCGATGCCGAAGGTGAATAAGCCAATTAACAAGAAGAAGTCCAAATCAGGCAATCCAGCTAAGCGAGCGCTAGAACAGGGTCAATAACCCCCGATTTCGCATCTGAGGGCTTGAATGGCAGAATTGGGAACCTGTTGAAGGGGCCCTCTACCCCCAGCAACATCCACAATTCGATAGTCATATGAATTGATCGCGCACCCCGCTGCGATTGATACGCATGGCACACATTTACA
>Ga0304730_1002007_pt1 | contig 14918 bp, 9 predicted proteins | sample M_130628_MF_Meta_FD_190474 | JGI IMG/M metagenome (GOLD analysis project Ga0304730, IMG submission 190474) | Freshwater microbial communities from Lake Montjoie, Canada to study carbon cycling - M_130628_MF_MetaG (v2) (version 2) | ecosystem: Environmental > Aquatic > Freshwater > Lake | place...
CAAGGCGCGCGCCATGGACTTGCGCTTCTCCCACAAGGCCAGTTGCTTCAGATACTTTTCGGCGCGCTGGTAGGCCAGATCGCGTTCAACGCCATAAAAGCCGGCCTGATTGACCACGATGGTCTCGGGCGACTCGAACATGTTGAAGTTAAACTCTTGCGGCACGATGCCGATGCAGGCCTTGGCCCGCTCAAGGTCGGTGTCGATGTCGTGACCGAACACACTGACGCTGCCGCCGGACTTGTTGACCAGCGAGGTAACCACACCGATGAGCGTGGTCTTGCCGGCGCCGTTGGGGCCGAGCATGGCAAAGAAGTCGCCCTCAGCCACATCCAGATCGATGCCCTTGAGGGCCTGGACACCATTCTTGTAGGTCTTGGTGAGACCCTTAACCGATAATGCCTGCATAGTCCGCCTAGTCTAATCGAAAACGTCCCTCTGAACCTTGCTGGCGTACATCGCCGACTCTGATTACAAGCCACACGAGATTCAGGCCTTGCGCAAACTGTTACCCGACCCGTTCATCTTGCTGCTGCTGGCCACCGTGTTGGCTGCCAGCCTGCTGCCGGCCAGCGGCACCACCGCAACACTGGTCAGTAACATCTCCACGGCAGGCGTGGTGTTTCTGTTTTTCCTGCATGGCGTGCGACTGCCGCGCGAGAACCTGATGGCCGCTTTGGCGCACTGGCGCCTGCATGGCGTCATTCTGGCCATCACCTATATCGCCTTTCCTTTGGCGGGCTTAGCCTTGGCAAGGGCGTTTCCGACACTGCTGCCGGCGCCGCTATGGGTGGGCCTGCTGTTCTTGTGTGCCTTGCCCTCAACCGTCCAGTCGTCCATCGCCTTTACCTCCATGGCCAAGGGCAATATCGCCGGCACAGTGGCCTCGGCCGCTGCCTCCAACTTGCTGGGCATCGTGCTGACGCCGTTGCTGCTGGGGCTTCTGGCGCATGTGCAGGGTGGCGGCATTTCATTTGCCGGCATATGGAAGATCGTGTTGCAGCTGTTTGTGCCCTTTGTCAGTGGTCACCTGCTGCGGCCGTGGTTGGGTGCTTGGGCTAAGCGCCAGAACGCTATTCTGGCCAACATCGATCGCGGCACCATCATGCTGTCCATCTACAGCGCCTTCTCGCTGGCGGTGATCAGCGGTATCTGGCAAGCAGTGCCGGTCAGCACACTGCTGGTGCTTACTGCGTTATGTGTGGCGCTGCTGACAGTAGCGTTCTTGCTAACGCACAAACTCGGCCAGACGCTGGGCTTTGTGCCGGCTGATATCACCACCATACAGTTTTGCGGTTCGCTCAAGAGCCTGGTCAGCGGCGTACCCATGGCCAGGGTGTTGTTCACCGGGCCCGAGATCGGCATGGTGTTGTTGCCGGTTATGATCTTCCACCAGCTGCAATTGATGAGCGGCGCCTGGCTTGCCAAGCGTCGCGGGGAGTCAAGCCCATGAAGAACCGCAAAACACCCAGATACGTCACCGCCGCTGAATGCCCGCAAGCCGGGCACGAGCGCATGATGATGCCGCAGCCCATCAATCAGCCTGATCCATACGGTTTGAGTCCTGAGCCGGCGTTACTGCAGCGCATGCGCGAAACCGGTGCCGTCTTCATGATGGGCCAGAACCCGGAGCTTCCGGTCATGCCGGCCAAGCCCAAGCTGCTGGACTTCTTCCACTACCGCTTTTGTGACATCGCTTACATGCACTTGTTGCAGAGCGCCAAGCTGGCCTTGGATGCCGGGCAGAACGAGACCGTGGTCACCGCCTGTCTGTTGCATGACATATCCAATGGCGCGTTGCTGCGCAGCGACCATGGTTATTGGGGTGCGCAGATGATCGCCCCGTATGTCAGTGAAGAAGTGGCGTGGGCGGTGCAGCAACATCAGGCGCTGCGCTACTTCGCTGACGAGGCGGCTGGCTTTAAATATCCGGATGCCTACAACAGCTTTTTCGGACCTGATTATCAGCCACCGGAATATCTGCAACACGCACACCGTGAAGCACGCAAACACCGCTGGTACATGACCTCGCGGCTGGTGACCATCTATGACATCTACAGTTTTCAGGATGGCTGGGATGTAGATCCCGAGCAGTTCACCGACATCATCGGCCGCAACTTCCGCGAGCCCGAAGAAGGCTTGGGGTTTGACAACTCGCCGGTGGCACACATGTGGCGCACGATGATCTGGCCGCACAATTTCTTGTGACGGCCAGCGTGGCAGATGCACTTGCGATCAGATGACCTTGCCGGGGTTCATGATGCCTTTGGGGTCCATGGCGTTTTTGATAGCGCGCATCAGCGCCAGCTCTGCGGGACTGCGCGAGTAGTGCAAAAACTCGCGCTTGAGTGAGCCGATGCCGTGCTCGGCCGACACAGAGCCGCGGCGCTGCGCCACCACTTCATACACCGCGCGCTCCAGATCAAGCTCGGGCACATCGTGACCGGACATGGCCACCGACACGTGCAGGTTGCCATCGGCCACGTGACCGAAGAACACCGCCTTGAGATGCGGCCAGCGCTGCTCGAACACCGCGCGGATCTCGGCGGCCAGCGGGCCGATCTCGCCGGTGGGGACGCTGACATCAAAGCCCAGTTGCGGCCAGTGCACGCCGTTGGACCATTCGCCAGGTGAATCGCGCACATCCCACAGCGTGGTGGCCTCACGCTGCGACTGCGCAACGATGGCGTCGGTGACGATGCCGGCTTCCATTGCGGCGGCGATGACCGATTCATAGCGTTCGAGGTCGACGGCCGGATCGGTGCCCATGGTCTCGATCAGCACATAGGCGCCGGCGCCCAGCTCTAAGGGCGGCTTGCGACCCAAACCCACAGTGCCCAACTGGTAAAAGTCGGGCCACATCACTTCGAAGGCCGTGAGCTGCGACGCAAAGCCGGTGCGGACGCGCTTGAGTAACTGCAGCACTGCCTCGTAATCATCGACTGCCATGATGCCGGTGCAGACGCTCTTGGCCTTGGGATAGAGCTTGAGTACGACCTTGGTGATGATGCCCAGCGTGCCCTCGGCACCGATGAACAGCTGCCGAAGGTCATAGCCGGTGTTGTTCTTGATGACCTTACGCAGCGAGTCGATGACCGTGCCATCGGCCAGCACTGCCTCGACACCCAGCACCAGATCGCGCGCCATGCCAAAACGCAGCACGCGGTTGCCACCGGCATTGGTCGACAGGTTGCCGCCGATCTGGCAACTGCCACGTCCACCCAGATCCAGCGGAAAGAACAAGTCGGCAGCGTCGGCTGCCTTTTGCACGGTTTCCATAGCTACGCCGGCTTCAACCGTGATGGTGGCTGCAGCGAGGTCGAGCTCGACGATCTGGCGCATGCGCTCCATCGAGATACAGACACTGGGACCGATGGGCACCGAGCCGCCGGCCAGACCGGTGCGACCGCCCTGAGGCACCACGGCGATACTGTGTTGGTTGCAATAGGCCAAGGTCTTGGACACATGCTCGGTCGTGCGCGGCAGCACCAGCGCGTAGATGCCGACATCTTTACGACCGTGCACACACCAGTCGTGGGTGAGCGTGTCGAGCAGGGAATCGTCAATGGCCTGCACGATATCGCTGCCGAGTAAGGCCGACAGGTCGGCAACAATCTGTGTATCGGTGGTCATGAGTATCCTGCGGCGCAGACTGCGCGGGTGTTGTGCGAGGCGCCGATGATACCCAATACGCCGACCTGTCAGCGTGTGCCCAGACGGCGGTAGTACTCCGCGACATCATCGGCACGCTGTGGTGGCTGGGCGCCGCGCGGCAGTGCCCGGGTACCCGCTGCCTGAGCCGGCTTGGCAGCCCGCAAGGCGGCCAACTCCACCTGATCGAGCAAAGCAGCCATGCGTGCATATTCGCCGGCCATCGGGTCACGGCCGCTGCGGCCCACGCGCTGCGCCAACTCGCGTAGTGCCTCGCGGTCGGCGCCGGTTATGGCCTCGCCCGGCAACCGCTCGCCCAATTCGCGCAAGCGACTGCCGATGCGCGCGCCTTCGCCGCCGTTCCAGCCGCGGCCACGGTCATCACCGCCACGGGCAGCTTGTGCACCGCCACGCTGACCGCCAGCTTGCTGATCACCAGCCTGTTGTCCGCCGGCTTGTTGGCCACCGCCCTGTTGAGCGCCGGCTTGTTGCAATGCGCGCCGTAACTGCCCCAACTCGGCCAGCAGATCGTCGGGTCTAGCCGGACCTGCGCCTGCGCTGCCCTCGCCGGCCTCTGCGCTGGCCAGTTGACCCGCCTCCGCCAACTGCTGCTGCAAGCCCTGCAGTGACTCGCCGATCAGCGGTTCGCGGACCAGCGCAGGCTCACCGCGACCGCGCTCGATCTCCTGGGCACTGCGCGCAATACGTGCCAACGTCGACTGCTCTTCGAGTTGTCGCAAAGCCTCATCGACTTTGGCCGCCGCGCGGGGTGTTTGCGCCTTACCCTTTTGCCGGGCGGCCTGCATCTGCGCTTGCAGGGTTTCCAACTGCGACTGCAGGGCGCGCTTGCGTTCGGCCAAACGAGTGGCGTCATCAAAACGCAAGCTGCGATTGCCCTTCATGGCCTCGCGTAAGGCCTCTTCGCTGCGCTGCTGTTCACGCAGTACCGCATCGGCATCGCGTGCCAAGGCGCTATAACGCTCACCGCTGGCCTGCTGACGGCCCCGGTCGAGTCGCTCCAAGGCCTGATTGAGTTGCTGCTCAGCACCGGGACGTCCCTCGCGCATCGCACGGATGGCCTGATCCAGCTGAGCGGCCGCCTCACGCGCCGCATTCGCAGACTGCTGGCCGCCCTGCTGCTGACCGCCCTGCTGTTGCCCACCTTGTTGTTGGCCACCTTGCTGCTGACCACCTTGCTGCTGACCGCCTTGCTGCTGTCCGCCTTGTTGTTGCCCGCGCTGCTGCTGACCCGACTGCTGTTGCGCCAGCTGCTGTAACTGCTGGCGCAAAGCTTCGGCCTCGCGACGCAACTGCTCTTGCTGCCAACGCTGCGCTTCGGGCGGCTGATTGCGCTGCGCCTGCTCGCGAGCCAACTGTTCCTGACGACGCGCCAGTTCACGCAGACGACGCAGCGCATCGTCTTCAGTTGCACTGGCAGCGGCGCTGCCCGGCATCTGCGACTCGGTCTCGTACTGGTTCTTCTCCAGATCCATCTCCAGTGCGGTCATCTCGGCGACATCACGACTGGCCTGTCCGCCACCACCACCGCCGCCGCCGCGATTACCCGACTGCTGTGCCACCTGGATATCGCGAAACGTGGCTTCGGCACGCAGCAGATGCTGCAAAGCCCGCTGCTCATCGGAGACCGCCTGTTGCAACTGCCGCTTGGCCAGATTCTCGGCAGCAGGCTTCATCGCCTTGGCGGCTTCTTCAAGTTGCGTCACAAAGCGCGTGACACTGTCGTCACCACCGACCAGTTCGCGTGCACCGGCGCGCTCGACCAGACTGCGCGCCTGCTCGGCCAGCGTCTTCTGCAAGTCGGCAAGTAAGGTGGCGTTGTCTTGAACACGCGCCTCATCCTGAGTGCCGTTGTCGACGGCACGCGACAGATTGAAGGTCGCCATCAGAATCTCGCGCTGCCGGTCCGAGATGCGTCCTTCCTGTTCGCCACCGCCACCACCGCCACCACCACCGCCGGAGGCCTGCGACTGCGTATAGCGCCGGTCAAACGGCTGCACCTGAATCAGAAACAGATCGGTCTGCACGGTGGACTGATGATCGCGCGCCACAGCGTAATAACTGATGACATCACCGGGTTCCAAAGCCAGCGCCGGTGACTGTCGCAGCTCTTCCAGGCGCAGCAGCACGGCACTGCCGGCATCGCTGCCACGCGGATCGATAGCCTGCGTCCGCCATTCACCGCCATTGACCGCGTAGCGCAGTTCCAGCGCCTCAAGCCTGAAATCATCCTGGGCACGCACCGTGACCGGCACTTCCTCGATGCTGCTGGCTTGATAGTCACGCCCCGGGCGACGGATATCGACAGTGGGCTTCTGGTCCGGCACGACTTCGATGCGATAGTTATCGCTGAGCGCCACGGCTTCGCCCTCGACCATGGCAGCCAGTCGATAGCGTGTCGTGCGTTCGCTGACCACCAAGTCGGCGCGGCCGGCTATGCCCTGCTGTGCCAGTGGCTGCGCCTGCTCGTCGATGACCAATTGCGGCTGCTGCAAGGGCACATCGCTGCGCCACTCGATACGCACGCGTGTGCCGGCCACAGCGCTGATGTCGCCCCCATCCTCCTGCACGCGTTGCGGCAAGCCAGTCCAGGACGGATAGGTATAGGTCAGGCGCAGACCGGCGATCTGCGGCAAGTCGACCACTTGAATGCTGTGCTCGGCGCTGCGCACGCCATCTGCGGTCACGTAGTAGCGCGCGGCCTCGCGCACCGCGTACAGCGTGTAATCGAGACGTCCATCGGCAGCGCGCATCGGCACGGTTTCCCACTCACCCTCACCAAAGCGCACATGCAACTGCGCCTCGCTCGCTGTAAAGCCCACGGGTGAGGCCTGCACAGATAAATCGTTATTACGCCGCACACGACTGTCGCCGGGTTTCACTTCGATGCGCCGCAGGGCCATGGGCAACACGCGTACCGGCGCAGGCGCTCCGAACCACAGACTGCGCGCTGCAGCGCCCCAGTCAGAACCGCGCCAGGCCAACAAGGCGGCGAACAGCACCGTTACCAGCAATGCGGCCGCGCCGGGCAGCCAAGCAGATCTTTCAATGCGCTGTTGATCGAGGGGCGACTCATCAGCGCGTGCCAAGGCATCTGCAGCCAACAGGTGGATTAAGGGTGAGGGCTCACCTTGCGCAACACGTCGGCGCTGATCCAAGTAAGTGAGCAGTCGCCCCTGCTGCAGCGGCAGACTGCGTTCCAGTTCGTGTGCGCCCTCGTCGCGTCGCAAATTGCGCAGCGGACGCCAGGCATAACGCCACAACAGGGCAACGACCAGCAGCACCAACATCACCCGCGCGATAGCCCGCCAGGGCCAGGGCACACCGGCATATAACAAGACGGCAGCGCACAGCAGCGTTGTGCCCAGCAGGGCCATGGTCACGGCCAGTGCGGTGTGCGCGCCGGCACGCCAGCGCAAGCGCTGCTGCCAGCGGGCAATAAGCTGATCTAGCTGCTGCACTGCATTCACGCGGTTTGCTCCCGTTTAACGGTCAGATGACCATTAGCCACCAGCGGCTCGATAAAGGCCAACACGGCCGCCAGCAACAGCAGCCAGAACCACACCGGCACCCAGCCAGTTTGCATCGCAGTAACCCCTTGCGTCTGCGTAACCGGGGTGGCCATCTGCTGCCAATCTTGCACACGTGCTGCTGTCAGCCGCTGCAACTGTGATTCACGCGGATCGGTGTTAACCGCCAACCACTGACTACGGCCACCGCCGCGCAGCTCGTAAAAGCCTGCTTGCGCCGGCGCCAGACGCAACTCCTCGCCGCTGCTCTCCAGCAACGCTGCCCGCCGGCCATCGGGAGCGAACACCTGCACGCCTGCGGCCGCAGTGAGCGGGCGTGTGAAGAGGCCACCCACAGTGGCCGACTCGACGCGGCCGCGCTCACCGGCCAGCCACGCGGCAGCCTCGGCCAGAAAGCCGACGAACTGCGGATGTACGGCCAGGTCGTTCCAATCGCGATCGAGTGCCGAGGTCAGCAGCAAGACCCGGCCGCGACCGGGCTGCTGCTGCAGCAACAGCGGATCGCCACCCTCAAGACGCAGCAACACTTGGGTGCCTTCAGCCGGTTGCACCGGGACATGGCGGAAGAAGCGCAACGCCCGCCAATCGCCGGCTTGGCGCAGCGCCGGATGACTGTCATCGACCTGCGCAATGCGGGCCGCCTGCGCATCACCCGGGACACTACGCGGGGCTGCGGCGCGCCCGCCAATGACCGGCACCGTGCGCACCACGTTGCGTCCCAAGGTCAACAGTACGCCACCGCCGGCAGCAGCATAGTCCTGCAGGCTGCGCGACTGGGTTGCATCGAGTTGCCCGGCATCGGGCACTATGACCACCGCATAGTCGCCCAGCGCGCGTCGCTTCAGCAGCGCGACATCGATAACTTCCACGCGCAAACGCAGTCCTTGCAAGGCGCTTAGCGCCGCGCGCAGATAGGCGGCGTCATCACCGGTGGTACTGGCGGCTGCCACCAACACACGCGGCTCGACGCGTCGCAGCAGGCGATGCAGCGCATCGTCACCGGCCAGCGCATCACCGGCCGACAGCACACCGCTGGCCCGGTGCTCACCCTCACCCAAGTCCGCGACCGCAAAGTGTTCGACATAAGGCGCCGCGCGTTTCGGGTCAAGCAGCTTACGGCCCTGCTCTTTGCCATCGATGAGCAGGCGCAGTTCGCGCGGCTTGCCCAGCGGCAGATCACCGCCAACCGTTACATCGACCGTGTTCGCCGCAGTGGCCGACCACTCCACCGCATCGATGCGCTGATTGGCGGCATCCGCGCCACCGGCATCGATAAGGTCCAGCGTCATGCCTTGCGGCGGCTGCAGATCAGCCAGCTGCAACGGACTGCCCGAGGCCTGCAGATCGGTGATCACATGCAAGACCACAGGCTGACCGGAGCCTTCAGACAAGGAGGCAGCAGCACCCATCAGGTTGCCGTAATCCAGACGTGACTGTCCCGGTTGCAGATCGCGCAAACTGGCGCGCAGCGCACCGGCATCATTACCGAACACAGCAGGCTGTAAGACTCGAACTTGATGATCGGCTGCGGCGAGTAACACGCGATCGGCACTACGCAGGCCGTCAAGCAGTGAGCCGGCCTGTTGCTGCGCCTGCGCCCACACACCGGCGCGCTGCATAGACAGCGAGGTGTCGAGCACCAGCAGATGCAGACGCGCATCGGCCTGCGCACCGGCATCGGCCTTTCGCGGCCATTGCGGCCCGGCCAGCGCCAGCACCAGCAAGATCAGCAATACCAGACGCGTAGCCAACAACAGCCAATAGCGCAGTTGCTGCCGGCGGCTACGCCGCACCTCGCCGGTCTCGATGAGCATCAGTGAGGCAAAAGGCCGGCGCTCATCGGTGCGACGCGCGAAACGATGCAACCACAGCGGCAAGCCTATGCCCAACAAACCCAATAGAAAGGCAGGTGCCAGCCACATGGTTTAGCCGCGCCTCTGTCGCAATTGCAAATAGCGGCGCAGCGCCTGATCTAACCGTTCGTCGGTCACCACCAAAGTGTGCTGCGCGCCGGTGGCAGCCACGGCATCACGCAAGGACTCCAAGTGAGACTGCAAGCGCGCCGGATAGATTTTACTCAGGTACTCGGGCGACACCTCGCGCTGCTCGCCAGACTCTAAATCTTGCAGCATCACCGACTCTGTCCAGTCAGGTTGCATCTCCTGACGATCGAGCACCTGAAACACCATGACATCGTGGCCGCGCTGCGCCAGCGGCCGTACAGCACGCGTCAGGGCTTGCGGGTCGCAATACAGGTCGGAGATCAACGCGACCAGGCCGCGTTGACTGTAGTGACCGGCCAAGGGTTGCAAGGCCGTCTGGATGTCGGTGGACTCACCCGGCTGTACGGCGTCTAGGGTGTGCAGCAGAGCACCCAAACTGCCGGTGCGGCTGCTGGGCGGCAACCAGCTGCGCAACTGCCGGTCAAACACCATCAAGCCCACCGGGTCGTGCTGCTGCGTCGCCATATAGCCCAAGGCCGCCGCTAAAAACTGCGCATAGCGCAACTTGGTGATGGGGCCGGAGCCATAGCCCATCGAAGCGCTGGCATCCAAGGCCACCAGCAAGCGCGTGTTGGTCTCGCCCTCATAACGGCGGATATACGTGCGATCGGTGCGCGCATAGACGTTCCAATCGACGTGTCGCGGATCGTCGCCTTCGGCATAGGCGCGGTACTCGGCAAACTCCTGGCTGAAGCCAAAACGCCGCGAGCGATGCAGACCATGAAAAAACCCTTCGACAGCGCTGCGCGCCACGAGCTCGAGCGTACCCAAGGCCGCCAGGGCCGAAGGCAGCAGCAAGTTGTTGCGGGCAGCAGCGCTCATAGCATCAAGCCGGCAGCACGCTGTCGATGATCTGACGCAGCACATCATCGGTGCTCAAACCGTCGGACTCGGCCTGATAATTAGTGAGCACCCGATGGCGCAGCACCGGCATGGCCAACGCGCGCAGGTCATCGGTAGTGACGTGATAACGCCCCTGCATCAAGGCGCGCGCCTTGGCGGCGAGGGCTAAAAACTGCGTGGCGCGCAAACTGGCGCCATAGCGCACGTACTTGCGCACCAGTTCTGACGCCAGCGTATCGCTGGGCCGCGTCGCACGTACTAATTGCACCGCCTTACGGGCGATGTCGTCGGCCAAGGGCACCTGCCGGACCAGCCACTGGAACTGCAATATGTCTTCGGCGCTGGTGCAGGCGATGACCTCTGGCGGATCGATACGCGAGGTGTTGGCCTGCATCACGGCCAGCTCTTCCTCGGCACCGAGATAGTCGAGCAGCACGTTGAACAGGAAGCGGTCCAACTGCGCCTCAGGCAAGGGATAGGTGCCTTCCATCTCGATAGGATTCTGCGTGGCCAGCACAAAGAACGGTGCTTCAAGGGTGCGCGTGTTGCCGCGTACCGTGACCGAGCGCTCTTGCATGGCTTCGAGTAACGCCGACTGTGTCTTAGGCGGCGTGCGATTGATCTCGTCGGCCAGCAGCACCTGCGCAAACACCGGGCCAGGCACAAAGCTCCAGCTGCGGTGGCCGGTGGCGTTGTCCTCTTCGAGGATGTCGGTACCGGTAATGTCGGTGGGCATCAGGTCGGGCGTGAACTGTATGCGCTTGAACGACAGCCCCAAGGCCGTGGCCAGGGTGCGCACCAGCAAAGTCTTGGCGGTACCGGGCATGCCGGTGATCAGGCAGTGACCGCCCACCATCAAGGTGACCAGCAACTGTTCGACCACATCGTCCTGGCCGACGATGAGTTTGCGGATCTCGCCGCGTATGCCCGCAAGCGTGTGGGTAAAGCGATCGACCAGCTGGCGCGGATCAACTTCAGTGGTGGCAGTGTCAGTCATGGTGCGGGTTCTCCACGCAGTTCGAGCAGGAAGTGTTGTGCAGGACGAAAGTGCGGTGCTATCTCCAGCGACTGCAGCGCTTGGCGTTTGGCCAAGGCGCTGTTGCCGGCCGCGGCTTCGGCACGCGCGAGCCCCAGCCAAGCGCTGGCCGGATCTGGCGTTTGCAAAGCCAGCAGAGCGCGATATTCACGCCGCGCCTCTGCAGGCCGGCCGGCCTTGAGCAACTGTTCGCCCAGCGACTGGTGATCGGCGATAGCCAGCGGATCGACCAGGTTCAAGGCCACGCGAACCGGCAATGCCTCGGCCTCGCGGCCGGCTTCGCCCAGCAGTTGCACCAGCTGTCGCTGTGCATCGGGGTCCCAGCCGCCTGCGGCACGCCAGGCCAGCAAGGCTTCGATGGCTGCCGGCTTGTCGCCGGCACCCAATCGCGCGGCAACCAGCAGCAAATGCGCACTGGCTGCGCCGGTGTATTCGGGCAGCGCCACCACCGCTTCGCGCGCACTGCGGGTGGCGGCTTCCCAGTTTTTCTGTGTCAACGCGGTCTGCGCTTCGCGCAACAGCACACGCAATCGTTTCGGATCGGCAACCCACGGTGCAAAACGCTGCTTCATGAAGGCGGCAAACTCGATATCAAACGCTTCGGTGCTGATTCCCAGCGCGGACTGCACTGCTGCGGGAACCGTGGTGTCGCGTTGATACTGATGCAGCAACGCGACCAGCTTGTCGATGCCGAAGCGTTGCTCTATGAACAGACACACCAAGCCGGCCTGCGCATACGAGACCTGCACCTGACCATCATAGGCAGGGCGGATAAAGCCCTCATCGAGGCGCGCTAGCGGCAGCAGTTTGCCGGCTGTCCAAGCGTCCAGGACCATAGGCTCGATGGCCACGCCGGGCGTAGGTCCGCTCCGCCATTCCTCAAAGACAGACAGGCCCTCGCTGAGCCAACGCGGCACACGGTGATCGGTGGCTGACAGCGTGAACACATGCGCCAGCTCATGCCAGAGCGTACTACCCCAATGAAACTCACCGGTACGACGGCCTGAAGGGCTGTCCATGGCCACCACATCACCGAAGGTCACCCCCAGCAATCCGATGCCCGGCAAGCCCGCCGTTCGCACTGCAAAGTCATCGTGATTCGGATACAGCTCGATGCGTATAGGTCGCTGCGGCTCCCAACCATAACGCGCGCTGAAGCTGGCCAAGGCCTGACGCGAGAGCTGTTCGACGTAAGGCTGCAAAACAGCCGATTCTTTGCGATGCAGCAGCAGCGCCAGCGGCGATGCATTGCTCTGCTCGAGCGTGTATTGCGGCAAGGTGTCGAGCACGCGCAGCGTATTGACCGTGGTGGCGCTGAACGGATCGCCCGCATAGGCGCGCTCGAGTGCACGGCGCGCACCCTCGGCATCACCCAGACGCAGTTGATTGACGCCCAGCTCTTCCAATGCTTGCCAGTTATCGGGCTCGACTTGGACCGCGCGCTGCAGCCACAGCGCAGCCTCGCGATAACGGCGCCGCATAATCTGGGTGTGCGCCAAAGTGGCGTGAATGTCGCCGTAGCGCGGATTAAAGCGCAGCGCCCGATCGACAGTCGCTTGCGGATCACCACCAGCCACCAGTTCAGCCGCAGCCAGAGCCGACAGCGCGGCCAGCGGCGTACGTTGCTGCGCCTCAAGTAATGCCAACGCACGGTTAGCGCTGTCCTGCGCGGCAGCTGCATCGCCGGCATCGAGTTGCAACTGCGATTTGATCAGCAGCGGCTCGGCACGCTGCGGCTGCTCGGCAGCCAGTTTGTCCAGCTCTTCAAGGGCTGCGCCACCCTGAAAGCGCTGTGCGCCAAGTTCCGCCGCAGCCAACTGCAGCTCGAATGACTTGGGATCGAGTTTTTGCGCCTCGGCAAACAAGGCCGAGGCTTCGGCGTACTGGTGCGCCGCCAGATACAAGCGGCCCCAGCGCAGACGCGCCTGCACGCTGCGGGGCGCGGCAGCCGCAGCGGCGCGAAACAGCTCGTTGGCAGCGCGCAGATCACCCAGGGCCCATTGCGCCTCGGCACGCACCAGTGAGGGCGCAGCGCTGTTAGCCAAGGCCTGATAGCAACGACGCGCCTCGGCCTGCCGGCCGCGGTCCCGGTCGCTGTCGCAGGGTCGCAGCGTGGCGGCGCGTTGGGGATCACCATCCAACTCCAGAGCCTGTGAACAAGGCAACCACACAACAGCCAGTACCAGCAGCAACAGTCGTTTCATCGTGCACTCCCGGCAGCAATCAACTGCGCTTCGCGCGCATCAATGCGTTGGTCGAACTTGGCAATTTCAACCAGCAAAGGTTCGAGTGCGGCATACCAATCGTCTTCGCTCAACAAGCCCTTACGGCTACGGAGCGCAGCGAGCCGGGCCTCGACCTGCTGCTGCTCACCGCGCAAGGCCTGCAACTGCACATCCGCGGCATACAGCGCTTTGGCACCTAACAGGGCCACAGCGATGCGTACCGCGCCGTCACCGCTGAGTTGCGAATGTTCGGTGGCCAGCGCCGCATCGGCCTTGAACGCATCGGCCACTTGCCGCTCGGCAAACTCGTGCGCTTCCTGTGCGGTCACCGTGCTGTCTTTGTCGCGATCGGCTTCATCGGTGGTCAACGCGCGCTCCCACTGGCTGGCGTAGCGCGTGGCATTACGCTCAGCGCCAGACTTGGTCGCTGTTATAACCGTGCGCTGCGCATGCTGCAGGGGCTTGGTCAGCGCACCGCTGGCGCTGGTGGTCACTACCACCAATTGCTGCACACCGGACGCAAAGCCATTGAGCACCTTGACCAGACGCGTACCGGTCAGATCGGGGCCGGGCAGGTTGTAGCGGTATTCGTTGCCATCAAAGCTGCCGTGGCCGATGAGCACCAGGATGAGCAGATCGCCACTGCGCAGGTTGTTGGCAAGGCCGGTTAAGGTCTGCTCGACTGCTGTCGCTGTAGCTGCCTCACCGGACAACTGCCGCACGCGCTGCGCATCACCGGCGACCGACCGCGAGGCCTGTGCAATGTGGTCGGCTTGACTGGCAAAGCGCGCGGCGTATTCAGCCTCGCCACCCAGGCCCGACACCACCACCACGTGCACAGCCGCCTGCACGGGCAGGCACGCAGCCAGCAGCACCGCAGCAAACCAGCCTTGTGCGCGCCGCAAGCCGCTCACAGCCGACCCCAGGCACGACGTAGCAGCCACTCGCCGCCCTTCAGGGCCAGCAGCAACAACAACACAGCTGGCACATTCCACAGATCGAAGGTCTCTTGTTCTATACGCCCCGCACGCGAATAACGGATAGCTTCGGGCAGATCGGCCAGATCGTCCAACTGCCAATAGCGCCCGCCGGTCAAAGCGGCAATGCGCTGCAACATAGCTTGATGTTGATAGTCGCCGAAGGCCTCACGCACACCGCTGTTACGACGCAAGTGCGTAGTCGCCTCGCCGATGACCTGCTTGCCGCGCGTGGCCTGCATCTGCAAGCGATACAGGCCGGCCGCTTCGGCATTGATCGTGGCGCTATAACGGCCATCGCCACGACCGGAGGGCAGCAGCGGCCAACGGCTGCCGGCACCGGCTTCTGCGGACACCTCGACCGATACCGTGGCATCGTTGATGGGCTTGTACTGCGCATCGAGGATTTCGGCTTCGACCGGCACAGAGGTCTGGTCGTCTAACACGCGCTGCGCAAGCCGCAGCGACACCTGCTGCGGCGCGGCGGCGGCCAGACCGTGCAGCAATTGCCGCCAAAACAAGGCGTGACGGCCATCCTCGTGTGGCAAGCGCATCTGCCAATGCCAAGTGCTCGCTGTGCCCAGCAACCAACTGCTGCCGCGCCCATAGCGCTGCGTCACCAGCAGCGGCTGTGT
>Ga0304730_1002011_pt1 | contig 14910 bp, 18 predicted proteins | sample M_130628_MF_Meta_FD_190474 | JGI IMG/M metagenome (GOLD analysis project Ga0304730, IMG submission 190474) | Freshwater microbial communities from Lake Montjoie, Canada to study carbon cycling - M_130628_MF_MetaG (v2) (version 2) | ecosystem: Environmental > Aquatic > Freshwater > Lake | place...
AGTAGACAGCGCCTGCCACAATCTCGCCGTCCCGCTCCAACCCAATGCTTGCCGACGCTTCCGGGTGATAGATGCCGCCGATCTGAGCATAAACCCAGCGCCCGACATCGTGCCCCGCAACTATATGCCCGACCATCCGGACTGATACACGATGTCAGTGGCCGCCCACTGGATATTGATCCCCCGCGTTGAGCTGGCCACCGACACGGCTGCGCTGTATCCAATTCCGTTCACGCCCTGCCAGTTGTTCGAAATCACTAGACTTTGCCCCCATACGGACGAACCCCACAGGCCCGTTCCCCACAGCGCCGCAGCCGGCGGAGTGCCGACCACGATTGGCACGGTCGGTGCCGATGTATCAAAATCGACGTTGATGGCTGCATTGATCGCAGGCGTGCCATTGGTAAAGATGCTCAACCGAGCGCGCGTGTAGTATTTGACCGAGCCGCGTGAGCCGAAATAGTTGAACGCCTGCAACGCCTGCGTGAAGATGTTGTTGCTGCCGTCCTGATAGGTTGAAGTCCAAGCCTTAACCACCTTGCCCGCCGTGCCGTAGTAAGGCAGATCGCCGAAATTCTCCCAACAACTCGCCGCCCACCCCGTGAACCGCCCCCACGCCTGGGTGTTGGTGTTCATCACGTATTGCTCTTGCGCCGTGCTGCTGATCGGCACGTTGACAATCAGCGCGGAATTGGGCGCGGAAAACAGCATTTCCCAACCGAACGACGACCCGTAGGAACTCGCCGCCGCAGAGAATGCGCCGCTGATTTTGTCGGATAATGCCACGCGCGGATCGAGCCGCGAACTCTGCAACGCAGATGCCAGCGGAACTAACCCGTTGAGCGTGAGTATTGCCAAATCGCCGCCAAACTTCATCAGGCAGCGCGCGCCAATGGGAGGCCCCAGCGCCCAAATACCGGCAAGCGCCCACGTTGCCGAGCTGGCCGGATCGGTGCCGCGATAAACAATGACCTCGCCCTTGCTGGTGACGAAAACGAGGTTATCATCAACCCCATAGCCGGCATCGATCGTCCAAGCCGCGACGGCCACAAGATACCCGCCAAGCCGTGCAATTGAACTTAGGTCAAGCACGTTTGCTACACCGCCAACTGCCGACGTTGGCAGATACCATGCCTTGAGCGTTTGCTTTTGCAGGAACCAGACCCGGTTTTTGAACAGCGCCACATTAGATAGCGTGGTGGTGGTAACGCCCGTGATGGCAATTGGCGATATGCCAGTGATCGCCGCCCATGTTGCGCCATCATAGAGCAAAGGCGCATCGACGCCATTGACCGCATAGATGTAGCTGCCGCCCGCCGTGGTGACGTTGGTGTATTCCCATCGGCCGTTGCTCAGCCCGGTGACAACAGCCGCCCCGACCACGCCTGCGGTGGTGACATCAAAAATAGATGAAGGCGTATTGGCGACGGCAAACAGCTTGCTGGCCGTGCCGCTGGTGTAAGCCATTAGGCTTTCAACCGTGCCAGTGATGCCTGTAACGTGGTCCGTGTAGCCGCCGCGAATGTTGACGCTGTTTACATCGGGAAAAAAATTGACCAACGTCACAGCGTCGCCCGGCGCCATGTCTGCGAGGCTGTCGCGCGCATTCCAACCGCCAACAGGAGCCGGCAGACTGACCGCCTTGGAAGCGCGGCCCTGGACTAGCGCGGGGGGCCTATATCGCGCCATAGCCACTGTCGGGGATGTTTTCGTAGGTGATCAGCACGGAACCCGGGCGAGGCGCGAAGGATAGGTTAGCCGCGCTGGTATCTTGCGCAATAACAATGTCCAATTCGCGGCTGTAGTTCCGATACATGGCAGTCGTGTCAAACCCCTTCGCCTCAAAATACTTCAGCTTGGTGGCCAGAACCATCAGCCGATCAGGGAAAATGCAGGTATCGCTATCGAGCGTGAAGCTGTTCTTAACCGCATCGCTTGCAGATCGAGCCCATGCGAGGCTGCGGTATTCGTAGCCTAATTGTTCCGCGTTCGAGTAGCCCGGCCAGATTTGGAAATATGAACCAAACAACCGCCAACGCAGGCGCGGCCCGGTGCTGATAAACCCGGACATCAACCATTCCCATTGCTGCGGAGTTTCCGGTCCGAGCATCTCCCAATGCTTCGATTTGTCCCACTGCGTCCGCGGCGTAATCGACGCGTAATCGCTTGGAAGTGCGTATTGCATCTTCTGGAAATAGACGGTTGCCGCCGTGCCCGCTGCCGTGATGTCTTGGTTGAGCGTGACCTGATTGGCGTTATCAACAGACACGATCATCGCATTCTGCCCGATGCCGTCGCCAACTGCCTGATACGTGGTGTCAAGCGCCGCCGTGGTCGGTATGCTGCTGATCGTCCGAGCCGCCGTCGTCCATGTGCCTGTTGTGGTCAAGTATTCAGTCGAAAACAGGTGTTGCGCTGCCATTGCGCGCCATTCCGCCGCGCGGGTCAGTTCATAGCCGCAAGCATTCATCAGCGCGAGAAGCTGCGTCACATCTGCCGAGCCGTTGCCGACAACGGTAGCAGGCACGGGAATGCCTAGTTCTCCCGTAACCTGCGTCATCAATTGCAGCATGGTGCTCGACATGGATTAGGCGACCGTCGCGCGTGGCCGGCCCGCCGATGGCGCCATGCTGGTAATCATCGCGCGCAACTCTGCCAATTCGGCGCGCGTTTTTTCCAATTCGAGCGCGGTTTCCGACATGTTTTGCCGCGCCAGGAACGCCCGCGCTCGTTCGCGCAAGCCCGCCCCGCCCATGCCGACACGCTGCAACTGCGCATCGCTCGCGCCGGCAACCTGTTCAACCGTGGCGAAGTGGAGGATCTGCAACTCGCCCATCATATGCTCAGTGAGGGCCTCGGATTGTGCCGCGTGCCAGTCTTTCAACTTGGTGCCGACCGCTGCATCCGGGCTGTTTTGGCGCTGGAAATTCAACCATTGCAACGGGAACCGTTTCATATGGAAGTCCTTTGCCGGTGTATCGATCACGTTGAGATCGTTGCCCGGCACCGCGATGCGGATAAACGCTTCCCCGATGTGCGGCTCGTATTTGTGCGTATAAAACTCAACGCTCAGGTGGCTATCGGCGGCAGAGGTATCGCTATCGAGAGGCATGTGGTGTCTCCGGTTAATGAGTGGCCGCGCTCGCCATCATGGCAGCAACGGCAGGCAATAGGCCGCGCCCAAAGACGCTGATTGACGCCCCTAGATCGGCCAGTTGGGTTGATGCGGTTTGGAACTCGACCGCCTGGCGCGCCATCCAAGGCGCTGCCGTGAAGGTCTGATCTCCGACCGTGTATTGCTCGCTTTCGTCGGCATCGTTCTGGTGTTGCGGGTAGGCATGGCCGCGCGTGCCGGCGTAGCTGCTGTCAAACCCGAACAGCCGGATGTCGCGAAAGCCCAACACATAGGCGAGGGACATGCTCAGGACGCCGACCGAGGAACCGCCGCCGATCAAGAGGCGCTCCCGATCGCACGGGATGTCACTGACGCCGGGGAAACTGGGATGCCAGACGATCACGTCGTCCGCATCGTCGAACTTCTCGAAAACCGCGCGATTGCACGTCGAAGCCAGTAAATAGGTGGAAGCCGGACCGACAAACTCCGCAGCGTCGGGTTGCGCGTCAACAAGCACGAAATAGTCGGGTACAATGCCGACACGGCCTAGCATGGCCCTGGTGCCGTTCATGGCAAAAATTGCAGCGCCGGCTTTTTGTTCGCGCCGGATCGTCTCGTAGAACGCATCAACAGATGGCCCGCCGCCGATCAGTAGTGCCGGTCTGTTTGTTTTTGCCTCGTGTTGCAGCCAATGATAGGGAAGCGTGCTGGCAAACTTCACATTTGCCAGCACGTCCGTTGCCGCCGTGTTGCAAGCAACAGGTAGCGTTTCGTCAAGGTTGCTCGGCAGGATCACTAGGTGATCTGGCCTTGCAGATGGGGACGATTGATCGAAACAACCAAAGTCGCGGTCGTGGTGGTGACCGTGGCGAGGTTGGCAGATCGCGCCCCGAGGATTTGTCGGCCAGTGGCAGCCGTTGGCATAATACTGCCTGCGGTTGCCGACTGGTAAACCGCAACCTGCGCCGTCGTCTGAACTGCCGTTTTTGCAATGACAGCCAAACCGCCAATCTGATACCAGCCAAACGTGCCAGCAAGATTGGCAGACATCGCGACCGCAACCGGCTGACCGAGGCCCGCCGTGTTGGCAGACAGCGCGGTCTGGTAGGTCGTGGCGTTGTAAGTCACCAGCGAACCAATTGCCGTGCTGGCAACGCCGAGGAGGAGGATAAACTCCCCTTCGCCGTAGGTTGGATCAACCGCACGGACGATCTGGCCAAGGGTTGCCGGCGGTGTCGGAATGACCGTCGCCGAATTGGGCGGAGTAATACCGGCATCGGTTTGATTGATTTGCAAAAAACCAACCATCGGGATACTCAATACGTAAGCCATGCTGTGCGCTCCTTAAGCGATCAAGACGCCGCAAAACTGCGGACCGCTTGAAGTGAGGTTGCCGGCCCAGCCGATAAGCTTGACCACCGCGTCCTGATTGACCGCTTGACGCTCGCCGCCGATGGGGACGAAATTGCGCGCGGCATGTGGCCGGAACATGAGGTATTTGGTGTTCAGAAACCACATGTGAGCCGATGTCGCCGCGCTCCCGACGCCACCATCAAGCACCACGTCGGAGGCCATGCCCGCGCCGTAGTATTTGAGCGACGCAAAGCCCGCACCAGCCGCGCCCGAACCGCTGTCGGTAATCCGCTGGATTGCCTGAAGCGAGTTGAGATACAGCTTGTAATAGGTGTTATCGGTGACGATCAGATCCGGCTTGTCAGTGCCCCGGATCAACTGCACCGCGACCGCATCCATGTAGGTCTGGATATTGGCCGCAGTTACGGCGGCGCCGCCATCAGCAATGCCGCCGTATTTGATCGAACGCCAGAACGTAAACGACGCGCGGTTGATGCCGCCGTAGGTGCCGGTGGTCGGAGCATCGGGGATCGCCGCAGCCAGGCCGGTGATGTTCTTGCCCGCGTTGCCAGTGCCATCAAGATAGATGTCGCTGCCGATGCGGTTCATCAACTGCGCTTCAGACACTTCCATGCGCCCGTCAAGCAGGTCGATGATCTGCTCTTTGCTGTCGTTCTGAAGCATTTCCAGGCCCGAAATCGACACGGCAGAAGCGTATTGGGTGATGCTGAACTGCGCCGCGCTGATCGGGCTGTTCTGGCTGACGTCGAGCACTTCATAACCCGAATAGGAATTCGTGTTGTTGGTCGTGCTGTCGTTATACATGATCTCTTGCAAGATCACGTTGCCGCCCGAGAAGGTCTTGACGTTGCCGCGTTCTTTCAGACGGCGAAGTAAAGCGTTGTTGTTGGTAACGTTATCGGCGAGCGCGCCGGATCGGCTTTGAATGGTGGTAGCGATGATGTCGCTTACCGAACTGTTTGCGAATGCCATGAAGGCAGCCTCCAAATGATCTAGAGGCGCTCACTCAGTCCCGAGAATTGATCCTCCAGGATGGAGCGCCGGTCTGTCGCTTTGGTTGCCGTGGTGGCCCCGGGTGTGGAGCTTCGAACGCTTACCGCCGCAGCGCGCGCTGACTTGGCTACCTTGTCCGCCGCTGCCCGCTTTTCAGCAATGGCCGCATCCTGTTGGGATTTTTGCGAACTCTGGAACAATCCGTCATCAAGGCGCAACGCTTTCGAATAGGCGTCTTCCAGCGATGCCGAAACTCCGCTGTTTAGCAATTGGACCATCACGGGCTTCAATGCGTCAAAATGTTCGTGTGTGGACGAAAACTTCGAAATATCAGCCTGCATAGTCCGGTCTTCAGCGGCTTGGGCTGCATCCTTACCGGCCTGCAACTGCCCCCGTATCTCGTTCATCTGGATTGCCAGATTGCTATACCGATGGTCAGCTTGTGGGCTACCTTCGGGCAATTCCGCCGCGCCAGACAAGTCAATGCCGTAATTCTGTGCAAGTTTCTGCAAATATGCAAGCTTTTCTTGCGGCGCGCTTGACCGCAGCATCCGATCTGCCTCTAAAAGCGCCTTGACCGCCGTTGGAGCGTCAACACCAAGGCCGCGAATAGTAGGCAAATACGGATCAACCGCCGCTTGCATGGCATCGGCAAACCGGGCTTTTTCCTGCAACGGCAACACGCCGTTGCGCATCTCTTCCTCGCGCTGAAACGCATATTCGCGTAGTTCGGGCGCGGCGGTTTCCCAAAGTCCGTGCTTCTCTTTTTTCCAGCTTTGCGGCGGACGCTCCCATACCGGAGGTTCTGCGACTGGCTCAGGTGCAGCCTCAACCGGCGCGGCCTGCCCGGCAAACTTCCCGGCTGCATCGCGAGGCGCGGAAGGCTTTTCTGCAACCGGCTCAACGGGCGCGGCGGCGATCTCGTCAAACTGCTGTGAAAGTATCTCGCGGCGATCTGTGTGATCGTTGTCGAGGGCTTCGGACATACTATCTCCTGCTGGCGTGTTCGCGCAGTTCTTGCGCAATCCGCGAAATCTGGCGCTGGTTTAAATTTTCAAACTGCCCATAAAGCGCCCGCTTGCGTGCGTCGCGCTGGGCTTTTGGCGTCTCGTATGGCTGCGGTGCCGGCGGCTGTTCATTGCCGACCTCAACGCATCCGTGAGCCTTCAGATGCTCGCGATGCCTTGACCGGCTGCTGATCGTGGAACCGTCAACCATGCTGGTATAGGGCTGTATATCTCGCACGATCTGCATGCGACGCTCCACGCCCTCACGCTTGACCACCAACTCGCCATTTTCCAAAACATAGACAGTCATGCGATCGGCTCCATATCCATCCTTGCCCCGGCTGCAATCTCGGCAACGCGGATCTTCGTCGCGCTTTCCAATTCAGCCTTCCAGCGGTCAAACTGTTCAGCCTGCGCCATTTCTTGCAGTTTGGCCTGCTCTTCCATGGCAATCCGCTGTTGCTCGATTGCGGCGGTTGCCTCGGCTTTCATCTGCTCGATTTGAAGCTGCGCCTGAGCCTTTAGCTGCTCGATCTGCATATCCGCTTGCAGCTGGGCTTGCAGGGCTTGCGCGTCGAATTGTGCCTTTGCCTGCATGGCCTGGCCCTCTGCCTGCATCCGCATTTGCTCGCGTTGCCCGTCAGCCTGCATGCGCGCCTGTTCGATCTGGCCGGCCTGTTGCAGCTTTAGCATTTCAGGATTGGGGGGCGGAGGCGGTTTAGGCTGTTTGGCGGCTTCCACGAATTGCTTCATGGCTTGGTCAATGCTGCCTTCAAGCGACCGCGCCGCCTTGAACGCGCCAACGCCAAAACGCAGCACTTCGAACAGGATCGGCACCAGTTGCGGACTGGCTTGACCAGCGGGCAGGGCTTCACGCATGAACCCGCCGAAGGTCTGAATGAATTGCAGCCGATCCTGCTTCATCGCGTCCTCGTCAAGCTGCACGAGGCTGTCGCTGGCTACCTCAACGCGGAAGCTGCGCATCGGATTGTTTTGCAGCAATTCCAGCGCGGCAGGGATCATCTGCTGATCGGCTTCCGACATCTGGCCGGCGGCCGCATATTCCAGAATGGTTGTCGGCTGGAATTTGCTGCAAATGATCTGCGTTTTAAGCCGCAGCAGGTCCGTCGCGAACAACGCCACATCCTCTTGCATGGATCGCAACCGCAGCCCGGCATACTGACCCTTGATGCGCTGCGCCGTCGCCGTTTCGCTGGCCCGTGTTTGGCCCCGGATGATGTCAGATATGCCGGTGATCTCGTAAATCTGCGCCTTGATCTCGGTCCTGGCGTTGTAGCATTGGATCAATGCCGCTGCGAGCGTATCCAGCGGCAACAGGTCAACGCTGCCCTTTAGACCGCCCTTCTCGCTGAACCCGGCCCAATTCACTACGGGTATCAGCGTGTTGTTCTCACCCTCGGTCAATAGGCGAGCAAGCGCCGGCTGGCTGGCGTCATACACGCCCCGCACTCGCAGCGCTTTCACCAGCCCATCAATACGGTCTGAGAGGATGTCAAGCTCGTTTGCCTGATCCTGATACATGACGAAATCAGGAACCGGCACCAAGCTATCAGATGTCAGTGTAGCGTAAAGCGGTCGCCCGCACGGAAAGAAGTCCTGCAATTCAAGCGGATCGTCGCGCTCGTCAATGAACTCCGCCGACGCCTTGGACAGCCAATAGACCTTGCCTGTTTCCTTGCACCACAGCTCGCAAATCTTGGCCCGCGTGTTGTCGCGTCTTTGCCCGCCGCCGCCTTGCAATGGTTCCGGCCCGTTGTCCAGCGGGATCGTCGCCGCCTTTTCCTCGCCGAACCGCTCAATCAGCGCGTCTTTGGTCATGTAAACCCAACGCCAAACCTCGGTCACTTCCTCCCAGGTTCGCGCGACGTTGTGACCGAAGTCCTTCCAATGGATGTAGTCGACGGGCGCGCACTCGTAATCAACTTCCTCGGCCACGCTTTCCGGGTCGCCAACCATTTCAGCGCCGCCGCCGTATTCGCCGGCTTCCTCCGCTGGGTCTTCGTCAACGTCCTCAGTGACCTGCAAGCCATCATCCGGTTCGCCTTCCTGCGCCCGAACGTGCGGCTCGTATCGCGCCCATGCCACGCCTCGCCCGCCGAGAAACCGATCCTGCACCGCAAATTTCATCGTCGCGCGGAAATCGGGATAGTGCTCGATCTCGTATTCCAGGGCGCGTTCAATCAGCAGCGACGCCACTCGCCCCACTTGGTCATTGTCGCCAAACCGCCGCGATACATCCGCCGTTGGCAGCTTGGAATAGACCGCTGGAATAAGGGTCTGGACGTTGCTCCAAAGGATGTTGAACCGCGCCGCCTCATTGCCCGAACCGCTGCGATTATCGTCGCGATACCGCTTGACGATCTTAGTCGCGCGCGCTTCCCATTTCTTGAACTCGGCATCGTATGCCGCGATGATGGCAAGGTATTTCTGGACGCCTTCGCTAACCTGTTCGATCATGCCCATACGCCTAGCACTGCCGCGCTTTCGTCCGGCGTGGTGACGATCAAACCGAGCCTCGTAGGATCGAACGGCACATCAACGGCAGGCGCACGAATGGCGATGTAAACCATACCCGGCTCGCCAATGGCCGGTATCGTGATCTTGCCGCCGTCCGGTGCTGTTGCGCCAACTGCCGCCCGCCCGACGCCATAACGGAACAGCGGGTTGCCTTGCGCGTCATCAACTGAAAACGGCCCCAGCATGTTGGCCGGCCCGCTGTTCGTGCCCACCAGCCCCGAAGCTTGGAGTGCTGCCAACGCCTTTGCAATCATGGTCAGGGAGGCGGCTTTGAATGTCCAATCCATATCAATATGCTTTCGCGCTAAGCCAGGCGTCAGACTGAGGCCCTGGCGCAAGCGTGACGCTGGTTGCGTGCATCGCGCTGTATGTGCTTGCCGCCCATGGAGCGCGCCCGACTGCGAGCGTCGTCATGGTCGGCTGCCCGGCATTGGTGACGCCCTGGATGGCATTGCCGTTCAGCTTCCAGCGGATACCAGCCGGCGATACGCTCACGGCCAATCTGTTGACGGTGCCAGCCGTTGCCAACGCCACCGTCGCGCCGCTAACTGCCGCAGATGCCACGATCGTCGTTAATCCGATACTGGTCGTGCCGTTGCCGCCGAAATACCAAGTATCTGCGAACCCGCTTGCCGCAGACATGCCGAACACCACGCCAGTTTGCGCGTTGCTCAACACCGTAAATTCCAGATATGCGCCGTAACCCGTCGCCGTTTGCAGCCCCGGCAGTTGCGTCAGGTCGAGCGTCAGGTTGTCGGCGGCTCGGGTGGCGGCGGCGGTGGTTGTTCTGATTTGTGAGGTTTGGATAGCGCCGGCCTCTAGCTGAGGCGAGCTAACCCTGATCGTGTAGTCAACAACAGTTGCGGTCGGAATTTGCGGATAAAAAAATGTCACTACAAATGCTGTCAACGCTTGGTTTACCGTGAACGTATACGCAAATCCGCAAAGGCTAAGATTAGCGTTCCCCAATGTCGATAGGGAGAGGGACGTAGAAGAATTTCCCAAAAAGACCTGTGTAGAACTCAAGAACTGGTTATCTACTCCCAGGGTAATCCATCCCGCAGTTGACCCAGCAACGAGGCGCATTCTGAATGACGTGGTAAACTGCTGGCCGTTGGCCGCTGCGATAATACCAACCGTCCCGTCTGGGTAAATTCGGTCCTGGAATAGTCCCGTGGTGGTGCCTACATATCGGTAATCAACATACGGATAGCCATTTTCAGTGCCGGTGCCGACAATGCTTTTTGTGATACCAACGGAGCTGCCGGTTACTGCCCAGTTCGTGGGGTCAGTTCCAGGGGAGCCAGCAACGGCCCCAACCTGATCCGAATTGCGCAGCAGGTTAGTCCCCTGCGGCTCCCCCAAATACCCAGCCGGCGAGGTCTCGAAGCGCGCGACGTTGGTGCCGGCGGTGGACAGAACGCCGGACTGAATTTGCGTGCCGGAACTGGCGCGGGAGAAGGTCCACAACGGCGGAAGCGATGCCGTCAGGTCAGAAACCAACGCCCCGCGCTGCCCGGCCCATTGCGAAATCACGGAGACCAGAACGCCGTGGCGTCAACTGTGCCGCTGATCGTGATTACCAGCGACGTGCTGAACCGCGCCGGCATCGGGTAGAATGTGCCGCCAATCGGGGTGAAAGTGTTGACGATGGTCGTCGCGTTGTCTGCAACCTTGATCGTTGGCGTCGCGCTGGCCGATGCGCAAAAGATGCCAGTCAGACCACCCGCGCCGGTCCATACGGTCGTGGTCGCCGTCATATTCTTGTAGTTCTGTGCCTCGGAAACTGGCGTCATACTCTGCCCTTTTTCTGTGCAGCGGCGTGAATTGCCCACATATCGTTGAGCGTAGCCTGATTTTGAGGCCCGACTATTAGCACGTTGCCCGTATTTGATGCAATTGGCTTTTTTTCGGGCTGCCACATCACAGCCATCATGCGGAAAGCATCGGCTGCGTGGCTTGACCAGTCGTGGAGAGGCGTCATCATAAACGCGCCCGTGTCGCTGTTGAATTTGCGCCGATAATTCCGCAGCGCGTTGACGCCGGGCTTGGTGAACTCATCATCGAACCAGACCATAGGCAGCATCGTTCGCACCGCTTGAATGCCGTCTTGCACGCCGATGTCGGGGACGATCTCGAACATCCCAAGCCCGCCCATCATGCCGGCAAGCTGCTCCAACACGGATCGCCCGCCGCTCGCAAAGGTCTTGGCGCGCCCGTCGTGAGGCAGGTAGTGCTTGGCGTATCGGTAGCCGCGGCTGTTGACCAGATTGGCGACAAACTCCGGCGTTGACCCGGACGCCGCCCAAAAGTCGATAACGTGGATCTCCAACCCGACCACCTGATACCACCAGATAGCCGTGTCGTCGTGGTGGCCGATGTCCCATGCGGTATAGACCGGCACCGCCTGATCGTAATCCACAACGCGGATGCGGCCCTCGACCTCGGCCATGCGGATCTGGTGTGCCCAGAATGCGCCTGAGTTGGGCGCGTCAAAACTGCATTCGTATTCCTGGGCAAACTCCTCCTCGCTCATTGACGCCTTCATGCGCGCGATGATGTCGTCGCCGAGAATGCCGGTGTCCTGATATCGCAGGAGGTAGACGGACGCGCTCGGATCATCCTTGGCGCGATCAAATGCCGCCTTGAGTTGCCCGAGGCCCTTTGGCGTGCCCGATCTGACCAGCGTGCCATTGTGGTCGGACAGCATCGGCAGGATCGCGGTAACCTGGCCCTCGGCGCTTGTGTCGTCGTATTCATCGATAATGATTTCGTCCGCATACCCACCGCGCCAGCTGTCAGGCCGATCCATGCCGCCCGCCTGATAGACGCCGCCGTTGGGCAGGATCACGCGCATGTCGGATTTGAGGACGCGAGTGCCCCGGATGCCCTTTGCCGCCCGTGCCAACTCATCCCATAGCCCGGTTCGATCCCACTGCACCTGATACGGCAGGGTATGGATCACGCGAGGGGGCGGGTATTGGCGCGGGATCGTGAGCGCGCGTTTCAGGCCGCGCCACATGAGGCCCGCAGTCTTGCCGGCCCGACGATGCACCACGGCCACGATGTCGCGGGAGGCGTCGTTAATCAGCGGGCGCTGCCATGGGCGCGGGCGAAATGGCAGGGTTTCAATCGTCAACCGGCGTGCCATCGATGTTTTGCAAACAGCGCCGCCGCATTGCCTCAGCGATCCGCGCGTTTACGCCCGGCCCGTCAGGCACCTTCGCGCGCGGCTCAACGGGTCTGATCAAGTCGGCCCTTGCGATGCGATACATATGCGTGAGCGTGGCAATGCCGACTGATAGACTTAGCGCCTGTTTCTTGGGGTCTTCAAGCCAAAACCGCATCATTGTTTTTGTAAAAAGTCGATTAATTGCAGACGGTAAATTGCCGGCAAAAATTCCCGCGCTTACCATGTCCTCGTATTCTGCGCGCAACCCAGATACGTCAATGGAATTTTGAATATTAGCTGCATCGTCCATTTGTTTCATTCCGGAGATCCCTCAATTTCAGGCAGCCAGCGATACGTGGTCACAGCCGGCGCTTCCTCGGTCACAGTCACCGACGCGGCAGGCGTGCCTGCGATGCGGTCAATCACATATTTTGCCGCATTGAAAGCATGTGGGTGCATGTCGTCAGCCATCACGGCATCGATGCGCGCGAACGCCGCGTTGACCCGAGCCTGCGCCATGTCGCTGATAAGCGCATTCCGCGCCCGTCCGTCCAACACCTGAGCCGATGTAGGCCCGATGCCAGGCGGATTGCCCGGTCGCGCCGGTCCGCCGTAGCCCTCGCCGCCCGCTGGGATGCCGCTTGCAGGCTTGCCGCTGGCCGGCTTGGTGCGGTCGGTGATGGCTCGCAGATTAGGGCGCGGCGTGCCCCGGCGCGGTGGTTTGTCGGTCATTCGCTGCGTCCGATCCTCCATGCCGTCAATCCCAACCCCGCCCGCTCGGCATTGATCGCCGCGATATTGCGCGCGACGCCATGCCGATCGGCCCATGCAACCGCGCTATTGATGTTGATCGTCTCCGGTGGCCCAAGCGACGGCGGCTCAACCGGCCCGGCATCCCTTGCCGCGATACGATCCTGTTTTGCCCGGTCGCCGCGTCGCAGGTTTTCGACGGTCAGCACTTTAATGCCCAGCTTATGCGCAATTTCCCGCGCCGTGTAACCGCCCTCTGACCATAGCGCGCGGATGTTGTCGGACATGCAGGCCCGGCCATGATGCCAGGATCGCGTGGAACGGCTTGCCAGCGTGTTTTGACCGTTGCCGGCACCTACCCTACCGGCCACCGCGCTAGAACCGTATGGCGGCCCGTCTGACAACGCGCGCGCGCATGTTTCGGGGTTGGTGGTGGCGTTCACGCATCCGCTCCCAACCAGAACCACGGCTTCCCGACATCGTAGAGCCGCGCCGAAACCCAAGCGCCGGGCACGTCGTCGTGAGGCACGAGGCCCGCCGCCTGATATTCTGCCGCGTATGCCGATACGGTTGGGAGAGGCACGGTAACGCCGGCCCAGGCGCGGCAGGTGATGGGGGCGTCGGTCATGGCGTGTGGCCATCGTTAGGAACAAATTCCCGCAACGTGTCGTCGATGCCGTCGATCATCTGCGCTACCTCCCGCATAGCATCGGCCACCTGCAAGAGCGCGTAGGCGATGGCGTAGCCGCTCCCGGTGTCAGTGCGCTCCCACAAACGTTTGACGATCATGGCCTCGATCTGCTGTTCGCTCATTGCGTTTTGCTCCTGCTTGCATGGGTCGCGTGCAAAGCCTCACTTGCAGAATGCCGGGTGACAAAGCCCGGCTTTAGCGGGCTTGTCCCCTGCTTTCTGCAAGGCTTTGCGTGGCTGATTGCTGCGTTGGTTTGCGTGGGTGAGTTCGTGGGTTCAATTTCTGCGTGAGTGGGTGGATTTTTCCTTAGGGAAATCCCACCCACGCAGCAGAAAATTCCGCGTGGGTGGCGCGTGGGTTGTTCGTGGGTGGTCGCCATCAGCCGTTAACCCATTCGACGGTTGCAGGTGCGCCATTTGGTGCCCTGATACCCTTGGCGGTGTTGCGGGATGCCGTGGCAAAATCAGCGTGCGCGAACCCGTCCGCCTTCAACCGCTGGATCACCAGCTTGATCCCGTCATCGGTGCGAATGTTCGAGGCGTGGCACAGGTGGCCGATCCACCGATCCTTCGCCCGCGTGTCGAACGAGAACGGCACCCCGCCTGGCATCCCATCGGAAACAAGCCGTTCAATGGTTAGGATTTCATTCTCTGTCACAACGTCCTTGGGCGGCGACCATGGGCGCGTTGCCGGCACGGTTTCGCCGTTGGCCAGTTCATAAGGAATGCGCTCGAACCATTCGGCGTCATTGGTTGGCGCATAGTTCGACTTGGCGCTGTCGAGCCGGAAATAGTTGCGGCGCTGGCCTGGGGGGATGGACAAGGCTGCGGCCTCGTCGTCCGTCATCACGCAGAGGGTAAACACCATGCGAGCCGCACCGACGATCGCACCGGCCCCACGGATGGCGTCAGGATCGCCTGGGATGGTGGTGCCCTTGCGGGTGTGGTGGAATAGCACAACCGAAATATCATAACGTTGTGCGAGGCTGCGAAAGGCTGCGATGACCAAGCGCAATCCGGTGTTGTCGTTCTCCTCGCTGGTGTGCAATTCGACCAGCGGATCGAGCATCACGACATCCGGCTTGAACTCGACGATCAGCGCCTCTAGGGCTGCCATGGTTTCCGACAGTTGAATCTTGCCGGTCATCGGATCGCGGTGGACCAGCGTGCCGACATCTGACGGCCCGACGATGGTGATGTTGCCCTCTAGGTCGCGCGGGGTTGCGCCGAACTCACGCAGGGTTGCCGATAGACGCCGGCGCTCCTCGGGC
>Ga0304730_1002015_pt1 | contig 14894 bp, 11 predicted proteins | sample M_130628_MF_Meta_FD_190474 | JGI IMG/M metagenome (GOLD analysis project Ga0304730, IMG submission 190474) | Freshwater microbial communities from Lake Montjoie, Canada to study carbon cycling - M_130628_MF_MetaG (v2) (version 2) | ecosystem: Environmental > Aquatic > Freshwater > Lake | place...
TAATAAAAATATTTTAGAAAAATATTCAAATAATGATGAATTAAAAAAAAGTTTAAGAATAATTAAAAATAGTGAAAATATTAAAGAAAAGAATAAAGAAATTGATAATATATATAAATTAATTGGTTATAAATCAAGTCAAGATAGAATAAAATACTATGATACCAGATTATATATACCAACAATATTTTTTAGAGCATATTATTCCAAACCAAAAGATTATCAAATTGACTGGAATAAATATAGTATGAAAGAAAAAAAATTATTTGAAAAGGATAAAAATATGAAAAAATATATAATCATGAATGAAGCAGAACATTTTATTTGGAAAAATCAAGAATTTTCAGATATAATAATTGAAACAATTAAACAAATATTACAATAATTCAAAAATATATTTCTTCGTTCTAATATCTTCTTTACCATCTTGTTTTATTCTATAATCATAACTATTTAATTTATATTTACTTTTTGTTAATTGTCTTATAATTGATAAATATGGTCTTTTTGCTTTTGTTGGTTCTGATGCTCCTATAATAGTTGAAAAACTATAATATTTTCTTATGTCAGGTATTAATTCTAATATTTTATCTTGTTTTGTTTTATCATTATCAAGATTATATAAAATAATACTACTTTCATCATCTAATTCTAACACATTAATAATTTTATCAACTAATTCATCTTGTTCTTTTTTATATAAAATACTTTTTAATTTCATAATATTATATAATGTTATGAAATTTTTAAATAAGATTAATCTTTATAATTTTTGGGTTTTCTTTTTAAGGTAGAATCTTTTTTAATATAATCTTTATAAGCATCTTTGTTATAAGCATTTTCAAAATAATTCTTATAATTATCTTTTTTAACTTGTTTTATTGCATTTTTTATTTCTATAGATAATTCATCATATTTCAATACTTTTTTATTTAACTTCAAATAATGTTTTATTTGATTAAAATATTGCTCTATTGGATTGGTTTTAGGAGTATAAGGGATTGTAAATAAATATTTATTGCCACTATTTATAATTGCTTGTTTAACAAATTCATTATTATGGCTACCAGCATTATCTAAAATAATTAAGTGATTTTTATATTTATTAAATATATTTACTTCTAAGAATTCAACAAATCTTTCTTTAGTCATACCACCTTCTTTATATAATGTTGCACCTATACATTTAGAATTAGAAATAGCACATAATAAAGTAAATTTTCTAAATACATAATTATCATCTGTTTTAACAACACATCTTTTACCTAAATCACATTTTGAATATGGTAAATACATAGCTGGTTTTATTGAAGTTTCATCTAAAGATATTATTTTATTAAGTGAATATTTACCTATTTCTTTATAAAATGCTTTTAATTCTTTTTTAATATCTGTAGGTTTTCCATATCTTTCTTTTGGATAATGTTCATGTCGTGTTCTTTTTCTTGTTATATTATTATCTCTTATTACTTGTCCTAAGTGTTGAGGTGTAATATCAAATTCCTTATATTTCTTTTTAATTATTTTATATAATTCTTCCATTGTTATCTGCTCATTTTCTTTTAATTTTTGCATAGCATATTTAACTTGTTCTTTAGTTATTTTATAAGATATTGGTTTTCTATTTAATCTTTTAATTTCTTCTAACTCTTCATATCTTTCAATCCATCTTTTCAAACTTCTTTCAGAACACTTAAAAATATCACAAGTTTTTGTATAATTAGTATCGTTTTCTAAATAATATTTAACTGCTGTAATTTTATAATCTTCGCTTTTATGTTTAGACATTTAATATATAATTATTTATATATTAAAAAATCGGCATTTTAAATCTTCAAGGGTGTAAATGTATCACAAGTAATAGGATTTAATACGGTTTCAAAATTAAATGGACGGAAAGAAATATATAATCCGAAGTATGTAGACCTATCAAATAATATTATAAATAATACAACACAATATCATTTATATGGAGATATTAATGTGTTTAATGTGAATGATAATCATCATATTAGTCAAAGTAAAAATTTAGAAAAATATAAAAACATAAAAATAATAGAAAAAAATGGTATTAATTTAAAACAGATGAAAATAGATGGTGAATTATATAATATTTATAATAATATAATTAATAATTAATTTTTAGAATAATTAGCATCATCATTAAATAAATTATATTTATGTTCTAATGTGATGTGTGTTTTATGAAAATCATTAAGACATTTAGTTGTATTAATAATATAATTTTCAATATCAGTGCATTCATATTTTTTGCAATAGTTTTTCCATAATATATATTCATATGAACAATCATAACAATAATCATAATATTTTACTTTGCCGACCATTGGGTTATGATATTTTTTACATCTTTTTATAATAAATGCCATGAATTTATTATTATATTCATCTATATCATAATCTTTATAATCATATTTTCCTTCTCTATTTAATTTATGCACTAATATTGATTCTGTTGAACCATTAGACCATAATTGAAAAGAAATATCACCATCAAAATAATTGTATGTAGTTCCGACGTATGGCATTTTAATTTTAATCAACGATATTTTTGGTTTAATAATTTCGACCCATAATTTTTGTCCATCCATAAATTTATTGAATCTATCATTTGGGATTGCAGGATCATATTTTATACGTGTGTCTGACATAAATAAATCTATTTTGCCTACATATTTTTGGGCTATTTTCTCATCAAATTGTCCCTTATTATATTCTATATTCTCTGGTAGTTTTATTTTATAATTTATAATGTCCCATATAATAATTTTTAAATTAAGGTCTTTAAACAGTTCATTAATATAAATTATTCCATAACTTGGAGCTATTAATAATACAGTATCATTTTTTTTAGCATATTGCGTGAAGAAATCTAATTCGCCCATAAATAATTTGCGTTGTCCCCAATGTAATGATCTTATATTTGGTATTGTTTTATCATATTGTATCGGCTTTATTGTGTCATATGTTGGTATTGTTTCCTCAAAATCAATCTTTTCCCTCTTGCTTTTATATATTATTTTCCCTCCTAATCCACCTTTAAGACCTAATTCAGAATCAGTTTGAGAGTCAGATTGAGAGTCAGATTGAGAGTCAGATTGAGAGTCAGATTGAGATATAGAATTAGGACTATTTTGTGGTAAATCAAATTTTAATGATGGTTTCAATATATTAGAATTACATACATATCTTTCTGGATCTTCAATATCATAAAAATATTTATTTTCATCACAATTATTTTTATTAACATTAAAGTGGCTTGGTATGATTGGGTGTCTTATATTAATTGCAAATCGAAATCCATTATTTACTTTTATTTCAGATGGTATTCCATGTGTCCAATAATAACGCAAATTACCGTCAAACGTTATAGCATAATTGCGTGGTAAAATAGTTCTAAAAGAATTATAATCATTTTTTAATTCAAAAAATGGTATAAAATCTAATATTGAATCCTCAAAACTTATAACTGAAATACATCCTGCTTGTGTTAATAATGAATCTGTATGATGTCTTAGACCATTATTAGTTGAATAATATAATAATCCAAAATTTGACTTTTCAATTATCTCTTCATCAATAAATTTTTTTTCATATTGTGAATACAGAGAATAATATAATCTTTTTATAATTTTTTTTAGTTGATAAGCCACTGACTCGTCTAATAATTCCATAAATGCTTTAAATCCTTTACCACTTGTGCTCTCATCTTTGTTAACATATGGACTAATTATCTGTTTCGGTCGTTTTAACCATTCTTTTCCAAACTTTTTAGTTACAAATTCATTTATTGATTTAATTAATTTAACTGTTTCTTTTTCAGTACATACTTGATGCAAATATAAACCATTCACTATCTGCCAATTTGGTATCTCGATTTGTTTGTTTTTTTTAACATCAGGTTTTATTGTAAATCTATATCCTCTAAATGAATCCACAAACTCTTGCTCTATATATATTGGATATACTAATAAATGTAATATTATATCAATTAATTTTTTGTTATCGATTGATTTATCATCTATTGAAACAATGGTATTGTTTTCTGAATGAAAAAATGATGGATCCGTTATTTTCTTATACAATTTATACAATAATTTAGTATTCAAATCTCTGATATCTGCCATATATATAATAATGAAATAAAAATATTATATAATAATAGTTTTATTCAATCTATTTATAGTTTCTAAATTTAATAAATATAAATATTATTATCTTATTTATTAAATTGCTCTCTAAATATATCTATTTTGAATATTTCATTCTACACTCTCTGCATAATGGATATCGTGATTTTGTTATATCATATATTATTCTATTTCTACAATATTCATTTACGCATATAATACTACCATCATACCCATATTGCGGTTCGTCATTGTCCCAGAAATGTGTTCTCTCTGAAAAAAATTTAACATTTTTCTTTAAAAGTGGCGCGCACTCATCCGACTGTTCATCTGATTGTTCATCTGATTGATCATCTGATTGTTCATCGGATTGTCCATCATATTCATTATCGTATTGATTGTCATATCGATTTTCTATATATATATCTTCTTCTTCATATACATCAAATTGGTCTTTTCCATATTCGTCATCTTTGTCATCATGTTCATCTTTGTCATACTGTTCATCTTGGTCATCTTGGTCATATTGTTCATCTTGTTCATTTTGTTCATTTTGTTCATCGTGTTCATCTTGTTCATTTTGTGCATACTGTTCATCTTGGTCATATTGTTCATCGACTTCCATCATATCAACTTGTTTATCTTGTTCATCTTGTTCATAGACTTCCATCATATCAACTTGTTTATCTTGTTCATCTTGTTCATCGACTTCCATCATATCAACTTGTTTATCTTGTTCATCTTGTTCATCGACTTCCATCATATCAACTTGTTTATCTTGTTCATCTTGTTCATCGACTTCCATCATATCAACTTGTTTATCTTGTTCAATGACTTCAATTATTTCGACTGGTTTGGCTACTTCAATTACATTGATAGGTTCATTAACAGGTTCATTAACAGTTTCATTGAGTGGAAGAGAGTGGTCTACAATATTTTCAATAGGTTGATTGTCTATATTATCAAGAATAGTTGTATTATTAGAGAAAAAGAAAGATGTTATGTAACTAAAAAATGACATATATATTAGTTAATTATAATATATTTTGATTGGTGGATAAACATGTCAATATTAATTTATTTAATCGATACCGGGTCCGAGTCTTGTGGCATACATAAGTCCATTAATGTCTGATAATGAATTTAAAGTGCTTAATCTTGCTCCCAATACTTTAATTAGAGCGTTTAATTCAATAAACCGATTATTGAATTTAAATTTTCTGATAGTGAATGAAAGCCATAATGATTTATTATATGATAATCTTTCATCTATAATTTTTATTTGTGCAATAATATTTCCAATGCATTCTTTGATAGAGATTGTTTCAGATTTAACGAATTGGTTAATATATTGTGCTTTATTGAGGTAGTCTGTTATATTATCCATTTTGTGTATCATATCAGTTTCTCGCATAAATTTTGACACTGATACGTCATCGAATTCTTCTTTTTTCATAAAATCTTCAAAATTATAAAGTAATGTTTCAATAGATGCAATTATAATATTATATAAATTTGCCAATGTGATTAAACTGCAATTGCTCATTATAATATATGATAAAAATAATTTTAAGTGTTATTAAAATTAATTTCTTTATTTAAATGGATTTAATATTTACTATATTTATTATTTTTGAATTTCAAGATAATATTTTGTATTGGTTTAATTGGTTCTAATATTGTATTATTTATATGATCGGTTAGAGGTTCAATATTAGAGACTTCATTAATAGGAATAGTTATTGAAATATTTTGATTTGGAACAGTGTTTTGTTGTTTTCTTTGTAAAGAACGTAATAATCTATTAATTGGTTTACTTGAATTTGTAATATTTGCGTAATTATTTTTAGAATTATTTTTAGAATTATTATTAGAATTATTATTAGAATTATTATTAGAATTATTATTAGAATTATTCTTAGAATTATTTTTAGAATTATTTTTAGAATTATTATTAGATGTGATGGTATTGTTAATACGTTTGTTAGACAGATGTGTATCATTTACAATATTTTGATTATAATAAGTGTTAATTTGTTTATTGAATTCAGTAATAAATTCAGACATAGTTTGAGTGAAAGTTCGTTCAATAATAGTGATATAATTATTTAATATAGGATCTTCATAATAGGAAGATGTATTAATGTTAGATAATACTTTTTGTATAACAAATATAAATTTAACATTTTTGTCAAAACCGAACATATTATCATAGAATGAGATGGACTTATCAATAAAATATTTAATTTCAGGATGTTTCATATTAAAAAACATAATATTTGTATTTATATTTATATTATTTATTGTATTGGTCTCATTATTTTTATAAGTTATCAATAATTTAGATTTTTTTATTTCACTTTCAATTGGAGTCAACACATTATTTAAATAATTATCAATGTTATCATTAATAAAAAAACAATTAACATCTAAAAATAAGAGCCAATCATAAGAATCAATAAATGCATCTTTTAGAGCATAAAGAATATTAAAATAATAATTTTTGGATTTGGTAAGATTATTAAGTCGTTTATAAGTGTAATTATGAATATTACAATATTTTTCATTAATAGTTTGAGTGATATCTAAAATTGGTTTGTATTGACCAGCATCACAAGTTTGTAAAACTAAAATTTTCATATAATATATAGTATATAATAAATTAAAGATCTATTAATGAAATAATTTATTTCTCTAAAATAATGAAGTATACTGATTTATTAAAAATTATATTATGTATTATTGTTTTATTTGTTGTATTATATAGTTTTTATAATAGTCGTGTTAGTGGCTGTATGGATGTAAAAGCTATTAATTATAATAAAGATGCGAATAGTTATAAAAAGGATAGTTGTATATATGAAACATTAGGTTGTACTGATCCAAATGCTGTTAATTTTAATAAATGGGCGAATACTTCTTGTATTGAAGATTGCAATGGCTCCAATAATTCTAAATGTGATTTTACTAAATCTTGTAGTAGTACACCAGAATTTTTATGTAAATATAATATTAAAGGATGTTCAAGATCATGGGCAAAAAATAATGATGATAAAGCAGTAATTGATGATAATAGTTGTTTAACTATGGAAGATTTTATGAGCAGAATAGTAATTTTATCAGGTGGATCATGTAATGGATGTAGTAATAAAGTTTATATAAAAATAGATAATGATTATATAATAAATGGAGGGTATGATGGTATTAATATGGTAGTGATTGATCGTAATTTAGATCCTATTACTAACAAAATAAATGTTAGATATATTAAACATTTTAATACTGGAGCAACCGAATTAGCTTCTGATGAATTTGTCGATTTTTCTAAAAATTATCTCTCACAATCTGATATTATTATTATTGCAGTAAAAGGCGATGCTATTGGACAACATGCTGATACTTTAAGACGTGTAATCTCACAAGATGCATTAAGTATATTACAAAAATTGGGTGCAGTCCAGTATGAGTTTTTACCGAATGGTTCCTATATATTAATTGGTAGTTTTTTGTTAGATATATATTTTGAGAGCTCGAACAATAAACGAGACTCTTATTATCCACTATTTAATTTAGTTAATTTAGGATGCATTAATATTTATTATAAATCTTTTAAAAAAATTAAATTAGATCTCTCTAAAAATAAAATGATCACAACTTCCAATCAGACTGCTGATGAATTTGTGTGGAGATGTGCATTAGAAGTTCACTCATTAGGTTATGATGTGTATATGATAAAAGGAAAAGAGTGTTATATTATTGTTGACAATAAAAGTGCTAACAATGAAGCAAATATTATTGATATATATAAAAAAATAGAAGAACCTATCTTTTATAAACCAAAAACAACTAAATTTAATAATGCATCTACTGTTCGACAATATATATCAAATAATTGGATGGTGTCTGACAGTCTCAAAACTGATATGGCTACTAATATTGGCAATAATATTTGCACAATTAACCAATTTTTTCAGACGATTGGTTCTTATGAAGAAGAAAATTATTATATGATAGAAGAGGCTTTTCATTCTAAATATTATGTAAATGATATCGGCACATTATATACATATATATATTCAGCAGATACTTTTACAGGAGCAGAGACGTCATTAGAGACAGGAATACAGACACCATTAAAAGTATTTTCACAAAGAACCAGTGCATTGGCGAATGGTGGATTTGAAATGATGCCTGTTGCAAGTATGAAAGTCCCAGCACATCATTATGTTATTAGTTTTAAAACAATTAATGTAGATGGTACATTAAATGATATAACTATTCCCCAATATCATATGTTTTCAGGTCCTTCTACTGCTGAACTTAAAAAAAATACTAAATATAGTGAATATCCATTAATTGTCAAAGACCAAAAATTTACTTCTTCAGTCAGCACTATGTTGATTATTAATGGATATGGTGGTGTATTATTATTTGAACAACCAAATTATAATGGTTTGACAATTAGATTGGCATATGGACGTTATGTTTTACCAGACCTATATACTAAACCATATCTTCCTAAAATTATTAATATGATTACAAATATTTTTTATGATTTGGGCATGAAAATACCAACTTTTATTGATAAAAGTCAGAATCCAAAAGACCTTAATAGCACTGCTACTATAGTTATAGATAATGCAATGTATGTTAACAATATAATTAAGTCTTATTATGATATAAATATTTTAATAACAATTATTAGAGGTATATTTGAACTTTTAAATTATAAAAATTATAATGTGTCAGATGATAAATTCACAATTACATTATATAGTAATGAGAATAAGCCAACATTTTTAACACCTATTCTGAATTATTTGGCAAGTGGCTTGACATTTACGTCTTCACAATTTAGAGATCTACTTAATGGTATTTTTAAATTGATGCAATTAAATAATATTGAAAGTCTAACTAATAAATATATTGGATTAATAGATGGTATGCCGATTGGTTCTTTAAAATCATATCTTAAAGGAAATACTTGTATACGATTTTTTTCTGATGACAATTTTAATAAGTTAATATATACATGGTATGTCCGTCGTATTGCTACAACACCATATGCAGGAATAAAAACTTTACCAAATAATGACGATATGATGATTGTGAACCAATATGATTATAATATTTTATGTAAATCTGTGATAGTTGACAAATTAGGATTCATAAAAATATATGGTGATCTTAATCCATTTCTTTTTTATACGACGATTACATATGATGGTCTCAAAAATGAAGATTCTAATCCTAATTTTATATATGTTCAAAGTTTTAAAGAATTTGATAATCAAGACTCAAATGCAAATACTATTAATCCAATTATTAACACCACCGTCTATTCTTATAATTGGAATCCAAATGCTGGAATACCAATAGACCAAGAAGTTGCAATTATACGTCTAATGTCTGTCATTCCTAATGATAATATTAATATATATTTCTTTATTAATCAATATAAAAGTTTATATGAACAATTTAGAAAAAGCATATTTAATCTATTAAATTTTACGAATGATGATATACCGTCTTTACCTCCATTTATGTATTATAAAACTGAACTATATAAAGTACCAAATAATATAATAATGGAGACGGATATAACATCAGATATAGATTTTCCGATAATAAAAGGATTGAAAGTAAAATTAGGTCAATATAATGTAGATAAAGGTATTTATACATTTGAAACGTCTATTATGGTGAACAATAAATATGACAGTTATTTTTATAGCAACAATAATAAAATTGTGTATCTTGGCTCTGGTAATAATATATTTATTGCTAATTTACCAATCCTTAATGAACTAACAATAAATGATTTTTCAAAAACATTATTAACTGGTTATGATTTAGATATTAAATTTGGAATAATACAATTAACAGATAAAAACAATGAACATAAATATTTTCATATACATAATGGTAATATATCTTCTAAATATAATATATCGTCTGAAACAATAAGTAATCTAAATAATGGTATACTTAATTATAATTACAAAACATTATCATTGATTGGCTATATAAAAATTACTATTTATAATCTTAACTTTAATGCACCATTAATACATTTCAGTCGTTTTATTACTAACAGAAATCAATATAAACTTGATAGTGTTGACGAAATTATTGATAATCATACTAAAATCAATCCGAACGACCTCATTAAAAAATTAAATGGAATATATGGCGGTCTAAATATTTATGATAACAATAATAATATTATTAAACATATACCTATTATAAAGAATCAATTTTTTGAGTCCTATAGATGGATTGACATTAACAAAATTATAGAATATTTGCCTCCTGACATTTCCATTCGTAATATTTCATATTATAATTTATTAATAATGCGAAACAATGGATGGTTGCAAGAAATTGCATCAACAAATGGATATTATAGTCAAATTGAGACAGAGAATAATAGTATAGATTATGATAATTTAGGTGTATATATATGCGAGATTGAAGGACTTAATATTGACAATATTAATAAAATATCGTTATTAAAAAACACATTGACACAATTAAAAGTATCATGTTTTTTGCAAGTAATTTATCAACCATTTGAAGATGATGATGTTAATGTATTAGACCAATATGATAATTATCAATTATATATTTTCAGGAATAATAATGGAAATATAATATTTAATTCAGGAACAAGAATGATCTCAGTCGTTGGTGGTAATTGGAATATCACTTTCACTCACGATATTTATACAAGTAATATTGTTACTTCTACATTATATATACCAAGTCCTAATAATAAAAATATAGATGCATACGATAGGACCATGTTTTTAGGTGATAAAATTTTACATTATAAAACTATCAATAATATAGATACATTGGTAGCGACCATAACATCAGATGTATTTATGAACAGTGATTTGAATGAATATGATTATTTATTAAATGTAAAAAAATATTGGACTATTGTTAGCACTAATATAAATGTGGAGGATATAAATGGAGATGTAAAGGAAGAAACACCTGTTTTAGAGCCAGTTTTTATTGAATATTTACATAAAACAAGTAGATGGATAATTAAAATGCCATATAATTTACCAACTACAAATATTACTTGGAAACGGTATTATTAAATGAAATATTATCTATTTATAATATCTTAATATCTTAATATAATTTATGTATAATAATTATATTAATAAGAAAATTGATGATGGGTGCACTTTTAATAAACATATATTGGGTGGTGGCAATAACAATCATAAATATCAATTAAATGATATATTAAGTAATTCTGAAACTATCTCTTTATTTAATGACATTGAATATAAAATATTCCAGTCTAATACTGGATTGAAATTATTATGTATACCGAATGATGATGCTACTATTATTTCTATTGGTATGTATATTCGAGTTGGTTCATTAGATGAAAATGAAGATGAATTAGGTATCGCACATTTCCTCGAACATATGGTCTTTAAAGGCACCAAAAAATATCCAGGTGATACACTTGTAGAACGATTAGATGATTTGGGAACCACATATAATGCTGCTACTTCTTATGAATATACAAATTATTATATTCATGGTCTCCCTCAGTTCCAAAATGAACTACTTTTAATTTTATTAGATATGTATTTCGATCCACAAATTCCAGAACAAACTGTTAAAACTGAAAAAAAAGTTATTTTAGAAGAATATAAGATGCGCAATGATAGTAAATCTATGAAACAATATCTAAATTTATTAAAATTAATGACCAAAGAAAAAAATACATTATATGGAAGACCTGTTATCGGAACTAAAGATAGCATTAATAATATTACTATTAAAGACCTTATCCGATTTAGAAAAAAATATAATGACCATAATAAAGCATTAATCACTATCTCTGGCAAATTTAATATCGAAAAAATTAAATCATATATTGAACATCTTATTCAAACTGAATGGTTAGATAAATCTTTCCATTTCTCTGACTATAATAATCTACAAAAAATTAATCAAAAAACATTCATAACAGATTTACAATTAACAACAATGAAACCGAAGTTAAAAGACAGATATTTTTTTGGAAAAACAGATGGTGAACAAACTAATATTTCTTTAAATTTTCCTTGTTGGAAAACTTTTTCTAAAAAAAATATGTATCTTGGCATATTTTCATCTATTTTGTCCGATAGATTATATAAAATTATACGCATCGAAAACGGATTCGCATATAGTGTTTACTCTACCATGAATATCTTTGATTCATTCGGTATCTTCTCCATTAATATGGGGGTCGATACTAATCACATTTTCGATGCTATTAAACTTACCTTCAAAGAACTTATTAATCTCCTCAAATATGGCATTACTGAACACGAATTAATTAAAGTTAAAAATTCTAACCTCACCGGTATGATGGTCGATTATCAAAATCAAATGAGTTTTTTTAGTATGTATACTGGTAATGTCGCTTATAATTATAAAATTTATGGTCCTAATGAACTTATTGACATCTATAATGCTATTGATATACAAAAAATTAAAGACGATATTATTAAAACTATCATTAATCCTAAACAATTATATATCACTATTATGGGTTCTCATAAACCGTCTAATACTAAGATCATATCACTCTTCAATTATTTTAATAAAAAAATTAATAATATTGTATATAAAAAATGAAATAATTATTTTATATATGAAATTTTTAACAGATGCGGATGTCTATATTTATCTATAAAAAATTTTACAACTGAAACTTTAAATTTGGAAGGAATAAACAGAAATTATATAATAAATCATTATATGGTCTATTATATGATTCATATATTTAATATTGTTAATATAACTGTCAATATAATATTAAGAATTTATGGAAAAAATCATATAGATTATAAATAATCTATATGATTAATATTTTATTTATTTTGATAGATGTTTATTCCAATATACATCTATCAAAATAAAATTAGTGTCTTAATAAAAATTTAAATTTATATTTAAATAATAATCAATAATTAGATTATTATATTTTATTTAATGATTATTAACATCTAAAAGATTTTTTCCATAAATTCTAATCGATGTGGTTCAAAAAAATATAAAATGGAGTTTTTTTAAGCCCATAAAATATTTTTTATAAAAAATTCAAGAAAAAAATAAAATGTACTACACACACGTTTTTCGTGTGCTTAAGTGCTAAGTAAATGCTCAAAAACATATTTTTTTGCTTAAAAAAATTATTACATTATATATCATATAAATATGGTAAAATATACTTGTAAAAAATGTGATAAGGTCTTTAATCGTAAATATAATTTTGAAGTGCATATTAATAAAAAATTTGATTGTAGTATTAAAAAAAAGATGATATACAACTATTTGCTGAAAATATTAATAATACCACACAAACCCCACATATACCACAAATTAACACACAATTTATGAATTTTCACACACAAACCCCACATATACCACTCAATAATATTGAGTCGATGGATACATCTAAAACATATTGTAAACATTGTAATAAAAAATTATATCATCTTGATAGTTTAAGACGTCATCAAATATTTTATTGTTTGCCGAAAGATGAACATTTAAAAGATAACAATAATAAAAATGTTATAGATTTATTATTAAAAATGAATGAGGATAATAAACAAGAACGTCTAAAAACTGAAACTAAGATTGAAGAATTACAAAATACTATTATAGATCTTCAGTCTAAAATTAAGACTGAATTCACAAACATAACTAATAATAATAATAACACTATCAACAATAATAACACTATCAACAATAATAACACTATAAATATAAATAATAATATTGTTTTCAAATTTGGTTCCAAATTAGATCATAATTTGATCACAATTGAAAAAATAATGCACTTTTTAAATTATATAACATCTTGATGCATATAATATTATTATTATATAACATCTTGATGCATATAATATTATTATTATATACATCAGACAATTCCTTATCTATAAAGAATTTTACAACTGAAACCTTAAATTTATAAGGAATACACATAAATTATATAATAAATCATTATATGGTCTATTATATGATTCATATATTTAATATTGTTAATATAACCGTCAATATAATATTAATCAATATAGTTCAAAAAAATAGAAAATAAAGTTCTTTAAAGCCCATTAAATATTTTTTATAAAAAAATCAAGAAAAAAATAAAATGTACTACAGTTTTCTAAATTAAAGACATTTATAGACTATTTTATATATATCACCGAAGGTGATATATATAAAATAGTCTATAAATTGTCGATAATTTAGAAAATCTATTCATTTTTTTATAGAGAAATATTTATATTTCTCTATAAAAAAATTAACACACACGTTTTTTCGTGTCACGGATTCCGTGACGGCGTAATTTTTTTGCGTTGTTTATTTTTAAGAAGTATTTAAAAATATATATTATATATATAGTTTATTAATGGTCCTTCATACTTGTTCTACTTGTAATAAAGATTTTACGCGAAAAACTGACTTAGAACGACACAATAATCGAAAAAATAAATGTTTACTTAAAAATAAAGATGTTATACAATCATCTGTCGAAAATATTAATAATACCACACAAACCCCACATATACCACAAATTAGCACACAATTTATGAATTTTCACACACAAAACCCACATATACCACTCAATAATATTGAGTCGATGGATACATCTAAAACATATTGTAAACATTGTAATAAAAATTTCTCTCGTCTTGATAGTTTAAGACG
>Ga0304730_1002017_pt1 | contig 14871 bp, 21 predicted proteins | sample M_130628_MF_Meta_FD_190474 | JGI IMG/M metagenome (GOLD analysis project Ga0304730, IMG submission 190474) | Freshwater microbial communities from Lake Montjoie, Canada to study carbon cycling - M_130628_MF_MetaG (v2) (version 2) | ecosystem: Environmental > Aquatic > Freshwater > Lake | place...
ACCCTTTATTCCCCTGATGGGTCAGGATCGGGCAGGAAGGCACCGGAGCGGCCCGAGTTTGACCCGGGTGGATGGGTTCGACCCAGACTAGAAACTAGGGCGCCAGCGACGGTACGGGGGACTCATGGTGGGGACGCTGCACAGTGGCTGGCGAGTGCGTACGGGATGAAGTTGCGTGGCTGGCAGCGGCACGCATTGGATCGGGCGCTCGAGCACGACGAGGACGGGCGCCTGGTGTGGGCGGTTGTGGTTCTTACGGTGGGGAGGCAATCGGGCAAGTCGTGGTTGTCGCGCGGGATCTGCATGTGGCGCCTGCATCACGCTCACTTGTTCGGCGAACCGCAAACCATTCTGCACATGGCTAACCGTCGCGATACAGCGATGGAGGTTATCCGGCCTGCTGGCTTGTGGGCGCTCGACAAGTACGGGAAGGGCTCGGTCAGGTGGGGAAATACCGCACCAGGCATCAGCCTGCCCAGTGGTGACCGTTGGTTGATCCATGCGGCGAACGAAAGCGCTGGGGTCGGTTACTCGTGTTCGATGGTGTTCGCTGATGAGGCTTGGAAGATTCAACGGAACGTCATCGATGACGCTGTCATGCCAACCATGTCTGAGCGTGAGCAGCCACAGCTGTGGCTGGTGTCGACTGCAGGCGACTCGTCAAGTGATCTGATGATTCAATACCGGTCAGCAGCGATCGAGCAGCTCGACGCGCCAGACGGCACGCTGCTGCTCGAATGGTCGGCGCCTGCCGATGCAGACCCAGACGACCCAGACACATGGGCTTGGGCCTCCCCAGAATGGACGGAGAAACGACAAGCGTTTGTGGCACGTCAGCACTCGACGATTGAGGAATCGTCATTCCGTCGCGAGTGGTGCAACCAGTGGGTCACAAAGTCGGGCGGATGGCTTAAAGACTCACAGTGGCTTGACACGACAAGCGACCTAGAACTACCGGAGTCAAGTACCTGGACTGTTGCTGTCGAATCAGCCTTTGACGGTCAGGGCCACGCTGTCGCTGTCGCCGGTGTCCTCGACGATGAGCGCGTCGTCGTACGGGTGTCGACGATGCGAACGATTAAGCAGGTTGACGAGCGGCTAGCCGAGCTGCGCGCACAGCACCCGATGCTGTTTGTGATCGTCACACCTGGCTACGTCGACCGACTACGTGAACGGTTCGACGAACTGGTGGGACAGCGGGAGGCAGTTGCCGGCACTCAGGCACTACTCGACCTGTTCGACCGGCGCTCAATCTTGCACGACGGTGGGCTGGTCCTGCGGGAGCATTTCGCATCATCACGCATCAGTAAACGGGACGCAGGTTGGGTTCTGTCGAGCGCAATGGGTCAGGGCCCGTCGTACGCTGCGCGCGCTGTCATGTTCGCAGCAGCACAAGCGACGAAGCGCCAGCGGCCTACAGCGATCATTTCGTCGAGGCGTCGCGCTTGACTACTAGCAGCAACGTGTGACAATAAGGCCGTGGCAACGTTTCCCCGACGGCCTAGGTGGATTGCTGCTGCATCTTCACGAGGGATGCAGGGCAGTCCATCTGTGCTCGTACGGGAAGGTGCCGGGTCGGCGCTGCTGCAAATGATCCAAGGCGCTGGGTCGTCGTTTCGGACGTCACGACTGGCAGCGCTGCAGGTCCCAGCATTCGTGGACGCGCTTAAAACGTATTCGCACACGATCAGCGGTTTCAGCCTGCGCACGTATCGAGCTGGTGAACCGATCGAGACACAGTCGGTGCTCGTCATGCCGTCGTCGTACCTGCCCTATACGAGCGTCATGGCGCGCACGATCGAGAACCTCCTACTGCATGATCGCGCGTACTGGCTTGTGGTCGACAGGACGTGGGACGGTTTTCCACGCGAAATTATGGTGATGGACGTTGACGACGTGTCAGACTTGACGACACGGTCGACCGCTAACCAGAACACCCAGTTCCCACCCGTTGACCCGTTCTACTACATCGGAAGTCCTGTGCCGGCTCGCGACGTCATCAAGTTCTACGGCGACGGCCTAGGCGGTTGGTTGACGACCGGAGCTGCTGCGATCAACACAGCAGCGGCCCTCGAGGCAGCGACGCTCAACTACAGCGAATTCCCTATGCCGACCGTCGTCCTGAAGAATACGGGCGCTGACCTACCAGCAGCGACCGTCGATTCGCTCCTGTCCGCTTGGGAAGAAGCCAGGACAAACAGGGCGACGGCCTACCTAAACAGCGCGATCGAAGCCAAAGGCATGGGCTGGTCGGCGCGAGATCTAGCCCTAGTCGAGGCTCGCAACGAGAGCGCGATCGGTATTGCACGCATCGCAAACCTTGACCCCGTATGGGTCGGCGCCAGCGTGTCGGGCTCGTCGCTTACCTATTCAAACCGTGTCGACCTGTATCGGCAGTTGCTCGACATCAGCCTGCGACCAGTCATGGACATGATCACGCACAGGCTGTCCATGCCAGACGTCACACCTAGAGGGCACGCTGTGCGGTTCGACACGAGCGGTTTCCTGCGAGGCAATGCCAGCGACCTAGCCGACCTAGTACAGAAACTAGTTCCACTCGGCGTACTGACCCCCGAAGAGGCGCGCCTAGTGGTCGACCTGAACACACTCGGCCTCACTCCCACTTCACTAGTTCAGTTGGGCGGATAAATGAGAACAGTCACGACGGACAGCACGCTGCTACTGCACACGCGCGCCGAGGACGGTGGCGACATCATCGGCACCGGCTACGGCATGGCAGTCCCGTACGGTGTCGAAATTGAGTTTGACGGGATGCGTGAGTCGTTCGCACCTGGTGCATTCGACGTCACTGCTGTCGTAGGCAAGCCACTGGCCTACCGACACAATGAACCGATCGGCGTGATTACTGGCGCAACGAACGAAGCCGATGGTTTGTACATCGATTTCGACGTCGTCAACACTTCACTTGGGCGCGACGCTGCGACGCTGATGCGTACCGGGTCCAGTCGCGGCCTGTCAGTTGGGTTCGCACCGCTTGAGTCCAAACGGGCGCAAGGCAAGAACAGCATCGTCTACACCAAAGCCGCATTGGCTGAGGTCAGTCTCACCCATCAGCCTGCCTACTCATCGGCAGGCGTAGGAGCAATTAGAGAGGAAAACATGTCAGTCGAAACCGTCGAGGACACCGCTCCCGCGGTCGTCGCAGACATCCAAGCACGGCAAGCAATTGACGACCTGCGGCGTGAGGTCGCAGCAGTCGCCCACGTTGCCGAGCCCGTCCACCCGCTCGCACAGTTCCGCAGCTTCGGCGACTACAGCAAAGCCGTACTCGACGGCCTAGAGACTCGGGCGCTGTTCGACCAGGTCACTGGCGACAATCCCGGAGTCATGCCGCCCGTGTGGCTGCAGCAGGTCCGAGGCATCATCGACCTCGGGCGCCCAGTCATCACCGGCGTCGGTGGTCCTCAGTCAGCCGGCGCAATCGGCCTTGACATTAACTGGCCGTACTTTGACGGCGTCCTTACTGACATCGTTGAGTCACAAGCCAACGAAAAGGACGAAGTTAACAGCGTACAAATCAGTATCGAAAAGGGCACAGCGACCCTGCAGACATATGCAGCCGGGTCGGACATCTCCTACCAGTTGCTGCAGCGGTCGCAGCCGTCGTACCTCGACGCGCACAACCGCATCATGGCCGCCAGCTACTCGACGGTCACTGACCGTCAGTTCACTGACGACCTGTGGCAGCAAGGCTCAGGAACGATCAATTACGACATGTCCGGCGACACGACCGGGTCAGTGTTCCGCGCTGCAGTGTTCGAGGCGTCGATGGAGTGTGAGGACGCTACCGGCGTGCCTGCCACCATCGTTTACGCATCAACGGCGCTCATGATCGAGATTGGCGGTTGGGAGTCGTTTTTCCCTGCGCCGTACTCGGTGCAGAACGTGTCCGGTGTCGCCACAGCGTCGAGCTTGCTCGTCAACGTGTCCGGCCTTCGGGTCGTGCGCGCAAAGTGGCTTGATGGCGATGCAGACAGGCATGCAATTGTCACCAACGGCGAGTCTGCCCGATGGATCGAGGACGGCCCACGCCTCGCCAATGCTGAGAACGTCGGCAAGCTCGGTCGCGACATTGCAATCTACGGATACGGCGTCACCGCGGCGTACCTGCCCGCTGGCATCGTTCGCCTGGTCGAGCCGTAAACATGGCGCTGCTCACCGGGACGCAACTGGCTACCGCATTGGACCTCACCTATGCGGCGGACCCGTTCGACCAGGTAGCAGCGGCAGCCGTCGCCGTAGTGAGCTCGGTCATTACGGCGACGGCATTGGCAGCCGAGCCAGCAGCGCTCAAAGAAGCGACGCTAGGCATCGGTATCGACATCTTTCAGGCACGGTTCGCAGCAGGTGGGGAGTCAGTCGGCCTCGACATGCAAGCCAGCCCCTACCGACTAAACAGCATCCTGCTAAAAAGTCGTTCAGCGCTTATCGCGCCGTACCTAAACGTAGGGGCGCTGGTGGGATGACAGCGTTAACGACCGAGGCGCGCCTAGCGATCACAAGCGCCGTCACGGGACTCGGATACAAGGTCTACACAAGCACGCCGCCTGTACCCATCCCACCGTCCATTGTGATCATGGCTGACAGTCCTTGGGTCGTACCTGAACGGCTAGGGCGCCTCTCCTACCGGACACAGTGGCGCCTCATGATCGTAGTGAACCCACGCAAGAACAGCGCGGCGCAGCTCGACGCTGAAGACGCAATCGACGCCATCCTTCCGGCACTCCCCACCTACGTCGCTGTATCGAGCATTGGGCCGCCCGTGCTCATGGACGTCGGTAGCCAAGGTTCAATTATCACAGTCGAAATATCCTTAACCGCATCGATGAAGGAGTAAGACAATGCCAGCAACCTCCATTGCCGGTGCCACGTTCACTGTGACCGTGGCCGCCGTCGATTACAGCGCCCAGGTGACGAGCGGCACGGTGACGAGCACGTCGACCATCACGCGCACGCGCACACTCGATGGAAACGCATTCAGCCAGACAGACCTCATCAGCGCCGTCAACCTCTCATTCCTATACGACGATATGGGTGGCATCTTTGAGGAGCTGCAGACTGTTGTCGACTCAGGCGCCAGCATTGCCGTCGTCATCGACGGTGGAACTGGTGAATGGACCGGCGCCGCCATGTACGTTGAGTCAGCGGAAACGACGTTTGACGCTACAGGGGTAGCCATGTGTACGGCGCAGCTCACCGGCGTACTCGTGTTCGCGTAGCCATGTGGGATGTCCTCGATGTGTACCTCGACGGGGCCACTGACCCCGTCGAGGTCACTGTCCTCACAATTCACGTAGTCGACTACCGGGACTTCTGCGACAAGGCAAAGGTCACGGCCTACCCAGCAGGCCTTGATCTCCTGTCGGCGTACTGCACGCTCGTCGACCCAGAGCCCGCTGACTTTAAGACTGTCAAGAAGTGGGCCCGCGAGCACAAAGTGATTACCGACAGGCGTGAGCAGGTGGGACCTACGAAAACGGCGATCCACGCCGTCTCCTAATACAGGTGGCCATAAGAACTAGCCGACCGTTGGCTGAAGTGATCGGCTACGACCCGAGAACACTGGCAACAATTATTGAGGAGCTGCGAGATGGCTAAATACGTTGAGCTAGGCGTAGAGGGCCTCGGTGCAGTTCTCCGAGACATGCGCACACTTCCCAAAGAAGCCACCAAAGAACTTAGGCGCGCATCAGTCGACATCGCTAACCGACACATGGTGCCATCATGGAAGGCAGCAGCGCTCACTGCTGGCGGTTGGGGTCCAAAGCTTGCCGACTCTGTGCGCGCTGCATCCGATCGCCTGCCAGCGCTTAAGGTCGGAAAAGACAAGCGCGTGTACTCCGGTGGCGCATCGACGAACATGACGCGCTACCCAGCCTTTCGAGGCACACAGGCCGACTATGCAGCATTCGGCAACGGCACAGGATGGATGGCGAACCGCAGGCCATACCAGGCGCAAGCGCTGCACGAATGGACACAAGCCGTCGACCTCATTGTGACGAAGTGGAATAGGAACACACTGTGAGCCGGACACTGACCGTCTACCTAGCAGCCGACCTGAAGAAATTCACGTCAGGCATGAAATCAGCCGAAGCAGACTTAGGGCGCTTTGGCAACGCGACCCGCAACCTCAGCAACACGATGTCAAGCATGCTTGGGCCTGCGCTTATTGGTGCTGGCGCTGCAGCAGGCTACGCGGCTGTTCAGTTCGGTGTCGACGGTGTCAAGGCATTTATCGACGATGAAGCAGCAGCAGCCAAACTTGCCACAACCCTCGACAACCTCGGATTAGCGCACGACACGACCGAGGTCGAGGCAATGATCGACGCGCTACAGCGTGAGTCAGGCGTAGCCGACGACGCGCTACGACCGGCGTACGACCGTCTAGTGCGATCTATCGGCGACACCGAGCAGGCTACAAGCACGCTACGACTGGCAATGGACATCAGCGCCGGTAGTGGAAAGTCATTAGAAACGGTCGTGCAGGCACTCGGCAAGGCATACGACGGCAACACAACAGGACTAAGCAGGCTCGGCGCCGGTATCGACAAGGCTGTGCTGGCGACTGGCAACATGGACACAATTACGAAGGATCTAGCGCGCACCTTCGGGGGTCAGGCTCAAACAGCAGCCAGCACATACCAGGGCCAATTGGACCGCCTAGCCGTTGGCTTCGGCGAACTGCAGGAGTCGTTCGGCGCAGGTTTCCTCGGCGCCCTCGGCAAAACTGAAGGTAAAACTGGCGACCTCATGACCGCAATGCAGGACCTGCAACCTGCGCTGCAGGACGTCGGTGCTGCAGTCGGTGACCTTGTCGTCGAACTAGCTGGCATGGTTACGTCAGCCGACAAAGCATCAAAGGCCGGCAAACGTTTCCTTGACGACCCGAACTGGGACGACCTGAGCACGCTCATACGTGAAACAGCCGACAGCAACAGTTACCTCATCAGCACATTCGTGTCAGGCCTGCCAACAGTGGGCCCGTACCTAAATGCCCTTCTGTCGCTGGTCGGTGGCTACGACGCGTTAACGGGCGCAGCCAACGAGGCGTACGGCGGGGTCAGCCGTACAGCCATGGCGATGGGGAAGGGCACACCTGAGGTCGACCGAAATACTGCAGCGACCACAAGATGGAACGCGATCGCAGCGGCTAGCGGTGCAGTCGTGTCGACCACAGGTGGCAACCTAGACAAGTATTTCGCCAGCCTCAACAGCACAGCCAGCGCGACCGGTGGCGCGTCAAAGGAAACCGACCTGCTGACGACAGCCTTCGACCTGCAACGTGGCGTGGTCGAGAAACTGCAGACGACTCTTGACAGTCAGGTCACAGACTTAGAGCGCGCGACCGCAGCAGCACAGGACTACTCGAGCACGCTAGCCAGCCAATTGCTCGGTGGTATCGACCTTGGCGCTGCACAGCAGACAGGTGCCGACCTTGGGATCTCGACCTTAGAAGCATTCGATAGGCAGATAGCCGAGGCGGCATGGTTCGGCAACGTCCTGTCCTCAATTAAGGCCAGCGGCGCAGACCAGCGGCTAGTCGACCAGATAGCGGCCCTAGGTCCTGCAGCCGGCGGGGCACTCGCACAGGAAATGATCGACAAAGGGCTCGTGCAGACGTTCAGCGACCGACTAGTGGACGTGATCGCTACAGCGACCACAGTGTCACAGGCAATGGTCCCCGAGTTCTTAACCGCAGGTATCGACTCGGCAACCGACTTTGTCGACGGCACGATTGAGCAACTACTGCTCGAGCAGGACCGTCTGAAGAAAATAGGCAAGACGATCGGCAAAGGCATCGGCGTAAACATCAAGGCAGAAATCGCCCAGGCAGTAGCTGAGGCAGTGGCAGCAGCACAGGCCGCCAAGACTGCAGCAGCAGCCGAGCGCGCAGCCGAGATAGCAGCACAAGCAGTGACCGTGTCCGAGCAGCAGATCGCCCAGGCACTACAGCGACTGATAGCCAACAGCAACAGTCGAGCCGGATTCACAACTGGCGCCCCTGCGACCACGCCGGTGCTCGGATGATCCCAACAGTCCTAGTGAACGGTGTCGCCCTCGACCTTGACGGTGTCGAGTACCGGATCACTGTCACCCACGGTCGTAACGACATCACAGCTGCGCCAGCACCAAGCGACGCCACAATGACGCTCATTGGTTTCCTGTCGATCCCAGTAGAAATCAGTGACATTGTCGAGGTTGAGTCGTACGGCGTCACGCGCTTCACTGGTCGAGTAACCGACACGATCCTTAGCCACGACTACAACCCAAACGGCCCAACGCTCGGTGTCGGTGATACCTGCTACGTGGCGCGCCTCGACGTCACACTCATAGGTAACCTCAGCCTGCTCGGCCTGAAATACGTCGGCGCAGCAGGCTACGCACAAGAACTACTCAACGACCGGGTCGAGAACATCCTCACCGATGCAGCCGTGTCCTATACAAACAACAGCGACCCACTCATGACACAAGAAGCACTAGCGGCCCTTGACGGTGGCTACTCGGCGCTAGATCTGCTCACAGCACTAGGCACCCAGACAGGTGGCACCTTGTGCGACCTACCCGACGGCGCTGTGCTGTGGGAGTCGTACAGCCGTCGAGGCTACGGCTACAACCCAGCGCATTGGGCAGACTTGGACCCCACCGACACGTGGCCGGATATCCCATACATTTGGGCAGACGTTTACGACCGAGTCGACACGGCGCCACTCACCGTCGAGCTGCCACACATTGCAGTCGCCTGGTCACCTGTCTGGCGCAACACTTCACAGACAATCCTGAACGACGTCACAGTCATATATGGCGCCAGTCAGAACCAATCACAGAACGACACAGACCCAGCGTCAATCATCACGCACGGCCGTCGAGCGTTCACCTTGTCGACGCAACTGCACGAAGCGACCGACGCGCTGTCGCGAGCCTCGGACATTATCCGCACCCAGTCCGAGCCACGCTATGCCGTGCAATCGGTCGAGGTCCTTGTCGAGACACTTACCGACCCACTACGTGGCAGCCTGCTCGACGTCATCAGTGGCAGCAAAGTCGGCATCAACCTGCTACCCCAGCCAGCACCGATAGACGATTTCGTTGGAGTGTGCGAGGGATGGGCCGAGACATACACCCCCGGTCAGCACAGGCTGGTCCTAAGCCTGTCTGACCCGAGGTTTTCATACCAAGTAGTCCGATGGAATGAGATAAGCGCCGTCCTAACTTGGGCCGGTGTCGACCTGACTGTGCAGTGGTACAACGTAGTCACTGCAGCCGACCTAGTCGCCTAACTGAAAGGATTAAGTCATGGGACTCCCGTACGTACTATCAAGCGACCTGGTGTCGGCGTATCCGGCGAAGAGCTTGGAGATAGCACAATACGTCGACGGCTATATACCGCTACTAGCCATGACACAGAACGCACAAACAGGAACTACCTACAGTTTCGTCCTGACCGACTTCACGAAGCTCGTCACGTTGTCCAACGCAAGCGCCGTAGCAGTCACACTGCCGCTCGAAGCGACGGTGGCATGGCCAGCCGGCACACAACTACGACTGCTGAACGTCGGCGCTGGCACTGTCACAGTCGCTGGTGCTGTCGGTGTCACCATCAACGGCAGCCCGCTAACACTGACCCAGTACAAGGGCGCCAACTTGATTAAGACTGGGACGAATACGTGGGTATTTATCCCTTTCGCTAGTGGTGTCGGAGCTGCCGTGTTCTCCGACACCCCAACAGGCACACTCACGGGCTACGCATACAAGACTTTCATTGCGTCAGGAACTTTGACGGTCACCACGGCCGGGTTTGCGGACGTCCTCATCGTTGGTGGCGGCGGCGGGTGTGGTGGCGACACGGGTGCTAACGCTGTTAACGCGGGCGGCGGAGGCGGCGGCGGTATTTTCGGTGGAGGCGTAACAACGGTTTACCTTCCGGTCGGAACCCACACGGTGACCGTCGGCGGTGGCGGTGCTCGGTGGACGATGGCAGGCGGTGGCGCCTCACAATTAGCGTCAATGGTAGCCATGGGCGGCGGAATGGGTTTTGGCTACGCCACCATGACCTCCTACGTCAACGGCGCATTTGGTGGGTCCGGTGGTGGAGGCTCAAATAACAACACGACCGGACAACCGGGAGGTAGCGCAGTACCTGGGCAAGGAAACGCGGGCGGTACGGGTTCAACGACCGCAGGCGCGACCGGTGGCGGCGGAGGCGGCGGCGGCGGTTCGGCCGTCGGTGCTGTGGGTACAACCTCCGTCGGTGGCGCCGGAGGTGCAGGCTATGGGACAACGTTTGTTGGCACGACACCGACCGGCGGATATTCACCCGGTACGTTCACGTGCTCGGGTGGTGGCGGTGGTGCTCGAAGTTCAGGAACACCGGGTGCAGGCGGTGCAGGCGGCGGCGGCGGAGGTTCGACCACCGGAATAGGAACCAATGGCGGAACGAACACGGGCGGCGGAGGGGGCGGCGGTTACCAATCGACGGCCCTTCAACCTGCCCAGGGCGGTAGTGGACTAGTGACAGTTAGGGTGGCAGTCTGATGGCACATTTCGCTTTGATCGACTCAGGGAACATCGTCCGCGAGGTCATCGTCATATCGAACGCTGACTGTGGCGGGGGAACCTTCCCGGCATCCGAACCCATCGGCCAAGCCTTCATTAACGGGCCACACCCGGACTGTTTAGCGTTGCAAGGCCATTGGCTACAAACGTCCTACTCGGGTTCGTTCCGTGAATGCTACGCGGGTAAGGGATACAGCTACGACCCGACGCTTGACGTTTTCGTTCCACCATCAGGGCCCGAGGTGGCGCCGTGACATGGAAACTGGCTGCAGCAGCCGACACGCTACTTAAGCAGGTAAACACTCGCTACCCAAAGCGTGACAAGTCGAGCGACGGCACGATAGGCGACCAGGCACACAAGCGCCGTGTCTCTGACCACAACCCTGACAAGTCTGGCTACGTCATGGCACTCGACCTTGATGAGGACGGCTGGCCAGCGCACAAGTTCGCCGACCAACTCATCGAGTACGTACGCAAGTCAGGCGACAACCGTATAAAAAACGTCGTCTATGAGGGTCGGGTAGCAAGCGGCACCTATTCAGACCAACGATGGGTGTGGCGCAGCGCCCCTAGCCTCGGACACGCTCATCACATTCACATCAGTTTTAGCGATGCAGGTAAGCACGACGGGCGCCCCTTCCCATTGCCGATCCTCGACATGCCACAGGCCGAGCCGGTCGAGCTGGTGCCAGCGAAGAAAACAGCAGCCAAGAAAGCGCCGGCAAAGAAAGCAGCAGCGCCGAAGCCATGACAGAAATGTTTACCACCGTCATCGGCCTGCTCGTGGCAGTCCTTGGGCTTGTCGCACTCGTCATACGTGGTCAATCGAAAGCACAGCGACCGAACGGTGGTAAATCACAGTACGACCTGCTGCTGAGGATTGAGTCGCGACTCGACAGGCTAGAGCGCAACCAAGACGAGCACCTAAGGCACCACATGGAAGGACCATGATGCTCGACAAACTGTCGCCGGAAGCCAGGCACCTGATGCTGCTACTTATTGGCGCCCTGATTGCGTGGGCCAGCACCGAGCTGCCAATGCATCTAGACCCGTTACCAGCCAGCCTGCTCGGCGCATTCACCACCGTCGCCCTGGCATGGCTGACACCACTGACACGGCAGTATGGCATCGGCGCCCCTGACAGTGTTGACAACAATGAGTAATTTGATAGGCTAGTGTCTAGGTCGGTCACAAGGACCGGCCAGACCAAAGGGGAAACACATGTACTACATCTTCTACAAGCACCTCAGCAAGCGCGGCCACGTCAGAATGACCGTCCTGTCCTACCCTGACAACTCGGCGATCGGATTTGAGCACTACGACGAGGCGCAGGAGGCAGGCGACGAGCTCCTGAAGACAGGCGTCGGAGGCTGCATCTGGTTCGAGGTTCGACGGATCTACTAGGCACCGAACGGGCCACGCAACAGCGTGGCCCGTTTCCTATTTGAGAGGAAGCAATGAGCGACACAAACACGTATTCGACGCGACAGGCAGCCGAGGTCCTCGACCTGAGCCAGTCGACCGTCCAACGCATGGCAGACGAAGGACAACTACCGTCCTACAGGACACCAGGTGGCTTCCGCAGGCTTGACGCTGGCGCTGTGCAGGAATACCGCAGAACACGAATATCCAGCACGGTCACACTGGTCGAGCCGTTCGGTGGTGATGCCGCATGATCGCCGAAGCAGCCTTGACTGCAGTCGTACAACTGGCACCGGCCTGCACTGACCCGGTCGTCAACGTCCTGCACTCGGCAGGTTTCCGAGGTCAAGCGCTGCGCTACGCGTACGGCATCGTCATGCGGGAGTCGAAAGGCAACGCTCGAGCAATATCGAGCACGTCCGACTATGGCCTGTTTCAGTTCAACCGAGCAGCACACAAACGAGCCGAATGGTGGCACTCGACGCGGCTACTTGATCCCGCCTACAACGCTGCTGTCGCGTGGCGCATATCGCAAGGCGGTCGCACCTGGTACCCGTGGGACATCGCCGGCAACGGCCAGCACCTTGGGCGCTACAGCAGTCGAGCGACCTACCGAGTGTGGGTCCAATACGTGAAGGCGTACCCATGCTAGAGCCAGCGACCTACTCGTGGCGCTGCACACTGTGCGACGCCAACGGCCATGGTGGCGCGTCAGCGTTTGCCGTCCACTACAGGCACAAGCACCAAGAACCGCAACCCACCTACACAGGTTTCCTGATCGAGGCACGCGACGAGCACGGACTACGAGGCACAGCGGCCTACCAGTGGGCGCACTCGGCGTACGCCGAATATGTGCGTAATCAGGAGTGAAGACACCGAAGCGGCTACCGAGCGCGCGGGAGTTTGCTCTACTGACATGGGACGCACGCATCGAGGTCCTGTCGGCGCTGCGAGCAATTCAACTTGCCTACCTACAAACCGAAGAAATAAGGGGAAACGATGACCTACGAAATACAGACCAAGCCAAAGGATGAACCTGATCTAGTCGTAGCCGAGCTGCTCGGTGTCATCAACAAGATGTCACACAGCAATAAGCGCCTAGAGGGGATCATCAAGGAATATGAAGCAATTGCAACTAGCTACGACCACAAGGCCGCCACGCTGCGCGACGAGCGCGACAGGGCCCGAGGCCTAGCGGCACGACTAGAGGCCGAGTGTCACGACTGCTGGGGCCCTGTTCATTCTCAGGCCGTCGCAGCAGCACGCCTAGAAGCCAACTGGTCAGACGAGGGGACAGACAATGTCGCGCGATGACTACGTCGAGGTCAGCGAACGTATACGTCAATTCGTAGAGCAGTACCCCACCGGCTCATTGCAAGCAGACTGGGGCATGGTCGACCGCGACGGTGAGCAGTGGCTAGCCGTCAAGGCATACGCCTACCGGACGCCTGACGACGCTCGACCTGGTATCGGTCACGCTTGGGAACCGATCCCGGGTCGGACGCCGTTTACCAAGGGCTCGGAACTGATGAACGGCGAAACGAGCGCATGGGGCAGATCCTTGGCAGCAATCGGCATAGCCGTAAACAAAGGCATCGCGAGCGCTAACGAAATCCGGTCAGCGCAAGGTCGAGCAGACGACCCAGTCGCTGCCAAGGTTGCCGACATGGGCAGTTACCGGACACCATCAGGTGGCCACAAGTCCGAAGGAGGACAGCAGGCGACACCGAAACAGATAGGACTACTCAAAGGCACGATGTCGAAACAGCACATCAACGAAGCCGTGCTCGCCGACTACTGCACGCAGCAGCTCGGCTTTGAGCTACCTGTCGAAGGGCTCGGCGCACTAACAAAGGCACAGGCCTCCGTCATCATCGACGCGCTACTGAAGTCAGCAGCAGGCCCAGCGACACGGTCGAGCGCGCCAGTCGAGGACGACCCGTGGGTAACGTCATGACGTGTCCAGTCTGCGAGGCGTTCATGGAACTGTTTGACGAATGCAACGACTGCCTACGACTGCAATACGAGCCAACACCACTAAAGCGGACGGGTCGACCGCCTGCATCAGCGCGACCTGGCATTTGTCTACGTGGCCACGTCATGATCAAGGCAGGTCGCTGGCGCTGCAAACCATGCGATGCCATCTACGCCGACAGGAAACGACAGAAGAGGAAGGCCAAGCGATGATCCAAGCAATCGCCCTAGTCCTCGACTTCGCACCAACCCACTGGACACCCAGCACGCGCATGGTCGCGGTCGCCCTAGCCGACTACGCCAACACTGACACAGGGCTGTGCTGGCCGTCGATCTCTAGCCTGTCCAGACGCTCAGGTGTGTCAGGTCGGCAGGTCCAACGATGCCTACGGCAGATCGAGGCAGACGGTTGGATCGAGCGGACATGCGGCGTCCACAAGGTGGGGACAAACCTGTGGACATGGCGCAAGCGCATCGCCCTAGGGGGTGACACCCACGTCACCCCCCGGGTGACACCGGTGTCACCCCTGCGTAGAGGGACAGGGTGACACCGGTGTCACCCGAACCGTTAGTACTTAACCACCATGGAACCGTTACCGGCCAGCATGGCTAGCAACCGACGAGGACCTGGCTACCGACAGTGGGTCGCACAAGTCATGGCCACATGCGAGCCCGTATGCATCCGATGCCACATGCCAGTCGACATGACACTGTCACGACGAAGCAAATGGGGAGCAAGCGCAGACCACGAGCCAGCCCTAGTACTCACAGGCGAACTACTCCCAAGCATGGACGGCGCAGGCATCGCACACCTCGACTGCAACCGTCGACACGGCGCAGCACTCGCCAAGAAACTGCACGCCAACAGCCCTACCCGTTCTTTCAGCAGACCGAAGTCAC
>Ga0304730_1002018_pt1 | contig 14863 bp, 9 predicted proteins | sample M_130628_MF_Meta_FD_190474 | JGI IMG/M metagenome (GOLD analysis project Ga0304730, IMG submission 190474) | Freshwater microbial communities from Lake Montjoie, Canada to study carbon cycling - M_130628_MF_MetaG (v2) (version 2) | ecosystem: Environmental > Aquatic > Freshwater > Lake | place...
ATATAAATCTGTTTTTTTGGTTATATATATATATAACTATAAAATAATTTTAATAAAAAATATATTGTGTGGTAAAACAGATTATATAGAACTATTTTTTATAAATGAAGTTATATAATGGTGCCACGATATGGAACTATTCTTGGAACATCTCTTGCCTATTCGCTTTATTTCTTCGCTTCGGTCTTCCATCTAATCTTTCTTGAATTGAACTATTATCTATATTCATCTTATTTTCATATCTGTTTAAGATTGACGTTATTGCTGATATATTATTTCTTTCATCTTCAATGTCCTTTTTTGAAACAATATCTCTCCTCTCAATTGGATGATATTCATCTAATGGATTATTCGATTGTTCGGCGTCTGGTAAAGGATCAGGTAGTGATATATCTTGGTCGAAGTATCGACTGTATTTTGGATTGGTTATAAAATTATACCAGAGATGTTGTTTATATGGATTTTTCATACCATCTTTTTTTAATTTATAATTATTTACTTGATTAAATATCCATAAACTCAATGATTTAACTTCTTTTATTTTACTTTGGGGTGAAGGTTTATTTTTATATTGATTAATATATAATTTAGATTCTTCTAAATTATTATTCCATGCTTCTTCATTAGATATAAAATATATTTTATATTTTTCACTTGTTATAAATTCAGTCCATTTATCATATATTTCCGATTTTTTCATTATTTCTTTTTTTAATTTATAATTATTTACTTGACGTAATATCCATAAACCCAATGATTTAACTTCTTTTATTTTACTTTGGGATGAAGGTCTCGCATTATATTTTTCAATATATAATTTAGATTCTTCTAAATTATTATTCCATTCGTCATCAAAATCTCTAAAAGCACATTTATATATATCATCATTCATAAACTCGGTCCATAATTGATATTTTACTGGATCTTTCATACTGTTAATTTTATTTTTATAATTTATTTTTTGAGTACCCAACCAACAACCCAAGAATTTTACTTCTTTTATTTCGCTATATTGTGAAGGTCTTTGATTGTGTTTTTCAATATATAATTTTAATTCTTCAAAATTGTGGTTCCATACTTCATCATGATCTATAAAAGCACATTTATATTTATCATTATTTATAAATTCTGTCCATAATTGATATTTTATTGGATCTTTCATACTATTAATTTTATTTTTATAATTAGTCATTTGAACACTAAACCAAATACCTAATGATTTAACCTCACTTATTTTGCTACCGTTTGAAGGTCTTTGATTGTGTTTTTCAATATATAATTTAGATTCTTCAAAATTGTGGTTCCATACTTCATCATGATCTATAAAAGCACATTTATATTTATCATTATTTATAAATTCTGTCCATAATTGATATTTTATTGGATCTTTCATACTATTAATTTTATTTTTATAATTATTTTTTTGATTACTGAACCAACATTCCAACAATTTCACTTCATTTAATTTGCTTTGTTGTGGGGGTCTTTGATTGTGTTTTTCAATATATAATTTAGATTCTTCAAATTTTTGGTTCCATTTTTCATCTAAATTTTTAAAAGCACATCTATACATCTCATTATTCATAAATTCAGTCCATAACTGATATTTTACTGGATCGCTCATACTCGCAATTTTATTTTTATAATTTTGTATTTGATGTGAAACCCACTTGCCTAATGTTTTAACTTTACTTTTTTTGCTTTGTGATGGTCTTATTTTATATTCATCAATATAATTTTTAACCTCTTCCAATCGTTTCATCCATATTTCATCTCCATTAGTTAATCTACCCATACTATCATATATCATATTATACTTAAACTCAATCTCATCATTTATATCTTCAATATCTTCTTCAACCTTCTCAATTGAAATATAACCACCTATTTTTTTAGACTCAAAAGATTTCCTAATACGACTATCATTCTGTGCCATTACTTTCAAAAAATTACATATATTCTTTTCATCTTCTTTAGATGAGAATGGTAAAATTATATTGGCGATTGTTTTAGTTGCATGTAATCGTAATGCTCTACCAATAATTTGAATCAATGTCGTTTTGTTTTTTGGTAGATGTAAAAAACACACTCCTTTCGTTATTGGAGCATCAAAGCCCTCTACCAGAATTCTAACGTTAACAAGAAATTGTAGCTCATTCTTCTTATATTTATTAATAATAATATCTCTATTCTTTTTCGATGTATTACAATCAATATACATACAACTATTATTTTGTAGTTCATTCATTAATCTATTAATCTCCTTGCCTTCTTTTTGTGAGTTACAATAGATGATAATATTTCTATAATTGCGTAAAAGATGATCGCATATCTTTCTATTATCCGGATCTTCAGAAAAAATTGGAATATGAATTGTATAATCACATAAGAACCCTCTTTCAATCATCTGTCTAATATCCTTACTGTAATATTCAAACTCGTCTATTTTATCGATGGTCGCAGATAAATACACATTGTTATTGTGGTGAATAAGACTCTTAATAATCTGATTATATGTTTTAACATTTCGTAATTCGTCTTCAGAATCATCTTTCAAGTCTTCATCAGTTTCTTCTTCTGCTTCATCTGATTCATCATATTCACTTTCATCAGATTCTTCAGATTCTTCTTTAACTTCTTCTTTAACTTCTTCATTAACTTCATAAATTGGTTCATCGTCATAACAATAAATTTCTGGTTTATTTATATGATGCGCTTCATCAACATAAATTTTCTCAAAAGTACTACAATGACTTTCAATCAAACTTACACTATTAAAGACGCAAATTGTAATATTTTTATTAGAATCAAATGTATTATTTGAATCACCAATTAATTGTATCTTATTTTTAAACAATGGTTTATGCTTGATGATTTCGTCTTGTAATTGGTCCATAAGGATAATTCTTGGAACTAAAATAAGATACTTTTTATTATCTTCAAATGAATATATTATAACAGAATTCTTACCTGTACCAGTAGGCAGATTAACAATCACATTCTTTTTATTTTGTTTAATCATATTTATGCTCTCAATTTGATAATCTCTAAGAGTAAAATCATTGGTAACAATTGGATAAGCAGGTGGATTGGCAACAAGATTTTCACAAAACTGGACCATTTCTTGTCTATCATATGGTTTGTCAATAAATAATCGTCGTCTAACTAAAAGATTGTCGGATAGAGTGCTGTCACTATTTCTTGTAATAATTAAATTATTCCATCTGACGGTAGCTTTATTAAGTTCATTATTAAACAGATTTTGACTTGCAAAAAAGGTGGAGCATTCGGTCCAAGTTAGAGAAGTCTTTCTTAATTTACACTGGACTATCGTCTTATCTAAATCGGAACAATCAATACCTGTATCATTACGGGACATTTGATTATCTTCTTTAAAAGTGGGATCGATATCGTCGTATTCATAGAACTGTTTTTTATATTCATCTGTTAATTTAAGACATGAATAATATTCAAATATTTTAGATAGATCATAATTATCAAATACTTGTTTATTCGAATTTTTAAGGTCTAAATATCGTTCATAGATGTTAATAATATATTTATTGTAAAGGGTAGCCATTTAATTAATATAAAATATATGTAATGTTTTATATTGATTAAAAATATAATTTTCAATATTTTATAAGAGACGCCGTGTTTCATATCGTGAATTATTATATTGATCTATTTTTATAAATGAAATTATATAATGGTTTTACGATATGAAAATCGGCATAATACCTACATAATTGCACCCAAAAATTTATTTCAATCAAATCAATTATATTTAATTAAAATTAATATATGTAATTTAATCAAAACTATTTTATCCATTAATACTATAGTTAAATGCAAAATATCAAAGGATATAATTCAAATAAAAATTTTGGTTTAAGATGTGAAAATAAAATTAAAAATTTTTATGAGAATAAAGGTTGGTATGTTAAACAATCTCCTGGTTCTTTTGGAATAAATGATTTAACTTGTATAAAAAAAGGTCAAACTCATTTTGTGCAGGTTAAAGGGACTAGAAATCCTGATAAAATTCCATATATTTCAAAAGATGATACCAATAAACTAAATGCAAAATCTAAATACAATAATGCTGTTCCTATTATTGCAAAAGTTATGGGTAATAATCAAATTAGAATTAATAATGGGATTAATAAAAAAAAACAATTTATTTATTAATATTTTTGCATAATTTTATAGCTTTTTTATTAAAGTCAAAACTGTCTAGTCAAATCTGTCAAATCCTGCCCATTATTTATATTCAATTAGATAAATTGGACTTTCATGAAATCAAACTCAAATTAAGGGTAGGATTTGACAGAAATGGCAGAAACAAATTTCATATTTTTATAGAAGGATCTCTGTGTTTCATATCGTGGCTAAATTATATGGTTCTATTTAATAAATGAAGTTATATAATGGTATCACGATATGGAATTCGGCGTAAGTATTTATACAGTCACTACTTTTTTATTTTTTTATTGGGTGGAAATTGCGGATATATATTTTTTAAGGCTAAATAATAATTACAAAAATAACCCTTACGGCAAATTCTGCTAAGGATTAATTACTCAATAAAATAGATTATTATAAAAAATTGATATTTCTATAACTTAAACAATTATATAATAATATATTTGTATATTAATGGAAAACCACTCTAAAACAAGTAATTATGATTTTGGATACATATATATCGTCCAACAAGATCCCACAATAAATATATATAAAATTGGTAAAACATCACAACTAAAAATCAAAGACATCATAAAACAATATCCAAAAAATACTATATTAATTGACAGTTTTGAATGCACTGCTGTTGATTATGCTGAAAAAGAACTAATTAAAATTTTCACTAAAAAATTCACTCGTAAACAAAAATTGGGATATCAATTATTTGAAGGAGATATTGATGAAATGGTATTAGAAATGAATGTGTTTATGAATAAACTAAAAGAAGTCTCTAATGAAATCAGAACTGCAAAATTTATTCAAAAAATGAAGGATCTAAAAATTGGAAATGAAGATGGAACATATGCTTTGTCAATGGCCGATTTTGGTGAAATTTTACAACATTCAGAAAAATTTAAAGATGTAAAAGAAGAACTTTTTGGTTACAATATAATGTCCGAATATGAGAAATTAAAAAAAATACCAAATAAATGTATATATGATAAAGCAATTTTCAATATATGTCAATACTTAATTACATGTGTTGAAAATGATCCTGTTAATGGAGACTATTATTCAAAAGAAAATAATGACATTATTAAAGAAGCAGGTAGACTATTATATGAATATGACGGTATTCATTCTATGTCTGGTACATTATCTTCGTGGATACCAAAACGATACCGAAGAGAGATCGAATGTGCTTGGAATGGAATTGGTGAATGGAGAAGTTAATTTTTTTATAGAAATAAAAATATTATATGTAAATTAATATAATATTTTTAGATGGTTCGCCGTGTTTCATATCGTGGCTAAATTATATGGATCTATTTAATAAATTAAGTTATATAATGGCATCACGATATGGAAGTCGGCGTTCACTCTTTATCTATTTCAATCCTAATATAATATTCATCATTCTGGACAAATGATGTTACTATCTCTTCAATAAATGTTGGATCATTGATTTCATCATCTTGTTCCTCGATAAAACACGAATAGTCGTCCTTACCCCAATGTGTTCTTGACGACTTCTTATTTTTTACTCTATTTATATCTATATTTATAAACTGTTCATGTGTATATGTATTTGGTTCATCTATTATCTCATTCAAATTATCTAAGTCAACAATTTCATTAATAGTTTCATAATCTAATGCTAATATTAATCTCTTGTGTTTAATCGCAGCCGATATAATTTTATTGCTATTTTTATGACTCATACCGTCTATTCTTATTTTTTTAATTTCACGCACAATATTTTTTAATACAGATTCCATTAATATAAAATTATATAATTATATTTTTATATTATTCAGATTAAATATCAATTTTTTTATAAAGAAAATGGTCCATATGATGAAATACATCTAATAAATGCCGTAAGTATATTAATGGTTCTAACTGTTTCAATTTTATACGGGTGGAAATTGCGGAGATATATAAGTTAAGGTATAATAATAAACTAATTTAATACTTACGGCAATTTTTAGCAATAAAATAATTCAATATTTGTATCTATATTTAGATTAAAAAATATTATAATTTTATTTATAGTCTTACTTATTTATTATTAATGGGTGGAAATTGCGGATATATATAAGTTAAGGTATAATAATAAACTAATCTTATACTTGCGGCAGTATGAGGTCCTAAAATAATTCAATAAATGTGTCTGTATTTAGATGTTGTTCCATTATTGGTTTATTAATAATTACATATTGATATTGAGTTTGTTTTATTTTAATATATTTGGATTCAAACATTTCATCGTCAAACATATTGCTCAACATAGTAGTTAATAATAAGTACATATTATAGTAATTAATTGTATCATATTTTTTAGCTCTAATATCAAATGCTTTTTTTATAGTAGTTAAATTTGTATCTAACCATTGTGACTTAATTTCAGAACCAAAATTTGTAGTAATATCACGATTCAGCATTTCAAAATTATCTATTTTTAAGACATTCATAAACTCACTAATAATTTTTAATTTTAATTGTTTACATTTGATGGATTCAGAAAATAGATTAGTAGTGATTGATTTTTCAATACCTTTTTCAAAAGTATTATCTAAGAACATCTTTAAATTTAAATGTTTTTCCATCTTTTTGGAACTAGTTAATAAATCTCTTTCAAAAGGTGTAATATCTTCAAGCGTCATTAAATTGTCTATTTTTTCTTTGACACTTATTTTAGGTTCTAAAACGTCTTCAGAAATATCTTCATTATATGAAATAATATATCCATTTTCCAACATCATATCAGTTAAATATGCTTGAATATTGGTCTTGAGTAGAGCATCCATATATTTGAAATTAAAATACATAGTTTTGTATGGAGCATCATCAACCTCACATATTGTCTTACATCCTGTTACAAGCGAAGTTAAATTATTTTCAAAAGCATTATACTCGTCAATTACATCTTGTTTAGATTTATATTTCAAATAGAATAGATTATCGTGACAATAAATGTGAAGTTTGTTGATGGTTCGAACACGAGAAATCATTTGATAAATTTGGAGGGAATTAAGATGAAATTTATAAGTGAATGAGAATACATCAACCTTAATATGGTTATAGTCAACACCATAAATAATGGTAGGTGTAAAGAATACATATTTACCGATCCATGTTATGGTATCAATAAGGTCATAATTAATTTCAGAAGAGTAAATAATCCATTCACTACTCTTACTATTCTTACATTTGCTCAAATAATCAATAACCTTTTTCATTTTTTCAAGACTATCAAAGGAAGCGACAAAACACTTACCATTGAGAATATGCTCTTCCATAATTTTGATCATTTTATTGTCACATTTAAAAAATTCAGCAGGAACATTAGATTTATTTTTACATATATTTTGATAAACAATGTATTCTTCATTATATGGTTTATTAGATGGTTCATTAGATGATTCATTAGATGGTTCATTAGATGGTTCAGACTTAGATTCGATTAATGGTTCATTTAATTTTTCAGTATAATTATTATTGCGTATTTGATTAATAAATTCAATGTTCCAATCAGACAAGTCTGCGTCTAAACAAATAATATAATCAGCATTTTTAATAATATGCATTAAATAAGTGTAACAAGCGGTTCTGCGATTGTTAAAAGTTGGAGACCTTAAATGGGACAACAAGCTATTAATTTCATCTAAAATGACTACACCATTTTTAAATAATCGATAGTTACATTTAATGATGCTTTCTAATTGGATAACTAATTTATCACATTTCTTGTAGGTATTAGGACATAATTTTTTATAGAAATTTAAATCAAATTTGACATGCTCTCCCGCTAAATTAACTCGACTCGTTATCGAAATAATATTATTTTTATTAATTTTATTTAATAGATCTTTAATAAGGTCCGTTTTACCAGTTCCAGTCGGAGACTTAATATAAATTTGTTTATATTTGACTAATTGATCTAAAAAAGTATTGACATCATCAGATGTAAAATTACCTTTGTCGGCAAATTTACTGTTTCTAATATGGTGTATATTTTCAATAACTATATTTTTATGATGGTTAATATTAAAAATGATTTGTTTATAGTCATAAAAAGGATGTATAAAATATTTCATATTATTCATATTGAATAGATAATTAATGTCAACGATAGGGTCTAAATTTTGGAAGATATTAATATTATCAATTTTATTAAAATTAGGTGCTTTCATACATGCTTCTTCATAAATATTGTATAATAAAGTCCGATCATTTGAATTACGAATGCCTAACCAGAGGTCTTTAATAGAGTAACTGATTAAGAGCCAATCACAATAGCTGCCGAGTTTTCCAGTCAATGGCTCCAAAGCATTTCTAACCATATCTAAATTATATTTAGGATAAGAGTAAATACGGTTTTCAAATTGTTTAGCTGGATATAATTCTTGCTTATTAATATATTTGACTGGTACCTTAGTCTTGACAACATTTTCATAAGAAATAATATTAGTTAAATTGGAATTACATAAACACGAATCTAAAAATTTTTGAAAGTCGGAGGAAGGTTCATCATAATTGTAAGTGATAAAGTCTTCTAAAGGATTATATTTATAAAATTTAGGACAGCCTCTCATACGAAAACATCCTCGTTTATAAATGCTCATATCAATGACGGTACTAATATTTTGCATAAAGAATTTCATTTCAGCCATAGAATGGAACAAAACGTCTTTATAGATGATATGAACAGATAATTTTTTTAATGTGTCGGACAACATAGTGATGATAGGTGTATTAAAAATTTTGAATTCATGAGGGAGGAAATTCTGGATCGAAGATTCAGAATTTCTCCCCGAGTCGGGGCTTACTCCCAACTTTGTTGGGAGTAAGCCCTCTTGCAATAACTTATCATTAATTTTATTGGTTACATCGACAATAATATTTTCAGCCATATTATCACGTTCTAAATTGGTATCAAAATTTTTAACATAATCAATATCAACATGTAATCTAATTTTTTCACAGTAAGTATGGTCTTCATAAAAATTGCTTGTTTTTTTAGTAATGGTGTTATATACATCTATAGGTAAAGCAAAGAAGAAGTTTTTTGCTCCATTTTTAGTGACATCTTTAGAGTAAAGTTGGTATCCATCTTTTGGCTCTTTAGGTTTTTTTTTCATAATCTCATTCATATTATGGTATTAATATATAATACTATAATATTTATTTATAATGGAATAAACGGATAATTTAATCAATTTTTTATAATTTAATTGATACATTATACACAGTTTCTTGACCGACAACATTATTATTTTCATCTTTGTATGTTCTTTTACAAGGTAAAACTTCATAATTTGCGTGTTTTAAAACATTTTTAACAATAGACAGAGCCAGTCGTTTAGTTGCATCTTTTCTTTTAAAACAGGTCCATTCTCCGCATAAAAAGCATTCTTTGATATCATTTTCGAGAGCCAATATTTGGGTTTGCATTTCAAGATTATTGTCTAGTTCTCGGAGATAGAATTTATTATTGGCGTCATTAATTTTTAGAATATCAAAAAGTTTTTGGACGATTTCTAACCTTTTTTGAAGATGTTGTTGTGTAATAACTTTAGGCATAACTCTTATAATATACGAATATATTATTTTTCTTTATATTAAATTCACATCACAAAAAATCATATAATGGTTAAATTATAAAACACAAGTTTGGACCATATAATGGATCATTCAGAGCGATACAATCTTAATTATAATATTTAATAATAATTAATATTGTAATGCTCCTCAATATAATGGCTTCACAATATAATAATTTTATTTAGTAACAATGATGGAACCAATTATTTAAATAACCACCAGATGTTGCTGCAGCAGCATATGCAGGTTCTTCACCTGGTGGTGTAGCGTGTTGTGCTGGAACATATCTATCTTCTATGCTCTGATTAAGTATTATTAAAGCCTTTTTTAAATAATCATTACCATCTTCAATGTTAGGCGTGTAAGGTCTGTTAAGTTTATTTATTGACTCTTCAATATGTGTTTTATGTTTAAGTTTGATAACGTCTCTATTTATTTCATCATAAATTATATCAAAATCATATTGTGATTGTTGAGGTCTCTCATCCTGCTGGTGAGCGACCACCACTTCAGAGAGTTGAGGTCTCTCATCCTGCTGGTGAGCGACCACCACTTCAGAGAGTTGAGGTCTCTCATCCTGCTGGTGAGCGACCACCATTTCAGAGAGTTGAGCAGATGATATTTGACTTGATCTTTTACTAGGTTGTAAGTCGGAATTTACTTTTACTGAATCAAATTTAATTATATCAATCATTTTTTCGGATATAGATTTAGCTATTTGGAAGGGGTCGGGTTTTAATATGGCTGCGAATGGGTTGATTTGTTTTGGTGATGGGGCTGCTGATGCTGCGATTAGTTTTGATTGTTCGATGATTTCAGAAAGAAATAATAGTAAATCATAATCAACATGTAAGGATCTATATTCAAAATATAAAATTGTATCGGGATTTATTGGTGATGTAATTTCAAAAAAATTAGATTCATGAGGTGCTAATATTAAATTTTTAAATTCATTATATTGTAGTATGACGATTTTATTGTTATAATTTCTTGTGTAAAATAAATAATACAAATAATTATTAAAATTTAATAGAGATGGATCAATACTATCATTATTAAGCTTAATTTGTTCCATTTTTTCTTTTAATGAAGGTGGCATAATACTAATTAATCCGTGTCTCAAAAAAAAAGGCATTTTGTCTTTCAATAATTCTTCGCCGTAGTATTCTAACACATAAAAATAATAATATGATACTAAGAAAATCCATGTGTTCTCTATTTCTGACGAGATACTTAATTCAATCAGGGATTTAAACATTTCTTCATATTCTCCTATTTCTTTTAATATTAACATTCTATCATCTGAATTACTTAACATATCAATAAACATCATTTTAATATTTGTATATTTAACACCAATAGTACATTGAGGTTGACATCCAATAACTCCAGTTTTTTTTATAGTCATCATTTTATCTACATTATATAGATCATTATCAGATTCTTTCCTATAAAATTTATTGTGGATATATGTTCTCAATAATTCTAATGCTATACGATAACATTTTAAAATACTTTCACAATTAAATTTTTTAAAAGTAACAGTAAATTCAAGATTATACTGGTCATTCATATATGGACCATCATTACCAATATGTAATTCAATTCCTTGATATTCAGGATTATTCGGTAAATATACTCTTAATTTATTATGTGGTTCTTTTAAGGCATTGTCAAGGTTTTCATCTTTTAATTCAATTGTAAATCTGGGGAATTCAAATTCAAAACCGATTGATTCCACATTATTATTTATACTGTCGTATGTAACAGTGCCACCATTCAACATATAATTTAATATAATATTAACTACAAAATAATATTATATTAAATAATATTAAATAATATTAAATAATAAAATAATATAATATTCAAATGAATGTTCGTATTCCTCAATATAAAAATATAGATGTAAAAGCGAACGAAGGACTATGAATGTAAAGTTCATGATGGTAAAAAATTTGTAGATATAAATTGGATTGATTTTACATCAAAACTAATTAATAAATCATGTGATGTATCAACTGATAGCATCACAAATGAAAACATAAATTCACATCACAAAAAATCATATAATGACAAACAAAAAATTAACATAATAATCTAAATTATGGATTATTATATTAAACAACAACAACTCTCCAAAATAATTATGTGACAGTTGCGGTTTTCAGTTACGGTCATTGCATCATTATATATATAGTTAAATATATCATTTTTTTTAATATTTTATAATGTAAAACATAACTAAATATGGTTGTAAATTGTTATGAGCTGCACCACCACCAGTATTATTAATAGTGATACCAGTTGTTGAAGAACTAGTATTACTGATACCATTTAAATTATCATCGGCTGCGCCACCACTTAAAATCGCAGCCTTGCTTCCAGAATGATGTACTGAAGTATGTATATGTCCTGGATCTGTTACACCATGACTATGTGATGGCATTTCACCAGTTGTTAGAACATGTGTTTCTTCACCACCTGTCTCACCAATAGTATCAAAATTTGTATTAATTGTATCTTGTTGCACTATCACACGACCTTTAAGATTAGGAACTTTAAATGTTGTACCATTAGCGCTTCCATATGTAACATTAACAGCACTGAACAAAACACTATATATTACGCGGCTATAATCAGCACCATCACACAATAGCCATCCACCTGGTGTAGTACTACCACTAAAAGCAATGACTGAACCAGCCGGAATTAATGGATTTGTAGAAACAATTAGACCATTTTGAAACGAATTTTCATAAACTTTATCAGCATTTGATGTTCCATTCACATCAAATCTATGAAAATTATTTGGAGGTGTCTTATAAATACCAACATTTGAATGTGTATTACTCTTGATAATTGCATCATTACCAATATTGATATCCGGATTTACTCTATAATCATCCTCAATTTGGAGGTAATTAGACATAGCATTAATTTTTACAACACTTGTACCATGTGCTGCCTCACGACTTGCAAGAACTCCGCTAGTTTGATTATCTGTATATTTATACATATATATATATATATATATATTATATATATATTTATTAGTGGATGGAAAAAAATATAAAACAATTATTATATATGGACGAAAAAATTGGTGGTAGTGTAACAGACAAAGATGTTATTGATAAAATAATAATTGATAATGGATTATCTGTAAGTTATTCAATTAATTATAATGGTATTACAATCAATAAAAAATCAAATAAAATATATCCGATTCATTCTATTTCAAAATTATTTACAAATATTATGTTAGTATTACTTTATGATGATAATATAATCAATGATGAAGAATTACATATGCCAATAAAAATAGAACAAACAATATTAAATAAATTATCAAAAGACGTTAAGAATCGACTAAAAAAAGTTTCAATATTGCAATGTATAAAACATGAATCAGGATTGAAAGATTATATGAATAATTATCATAATAAATTAATAGATTGCTTCAAGAAAAAAATAAAATATCCAAATCCAAAAGAACCAGAAGATTTTTTAATTTATGCAGACAAAAGTGTTTCAGACAAAAAAGAAATATCTGAATATAATTACTCAAATTTAGGAATATTATTAGTTGCATTAAGTCTAAAATATTATTATAATGAAAAAAATAGAACAAATTTATCTTACAATCAAATATTAAACAAATATATAATTGATAAAATTAAATTAAAAAGTTTTAGTATTACAAAACCAAAATATAATGCTGTATTTCCTGTTGCGAAAGATGATTTAACAAAATATGTTAATGGTAGTCCAGCAACTGGTTATTGGTTATCATCAAATGATTTGTGTAAATTTGGTATTTGGATCAATAAATTATTTAATTCAAATATGAAAATTAAAAAATGTATCAAAGAAAATAAATTGGATATATATTGGAAAAATCCACTAAGATTGGGTCATTGGGGTTTTTTACAAACATCAAGTAGTTGTTTAGAAACATATTTGAAAAAAAATATAACAATTGCTATTTTAAGTAATCATAATAATGATGCACATATTTTTATGAATGAAATTAGAAAATTATTATAAATTATTTTATGAATATTTTGAAACATAAATGAACAAATGATGTTCTTAAATACTTTAATTTTATATTGTTTCTAATGATATATAAATATCTTTAATTCGCCATTTTTTGTTGTAAGCTAATGAAAATTTCGCAGAACCTCCTGTTATAGCACCACCTTTTTGTATATAATATACTTCATTATTTTCGAGAAATATATTAAATTCTTTTATTATTTTTAATGTATCATCATTTAATAAAGTTGTAAATTTACTGAATTTTATTAAATCATTTATACAACTTTTTAATTCGCCTGATGCAATCGCGAATGTTCTTTCCCATTTTTCATACTTGGATAACTTTTTTTGTTTATAATTATATAATGTTATATTACAATCTTCTATACCTGTATTATGCATTTTTAATGGAATTAAAATATTCTCCTTTACAAAATCTGGATATGTCATATCTGAAATTTTTTCAATTATAACACCTAATATTATATAACCCATATTTGAATAAGAATATTTGCCATCCATATTCATATCAAGTAGTTTATTATTATTCCATTTATTGTATATTTCAGTAGCAGTATTATATTTTATTTTAGAACTTCCATATGGTGCACCATCCCATAAGTTTTTTAAACCACTTGTATGATTTATAATATCAATTATTTTAAGATTTTTAATTTCATCATTGTCAATGTATTTTCCAATATTATTATAAATATTAATTTTTTTATTTTCATGTAATATTAGTAATGATAATATTGTAAATAATTTTGTTACCGAACCAATAGGAAATTCTGAAAACTCATCAAGTTTGTCATTATCTATTGTGTTCAAATAATATATGTTTTTATTTACATATTCAATCATTTTTATTTTTTTAACTTTTGGTTTCTTATTTTTAGCACCACCTACCATATTATTATTTAAATTTAAGTATTTATGTTTATATTTTATGTATTTATCATAGTAGTTCATATAATATGTCATATATATATATATATATATTATATATATTTTATAATATAAA
>Ga0304730_1002019_pt1 | contig 14847 bp, 10 predicted proteins | sample M_130628_MF_Meta_FD_190474 | JGI IMG/M metagenome (GOLD analysis project Ga0304730, IMG submission 190474) | Freshwater microbial communities from Lake Montjoie, Canada to study carbon cycling - M_130628_MF_MetaG (v2) (version 2) | ecosystem: Environmental > Aquatic > Freshwater > Lake | place...
TTTAACTGACCTGCGTAGGCAGAAGCCTTGCCCAAATCTAAACTTCGGGCCTGACGATTCGCACCAGGCTCAAGGTGAAGTGCCACCGTTACTTTTCCGCGTGCCACTGCATCCGCTACATCTTCGCGAATCTGTCGCTCTAAACGCGCAAGATCTCCTGGCGTGAAAACAACAACCTCAAGTCCTCTTTTATTGACTGAGGAGACCTCAATTCGAATTCGGGCATGATGGGTCGCCACCTCGATAGAACCAAAACCGGTCATGCTACGCATCTTGAAATCCTACGGGGAACGCCCCGCGACTGAAACCCTTTTCAACCGCCTCACCACTTAAATAAATTCCCCACCCCTTGCAAGATTGCCCCCGCAGGCTGAGTTGCGGCCCCAGCCGCATCCCCAGCCGCACCTCCAGCCCCTTGCAAAATACCTACAGGCGCGTTGATCAGTAGATTAATTCCAGCCTCTGCCAACATCTTCGACACATCCATATTCACCTTAGGATCCTGAATCGTTCCCGTGATCGTGGCCGAACCAGGAATTTTCGTATAGTAATCATTGCTCGATCCAACCAGCTGGGTCATCACGCCCTGCAGTTGCCCGCTGCTCTGCATCGCCTCCTTGGTCAAAGCAAACTTCAAATTAAAATTCAACGTTTGGCTCCACCAGTTGAGCCACCCGTCCAGATTGGCCGACAACGCCGTTCCACTGACCTTCAGGTCGGGGACGTTGATTCGCTCTCCTTGCAAAGTGAAGTTTGAGCCTAAATCATTAATCTCACTTCCTGCGATGAAACTGGATCCCAAAAAAGATCCTGCCGCTACTAACGCCTTATGAAGGGAGGGCAGCCGCTCCAAGTGTGCTTGATACAAGCGAAAGCTACCCTGCCCGCTCAATGACTTCCGCAACTCTTCCAAAGTCGGTTTCACCGCCTGAGCTGCCATTTGCAGATCGATCCAACCCCCAATTGGTCCATTCGCATCCGTAATCACATTCCCCAAAATTGCCCCCAGCGGAAACTTGTTCATGACTAGATTGGCTTGGAAAGGTTGATTCAATCCCGTGGCTTGAACAAGCGAAGCCCGAATTACTCCCCCCTTGACCTGCACCACCGAAGGCTCCAAATAAATCCCTTCAGGCCCCCAACGGAACCGAGGAACGTGAATCGGCCCGACCTCTGCCTCCTCCACAATAATTTTCGCCAAATCCAGGCTGAGATCTACCTTCCAAGGATCGGCAACTGGGGGCGGTGTCCCAGCTACGGGCTTGGCATTTCGAATTTTCTCTGTCTGAGACAGAAGACCTCGCAGGTCGAGCGTCCCTCCCCTGACCTGAGCCGTTACCGAGTTTTTCCCTACCCGAAGGGTAGGAATTATGACGGGGTCGTCTTTATATTTTGTCGAAATTAAAGTTCCATCTTTGAAAGCCAGACTTTTCGTTCGAGTGTCGTAATCAAAGCTTCCACTTAGCCCAAATGAAATATCCTCTTCCTTAAGATCCTCAACCAAACGCGCCCCCACCAAACTCAAATCCAACTCACCACTTCCCCCATACTCAGCAGGTTGCCAGAACCCAGGCCCAAGAATCACATCTCCATCCACCCAACGGCTAGGCTCCAGCCAAGGATTAACAAGCCAAGCAACCCAACCTTCAGAGAAACGCGCACCCTCCCAAGCCCATGCTCCATCACGTAGCCACGTCAGCTTGCTCAATGATAAATTCCCATTTGCGCTCTTTGCGGTTAATTCCACCTCCTTGATCGCTTGGCAACCTTGATTCCAACTCAAAATGCCTTGGCTGCGCACCTCAGCCCCAGTCACACCACCTCGCCCCACAGGCCCGCCCGAGAAATCGGGGATTACCACACTATATCCAATCGTTCGTCCCCCATCCTTTAAATCCCCCACCTCAGCCTGAAGAGTCATTAAACCACCAGAAATATTCTCAGATATCCCCACCCAAACATTTTTCAATATACCCAAGTCAACGGTTCCCTTCACCAAGAGGGCAGGTCGATTCTCCCTCTGTACGCTGCAGTTCAACCAACTTTTCCCGCCTTTCTGCACATCAAGACTCGCACGAGGAATATTCACCTCCCCCCTATCCCCCAACGTGAGGCCCGCCTTAAGTCTTACTTGATTTTCTTGAAGCTGAATTCGGGGTAGATCGATTGTAAAATCTGGGATATCCAATTCTACGTCACCTTCAAATTTTCCCTTTTTCGGATCACATCGTACTTTCACAAAGCCCGATGAGGTTCCCATAAGGGACGTCTCTTTTGCATTCGGGAAAATAAGAGGCCCGAATAAACCGATCGGCCAACCTGTGTATTCAACCGAACCCGTTGCGACCTCCTGCCCCCCAGGTCGCCACTCGCCTTTTCCTACTTTTTCCAGAGTCATAACTTGATCCAAAGAGGCCTTCAAAGCGTCACTCCCATCTCGATGGCGTGCTTGGAGTGACAACTCCTCTACAGATAGCTTTCCTGAAGTTCCCGAAGGCCAAGTCGCCTGAACTCCACCCTGAATTGAGGAAAAATCAACCAACCTCGACTGCTCCGGAGTCCCTGTCTCCACCGTAATCGCTCCATCCATTTTCGCCCTCACTCGATCCTGACTCCCCTGCCTCTCAAAATGAAAAAATCCCGAACCCGCCGCCGCCTGCCATTTCCAGTTGGGAGTTACTAAACCTAGAATCGGCACGAGACACGACGACTCAACCCTCATAATTTCCAAATCTCCCTTGCCCTCTCCTTTGGACGGTGTCCACTCCACAACCCCCTTGCTATTGAGTAAAACTTGGCCTCCTCGATCCGCCTGCCCAACAAATTCAGGCAACTTCCACTGCCCAGCTTGATGGATCACTTCAGACGACACTCTCGCTCGCCAAGGGGTCGCTACCTCTCCAGCCCAATGCATATTGTCTAAGGACAGAGATACCAACCCCTTCCCCTGATCCTGGAGATTCCCAGAGAACTCCAAATGCAGCTTCACTTGCCCTGAATCAGGCCAAAGTTTTGCACCCGACCACGCTTGGCCTAAGCCTGCCAATCCCCCCTCCCCATCGGCTATCACCCAACCCTGGCGCTTTGATACATCCCACTCGGCCGTTACTTTTCCTTTTAAATCCTGAGCCTCACCCCCCGCCCAAGCCGCCTGAAAATCTGCTTCCTCCAAACGAATTTTTTTTCCTCCTTCGAAAATACCTCGAAACTGCACTCCAACAGACTCCCCCTGCAGATCACCCTGGATCCAATCTCCACTAGCACGCATAGAACGGCTCGTAATACTCCCGGCCACTTGAATACTTCCGCCCTGAATCTTTGCCTCTCCTTTCGCAGAAAGTTGCCCACCTTGGACTTTTAGATTTTTAGGCGAAACAAAGAGGGGAACGACCGCAGCTAACTCCATTCCTTGAGAAGCCCACTGTAAGGTCGCAGTCTCAGTCGACTTAGGAAGAGCATCCTGAAAACAAAACTCTGCAGGACGATCCAAGCTCGCCTGTAAATCTCTTGCACCCCCTTTTTGTCCGAGTTCGACCTGAAAGTTTTTGATCCGAAGATTTTTACTTTCTGATGTCCAGGCACCTTCAACACTCCCCGCAAATTCAGCAGGGCGCGCGGGCCATAAAAGACCTAAGCCCGATACAATCTGCACCCCTTGTCCCTGCAATTTTGCCCTACCTTGAACGGGCTTACGATGTCCTCCCTCAAGGTGAATCATACCCCCAAGATTTCCCTCAACCGATTTCACCCCCCGACTTTGGAACAGAACCCCCACCACGTCTAAATCCACAGGATCCAGTGAAAGATCCACACCCCAATCCCCGACCCGATTCCATTGCCCGGTCGCAGAGGTCGCCACCTTCACCCCTCCCACTCCCTCCCAAGCGCCGTGCATCTTTTCCATTTTCCAATCACCATCCGGGGAACTACTGATTTGCCCCTGCAAGACCAGCCGGCACGGAGCCACCAACTCCACAGGAGGAAAATCCACTACGGTGTTTAAATCTACGGTTAGCTTCCCCTCCCAAAGGGCCAACTTCCCTACCCCGACGCTTTTCTGTGCCTGAAATCCTGCCGAGCCAGTCAACTCCTCTTGGCCGCGCCCGTTCCAAGAGAGTTTTTCGATCTTTCCCTGAATTTCACGGGGTGATTGACCATCCCACCCCTTTGCCTGCACTTTGCCCCTGCCAAGAATCCAAGCTCCTGGTCCTTTTCGTATTCTGCCCTCAATAATTTCAAGATTTGCTTCCCGTAAAGTGAAGGGAATTTCAGGTAAAGATTGGCTTGCAGAACTCTCATCCCACTCAAGATCAATCAACCCAAACTTAAAATCCGCCTCAATAATTTCAGGTTTCCCCTTCAGCAAGCTCTCCAAATCCAGGAGAATCAGTGCCGAATCAAGATCAACACGAGACTTCGCAGGGTTCACTAACTCCATTCCCTCGATCTGGAGTTTGCCCAACGGGGTGAGACGAGCCGATTCCGCTCTTGCTTTCCAACCCACCGCACGAGCTGCCAAAGGGAGGGTCACCCCCCGAAATACGTTAGGCTCGAAAAGTAACGTAAAGATTACCCCAAAAAGCCCAAGAATTACCGTCCCAATAAATTTAAAAAAACCTCCAAACTTCATCTTGTCCATCATGCCTCATGACCCCCCGTTGCCGCAATCTCTCCCCACCGACAAGAACTCGCCTCTTTACAGAAATTCTCTTAACTCAAATGGATGCACTGCCTCCTGCTTGCCCTACTCCTCTCGGCTTCCCTCGGCCTAAACGCCGCCAATGAGGCACCCGACCTTCGTGCATTGGCTAAGCAAACTCGCCCTGCGGTCTACCTGCTTGTACTTCAAGATGAGGACGGAAAAACCATCGGCGCAGGAACAGGTTTTCTAGTTTCGGCTGATGGACTTCTTGTCACCAATCAGCATGTCATTGCTGAAGCTCACACCATCATTGCAAAAGCAGAAAATGGAGGCCTATTTCCCGTTACACGAATTATAGCTACTGATCCTAGAAACGACCTCGCACTCATTCAATTCGATGCAAAAGACTTACCTTTTCTTACCCTTGCACCTGATGGATCGGCTGAGGCGGGAACCCGTATTGCAATTATCGGAAGCCCTTTAGGCCTGGAGGGAACCCTAACCGAAGGCATCGTATCCGCCCGGCGTCGCCTGCCAAAGGAGAGGCGCGATGTACTTCAAATCAGCGCCCCAATATCTCAAGGTTCAAGCGGATCCCCTGTCCTGGACTCCCAAGGCCGCGTGATTGGTGTTGCATCTTTTCTCCTACAAGATGGCCAGGCATTGAACTTTGCCTCTCCCTCCGAACAGCTCCGTAAGCTACTTGGCAAAAGAACCCTCAAGACAACGCCACCGCCCTCCCTGCCAAAGAATCCGCCAGCAACGTACACCGTAAAGCAAGGGGATACCCTGATTCAGATCTCCCGTGTGTTAGAGAAACAAGGTGTCTCTGCCACGGCAGAGCAGATTCGCACGCTAAACCAAATCCCGAAAAACTCTGTGATTCGCCCTGGCCAAGTCTTGCGAATCCCTCAGTCCCAACCTTGAAAAGTTCCCGTTTTCTCCTTCGTCCGACCGGAATGGGAGGCTTTCTTAGCCGGACATTTCACGCTACCCGTCCAGGCAATCGGGAAAGCTATATCCTCAAAATCGGTTCCCAGAATCCGGTCGCTCGGAATTTTTCCAGCAAGATCCACTCATTCCTTCGGGAATGTGCCGCTTACAGCCTTTTACCTTCCCTAGCTGGAAAGGTTGTTCCTAAGTGTTTTAGCTCTTGCTCGACTCCGGATGGTGCGGATGGATTACTCTGTCTCCAGGAAGTAACACGCGCGCGCGCCGGAGATCAAATTGCCGGACTTTCTTGGAAGGAACTCGCCAAAACCGCCAAATCCATTGGAATCATTCATGCGCATCTTTGGGGAAGTGCGCGGAAAGGTGACTTACCCTTGCATCAATATAATCGTGCTCACGAAACCAAATCACTTTTAAAAAGTTTTCTCAAAGAATTCCGCCCTAGGCTATCAACGTCTGAAATAAAAAGAGTACGAAATATTCCCAAAACAGTTTCCATTGCGATTCAGCAATCCAAAAAGCGCCAAATCACCCTGATTCATGGGGATCTTCGCGCCGACAATCTTCTCTTTTCAAAAGGCAGGGTTTTTATCGTTGATTGGCAGATCGCTGCCTGGGGCTTGGGATCCTTTGATCTAGCCCGCGTGATTGGGGGCAGCACCCAACGCCCCCTCAGCCTTTCGGAACAACGGAAACTTGTGAAAATCTGGCATCAAACACTGAAACGAAAGAACGTGAGCGGATACTCCTTCGAGGAGGCTTGGCAGGATTATAGAATCGGCGTGGCCCTCACCCTTTCCATTCCCATCACCAACGCCCCCACTCTGGCTCACCTCTCGATCCGGGGTAAAAAAATTGCCCACCTGATGATGCGCCGGTTTTTCCGCAACGGACGGGAGTTTGGACTTTTCTAAGCTTTCAACAGAAAGCGTGCAGCTTCGTTGACATCCTTATCTCCCCGACCTGAAAGATTCACCAGGATGATCTGATCCTTTTTTAACTTCGGAGCTTCCTTCATGGCAAAAGCAACGCCGTGAGCCGTTTCCAGCGCGGGCAAGATGCCCTCTATTTTTCCAAGGGTCGAAAAAGCATTCAGCGCCTCGTCATCTGTCGCGTAAGTATACTCAGCACGACCAATCTCTCTTAAATGGCAATGTTCGGGCCCCACAGCCGCGTAGTCCAAACCTGCTGAAACCGAGTGAGTCGACTCAATCTGGCCATCTGCATCTTGCAGTAGGAATGATTTAGACCCTTGCAATACGCCAAGCTTCCCCCCCTGGAAGCGCGCTGCATGTCTACCAGGCTTAATTCCCTCACCCCCCGCCTCAACTCCTACCAATCGGACACCCGTATCATTCAAGAACGCATAAAAGATTCCAATCGCATTACTGCCCCCACCCACACATGCACAAATCACATCAGGAAGTTTCTCCTCTCTCTGCATCAATTGCGCGCGAGCCTCTTCCCCAATCACACGATGAAACTCGCGCACCATATACGGATAAGGGTGCGCACCGTATGCTGTGCCTAGGACGTAGTGAGTTGTCCGAACATTGGTAACCCAATCTCGCATCGCCTCGTTCACCGCTTCCTTCAATGTTTTCTGGCCAGCCGTTACCCCCACCACCTTGGCCCCCAAAAGCCTCATTCGAGTCACATTCAGCGCCTGTCTCCGCATGTCCTCTTCCCCCATATAAATAATACACTCCATCCCATACCGTGCCGCCATGGTGGCCGTCGCAACTCCGTGCTGCCCAGCTCCCGTCTCAGCAATAATCCGCTTTTTGCCCATTCGACGGGCCAGAATCACCTGGCCGAGTGCATTGTTGATCTTGTGCGCTCCCGTATGAAGCAGGTCTTCCCTTTTGAGATAAATTTTTGCTCCGCCACATCTCTCGGTGAGTCGCTCCGCAAAGTAGAGGGGCGTGGGTCGACCTGTAAAATCACGCCTCATTTCCTTAAGTTCATGCAAAAATGCTGGGTCTTTTTGAGCACGAGCAAATTCAGTCGCCAACTCCTCGAGCGGGGCGACAAGCGTCTCTGGAACATACCTCCCCCCATAGGCCCCAAAGTGACCTGAAGCGTCTGGCATAGCCTTGGAATCGATGGCTGTTCCCATATTTGGACTCTACCTCAAAATCCCCCGATAAGAAACCTTCCTACATTCCTACGAAATCAGGAAGGTTATCCCCTCAGCTCCCTGAGGGCTTTTACGGGATCGCCATCCCTCATTAGCGTCTCTCCCACAAGAACACAGTGAATCCCTTCTGCCACAACTGATTTCACATCTTCCCTGCTTCGAATCCCACTTTCGCTGATTCCTAGACAGTCCGAAGGAATTTCCGGTGCCAACTCCGCCGTCGTTTTCAAATCCACCTCAAACGTATGCAAGTTTCGGTTGTTAATCCCAATAATATCCGCATCGATCTCCAGGGCTCGATCCATTTCCGCCAAGTCATGCACCTCGACCAAAACATCCGACTGCAGGGTTCTCCCTAGTTGATAGAGCCTTTTCAACTCCTCGTCCGTCAACGCCGCCACAATAAGAAGAAAGGCATCCGCCCCCGAAGCCACGCTTTCATAAACCTGAGCCTCGGTAAGAATGAAGTCCTTTCGCAAGACAGGAAGGGAGATTTCCTCTCTCACTTTTTTCATATCCGACAGACAACCCTTGAAATACTCCTGATCGGTCAGAACTGAAACCGCCCCGGCCCCTCCCTGCTCATACAACTTGGCTTGGGCTACCGGATCATACTTTCCGACAATGGTTCCCGCTGTCGGTGAGGCTGCCTTGCATTCGGCAATCACCGTGACGATCCCCGGTTGGAATAAATTTGACCGAAATCCACGGAAATCGTTTCGCAAAAGGGCCTGCTTTCGGAGTTCAGCCTTTTTTCCATCGATGGCTTCCGCCTCCTTTCGCTTATTGCTGAGAATCGCCGCCAAACGGTCTTTTCCCGTGCTCATTCGTCCTCCTCGTCCTCAACCGGACCCGTTCTCTTTTTTCCTTTGAGAAAGGCATTCAGAAACGGGTCGATCTCTCCGTCCAACACCGCCTGCACATCACTCGTCTGCTCCCCCGTCCGAAGATCCTTCACCATCTGATAAGGCTGCAGAACATAGGAACGGATCTGGTGACCCCACCCAATCTGACCTTTTGCTGCATAATTCTGCTCCTGTTCGGCCATTTTTTTATCCAGCTCCGCTTGCTTGATCCTCGCGGCCAGAACCTTCATTGCCGTTGCCCGATTCTTGATCTGGGATCTCTCATTCTGACAGGTCACCACTAAGCCCGTGGGAAAGTGGGTAATGCGTACTGCCGAATCGGTCGTGTTCACCCCTTGCCCACCGTGACCCCCAGCACGAAAGACATCCACTCGCACATCTTTATCGGGAATCTCTACCTCCACCTCTTCATCCGGTTCAGGCACGATCTCGGCCGACGCAAACGATGTTTGTCTCTTTCCCTGCGAATTGAATGGGGAGATGCGAACCAAACGATGCACACCTCGTTCAGCCTTCAAATATCCATATGCATTTTCACCTGAAATTCTCAACATGGCGTTTTTAATGCCGGCTTCCTCCCCCGACAAAATATCCAGCACCTCGACTTTAAAGCCGCGTCTCTCTGCCCACCTCTGATACATGCGCATTAAAATATTCGCCCAATCACACGCCTCCGTTCCACCTGCCCCAGCATTGAGACTCAAAATCGCGTTTCGACGATCATCCGGTTGCGAAAGAATGAACTGAACCTCGGTCTGCTCGAGCATCGCAACTCCCTCACGCAGTTCCCGGGCATAATCGGCCTGAGCGGTCGGACTTCCATCTTCCTCCGCCAACTCTTGATGCACCGGCAGATCAGCGACCTTTCGCTCCAACTCCTTCATCAGATCCAATTTTTTTCGCAAGGCGTTAGCCTCCGCAGCGATCTTTTGGGCTTTCGTCGAATCGTTCCAAAAATCTGGGGCCGACATACGCCCCTCGAACTCCTTCAGTTGCGAATCAAGTTTTGCCGGGTCAAAGAAACCTCCGTAACTCCCGCAAGCGGGAGTTCACGGAGGTGAGGTCGATTGTTTCGGCTGGTAGGGTCATAACTCACTCAAAATGCCCGAAAATACCCGAGGGCTCAAGTGACATCCCGAAACCGAATCAACCCCATGGAAACAATCACCATGGAGACCCAAACCATCCAATCTCCCCAACGAGTATAAAATGTGATTTTAGGTTCACTTAACTCCAATTCGCCCGAAATAAACCCAGGGGATTGATAGGACTTTCTCTCTGCATCCCAAACTTCAGCTATGATTGTGCCACGAGGATGGATCAAAGCTGTCACCCCATCGTTCGTAGCTCTGAGAAGAGGCAACCGAGTCTCGATTGCACGAAATCGTGCATTTTCCAGATGTTGTCTTGCTCCCGCCGAACTACCAAACCACGCATCATTCGTTACATTCACTAAAAGGTGGGGAAGTTGGATGACAGCACGCCGGACTAGCCTTGCTACCGAATCTTCAAAGCAGATCAATGGCGCAACTCTAACTCCCCGTTCCGCCAATTCCAGAACTCCCGGAGTTTTCCCCGCTGTTAAATCTCCACCTGGTGGAACCAACTTTCTTAGCCAAGGAAAAATATCCGCTAAGGGGACATACTCCCCCATGATCACGAGGTGGGATTTATCGTAAACTTGCGGAGGTCGACCCTCCTCGCCTGTAAAAAGCACCGCACTATTAAATGTTTCTGTGCCACGAATATCCAGCGAGCCTGCTAGCAAACTTCTTGCTCCCCACTGACGAGCTTTTTGAACAGCGGTTTGAAATGCGGGTTCCTCCCTCCATCCCGTCCCTGCCAAACTCTCTGGCCAAACCAATAGATCAATTGGACCTCCTCCAACTAGCACAATCTCCGACCAACGCGTTAACTCCTCCGCGACTTTGGCCATCTTGGCAGATCGCCACGGATCTTGGGCAACAGCAGGCTGAATCGCAGCGTATCGTAACGTTACAAAAGGCTTCTCATCCGTCCTCAGGACCCCTCGCGCTCCATAAACCATCGTCATCCCCAAAACAAAAACTCCAGCCGTAAAGTCCCAACGCGGTTTCCACTTCTGCATTCCTCGAATTTCCAGCTCAAAACGTCTTGCTGTTAGAGTCAACGTCAACCCCCCAAACGCAACTACCCAAGATATCAGCGGCACTCCCCCCAAATCCGCAACCTGCGCCAAAAGGAGAAGGTTTCCTTGGGATACCCCCAACCCGTTCCAACCAAATCCGCTAAAAACGATACCCCGGAGCCACTCCGTTAAGACCCAAGCCGAGGCTCCGAGAACCACATGCCGGATATTTCCGGCGCTCGTCATACGTTCCAGGTCGCCACCTGCAAAACGAACCCACAGGACGAACCAAAGCGCCGGATAGATCGCCATGTACAGACACAGAAGCACCCACCCCGCCACGGTAACAGTCGTCAGCCAACTGAAGGTCGTCAGAAAGTGGGTCGCACCCGCAAACCAACCCAACCCGAAGCTTTGCTTCAGGTTTGGCCTCTGTCGAACTCCATAGTACGCGAGCGGAATTAATCCTAACCACCCGGCCAAAGGTTGACTGAATGGCGCAAAACCCATGGTTAACCCCAAACCCGTGCACCCCGCACAGAGCCAACCGATCGTCGGAATTCCAAACATGTTCTTTTTTCGTCCCCTATCGCCCCCGAGTCAACGCCGACCGAAGCTTGTCGCGGAAGCTTTCCTACTCTTACCTCAAGGGGTGATCTCTGCACGCCTTCGCGAATGGCTCTGGAAATTCTTCCTCATTTGGGCCGGAATCGGTCTTCTGGCTGTAACCTTTCGCCTGACTCCAGATTGGGCCGCCACTCTTCCACTGCCCTCCTGGTTGATTCTTTTCACTACTTTTTGCCTTCGGAATGGTGACTTTATTTCCATGCTTCTTGCTGCAAGCCATGTCTACTTCTCGGCTGTCGATCGATTGGGCCTGCGTCGTGCCCGCATCACGGCGGCTGCTATCCTAACTTCCTCCGCACTACTTGAAACAGTCGGAACCATGAGCGGGATTCCATTCGGATCCTACTCCTACACCGACGCCTTCGGCCCGCGCATGGGCGGAGTTCTCCCTCTAGCAATCCCATTGGCATGGTTCACCGTCGTCGCAGGTGCAAATCTAAGCTTAAGCCAGTACTGGCGCGATGGTTCCCGCGCACCGATTGCGATCGCTACCGGCGCATTTGCTATGATTTTCGATTTTCTTATGGAACCTTTTGCCTACGCCATTCGAGGGTACTGGCACTGGGCTGGAAATATTGTCCCTCCACAAAACTTTTTTTCATGGTTTATTTTCAGCGCTTTGATGGCTTGGGTCACCCCCATCTATGCCAAGCCTGCTCAACGAGCCGACCCTCGCCCTGCCATTACTTTAGGACTCATGAGCGGCCTCTTCATTGCCGCACGGATTGCTCACGGAATTTAAAAGGAATTACGCCCGATAACCGCTTCTTCTTTTCCACCAGATTCCCAACGCACGCACCAGCTTTTGCCCCATGGAAAGAGAGTGCCTTTTTTGAAACACGTCGTATCCAGAGGCCTCTATCGGATCTAGAATTCCTGCATACAACTCTCTCATAAACCAAACCGACATTTGAGGCCCGCCTTTCGGCAACAAAGGAATACCAGGCTCAGCCAATCGATACTGCTCCCTCGCTCGTGAAACTTGAAACTGCATGAATTCAGCCCAATGCCCCGACATCCTGCCCATAAGAAGATCTTCTGCACGTACCCCATACTTCTCTCTTTCGCGTGCAGGAAGGTAAATTCTCCTAGCTCTAGCATCCTCCGCCACGTCTCTTAAAATATTCGTCAACTGCATTCCTCTTCCTAAGTCCAAGGCCCTTGGTTCTGCTTGGGGATCTTCAGATCCAAAGACTCTCATCATCATCAATCCCACTGTTCCAGCAACACGATAACAGTAGCGATCCAACTCTTCCCAAGTCTGTAAATTGACAGGTCCCGCATCCCCCGCGACCCCGATCGCCAAATCCTCAAACCATATTCTTCGGATTTTCTTTCGGCTGACTGTATCTCGAAATGCAGGCATCCACTCTTCACCAGACTGATCCCCTCCCGATTCAAACGCCCTCACTAGCATCTCCCCTGCTACTTCAGGCCGCACAGTCTCCCCCCTAGCAGCCACCTGATCCACTGCATCATCAATCGAACGACAACATGCGTACACAGCGTAAGCATCCTGACGGATGGACTCTTCTAAAACATGGGATGCAAAATAAAAGGTGCGTGCGTGCGTGCGTGTGATGGCCTTTGCCGACCGAAATGAGTCCGCCAAACTTGGGGACGAAAAAGAGCCCAACCGACTAACTCCCCAAACGAACCGTCTGCCTTACCCAAGCAATGGCCTCTGAAATCGAGGCCTGCTCTTCCTGCGACAAGTGAGACTCGAGAAGGAGTCGGTTCGACTTCTCAAATAAAACGCGGCACCGCTCCTGCATGACCTGGATCGCCCCAGACTTTCTCAACAGATCCTGCACCTTCGAAATAGATGCCTCGTTTCGTGCAGCGGAGTGAAAACACATCTGCAAGAAAGACCGATCCACCTCACCCAACCGTTGATAGGCCTCGTGAATAAGAAGAGTCTTTTTCCCCTCCATCAGATCCGTGGGCAGGAGTTGGTCCTTCCCGTCAAGATGAGAAACTTCAAGTAGATCATTTTGGATTTGAAAAGCCAACCCGAGAGGTTCCATCACTTTGGCTAAATCCTCCGCTTTCTCGGGACTGGCCCCTGCAAGTAATGCACCAATCACACAAGGTGCTTCAAAGGTATACCTTGTGGTTTTCAAGAGGTAGGTCAGCTCGATCTCCTCACGAGTCACTCGCCCGATATCACGAGAACCCAAAAGAATATCAAAGATCTCACCCACCCCCGTATCCGTCACATACGAGAGAAGTTTACCCAAGGCCTGTTGCCGAGGACCCACATCAAAAGAGCTCTGCTGGAGGGTCTCAACCGAAAGTGCAAAAAGCAGATCTCCAACCACCAAGGCCACGCCTTGTCCCGTCCGCTCCGCATGGCTCATCCTGCCCTGCCGCTGCTCCACCAGTTTATGAAACGTAGGCAAACCCCTCCTTTTTTCAGAGTGATCAATCAAATCATCGTGAACAAGAACGAATGCATGCAAAAGCTCAAGCGAGAGTGCTGCCTGAACTAAAGACTTATCCGCCCAGCCCTTGGCTCCTCCTAAGGCCCGATAAGTGAGAAGAAAAAGAAGAGGGCGGATTCGCTTTCCTTTTCTGCCAACAAATTCGCACATATCGAAAAAGATCGGCTCAAAAAGATCCCCAAAGTCATATCGCTCCTTCTGCCGATGGAAAAAGCCCTGCATCTCCTGCTCAAGAAGCAGGGGGAGCCGCTCCCGTTCCACAGTTTGGGGGGACGAATTCACAACGTATAATACGGACAATCAAGGGTGGCAGGCCAACCGGAAAAGATGAAGTTATTCATATCGTGTATTCGCTGCCCTGAGGCCTCTCCGCCTTGGGAATAATTTTTAATGTCGCATGCTCAGCAAATACGAGGTGATGAGGAGGAACACTCTTCGTAAGAAAGACCCCCCCTCCAATCGTGCTTCCCTCGCCCACTACCGTCTCACCCCCAAGAATTGTGGCCCCTGGGTAAATAGTCACGCGATCCTCAATCGTCGGATGTCGCTTACGACCTCGCAAGGTCTGAGCTCCTGTAACCGACCGCGCGCCTAGGGTCACGCCGTGATAAATTCGAACCTCTTGCCCGATCTCTGTTGTCTCTCCAATCACAACTCCCGTTCCGTGATCGATGAAAAATGAATGGCCAATCACTGCCCCAGGGTGGATATCAATTCCCGTGCGACTGTGAGCCCACTCGGTCATCATTCTAGGAAAAAGAGGGACTCCAAGAAGATGAAGTTCATGAGCCATTCTCTGAACAGCGATGGCTTCAATGCCGGGATAAGCCAAAAGAATCTCCTCAACATTTCGAGCCGCAGGATCGCCTGCCATAACAGCCTCTACATCCGTCTTCAAAATTTTTCGAACTGCAGGAAGTCGCTTGAGAAACGCCTCCACTTTACCTGCTGCTGTTTCCCCGGCGACCCCAGTGGCAGGCATACTTTTACCAATTTCTTTTGTGAGAGCCTTTTCCACAGATCGAAGAAGAGACGTAATGGCGGGCCCAAGTTCCTTCCCCTCCAGATTA
>Ga0304730_1002020_pt1 | contig 14843 bp, 23 predicted proteins | sample M_130628_MF_Meta_FD_190474 | JGI IMG/M metagenome (GOLD analysis project Ga0304730, IMG submission 190474) | Freshwater microbial communities from Lake Montjoie, Canada to study carbon cycling - M_130628_MF_MetaG (v2) (version 2) | ecosystem: Environmental > Aquatic > Freshwater > Lake | place...
TTGGATGTGGTCTTGCGCGGACTGTTCCTGCGCGTGACCCGCTTGCATCGCCGCCATTTGCTGTTGATGCTGTTGCTGTGCGCCCATGCCCACGCGGTTGATCTCCGCTTGGTAAATGGCGCTGGACTGGTCAGCCCGAATCTTCATCTCAGCGATGGCGAGTTGCGTCTCGTTCCGCATCCGTTCAATTTCCAGCTTGGCTTGCTGGTCGCTTTGCGCCGTCTGCGCCTGCATCTGGAGTTTCTGGCCGTCCATCTCCAGCAACTTGGTCTTTTCGTCCAGCGCCTTGGTCAACTGCTCAACCATCTGTCCGGCTTGCTGCAATTGCTGCTGCAACTGCTGCGGGTCCGGTCCATCGTCCTTCGCTTGCAGCGGCGGCGGCAGCATCTTCTTGACGCGCTCGGCAGCTTCCAGATGGCCGGGGAAATCGCGGAACTTCAAATAGATGTCGCCCAGGATCGGGAACAGGCTCGGGTTCGCTTGGAACAAATTGCCCATCTCGTCCGCGCCTTCTTCGTTGCGGCTCTTGTACGACTTGCCGATGCTGACCACGACGCCGTAGCGGCCCTTCTTCAGGTCGTAATGCAGCACCTTGCCTTGCGGACGCTGCGGAGGCGCGGACGGCGCTCCGGGCATTCCCATAGGCGGGCGTTGCGGCGGCATCCCCATGCCCATCTGCGGTGCTGCTGGGGGCTGCGGCGAGGGCATAGCGGCCATCGGACGCTTGGTCTGCGGATTCATCGTAAACGGCTGGTTCAGCATGACCGTCTTGGCGTTGTCCTCGCGGTCGAGGATGCGAGCCACGCGACCGGGCCGGTCATAGATGAACGGAATCAGGTCGAGGACAATCTTGGCTTCGTACGTCAGGCTGATTTCCGCAAGGTTGTCAAGGAAATGACTGGACCCGGCGGTGTGCTGGTTCTGGAGCGCCAGCACGGCGCGGCCACTCTTGGCATTGGTCGCTTGTTGCCCCAGTGCCGACTCGTAAGCACCCGTGCCTTCATGGATAAACTCCCGCGCTTGCTGCAACAGCAACATGCTCGGACCCAACCGCGACGTATCGACCTGGGTGCGTTGCGGCGGGGGCGCAGGCGTCCCGTTCAGACTGACGTTGCGGTAGCGCAGATACGGGAAGTTGCGAACATTCGCCAGTTGCCACTCTTGTTCGTGGCCTTCTTCTTGGCCTTCCACCATCGTGTACGGCGCTTTGGTTTCCAGGCTTGCCATTTCGACGGCACTGGACGCGCTGTAGTTCAACAGACGCACGGCGTCCTTGTTTGGCTCAATCATGCCGACCCAGCGACGTTCGGCTTCAAACGGAATCAGTTCGCGGCCCACCACCGGGATAATCGGGATGTAGCGCCCATCCATCGCTTGCTTGGGTTCCAACTCCTCGACGGCGTTGATGGTGGACCAGTACAGAATGGGCTTCTTTTCCACTTTGACGCGGGCGTCTGCGCCGGTTCTGGCGGTGCGTCCCTCGGGAATCGCGTCCTCCATCGACTCCGACCCGTCATCGAGCAGCACTTTGCGGCTCGTCTCGTATTCCAGCCGGTAATACTCGGCCACACGTACGGCACGGGCGGCACCTTCGCTGCCTGACACCCAATGCTGCGTGGTCGTGCCGATGGTGGACAGTTCCTCCTCGGAATAGCTTGCCATCTGGCTGTTGGGATACCGGCGCTTGTAGGTGTCCCACGGCATATCGTTGGTCAGGAACGCCCACTGCCCGTCCGAGTAGTCCGGTTCTTGCGAAAACGGGTCCAGCACCACGCTGCCTTGCTGGAGAATGCGCTTGATGATGATGCGCTGGTCAAAGGCGTCGTCGCTGTCCGGGTCCGGCTCGGTAATGACGCGGTAATAGCCACGGCCCGCCTTGACGGCGCGTTCAAACGCCCAACTTCGGGCCAGTCCCGCACGGCTTTCCACCTCAATGCGCCGATACAGCCCCTGAATGACTTCAGCGGTGTCGTCGCTGGCTTCGTCCGACAACGGATGCACACTGACGCCTAGATGCGCGGCCTTTTCGGCGTTTAGCACCAACTGAATGGGATGGTCGAGGCTCGGGATACTCAGCATCGGACGCTGCGGAATCGCCACGCCACCAATCAGTTGCGGCTTGCGCTGGTCTTTGACATCGGTCGGCCAGCACAAGTCCGGCACCTGGAACTTCAGCGCATCAACCTCGCGGTGACGCTGATCCACGTCCGCGTCAGAGCCAATCTTGAACCGGTCGAGTGCCTGCTTCAGGTCGTCAGTCTGTGCCATGTGTTAATGCGCCATCCAGCTAGAGCCTTGTGCCCACGCCCGTGACGGGCGATAGGACGGAGTCGGCGGCACCCGCATCTGCGAGCGCCCCGAAATAATCAGATACCGCGTGGCGTCCATCAAGTGGTCGCCACTTTTGACAATCTTCCCCTGCTCGTCGCGGTGATACTTGCGGAACTCGCTGCGCCAGTTGCGGAGATGCTCCTGCACCTTGAGCCGCCCCGATACCAACAAGTTCCACGTCTCGGTAATGCCCGCTTCGACGGCGTTCACCGCTGGGTCCAGCTTCAGGCCCAGCCGTCCGTAAATTTGGATGAGCGTCCGTCCGTCAATCTGGCTGCTGCCCGATGACGCTGGGTCAATCACGCCCGACATCCACTCGCCACGCGCCTTGATGGCTTCTGCATGACTGGCCGGTTCGCCCTGCCCCTGATAGTGCTCGTCGTACAGCACAATCTGCCCGGAACCGGGGTCTTGTGCGCCCCAGATGACGGCGGTGCGGTTCCAGCCCACGTCCATCGCGTAGACCCGTCGCCAGGTTTCAGGAATCTCCGCCGTCGGGACGAGGATGTCCTTCTCACTGATGGGATAAATCGCGCCAGACCCCAGACTCGGTTCGCCTTCCGTCCGTGCCGCAATCTGGTAGGGCGGCGTGGTCGCCATCAAGGCCCGACGCTCGTCGACATCCAGATGCGGCACGTCCTTCCATCCCGCTTGGATGAACGTCTTGAACTCAGCCGACGCATCCGTCTCGGGTTCCAAAAATCCCTTGACGACGGCGCTCATGCCTTGCAGCGGGGTGAACGTCACCATCACAATGCCCTTGGTGGTCACCGTGCGGTACAACATCTCCGTGTAGCAATCGGCTGGTGGTTCTTCGTCGCACCAGATGACATGCTTAGAGGTGCCTTCAAAGCTCGGTCGGCCTTGCTCGTAGGTCTTCAGGCCCAGCAGACTCGACCCGCCGCTGCTGTGCTTGATGACCGCGCCTTCCAGCGCCCCAGGCAGACCGCGTGAGCTAATGGTCGAGAGAATCAAATGCGCCGGAATCATGCCGGTACCGGGCAGTTGCACGGACCCCAGCAGCTTGGCTTGCACAATGTCCCGCGTCGTCTGGCTGTTGGTGCCGACCGCCCAGCATTCGACGGGCGTGTCAAACCGACGACCCGTCCACCACGCGGGATACAGGCCGGTGAGGTGACACGTCAGTTCGTACGCGCCCGCTTCTGATTTGCCGACCCGGTTTGCGGCCATGAACAACCGTTCCTTGAAGACTTTGCCTTGAGCAAAGAACTCCAAGTGGCGCGGATACAGGACACGGGCGGTCGGGCCGCTGTCGGCAAAGAACGTCGTAAACCGCGCACTCGACCGACGAGCCGCCTCGTCCATCAGTCGCTGATAGAGCGCCTGTTCGTCGAGTGTCAGCGGCATTAGTCTTGGAGCTTCTTCAGCAGTGCCGCCATGTTGGCTTTCAGTTCCGCGTCCGTCAGACTGGCCGTCGGCGTCGAGGTGACATCCAAATCCAGACTCTGCCGCGCTTGCCCAAACATCCGGTCCATGATGTCCTTCAGAATCGGCGCAGACGGGGCAATGGCGCTCAGTCGATACGCCTGTTCGCCTTGCTCCAGCTTCTCGGCCATCAGTTCGGGGTCCACAATCGTCTGCCACTTGCCCTGCGCGTCTCGCGCTTGCATGTGGGTCACGCCCTCTGCCGCCGTCAACTGCGCTTCCACCAGTCGGTCAAACCGCTTCGACACCGCCATCTTCCAGGCCGCCAGCAGTTCCTGCTTTTCGCGCAAAATAATGGGCTTGCGGTACTTGACCGCATCATCAGACACCCGACGCTTGCGCGTCTTCGGCTTATACGCCCCGCCTTCATAGGGCGTTTTCGGCAGATTCATCGCCATAGCCTTCTTTGTATCATAATTTGACGCGATTATGTTTGCAGTCCTGTCTGCCGTGATCTACAATCCGTGTATCACGTCGGGAGGGTCAACCGCTGGCGACGTGATGATTGACCCGAGGACTACCAGTGCATCAAGTCCTCACGGTGGGAGCCGGACTGGCGCATCCTTGACACGGACAAGCGCATCAACAGCCCGATACGACTAGAGCCGATGCGGGGTAGGCAGGTGTTCCTACTATAAGTCTGGACGAGGATGGGCAAACCCCTGTGCCCCATCTACCCCAACGACACCCTCATCCGACGGTTGTCTTTCCGGGTCTGGCTTTCCCAAACCATGGGAGAGCCATACCCACTCACTCTTCCCTTTCCTCTGGTTGTCCTTCCGAAGGAAGGGCAAGAGCAAAGGCAAAGAAGAGCAGAAGGCTAGACCTCCCGCCAGGCACAGACCCCTAGACACTGTAGTATCCAAGTGCTTTTCACAGGTCGCGGGAGAGAACGAGATATACAGGGGGGAACCCGAACCCAGAAGCGATTCGGATCTGGATCCCCTTCGGGCAAATGCCCCATAGCCACCATGGCCGGCGGTAGGGCATCCACCCTAGACCTAGGCCCTAGGGCAATCCCCCTATGTTCACGCCGATGGGAGACTTGGCACGATGTATGCTCTTCGCGTGCGCGCACTCCGTTGATCTATCGCGTCCAGGCTGAGGTGGATACCTTGTATACATCATAAGCGTCAAACAATTGACACCTGGATCAAAGGGATGGGAACGGGCGGGGCGCATTCCCCTCTGTAGAAATCCTTACGAACCTTTGATGCAATATGATCAATTCCCTTAGAACGGGCCGTCACTGGGGTAGTAAGATCGTCACGCGAGCAACGACAGCTCGCCACCACACGAGGTTTACACGATGCCCGAAACAATCGACACACGAGAAGGCTGGCTCGAAGATGCTGTCATGCGTCTGCGTCCTGACTTCGTCCGCGCTCAGTGCCCGCTACCCGCTGCCGTCAAGGTATCGGTGGGCTTCCCGTCCGTCCACGCCACGGGCCAGCGCCTGGTTGCGCTAGGACAGTGCTGGGACGCCACGGCAAGCGCCGACAACGTGGCGCAGGTGTTTATCACCCCGTTACTCGATAACCCCGTGGATGTGCTGGCCGTGCTGGTTCACGAACTGGTTCACGCGGCCATCGGCTGCGAACATGGACACAAGGCCCCGTTTAAACGGGCAGCAGTAGCAATGGGCCTTGAAGGTAAGATGACCCAGACCACGGCGGGTCCGAGACTCACGGTGCGTTTACACGCGCTATCGGCGGCACTCGGCGAGTTTCCCCACGCAAAGCTCACCCCCGGTGTCGGTGGCGTCAAAAAACAGACCACCCGCATGATTCGCGTGACGTGCACCCCCTGCGAGTATCTCTGTCGCCTCACCCGGAAGATGCTCACGGAGCACGGCGCGCCGATTTGCCCATCGTGTGGCGAACAAATGCACACGGACGACGCCCCCGACACCGACACCGACAGCGACACCAACGACTAGTACGTTTACACGCGGGTCGTACCTCCGGGTACGGCCCGTCACCCTTTGGAGGCTTACATGTTCTACTTACACATCGTCGGCAACGACCCATCGAGCGGCACCCCGTACGCCACACGCGAACTGGCGCTGTCTGCGCTGTCGCCGGGGCACGGTGTGACGTTCGTGGCGACCGACACCCAAAAGCTCCGGTGGCATTCTCGCGAGTCTGATAGGTTCGTGTCGGGCGTTTACACGGATGTCCCGTGGGCCACGTTGGCACACCCTCATCACTACGCGCATCTCAGCACGGGTAACCCCGGCTTGATCGCGTATACGCCAGACGATGCGTTTGGCGTCGATGATCGCCAGTTGCGCGTCAAACCGGGTAAGTACCTCACGCAATTCTTGGGGCACGTTTACACACCGGAACAAATCGTAGAGCTATCCGATGCCGTCAAATCCGCGAGCGTTGACATCCATTACGCGACCACGCCGCAAGACTGTGTAAACGTCTATCAGGCCTATCACGGTCCCGATAGCTGTATGTCCGGCAGGGGCAAGTGGACCGATGACACACACCCCGCGCAAGTCTACGGCGGGGGCGATACGGCGGTGGCGTATCTGGGCCATATCGGGGGCGAGCGGGCCAACCATACCGTGACAGCACGGGCCGTCATTCGCACCGATATCAAGCGATTCTACCGGACGTACGGCAGCGCGTCCGGGGTGCTGGAAACCCTGTTACTGGCGGCGGGGTACGAACGAACGGACAGCTCGCTAGAGGGTGCCCGTTTGCGGGCCGTGGTCCACCCCGAACACCTGGACCGGTGGATCATGCCGTACATCGACGGGCGCAGCTACGGGACGCTCAGCGACGATGCCGAATACATCGTCGTGGGGTCCGGCCCCATCGGGGTCCAGAACGTTTCCGGTATCACCTACACTTACCGGTAACACGCGCACAGGGGGGGGGCGCAGTGCCCCCCCCCTCTTACATCATTTCTTTCCCCCAGGTATCCTATGCTGCCCTTGCGTGTGCGCTTGCCCAATATCATCGCTGCCGCTCTTGTACTTGTCGGCCTATCGTTTCTGGTGATTGTCGCGGTCGGCTTCGAGTTTCCGTTTACACCCACTGCCGCGCTTATTGTGGCGCTGGGGTGTGCCGCGCCACACTGTGTCCGCATCATCGCGAACGGGGGACGCGCATGACACGTTTACACGCACGTTCGACGCTCGCCCCTTCCTTGACGGAATTGCTCACCTACTGCCGTCCACACGGCAGCGCGACCGAACAGGCGTTCGTGGATCGCTATTTGATGACACTGCCGGGGGCCACCGTGGACCCACACGGCAACGTGCATGTGACCGTGGGCACCCCGGACATCCTGTGGTCGTGTCACACCGATACGGTTCACCGTGACGCCGGACGACAGCGTGTGTCCACCGACGGCACCTGGATACAACTCGCCGCCGATAGTCCGCGCAATTGTTTAGGCGCAGACGATACCGCCGGGGTCTACCTCTGTTTACACATGATCGCGGCGGGCCGCTCCGGGCACTACATTTTTCATCGGGGCGAAGAACGCGGCGGCATCGGCAGTACGGCGTTAGCCAAACACACCCCGTGGTTACTCGATGGGCATCGGTTCGCCATTGCGCTGGATCGAGCGGGGACTCGCGACATCGTCACGCACCAATGTGGACAGCGGTGTTGTTCTGACGTGTTCGCGGACTCCCTCAGTGCCGCACTCGCGCCGACGTTTACACACGACGACGCCTACACCGGCACCGACGGGGTCTACACCGACACCCACGAATATCGGCACCTGATTCCCGAATGCACGAACCTCAGCGTGGGCTACGCACAGGCCCACAGCGCCCGTGAACGTGTAAACGTGACGCATGTCCATCGGCTGTTGACGGCGCTGACTCGTCTACGGGTAGATGACCTGGTCTGCGCCCGGTCGGTGGATGACCCGGACCCGCTTCCGGTCCCACGCGGGGGCACGGACCAAGACTGGTGGTATCCGGCGCAGTTATTTCGCTACAGCGTCACATAATCCTTGACACCGGTCTTAACATCGGCAAGACTAGGTTTTCGATTGCCCCACGCACGGGGCCACCATGCGAGGCACACATGACACGCACCGTAGAACAGCAACGCATCGACCGGCAGTATCGAGCCGTGGCACACGCGCATGTGTTTGCCCTGTCACGCGCAGGGCTGCTCGCGACGAATTTCGGCTGGTCTGCGGGGCCAGACTATTGCCTGTCAAAATGTGCGGACATCAACGGCGCGCAGTATTTCCTGAAGACAGAACGTGTAAACAGGCGCTATACAAGCGTGGTGCTTGATGGACACACGCGCCTTCCGATTGCGTCTGCGGCGTAACACGCACGACCGAGCTGGGGCGGCACCCCGGCACACCGTTTACACACAAACGAGGCACAACATGACACGACAGAGCATTGACGGCGGCGGTTGGTTTGATTTGGTCGCAGCGGATAAGTTCATGGAAGACACCCGCTTTGACGGACACAATTACATATCCGTCCACACGGGATCGCAGTGGTCGCATGAAACCCTCTACCGGACCACACGCGGCACGTACATTCTCCACGCATCCTCGCAATGGCAGGGCGCACACGACACCTGGTCGCGCCTCGCCATTGCCGACGCGGTTAGTTGGTTGATTGCCAACGGCGACGACGCGACGACGCCCGCCGAACTGCACACCCTCGCCGACCTCGAAGCCTAACGCAGACCCGAGCCGGGGCGGGTTCCCCGGCGCACCGTTTACACAACGAGGTATTCCATGACATCTGCACAGTTGCTCCGCACCGACGGCACTCACGACGACATCACGCCGAAGAACGGCAAGCGATTCGCGTTCATCGGCGAAGCGTATGATCTGATCGGCACCGACATGATCCAAATGTGTGCGACCCACGACGGGCGGTTGTTGCTGATTGACGAAGACGGCAAGCTGAAAGGCAAGCGTGTAAACGTCGCGGCCACGGCGCTGTATGTTTACGGCGCACAGGATGCGATTGTGGGCGACGTGATTGTGTGTAGCGCACGACAGGTATAACCACGACGCCGGGGGGGTTGCCCCCGGTCACCCTTGACGAGGAGACAGCACATGACCCGCATTACCGCACACGACCTCGCGCTGACGCTCGCACGATTGAACAGGGCCACTGGTATCGAGGTTCCACGCGCCACACGGCTGGGGAGTTGGTCTATCGGGCAAGCCTACGGCGGCTACCAGCTTGAACGGGTGGTGACGGATGGCGGCGGCGTGAAGACCTACGGCGGATTCGGCACCAAACGCGAACTGCTGGCACGTTTACACGCCATGCTTGACGGTCTAGAGTTGCGATGACGCGCACGGGCTGGGGCATCGGCCTCAGCCCTGTTTACACACACCCGCTCGCCACTCGCGGCAGACGCCGTTTAACATCATCACGGAGCCGGGACACCCACCGGCTCTGTGTAAACGTGAAGAGGGAAGCTGATGGCTCCGATAGAAGAAGTCCGTGAATGGGCGACGGCACGGTTAGCCGAAACGCTCTATTACTGTACCTGTACGTTTACACAGTGTGACAGTGCCATCTTTTCGGCCTTGTCGCCCGCAGAACGCTACCCGTGGATTCAACAGGCGCGGGCTATTTTGGAGGCACAACCATGACCGATCCATTGTCGCAGAGTGTCTGGACGCGCAAGCGGCACATCGAGGAGGCGAACCGGTCTTGGTGGATGGACGCAGGCACTCGCGAGGAGTTCAGTGCAGCCGCTGCGCGGGAACAGGCCCGCATCCTCAGGTCGAAAGCGGCGACGATGACGCTGGGCAGCAATATCATCGTGGGCTGGAACGCCAACGGACGCAAGCCATGACCCCGTACTATCAACACGGCGATGTGACGATTTACCACGGTGACCGCCTGGAGGTCTTGCACGACACCACGGGCCTTGCGTATGACTTGGTCATTACCAGCCCCCCGTATAACTGCGGCAAGGCCTACGGGGCGCACGACGACGCGATGGACGCACAAGATTACTTTAGTTGGTTTGAGGACCGCTATCACGCGATGGCGTCGTCGCTACTCGCAGGCGGATATTGTTGTGTAAACGCACCGACGTGGATGGGGTCACGCGCAGACCGGCTGTTTGCGTTTGATGAGTTTAAACCGCTGGCCGACCGGCATTTGCGGTTTCATGACCTGATCATCTGGGACAAAGGCCCACCCAACGGGATGGCGTGGGGCAATCATCCGAATGCCCCGTTTATACGCGCCAACCACGAATGGGTGTTTGTTCACCGCGCCGAAGGACCACCACGGGGCGACAGCGACATTAGCTGGGCCGAGTGGTCACGGTTGACACAAAGCGTCTGGTCGATCCAAACGACGTTGCCGCATCGCGAACAACATCCGGCGACGTTCCCGTACGAACTACCACGACGGCTGGTCATGTTGTTTTCCGCACCCGGCGCGACGGTGTGTGATCCGTTTATGGGGACAGGCACCACGCTGGTAGCGGCGAAACGATTGGGCCGCAAGGCTATCGGCATCGACCGTGAGGAACGATACTGCGAAATGGCGGCGATAGCGTTACGGCAAGATTCCTTGCCGTTAGGATGACGATGATGTTTACACCACTCCCAAGTGAGGCACCGATGACTGAGACCCCGACCGACGTGACTGCCGTCCTCGCCCGCCCTATGCGCGTGGCCCTCGCCGCATATTACGAGGCGAAACGCGCCCTCGCGCAGACCCAGGCCGACGAGATGGCCGTCATGGGGCGCACGGTGCGAGTGCTGACCGACGCCGCAGTCCTCGACGAGTATGAGCGGATGCTGGGACGCCGTTAGGCCGCAGCGCGGGCGTAGAGGAAACCCTTGCGCCCGCGTTTACACGTCACCCGCTCCGTCCGCACGACCGTTCCCGCCAGCACCAGCCCTTGCATCGCCAGCAGACACGTCCGCGTATCCATCTTCGCCGCCGCCCGAATGTCCGTCATGGTCATCGCGCCTGACAGCGCGGCGAGCACACGACGCGGAGCCTTGTTGGCGGCACGAGCGTTGACACGCACCGACCGACTCAGCCGGTGCTCCATGCACAGGTTGAATGGCCGATTGGTGCGAGGATTCCTCGCGCAAAACGAGCCGCACTCGTAACACCGGCCATCGGCGAGGTGCCGCAGTTTGGCTTGTCGCCCGTTCCTGTTGGTCTTCGCGTTATCGAGCGCCCGATGCACCGCGCAGTGGACGTACGCCACGCCTGAGGGCCGCACAGCGGCAGGAAGGCCACACCAGACGCACAGACCTGCGTGGCGACGACGCCGATAGGCCGCCGTGGTCCGCAACACCTCGCTCATGCGGGGTCCGGCACCGGCATGCCCCACGGCAGCGCCCGGTAGCCCACACCGTATCCGGTCGAGTAGCCGTGGCGATGGGCCATATCGTAGATGTTTTGCTCGCGGCGGGTCAGGATGCCAAAGTCGGCTTCGAGGTGCGCCGTGCGAATCGCCAGACCGGCGCGACGACGACGCTCGGCGTTCACCGGCTGGGGTTTGCCACGGAGTCGGGCCGACTGCTCTGCCGCACGGCAGGGGATGCCGCACATGCGCGAGGGACGGCGGCGGTGCCGCGTGATGAACATGGTGCCGCACTGTTCACAGCGGCGTGGCGGATTGGGCTTCTGCATGATGATTTCCTCAGCGTATCCACGCTGGTTGAAAGATGTAACCCAACAGAACCGCGCTGATGGTGTTGAGTTAGATAGATGGCTGCGGCGCAGGGATTTGAACCCCGATTCGCGGCTTCAAAGGCCGCTGTCCTGCCGTTGAACGACGCCACATCGACGCAATTATTTCTGATACTTGGCGAGCTGCTTTTCAAGGTACGTCACGCGGTCAGCCAGCAGACAGGCGATGGCTTTGTAATGCGTCCAGTTGTACGTGTTGGTGTCCGCTTCGAGGCCTACCAGGTCGCGCCACTCTTGCAGCGCGGTGGGCGCATCCACAACAAGACGCTTGACCATAGGGATCTGTGCTAGGATCAAAAACGCGAGGACAGGTGGTGGCGAACCCATCCTCGCAGCCAATACAGCAGCGGAAACTGCGGTACTGACGGGTAGACCCCCATCATACCTCGGAACCCACGGCACAATATCGCCCACGCTGGTGGTGACGCACTTTAGTAAGCCTTCGGGCAACTATTGTCATCGACCTTCTGGGACAGGGACCAGCGGTCGCCCTGGGACACGCACCGTACTCGGCTTGCAAGCGGGCGCTGACGCTCCTGTCAACCCGCGCTCATTGCCTCGCGTCTGATGACGCGCTAGTGAGCCTACGCACGATACCGCCACAGAACCGGTGGGTCATCAGACCTCAACACCGGGGGGCAAGGGTATCGACGGGACGACTGACACCCCTGCGGGGGTAGCAGACGGCTTGGCTCCCCGTAGTAATAGGGAGGCAAGAGATAGAGGAGATCTGTCTCCGACGCTGGTGGTAGACTCAGACGATGCAAACACTGACAAGCCCGGAAGCCGGTGGTATCTGGTGGTCCCCAGACCAAATCAAATATTTACGCCGCAAGATTTTGCAAGAGGATTGCCGCACCTTTTGCCGCCATTTCACCACCGAAGAAGGCAAAGAACTGCGCGCCAGGACGGTGGAAAGCTGGGACCAAGGACTACGACGACCGAGCTACTTTGTCCGGGCACAGATGTCGTCCGCGTTCCGTGAACTGACACGTCGCCATCCACATGTGAAGGCGCTGTTGCCGCCCAACCCAGAATAGGGCTTGACAGTCGCACAGCGGTGGTAGTAAGGTTCTTGTAGCACGTCGCACCGAGGGATGATCTTGATGCCTCACGACTCGGACCACGCGACGTGCGTTTACACTGTTCCCTGACGGGGACCACACCGAGAGGTAGGATATGACGCCAGAGGAAGCCCTTCAACTCCACACGCTGCTGGTCGATAGCATCATCAACGCACTGGACGCCATCAAACTGGTGGACAGTGTGTCGGCAGGCATGGACCCCGCAGACGTGAAAGCGGCGATTGCCACGGCGATGCTGCGGATCGTCGATGTGCCCACGGTGATGCATTGACGTACGACGACTGGAAGACGACCGAGCCAGACCAGCCACGCGGTGAACGTGATGACCGCGAGGATGACCGCGATGCCCGCGAGGAAGACGACGACGATGACCATGATGACGACGACGAGATGGACCGTGCGGAACAGTACGGCTGGGGGGTCTGAATGATGCTGCGTGTGCGTCTGCCAGGTGCGCTCTACCGGCTGGCACTCGACGCCTGTCAAGGCAACAACGGGCTGCTCAACGCGGCCATCGTGCAACTGCTCGAAACGGACGACTGGCTGGAACAAACTATCGACGCCATCATCGCCGAGAAACTGGAACTCGACACCCTTCGGGAGGCAGAATGACCGACATTACGTACGCGACACTCGCCAGCATCGATGTCAACGCTCACACAGAGAAGAAAGGCTCGTTGACCTACCTGTCCTGGGCATGGGCCGTAGACCAACTGCTCCGACGTGACCCTGACGCAAGCTGGGATTACCGCTGCTGGAACGACCAGCCGGTCTGCATCCTGCATGACGGCACCGCGATGGTCTGCTGCACCGTCACGGTCGGGGGCCGGTCCAAGACCGTGTGGCTTCCGGTCATGGACAATAAGAACCGCGCCATCGTGGGGCCGGATGCGTTCGCCATCAACAGCGCCATGCAACGCGCACTGGTGAAGGGCATCGCGATGTGCGGACTGGGCCTGTATATCTACGCGGGCGAAGACGTGCCGATGGAAGATGACGCGTCGGCGGCTGCCGCACAGGACGCTTACACCGCGTGGTTGGAGACGTTGAAGCCCATTGCCGACACCGGCAACTTCCAGGCACTGGTCGCGGCCATCAAGCTCCAGCCCGCGTATGCCACGCTGCTGCGAAGCAAGGACATGGCGACGTGGGCCGCGCTGAAGGCCCGTCAGGAGGCCGCAATGGCCCCTGCGGAGGCGCTGGTGGACACGATGGAGGCCGCAGGTATCCTCGTGGAGGCGGTGACCGTCGAGGCCGCGCAGACGCCTGACGAGGGCGAGGCGCAATACAGGGCCGGTATCAAGAAAGTTAAGGATGTCATGAGGCGAGCCGGTGGATCACTGCGGGAGTTCCCGTCCGCGTGACCGAACATACCGTCGCCCAACGCAGCCCTGAGTGGTTTGCGCTCAGATGTGGGCGGGTGTCTGGGTCACAAGCCCAGCACCTCCTTACAACCCTGAAGAGCAAGACCGAGTCTGCCGGTCGTCGCGACTTGCGGATGCTGCTGGCGCAAGAGCGCCTGAGCGGTCTGCCTGACGATGGGCCGACCTTCGTCAACGCCGACATGCAGCGCGGCATCGACATGGAACCTGAGGCACTGGTGGCGCTGGAGATGACCGGCGTCCTGCCGGGGGCCATTCGACCGGTGGGCTACCTGACCCATGACGAGTTGCAGGCCGGGTATAGTCCTGACGGCGTGGCGGGACCGGGGTTCGACACGCTGGTGGAGGTGAAGTGTCCGCGCATGGCCAGCCATCTCGCCATGTTCGACGCCATCGGCACGGTGCCAGACCGGTATCTCGGGCAATTGACCCATGCCCTGTGGCTGACCGGTGCCGCGTCGATTCACTTCGCCAGCTACTGCCCGTCGTTTACACGCGCCCCGTTGTTCCACGTCGAGGTCACACGGGCGATGGTAGACCTGGACGCCTACGACGCCCTGCTCCGCACGTTTCTTGATGAGGTTGAACACCTCGTTGACCGGCTCGACCGACAGTTTCCCGTAAAGAAGGATGTGACCCTTGGCGTATGAGAAGAACCCGGACGAAATCGGTATCCTTTGGCAGAAGCAGAGCCAAGCCGGGAATACGTTCCTGTCCGGCAAGGTGACCTGTGCCGTTTGCTCGCATGAACAGCCGGTAGTGGTATTCGGGGCCAAGCAGCCGAAGAAGAACGAGAAGGCTCCCGATTGGACGGTCATGAAGAGCAAACCCCGCGAGGACATGCCCGCTCCGCAGCCGCGTGTGCTGCCTGTGCAGAACGCGATGCTCGATGACGATTCAATTCCTTTCTAG
>Ga0304730_1002021_pt1 | contig 14838 bp, 21 predicted proteins | sample M_130628_MF_Meta_FD_190474 | JGI IMG/M metagenome (GOLD analysis project Ga0304730, IMG submission 190474) | Freshwater microbial communities from Lake Montjoie, Canada to study carbon cycling - M_130628_MF_MetaG (v2) (version 2) | ecosystem: Environmental > Aquatic > Freshwater > Lake | place...
TTCTTGCTCTTCCGGATGCCCTTGGTCTTCTTCACGGGAGCGTCGGGCACAACGGCAGAGCTCGAGGTGCGGGATACCTGGACAGGCGATGCTGCTTGCGACGGCTCGACGGGCATGATCTGCACACTCTGCGTGCGTTCCAGAGGCGTGACAGGAACACTCACAGTGCGCTCGACAGGCACAGGCGACGGCTCGACTGGAACAATCGGCGCGCTCTCCGTGCGTTCGAGAGGCACTGGCGATGGCTCGACTGGAACAATCGGCGCGCTCTCCGTGCGTTCGAGAGGCACTGGCGATGGCTCGGGGGTGCAATCCACCTTCTGCTTCCTCTCGTGCGGGAAGCCAAGGTACTGGGTCTCGCTGTTGGTCCGGATGTCAGACATGCTGGGTGTCTTGGTTTGCTTTGGAGGCAAGAGGGGCTTGCATTTACCACATGGTTGTGGCATCGAATTTCAAATAAAATCAAATTTAAAATGGATGCCACAGGGTTTATAATATTATAAATTTAAAACTATATTATTTTTAAACCGTTACAGCAGGGATGCCACAGCTGGTCTATAAACAAGATGACCGAAATACCCAGCCAGAAAAATCCAAGAGGCACGAGCATGCCCACGAACACACTGAGGGATGACGTGTTCCCTATCCTCGAGTGCTTCTACGACATACCCCTGATACACGCGTGCAAGATCCTCGGCATGTCCCCGCACACCCTTAAGGGGCTTAGAATCAAAAAGGGGCTTGACAAATGGCCATTTGACGACGTGAAGAACAAGACGTTTGTGCTGTCCTGGGCAGATATCCAGAACCTCAGGAACAAAAAACGCGAGGAGGTCAGTTTTAGAACAAGATATCATGGAAATATGCTTATCTAACAGGATGTGTTTAAAAGGTCTGCTTCGAAATGCGGGAGGTCCTCATGAAGGTGGACAGGCAGGCTTTCCTCTGGCGCAGGATTTTTCTGGAGAACAAGTATGACATACCCGAGTCTGTCTCGAGCATCCCAGAGCTCACGACTGCCATCCACAGGCCACCCGTCGTGGTGTCTGGCAAAAAGCAAGATCCAGCCCAGCCAGAGAAGCCAAAAAAGCAAGATCCAGCCCAGCCAGAGAAGCCAAAAAAGCAAGATCCAGCCCAGCCAGAGAAGCCAAAAAAGCAAGATCCAGCCCAGCCAGAGAAGCCAAAAAAGCAAAGGACTGCACAGACAAACAAGAAGGAACAGAAGAAGCAGGCCCCCATCCCAGCAGTACCCGTTTTTCAGGCCCCTCCAGCTCCTCTGGTAGTAGTCCAGCCCCCAGCCAGCATCGAGACAGAACCCCGGAAGCAGGTCCAGAGCAAGCACGACGTCTCGGTGTACTGGGAGAATGGCAGGATGTACTGGCGCGGCCTGTTTCCAGACGACGACGAGTACGAGGAATGCGAGCCCGTCCAGCGCCGCAAGAGGACGCGCGAGGAGTACGAAAACCTCTTCATCTGGGAGGATATCGACTTTGAGGATGGCATCTACGGGTCATGCACGCCCGAGGAGATGGCTATCTTTCAGGAGCTCCTGCACGAAAACGGCTACGACTCGCCCACGTACTCGGATCTTCTCGACGAAGAGGGCGTCCTCTCCACCCAGACCCAGGCCAATGCTGAATGGCTTGGCGTCGGGCCTGCTTAAAAAAAATTCAAACTGTTGCTGCTGGATCAATAAAAAAACAAATTTTTTGTCTGACCTAGATTTGCATGCCTCGCCACAAGCAGAGGCGAAACACTGTCTCGGAACGGATCAGGCTTCCTACCGGTGGCACGTCTGTCATCATGATTGACGAGAAGTACATGCCCTACACGCCCCAGCCGGCAAAGATCGAAAACATATGCGGGTCGTTTAGGCAGGCAGTGTTCACGCAGGGGCTGGACGGCGTGCTGTTCAAGACCAACACGTGCTTCGGGAAGCAGCACGAGCTCTACCATTTGCAGGGAAACGTCACGCTCAACGGGAACAAGGCCTCGTTCATGGGCGCGAGGAGCATGCACGGGATAGAGCAGCTGGCGCGCGCCTTGAGCCTCGAGACCCCTCAAAACATTGTGCACATGGTCGTGGTGTGCACCAAGCTGGGCAAGCGCGTCCAGGTTTCCCCAAACGGCCTGCTCGAGTCGCGCATTGCCAGATGGAGCGAGCAGGTGCACCTCGAGGGCAGGATGATGGAGCAGAACAACACTGTGAGAATCAGGATCATTGATTTTACTGGGCCGTTTGCGCTTCCACGCGAGATGATCCCCGAAAACAATGACTGCTCCGTGACGGGAAGGGGGACAGTCCTGACCAGATTCACCTGGCGAAGGATCGAGTGGAGCCAGGAGGTCGAGAGCGCGTGCCTGGCCCTGTGCAATAGCATGGCGGCTTGGCTGACCGAGTGTTCTTGAATAAAATCAATCTTTCTGAATTTACAGTGATGTGCTAGAATATTTAAGTTTAGAGTGCAGGTTACTTATCCCAGAGTTTTCATGCCCACCAAGAAGGATACTCCTGATGCCAAACCCATCACTGAACTTCTCAAGGATAAGGGTCTTACTCCAGAGCAAAGGAAATTTTTGGAGGACAAGTTGGCAGTGCAGAAGGCTCGTGCTCAGCACTTGGCTGGAGGGCTTCCACCCCCTAAGCGTGTTCCCAAGAAGACGCCTGTGCCTACCCCAGAGTCTTCCAGTGATGAAAGCGAGGATGACACTGAGGACGAAGGTACTGGCGGTGCTGGCGGTGCTGGCGGTGACGAGAGCATGGCCAAGAATCTTGAGGCCATGCTCGACGATGAGTCTCAACATGCTGGCGCTGCTGGCGCTGCTGGCGGTGCTGGCGGTGACGAGACTGAGGACGAGGATGAAGCAGGCCCTGTCGACTCTGGCAAGAAGAAGTCAGCCCGCAGCATGCGTTTGGAGTTGGTAGATCGCGAGATCAGGCTTCTCGCCCATTCTTCTCAGTTGGCTCAGGTCGCTGCTGGCGGTGCTGGCCGTGGCGAGATCGATCGTCTTGCTCAGGCAGCTCAAGCTGCTCGCGACGCTGCTCAGGCTGCTCAGGCCGCTCAAGCTGCTCGTGATGCCGCTCAGGCTGCTCAGGCCGCTCAAGCTGCTCGTGATGCCGCTCAGGCTGCTCAGGCCGCTCAAGCTGCTCGTGATGCCGCTCAGGCTGCTCAGGCCGCTCAAGCTGCTCGTGATGCTGCTGGCGGTGCTGGCGGTGTGAACTTTCCTCTCGGTGCTGGCCCCGTTTCGCCTGTCATCGTTCAGGCCGCTCCCAAGCCCGCTGCAGGCAAGGCCCAGGCCAAGTCTGGAGCCAAGTCCGCCCCTGGCAAGCCCAAGCAGAGGCCTCACCAGGTCGCTGCCGAGGCTGGCAAGAAGAAGACACGCAGGTACAGGCCTGGCACTCGCGCCCTCATGGATATCCGGAAGTACCAGAAGGGCACTGATCTTTTCATTCGAAAGCGCCCGTTCGCTCGGCTGGTCAAGGAGATTTCCAATACTGTCAAGGAGGATATGCGCTGGCAGGCTGGGGCAATGGCAGCTCTCCAAGAGGCGAGCGAGGCTTACCTCGTTCATCTTTTCGAGGACACCAACTTGCTTGCCATTCACGCCAAGCGCGTCACCATCATGGCCAAGGACATGCAGCTTGCCCGCCGCATCCGTGCCAACAACAACATCCTTTAGGCCGACCAGGACAGCTGGATTTTCCAGCCATCCTGGACTGCTAGACATTCCAGCAGTTCACTGCCCCGAGGCCAGCCCACCGCCCGTTTCCCATCCGTTTGTCCGGCTCACTTCGAGAGTGTAGCACGAAGACTCCATTCCACAATGAAAAACGTAAAAAAGTGTCACTAGAATGCGCGAAGTATTAGAACAGACGCGAAAAATCAGGAAAAAATGAACGTAGACCTGACGCTGGCCGTGAACTACCTGCCCGCCTGTGCGTGCCTGGGCAAGGTGATCCTGCTGCTCCTGATCATGCTCGTTTTACTGCCTGCGCAGAGCCCAGTGGGTCTTGTGCTGACGGCAGGAATCATCTACATGGACAGGCTCATCATACGCAACATCATATTCGACGCAAACGCCATCATACTGGCCGTGTTCTTCTCGCACATCTACGCAGTGCTCAGGGCGGAGAGCACGCACAGGTCGTACGCGTTCCTGATGTACGGGGCGCACATCTCGTGGGCAGGCGCGTGCATCGTGCTCATCCTCGAGCCGTTCCCCACGAAGAGCCTGACGGACGCGCGCACGAGGCTTTTGCGCTGGGCCCCACCCCTGCTGATGGTCCTGATGGTCTCGGTGATGACGTACTTTCACGCGGATCTCGAGCCCATGGGGGTCATAGCCTGCAGGTCAATCGTGTTTACAGTGCTGGCATTTGCCTGGATCTACATTATCGGCATCCACACCACCCAGTGCATCGAGAAGCTGCGGGAGTCGAGCTACCAGTTTATTTCCAGGCTGGCGCCAGTGCTGTTCTCGCCCCTTCCAGTAGCCATGATCTTCTGCCCGGCAGCTACTGGCGCTCTCCTGTACCAGTACTTCAAGCTGGTGCATCCGGAGCAGTGCCCGTCCCCTCCAGTGTACCAGCCAATGTACCAGCAGCTCGTGCCCATGCAGGAGATAGGCCAGACGATTCGAGAGGAGCCAGACTCGGACACACTGCTGGACCTGCTCAAGAGCGCCAAGTCCAGGCTCGACCCGGGCCATGATATTGTCTGAAATTAAAACTAGAAAATTTTAAATTGTTTGAAATTAAAACTAGAAAAAAAAAATTAAAATTGTTGTGGCATCCAAAATAGGAATGCCACATGAAATTCAAATCATTGCAGGCCCCAATAAAAGGAACCAAAAACTGCCAGGAGTGCATGCAAGCACATGAGCCAGCCAGGCACGGCCTCCTCCACGAGTCAAACAAGCACAGGCGTGCAGACATCGAAACACAGCGAAGAATCCAGGCTAACAAAAGGCAGCAGCTCATATCTGCCAGGAGGGTCAGTGTTCTCCAAGAAGCAGCGCAGGAAGGACTGGTGGAAGAAAAAGACTCCCAAGCGGGGGGTGTTTCCCGGGATCAGCGAGGACATCCTGCAGATCATCGTGAAGCACATGGGGATACACGGCGGAGTTCTCTCATTGATCAAGCTGGGCATGGTGAACAAGTGGTTCAGGTCTGTGATCTGGAGCAGCCCAGAAATGTGGAGGCCTCTCCTGCCCGTCTCGATGATGGGACAGTTTGGGGGTAAGGACAGGGTGAGCGTGCTGCTCAGGCACAGCGCGAACCTGCATGTCCCTTCCGGTGCTTCTGGCGATCTGGGCCAGTTTCTTGACACGGGCAGGCTCTTCAGGCCCCCGAATTTCAAGACCAAGCTCATCAAGGTCAGGGATGAAGACGAGAAGTTCCAGGTGGCGAAAAAGGCGGCTATCCTGCAGAACGTGCCCAACTGCAGCATGTGTGGGTCTGGAAGATACATAACCAAGACCTTTTGGGAGCTGAACATGAAGCTTTGCAGGTAAAAAATTGAATTCTCGCGCTGGCTGGCACATACCCGAAATTTACCCGTTTTTGATCTTGCTTTCAGGTACTGCTGCCACAACAACCTGGTATCGCACGCGGTCCTGCGCGAGAACTACTTTCTGACCCTCACGACGCCCACGAATGATTACCCCACTCTGCTCGAGGCTGTCAAGGGCAAGGGGTATTTTTTCAAGCTCTTCACGACTGCTGGTGAGTCTTGTCACATGCATGCATTGTTTCTGGCTATTCATGGCTAATTTCCCGTTTTTCAGGCGAGCGCCACTTCTACACCGACAAGCAAATCGACTTTCCTGGAGGCCCGACGTCCCACATCTACTTCTGGAAGCCCCACCTGGAGAAGATCGTGGACTTTGCCGAGCTCTCAAGGCTCGCTGATATCAAGAAAACGGCTGGCGTGACGATTCGGGCGTTCCTGAAGCGCTCGTACGTCAGGCGGGTGCTGGCCAAGAATGCCGGGTACCCCAAGCACGACAAGAGGCCAGCCCTGTTCAGGCTGCGCAGGACGATGCTGCACGAGCCCGCCAAGTACCTGCCGCACATGACGATCCAGCTCACGGGCATGCCCAGCAGCGTGGTGGACGAGTGGGAGGACAGGATTGTAAACCTGGATGTTTCTGATGATGAAAAATAAATCCTGTTTGTCTTGTTTGTCTGTGTGTTAGTCTAGCCCAGTCTAGTTTTAAGCCAGAATGCCCCCCACACGCATACTGTTTCACGGCCAGGCACCCAGCACGAGCAACTACGGGATGCAGGCTGGCACGTTCAGGGATCTCTCCCTGTCTGCCCAGTTTCTGGTGGATCTAGAATTCCTCACGCTCCACACGGAGAGGGGCGCGACGTGCGTGTATGCCAAGACGCCCCAGTACATGCACGCAATCGCCAGGCACTTCCCGTGGGTGCACTTTTACGCGTTTGCATGCGAGAACATAGACGAGTACGACCCAGACTGCCCCAGCATGCAGGGAGAGGGCGCGACATCCCTCCAGACGCAGGGCAACGTCACGTCCTCCTCGTTTGCATTTACAAAAGAGACTGCCCTGATCATGGGCAAGCGGGACAGGCGCGAGTTTCTCGTCATGATATGCCACGAGCATCACAACACGATGCAGCTGGTCCTACACGCCCTTCTAGCCCCCAACTTTTCCCTGCTGGATATATCCGAACTGCCAGCCGACTATGCGACGGGCCAGATCTTCCTGCCGTTTGGCCTGCCCAGGGACAGGTGCCTAGCCTTTCTAGTCAGCACGAGCCCCGCTAGATCGTCATGCTACAGCCCGGAAACATTCAGGGAGGAAATCGCCTATCTGCAGCTGGTGCAGCGAGAGACGACACAGTACGACACCGAGTGCACGGATTTTATTATCGACGAGTACGCAGCGAGGTACCAGCACATGCTGAATGCGCCGGGGATTTTGCTGGTCGTCCAGCTCAAGATGGAGCTGCACGGGCTCGAAAGCACGAAAAATGCAAGCCAGATTCCGGAAATTCAGGGAAATTTCACGAAAACTCAAGAAATTTCCTCGAAAAATGCCAGCCAGATGCAAGAAATACCAGAAAATTTCACGAAAACTCGAGAAACTTCCTCTTGTCCTTTGGAACGGCAGGATGATTGAAGAGGGCCCAGCATACCTTTAAACAAGAGTCTAGTTAGGAAAACAACAAAAATTTTGTATTGAATCTGGATTTACCTGTCGCCTCAAATCGCCCGGCGGCATCACGCCCTTCTTCTGGTAGTACTCGCACCCAACCTCCCAGAGCTTGTTGATGCACGACACATTATCTGTGTACCGGATGGGCACAGACATCCAGAGGGACCAGAGAGCCTCCTCGACCTTGGGATGGGTCCTGCCCCTCGGCGTGGCCATGCGAGCAGCGTTCTCGGCATTCTGGCGATTGTGCTCGATGTCGGCCAGACGCATAGTGAGAAAGACATTCTCCCTCCTCGCAGTCTCGAGCTGGTCATGCCTGTAGGCGAGAAAAATCAGGAAAATAAAAGAAAAATCCAAAAATTCCAGCTCTTACATGGTGTTCCTGAGCCTCACGAGGGCTTCCAGATCGCTTGGGACGTCCTGCTCCCCAATCACGTCCCTGATCTTGCCCACAGCCTCCATGGACTGAGTGTCGTCCTCGATAAACTGGCGAGGCTTGATGAGCTCCAGGACAGCATCGTAGGATGAGTCGAGCAGGGCCTTGGTCCTCGCCAGCTGGTCCAGGATCCGATGGTTGGTCTGCGTGAGGTCCCTGATGCGTGTCATGCTCCACTGGCGGTACTCCTCGAAGGATAGGTTGTCTGGCTCTGCAATGGCCATGTCCATGGCTAGTACCTGCAGACAGGCTCGAGCTTTAATAAGCCCTCCTAGAAATACAAGCAATATTATTGTATTCGAAATCAACCTGCATGCCAGGCAGGCCAGACTTGAAGGGCGAGTAGAGGGGCATGGAAGCGGTGGTCATGGTCTGGGTCTGCATGCCTTATCTTGGCTGTCTTTGAGGGATGGTCCCAGTGGTTATCCCAGTGTATGTGAGGATAGCTTGTGGCATCCTAATTATTTTTAAATTTAAAATACACGAATGCCACAGACAATTATAAAAATATAATTTTAAAATATTTTAGTCTATTTCTGGCAACCAAGTCAAACCATACCATGATTTGATTTTATTTGCAGCACAAACCAGATCAAAAACAGGATTTAATCAGAGCACATCCTGATTGATCCACTTGGTGAGCATGACGGACATGGGCGTGTCGTTGATCCGCGTGTGCTCGACGACCTTGATGAAGCCAGTAATCTTCTTGTTCCCATCCGGATGCCCAGCACAATAGGCCATCATGCCCTGCATAGCCACCATCAGAGTCTCCGGGTATCGAACAGTGTGGCCGTGCTGGAGCTTCTTGTTGTGCCGGAGAACCAGCCGCACACCCTCCATGTAGAAGTCCAGGTCCTTCCAGTCAAGGTCCCTCCAGGTCCTCTTGCCCGGCATGCTTGGCGAGAAGTATTCCAGCAGTCGAGAACTCCCGACACGTGCCGAGACTCTGTGGCATTGATATAAAGAACAAAAATAGAACTATAATTTTAAAATGAAACAAAAATAGAACTATAATTTTTAAAACTAAAACCAGCATGTGGCATCGAATAAAATGTCTATATAACCAGACGCCACAAGACCACCTCACGTAAACCCAAGCACCACGCCACGCACCACCAGAGAATGCAGTGCCAGCCCGAATCAGGAGACAAGAAGAAGAGGATGTTCATGAAGGCGATGGTGACGTTCACGAACAACCTGCTGGACGACAAGGACAAGACGCCCCACCTGGCAGTCATGCAGCTGCAGGCACTTTGCGATAAATTGAAGATTGGCAGGAAAATCACGCTCTGCAACCACTGCTGCGAGCTCATAGGCGACAAGAAGTGCGAGGGGTGCGCGAAGAACCACGTGGACACCTACTACTGCTCGAGGGAGTGCCAGGAGGCTGCCTGGCCTTCCCACAAGCTGGTTTGCAGGAAAAACCAGGAAAAGGCCAAGAAGGCTAGAGAAAATGATGAGTAAATTCGTGATTTTTCAAGCTATTTAGTGTGTATAGAGTAAAGTGCTTTATTCAAACACAGCCAGAGCATAGGGTGGGGCTAAAAAGGCCTGGGAATCAGTCTTGATCAGGTTTAGTCTTGGACTTGTAGTCGCGGTCCTTGAGATCAGCCGCGACAGCATAGGCCATGGCATCGTTCACATACGAGAAGTACTCGTTTGAGAACTTCCTGGAGAGAGCCTCGGCTTCACGCAGCGCCTGGATCTTGGTGTTCCTTTCCTCGAGAGGCATGGACTTGAGAAAGTCATCCATGACGGCCTGCAGCTTCTTCTCAGCATCCTCCATAGCCAGCTTGGCCATCTCTGCATTGTTTTGGGCCTCTTCGGCATGGGCATTGTAGGTGTCACGCGCCTGCAGGATCTCAGCAAGAGTCGTGGGCTTGGGCAGGCTAACAAACGGCATCTCGCGCGCTGTGCTGGAATGGATGTAATTCTAGCTAAACAGGCTTTAATACACACAAGAGCAAGTTTTATTCCAAAAATTCAGGCCTTGCCAGCCTCAGCCTTGCCAGCCTCAGCCTCAGCCAGCAGCTGGGCCCTGTACATGGCATCCAGACGCTTGGCCTCGAGGTCAAACGTCACAGATTGCTTCCTCGTGAAGTTTCGATCCTTCCGGAGCCAGAAGAGGCTGATCCTGTAGATCCTGATCTTCTTGAGCAGCTCGAGAAGGTCCCTGCCAGTCTTGAGACGCTGGGCCTTTGGGATGTCCTTGGCCAGAAACAGGAGGTTCTTGGCAGCCCTTGCCTTGGCCTTGTAGTTGATCAGCTCAGCCCGAGAGTCACGAATGTCGTCGATGAACTCCATGCAGTCGCGGTAGGCATCCATGGCCCGGGTCGCGTACTCACCAGAGAGCCTGTCATAGTCCTTGGCAGTGAGCTGGGCTGTGCTGGAAGACCCAGACATTTTTTTCTGGATTAGCTGGCAGGGCTGGGCTTGTATTGGCATGTTGTGGCATCCACGTTTATTTATAATTTTAAAATACCTGTGGCATCCATAGTTTTAATTTAAAACTATTTATAATTGTTGTGGCATCCCTGCAGGTTTGATCAGGTTTGTGAAAGTTTGAGAGAAGCATATAATGTTTAAAACTGTTTATAATTACTTGCATGCCACAAGACAAAAAAGCAATTATAAAATGTTTGCATTTGTATTTTATAATGTTTAAAACTGTTCATGAGCAGCCAGAGTTATAGCCAGACTCCCAGACCACCCTACCCCCAAGCCAGAACCCAAATCATGCATCCATAAATAGAAGCAATACGATTACAGCAGAAATAAAGTTTGCTTCGGGTGTTTAGTGGGGTCTAGGATTCTGGCTATGAACGTTCCTTGTGGAAAGATGTGTTTTTAGAATGTTTATAACTGTTCCTGCAAAACCAGGGACACTTGAGGAGGGCTGATGAACTCTGGACTTGACACTTGGAGATTTTCATGCCCTGCTTGCCCAGTCAGTCCAGTCACTAGCATGCAGTCCAGTCAGTCCAGTCAGTCCTGTCATTCAAGTCAGTCCAGTCAGTCCTGTCATTCAAGTCAGTCCAGGAGGGGTCATGCATTCAGGCTGCAATCACTCATTTCTGCTGTAATCACAAAATTCATCAGTTAACTTTCTGCTATAATCATGTGTAGACTCATCACTGTGACCAGCTGTAATCCCAAAATAGAACACGTGTGACTGCTGGATTTTATAATGTTTTATCCTGCAGTCACATCCTGAAACAGTGTGATTTGCAAGAGTGTCTCTGGTTTTGCAGGAACAGTTATAAACATTCTAAAAACACATCTTTCCACAAGGAACGTTCATAGCCAGAATCCTAGACCCCACTAAACACCCGAAGCAAACTTTATTTCTGCTGTAATCGTATTGCTTCTATTTATGGATGCATGTTTTGGTTTCTGGCTTGGGGGTAGGGTGGTCTGGGAGTCTGGCTATAACTCTAGCTGCTCATGAACAGTTTTAAACATTATAAAATCATGAGCCAAACATTTTATAATTGCTTTTTTGTCTTGTGGCATTCCAGTAATTATAAACAGTTTTAAACATTATATGCTTCTCTCAAACTTGCACAAACCTGATCAAACTTGCAGGGATGCCACAACAATTATAAATAGTTTTAAATTAAACCATGGATGCCACAGGTATTTTAAATTTATAAATAAACATAGATGCCACAAGCCCCCCACACATGCAAGCCTGCCCAGCCTGCCCAGCACAAACCAAGAATGGACCCCACTGAGCAAGCAATGCACAAGACTGAGACTGAGACTCAGACTGAGACCCAAGCTGAGTCTGGCTCCAGCCTAGCAGTCACACACTGCCAGCCATCAGACCAAGGCTTCAAGTCCCTGGCCCAAGAGGTCTTGGAGAGCCCAGACATGGTGGAGATCATGGTGGACCACATGAGGAGCTCGACCATCGTGCTCGCCCTGTGCAACAAGACTCTCCAGAAGCTCTATCTCCAAGAAGGCCTGAACTGGAAGAGCAGGCCACTTTTCGCGTACGAGAGGCAGGACAAGAACGTTTTGGACTTTGTCGAGGCCCGTGTCTGGTCATCGGTGCGAGATGGCATGCCAATGGTTTCGTTCTTGCTCCGTGAAGTGCTTGAATCTGGCCCTCCGCAGGTCCAGCTCATCACGTTTCCCATCCAAATGGGGTATGGCATGGACCTGGCTGAGGCGCACTTTGACATCTTGAACTGCAAGACGTGGGGCGAGCTGGAGATGGAGGTTCGCAAGAAGAGCCAGCAGATGCGCTCCAAGGGCGTGCACCACTTCCGGATCCAGGCCGAGACCTTCAAGACTTCCCCCAGGACTGCCACTCTCGTGGATGGCCTGTTCAAGTTCCTGCGCCTCTCGAACAAGTACCAGGTCTACGAGACTCGTGTCTAGGCTGGCTTGGCTGGTGCATGCTGGTCAGGCTTGGCTGGCACGGGCTGGCACGGGCTGGCACGGGCTGGCTTGGCTGGTGCATGCTGGTCAGGCTTGGCTGGCACGGGCTGGCACGGGCTGGCACCGGCTGCCCTGGTTTGGACTTGCATGAAAAATTTCTAAGTGTCAAGTAAAGTCTAGATCAGCCCTCCTCATGTGTCTCTGGTTTTGCAGGAAGAGTTATAACACATTATACAAACACATCCCTTCACAAGGAACGTTCACAGCCAAATCCTAGACCACTAGACACCCGAAGCAAAATTTATTTCTGCTGTAATCGTATTGCTTCTATTAATGGATGCATGATCTGGTTTCTGTATTGGGGGTAGAGGGGTCTGGTAGTCTGGCTATAACTCTGGCTGCTCACGAACAGTTTTAAACATTATAAAATACAAACCCAACCAAATTATAATTAAATTTTGGTGTTGTGGCATGAAAGTAATTATAAACAGTTTTAAACATTATATGCTTCTCTCAAACTGTCACAAACCTGATCAAATTTGGATGGATGCCACAACAATTATAAATAGTTTTAAATTAAAATCATGGATGCCACAGGAATTTTAATTAGTTTTAAACAAATCATGGATGCCACAACCACTCCTCTCATGCAGTGCCTGACCAGCCAGACCCATCCAGCTACACATGGCATCCAGCCAGGCCTTGATGGTGGTGCCAGTGTCCAAGGCCAAGCCAATGTCCCTGCAGATTCTCGAAAGCCCAGACACTGTGGAGCCCCTCGTGGACTTCCTGAGGACCTCAACCTTCAAGCTTGCCTGCTGCAGCAAGAAGATGCTGGAGCTTTACGGCAAGGAGGCCAAGAGCTGGAGGAAGTATCCTGCCTTCTTGAAGGAGAACGAGGACCAAACAGTTGAGAGCACCTTGAACAGGGCACTCATGGATTACGAAATGCCTGTATTGATAACAGGCAGAAACCGTTGGAACAAGCCCTTTTTTTATCCGGGTCTGGAGGCTGGGCTCTTTGTCTATGCCAGCCAGGCAATCAGGACCAATGGAGAGAAGCAATTCTTTCTTGGATTCAAGCATAATGCAGAGAGGAAGTGGAGCACGATTGAGATGGAGGTCAGGAAAGTCTGCAAGCATCTTTCCTGCATGGGCTGCAAGAACTTTCGAATCTGTCTTATTGGGTTTATCGAGCGCAACAACCCAAGCACTGGTGAATTTGAAAGGGTGCTTATCACTGAAGTCATCCCTCTCTTGGAGGCTAATGCCTGAACTTTTCTCCAAGTCCAGAGTCCATCAGCCCGCCTCAAGTTGGCATGACTGTTCACGAAGGGCCAGACTGGCGTGAAGAGTCACGAAGGGCCAGAAGAGAGCCTGTCTCTTCACGCATTGAATGAATCGTTGTGATATCCAAAAGTGTCTCTGGTTTTGCAGGAACAGTTATAAACATTATACAAACACATCCCTTCACAAGGAACGTTCATAGCCAGAATCCTAGACCCCACTAAACACCCGAAGCAAACTTTATTTCTGCTGTAATCATATTGCTTCTATAAATGGATGCATGCTTTGGTTTCTGGCTTGGGGTAGGGTGGTCTGGGAGTCTGGCTATAACTCTGGCTGCTCATGAACAGTTTTAAATATTATAAAATACAAATCCAAACATTTTATAATTACTTTTTTGTCTTGTGGCATCCCAGCAATTATAAACAGTTTTAAACATTATATGCTTCTCTCAAACTTTGCACAAACCAGATCAAACTTGCATGGATGCCACAACAATTATAAATAGTTTTAAATTAAAACTCTGGATGCCACACGAATACGGGACTGCCACAACCACCCCTCACATGCAGTGCCAGCCCAGCCCAGCCCATCCAGCCAGCCAGACAGACAGCTAGCCAGTCATGGCATCCAAGCGTGTCCAGCCAGCCAGGTCATGCATGTCCATCTATGCTGCCAAGCCATCCAGCCCCAGCCAGGCACTGACAGTGGTGCCAGTGCCCAAGGCCAAGCCAATGTCCCTGCAGATCCTGGAGAGCCCAGACATTATGGAGTTGCTGGTGGACTTCCTGAGGAGCAGGACCTTCATGCTGGCCTCGTGCAGCAAGAAGATGCGCGAGCTCTACGGCGAGGAGGCCAAGAGCTGGAAGTCCCTTGCCCTGTTTTCTAGGTAGTTATCCTCATACATCAAGAAATTTACCTGCCTTTGATGAGAATTTATTCAAGTTATATTTGTTTTGCAGAAGGAACCTGTACATGAGGGTGGACCTTACAATGTACAAGGTCTTCATGAACCACGAGCTCCCTTCCTGGAGGAATTTTCGGTATGCATGAATCTTACTTTCATGAAATCTTGTGGAAGACTTGACAGTGCTTGCATTTCAGATACAAGCACCACCTGCCCTTCTACTTTCCCGGCATGCGCGTGGGGCTCTCGATCTCATCCAGCCAGGTCGTGAGGGGGGACAAGGAAACCCAGTACTTCCAGGAGTACAACCCGGATCCAAGGCTGGCATGGGGCTCGTTTGAGCGCGAGGTCAGGAGGCTGTGCAAGGAGCTTCGTGACAAGGGCATCAAGGACTTCAGGATTGAGCTCGTCTCGTACAGGGCCTTCTTCAAGCCTGAAGTGAACAGGATGGCCAATATCCTGATCACCAGCCCCATCCCTCTGTATGTGAAGCTGGCCTGACTCAGGACTGGCTCCTTCTGGATTCAAGTCAAGACTGGCTCCAAGTCCAGAGTTCATCAGCCCTCCTCAAGTGGGCATGACCCTTCGTGAAGGGCCAGAAGAGCTTGCCTCTTCACGCATTGAATGAATCGTT
>Ga0304730_1002028_pt1 | contig 14811 bp, 7 predicted proteins | sample M_130628_MF_Meta_FD_190474 | JGI IMG/M metagenome (GOLD analysis project Ga0304730, IMG submission 190474) | Freshwater microbial communities from Lake Montjoie, Canada to study carbon cycling - M_130628_MF_MetaG (v2) (version 2) | ecosystem: Environmental > Aquatic > Freshwater > Lake | place...
ATGTGGTGGGGGATCGGCCCCATGTTGTCGAAGAACTTCGAATAGACCGGCCACTTCTTGTAGCGGTCCCAGATCGCCTTCCCGACGAGTTTCGCGCCCCCCTCGCTGACGGCGTCCCGCAGCATGAACCGCTCGCCGTCAAACACGCACCACGACAGCCCCTCGTCGGGCACACGGCCCTCGTTGGCGGCCTCGGTCGTGCTGGCGAACCAGCGCTCGTCGATGCCGCCGCGGTCGAGACCGTAGGAGTAGTAGTCGTCGGGGTGGAGGCGGACCCGCTTTCCTGGATGGAGAAAGCTTCGCGGCACCCAGGTCGGTGAGAGCCGGAGTATGCCCTTGCCGGCAGTCAATGCCTTGTCGAGGGCGGAGCCGACGTTCTTGGCTTCGGGAAGCTTGGCGGAGGTGCGGGAAGCGGTGGCGGTGGCCATGGAAAACCCCTGTCGTGGACACATGGAACTGAGACAAGAAGTTGTACGAATCCCGGGAAAGCCCCGCAAGCAGCGGCTGGCTAGGCGAGAATGTCGGGGATCACGCTGCCGCCCACGTCGGTGAGCCGGAAGTTGCGGCCGTTGTGCCGATAGGTCAACTGTTCATGGTTGATTCCGAGGAGATGCAGCAGCGTGGCGTGCAGGTCGTTGACGTGCACCTTGTTTTCCACCGCCTTGTAGCCGAAGGGATCGGTCGATCCGTAATGGAAGCCTCCCTTCACACCGCCGCCGGCCAGCCAGATCGTGAAGCCGCCGGGGTTGTGGTCGCGGCCGGTGCCCCCCTGCGAGTCGCTCGTGCGGCCAAACTCGCCCCCCCAGATCACCAGCGTGTCTTCCAGCATGCCCCGCGCCTTGAGATCGGCCAGCAACGCGGCCGCGGGCCGGTCGGTGGCCAGCCCGCACTCGCGGTGGTTGGTCTCGATATTCGAGTGGCCATCCCACGGCACGTCATCGACACTGCCGTCGCCCCCAACGCCTTTACCGGCGAAGATCTGTACGAATCGCACGCCCCGCTCGAGCAGCCGCCGCGCGGTGAGGCACTGCTTTGCGAATACCTTGCATTTCGGATCCTCGGTGCCGTAGAGGGCGTGCGTGGCCTGCGACTCTTGCGCGAGATCGATCGCCTCCGGGGCCGCCGTCTGCATCCGGTAGGCCAGTTCGAAGCTGGTGATCCGGGCCGCGAGGTCGGCCTGCGTCGGCCGGGCGGCCGCGTGTGCGCCATTGACTGCGGCGAGGAGATCAAGCTCCGCCCGTTGCGCGCCGAGCGACTGTCCCTGTCGGAGCGACAGATTATCGATCGCCACCGGACGCCGCGCGTCGATGGCCAGGGCCTGATGGCTCTTCGGCAGGAAGCCGGCCGACCAGATCTGGTCATCGCCCCGCGGCTTCCGCTCGTGCATGACGACGAAGCTCGGCAGGTTGTCGTTCATCGTGCCGAGTCCGTAATCGAGCCAGGCCCCCATGCTCGGCATGCCGGGGCGGTTGAGCCCGCACATCAGTTCCATGGCAGCAGGGGCGTGGTTGTTGGCCCGCAGGTGCATCGAGTGGATGAAGGTCATCTCATCCACGTGCTGCGAGAGGTGCGGGAAAATGTCGCTCACCCACGTGCCCGACTGTCCGTGCTGGGCCCACTTGAAGGGGCTCGCCAGGCACTTGCCGCTGGTCTGGAAGAAGCCGACCTGCTGATCGGCGCCCGGCAATGGCTCTCCCGACCGTGCCTGGAGTTCCGGCTTGTAATCCCAGGTGTCGACCTGCGAGGGAGCGCCCGTCATGAACAGCCAGATCACCCGTTTTGCCCGCGGCGCATGGTGCGGCAGGGTGGGTATGGCGGAACCCGTACTCGTATTCGCGGCCGTGTCGCGGCCGAGCAGCGACGCCAGCGCCAACGCCCCGAAGCCGAGACCGGAGTTCGAGAGAAACTGCCGGCGGGCCGGCAGGAGCAGTTCGCCGATCGAGGGAGTGTTGTTAGTCGACATAGAGAAACTCGTTGAGACAGAGCATGAGATGACAGGCATCGGCGAGCGCCGCCTGTCGCTGCGATTCGTCGCCCCCTGCGGCCTCTTCGCGGGCGGCAAGGAAGCCAGTGAAGCGGGCGGCTTCATCTGGCGAAGGCGGCCGCGACAGGACAACTTGGAAGCAGTATTCGACCAGCTTGTTCTCGTCGTCGCCTGAGGCCTTACGGGCCCGTTCCGCCAGTCCATCGGCCGCCGACCGCACGAGCGGATCGTTCATCATCGTCAGTGCCTGGGTCGGCACGGTCGCAATCCCGCGGGCCCCGATCGATTGGATCGGCTCCGGCTGGTCGAAGACTCGCAGAAAAGCCTCTGGTTCGCTGCGTTTCACCCGCATGTAGATGCTGCGTCGCGGGACACTCGCGCCCACGACACTCGGCCCATACATCGCCGTGTCGAGTCGGCCCGAGACAGCCAGCAGGGCATCGCGAATCACCTCCCCCTCGAGACGCACGGGGCGGCGATGCCAGACGAGTGTGTTGTCGGGATCCTGCGTTCGACGGGCCTCGTCGACCGTGCCCGATTGCCGGTAGGCGGCACTCGTCACGATCAGTCGATGGATGCTCTTGAGGCTCCAGTTCTGCTCCACGAGCCGCGCGGCCAGCCATTCGAGAAGCTCCGGGTGCGTCGGCTTCTCCCCCTGTGTGCCGAGGTCGTTCGGCGTGGCCACGATGCCGCGGCCAAAGTGGTGGTGCCAGAGACGGTTGACGATCACGCGGGCAGCCAGTGGACCGGCGCCTTGGTCCACGTCGCTGACGAAGGCGGCGAGGCCCAAACGGGAGTCGAGACGGGAATCGGGCGATGGGGTCGCAGCTGATCCCTCCAGGAGCCGGGCTTCGGCATCATCCGCGGCGATCGCGGCCAGCACGAAACCAGGGGACGCCCTGCCCTTCTTTCGGCCCACCTCGCCCCGGGCAAGGACGAACACATCCTGGCTTCCGCTGGTGACCGACTGGCCGTTGCCCGAGACATACCAGGGGCCGTTCGTGGCGGCATACACCTGCAGAAGGTTCGGCTTCGGCTCCTTGGCATCGATCGCGTCAAGGTCTGCCATCACCCGTTCGGCATCGGTATCAAAGCGACGGAACCAGCGGAGCACCTCACGGGCCATGCCGTCATCGGCGAGATCGCGTCCTGGGCTGCGTGCCAAATCGAAGAGCGTCGCGATCTCATGGGCGGCCTGTGGCGCGGCGGCTGCGGTCAGCTCGGCTGGCTGTGGTGATGTCGCGGCGGCCAGACGAAACCGTGCCAGACCGTGTTGGTCGGCCTGGAACATGAGTTCGACCGTGATCTGCGTGCCACCGTCGAAGCCAATCGGCTGGTCGAAGGCAAACACCGCAGCATGGTCCCTCCCGGGCTGGCCACCGACAGCCCAGCCAGACGACGCATCGTCATCGACGGCCTTGTCGAGTTCGAAGCCAGGCTCCTGAAAGCTCGTGGCCGCCGCCTGCAGCTTCGGGGTGACGGGCTTGCGTTCTGGGGCGGCGACGAGCGGCGAAGCCGTGACCTTGAGCGTCGTCAGTCGGAATGCGCCATCCGGGCCGGTGCCTGGCCCTCCCCCAGGCGAAGACGGGCTGGCCAGAGCTTCCAACCGCAGGCCTGTGAGCCCCTTCTGGTGGGTGCGGAACGTGAGCGTGTAGGTGTCGTTCCCCTCATGTTTTCCTGAGGCCGTCACCGCGTCTCCGGCCTCCTCGACGAGCGTCGCCTTGGCGGCCTTCAGCGACTGCGGGTCGAGTGTCTGCCAGGCGGCGAACGCTTCTCTGACGGCATCGCCCGCGAGCCATCGGCCGATCCGCGCCGACAACTCCTCCTGACGGAAACGGTCGGTTGCCGCAGCGATCGGTGCCCTGGTCGCCAGCCAGGCATCATGGCTTTTCTTCGTCGCGGCGGGGTTGGGGTCGATGGCCTGCTCCTGCTGCACAGCCTTCCCCAGACACGCAATCAGCGCGTAGTAGTCGCGGTGAGCGATCGGATCGTATTTGTGGTCGTGGCAGCGGGCACAGCCGATCGTCATGCCGAGCACGCTCGAGCCGAGGGTCGCCACCATGTCGTCAAGCTGGTCGTAGCGGATCGGCTCCACCGTTTTGGCGGTGACCTGGCCGGGATAGGGACCGGCCACGAGGAAGCCGGTAGCGCTTGTCGCTTCGTAGTCACCGGGCTTGATCAGGTCGCCGGCCAACTGCAGTCGCAGGAACTCGTCGTAGGGCATGTCTGCGTTGAACGCCTTGATGACGAAGTCGCGGTAATGAAAGGCACCGCCACGGTCTGCGTCGAACTCGTAGCCGCCGCTCTCGCCGTACCGCACCGTGTCGAGCCAGTGGCGGGCCCAGCGTTCGCCGAACCGTGGGCTGGCCAGCAGCCGATCGACGAGCTGTTCGTAGGCATCGGGCGACTCGTCGGCGAGAAACGGCTGCAGTTCCTCGGGTGTGGGCGGCAGGCCGATGAGGTCGAAATAAACACGCCGAGCCAGCGTTTCCTTCATGACGGCAGGATTCGGCCCGATGCCGGCAGCCTCCTGCTTGGCGAGGATAAAGCGGTCGATGTCGTTCGCGACCCATGCCGTGTCGTTCACAGCGGGGGGTGAGACAGGGCCGAGCCGACGATACGACCAGTGTTGCCGACCCGCCTCGACGTCGATCGTGCGTTCGTCGACCGTGGCTGCGGGCTCTTCCCGCGGATCGGGCGCGCCCATGTCGATCCAGGTCTCGAAGTCGGCAATCACCGCGTCCGGGAGCTTGCCGGCCGGCGGCATTTCGAAGCCGTCGTATTTGATCGCGGCGAGCAGCAGGCTGTCGTCCCGCTTGCCCGGCACCACTGCGGCGCCACTCTCGCCCCCCTTGGCCATCCCCTCGCGGGAATCAACGAGCAGGTTCGCCTTGAGCTTGCCAGAGCGGAGGGCATCGGCCGAGTGGCATTGGTAGCAGTGTTCCGCGAGCACAGGCCGGATCTTTGATTCGAAAAAGGCGATGCCTTCGGGGCTAGGCGAAGCCTGAGCAATGCCGCCACAGGCAACCACCACCGTCATGGCGACGGAGAGCGAGCAGACGCGTCGTACGAGACTGTCATCAATCCGCATCATGCTGGACCTTGCCATCGGGAGACGTGCCACTTCCCGAGCCTTCCTCTCAAGCCTCATATTCTACTCCATCGGTCGAGTCGGCCAAAAACAATCGGTTTTCGGGACCGCCGGGCGGGGTCGGTCTTTCTGCTGCTAGACTCACGGGAGTTTCGCCCTTGCAAGTGTCGTCATGTCGCAGACTTTTTTTCAGATCACGAACACGGTCGCCCTTCTGGCGTGGATCGGGCTCCTCGTTTTTCCGGGCCGGCGGCTTGTGTCGCATCTGCTCTGCGCGACCGTCATCCCCGGCCTCTTGGCCGCCTGCTATGCCGCCGTGATCGGCTGGAAGCTCTTTCAGAACGGCCCGCCGCCGGGCGACGTGATGACGATCGACGGCCTCCGCGCGGTGTTTGCCGACGACTGGGTCTTCGCCGCCGCCTGGGCCCACTACCTCGTCTTCGACATGGTGGTCGGCGCCTGGATCGCGCGGGATGCCGTTCGCTTGGGCATCCCCTGGCCGCTCCGCACAGTCGCTCTTCTGCTCACGTTTCTCGCGGGCCCGGTTGGGTTTTTGATCCACCTTGTGACGCGGTTCCTGCTGCGGCGGGCAGTCGCGACCGATGGCGACGCAGTCACCCGATGATCTGCTCGGCGAGCTTCTGCACGGAGAGCGGCGCCGAGCCCTCCGCCTTGTTGTTGATCGTGATGAAGACGTCGCGGCCGGCGGCGGCCGCCGCGCGGGCCAGCCGGGACAGAGCCGCTCGACTCGGAACGTCCTCTTCCATGAGCCGGTTGAACGGAAAGTAATCCGCCTTTGCATCCTCGTAGCTGCGGCCGGCATGGAGGTTCCAGCGGGCGACGAGCGGCTGGCGTGCGCCATGCTGCGTCAGTCCAAAGACCTCCGCCTGTTCGTCCACGGGTGGCATTCGCGCATGCACCGCGAGGCAGGGCACGGCACCGGCATCTTCGAGCGACCGTGCAAACCCTTCGCAGACGAGTTGTGGGTCGCGGACCTCGACGGCGTAGAGCGGTCCACGTGGCAGCACGGCCATGAAGGCCGCGATCCTCGCCGCGACTTTCGGCATGTCGGACAGGAGCCGGCGGCCGAGCGGCGGAAACTGGAAGACGAGCGGTCCGGCCTTGGAGCCAAGCCCGTCGATGGCGGGGCGAATGAACGTCGTGGCGGCTGCCGTTGCATCGAGGAAGAGAGGATTGTCGCGGGCGGCCTCACCCGAGCCGGGCTTGCGCACGACAGGATCGGTGATCGCGGCCGGCGCTTTCACGACGAACCGGAAGTGAGCCGGCACCTGCGAGGCGTAGCGGCCGAACTCGTCCTGCGAGAGCGGCGCGTAGAACGTGCGGTCGAGGCTCACCGTGCGAAAGAGCGGATGCGCCGCATAGGCGGCCAGTCCATGTCGTGCGAGCGTTTGTTCATTGGCCGGCTTCCCGTTTCGGGCTGCGTAGACAAGACCCGTCCAGCCTGGAAACGACCAGCTCGACGTGCCCAGGTGGATCCGCTGTGGGAGCGTCGTACCGAGGGCCGTCACGGCCTGGTCCACCATGGCCGGATCGATCGCATCGACGTCGGCGAAGAGCGGCAGTTGTTGGTGCGGCATGGAAAGGCTGGAAAAGCAGGCGGAGAGAAACGGAAAAGTGTGCGACCGGGCTGAAACCCTATCATGAGGGCCGCATGGCGGCGGCGCACGCAGCCTGTCAGGTGCATGGGAGCGTATGAATCAGTCCACTTCAACACGACATTTCGCGGCACTTGCAGACCGCCTCGAGGGTGACCTGCTCGTTGACGACCTCGCGCTGACGATCTATTCCACCGATGCGTCGGAGTATCAGGAGCGGCCGCTGGCCGTGGCGATTCCCAAAACCGAGGCTGACGTCCGCGAACTCGTACGGTTTGCCGCAGCGGAACGGATCGGACTGATTCCCCGCGCCGCAGGCACGTCGCTGGCCGGGCAGGTGGTCGGAAGCGGAATCGTGGTCGATGCCGGCCGGCATCTGAACCGGATTCTGGAGGTCGACGTCGAACGCCGCATCGCCCGCGTCCAGCCCGGCGTCGTCCGCAACTCGCTCAATCAGCACCTCGCGCCGCTCGGGCTCTTCTTCGGCCCCGAAACCTCCACCGCATCCTGGGCGATGATCGGCGGCATGGTGGGCAACAACTCCTGTGGCTCGAACTCGATCGCTTATGGCTCGACCCGCGACCATCTGATTCGCGCGCGGGGCTTTCTTGCCGATGGCTCCGAGGTGACGTTTGGCCCGCTCTCAGCCGAGGAGTTTGCGGCGAAGTGCGCCGGGCCCGATTCCCTCGAGACACGCATCTATCGTGAGATCCGCGACCTGCTGGGCATCCCCGCCAATCGCCAACTGATCCGCGATTCCTATCCGCGGCCCGAGGTCACCCGTCGCAACACGGGCTACGCCCTCGACGCCCTCATGGATGCGTCCTGGTTTGCTGCCGACTTCGACAGCGATAGTCCGCGGTCGTTCAATTTCTGCCGGCTCCTTGCCGGCTCCGAAGGCACGCTCTTCTTCGGCATGGAGTACGAGCTGAATCTGATCCCCCTGCCTCCGCCTGGAGCGCTGCTCATCGTGCACTGTGCGACGGTCGACGAGGCGCTCCAGTCCACGCTCGTGGCGATGCGACATCGTCGCAGGCCGGAGACGGATGCCGCGTCTGCAGACGCCTGTCTGCTCACCGGATGCGAACTGATCGACAAGAAGATCCTCGACTGCACGAAGGACAATGCCGAACAGGCCCGCAACCGGTCGTTCGTGGTGGGCGACCCCGGCGCGGTGCTGGTGGTGGAGATGAAGCACGCCGACAGGGGCATCGTGGCGGCGAAGCTCCGCGAGATCGAGGACGAACTCCGCGGTGCCGGCCTTGGCTACGCCTACCCCCTTCTCTTCGGAGCCGAAGGTGACAGGGTGTGGGAGCTGCGCCGAGCCGGACAGGGGCTCGTGAACAACGTGCCGGGCGACGCCAAGCCTCGCGAGATCGTCGAAGACACCGCCGTGGCCGTCGAGGATCTGCCGGCCTACATCGCTGAGTTCGACCGGCTGCTGTCTGAGAAATATGGCATCGACTGCATTCATTACGCCCACGCGGGCGCAGGCGAGCTGCATCTCCGTCCGCTCTTCGACCTGCGGACCGCCGAGGGGCTGGCGATGTTTCGCGGCGTGGCGACCGACGTGGCGGCACTCGTGAAGAAGTACCGCGGGAGCTTGAGCGGCGAGCATGGCGATGGCCGGCTCCGCGGCGAATTTATCCGCACGATGGTGGGTGACGAATGTTTCCAGTTGCTCGTGCGGGTGAAGCGGCTGTTCGACCCGCAGGGAATTCTCAATCCCGGCAAGATCATCGACACGCCGCCGATGGACACGACTTTAAGGATCCTGCCGGGGGAGCCCGAGCCGCATCACGACACGGTGTTTCGGTTCGCGGACACCGGGGGCGTGCTCCGCGCGGCGGAGAAGTGCACGGGCGTCGGCCAGTGCCGCAAGTCGGCGACGATGGGGGGCACGATGTGCCCCAGCTACATGGCAACGAGGGATGAGCAGCACACCACGCGGGCCCGGGCCAACGTGCTGCGGCAGGCGCTTTCGTCGACCCGTGAGGCGGCTGATCCATGGGCCCGCCCCGAGATTGCTGGCGTCATGGATCTCTGCCTCTCCTGTAAGGCCTGCAAGAGCGAGTGCCCATCGAATGTCGACATGGCCCGCCTCAAGGCCGAGTGGGAACAGCACCGGCACGACGCCAGCGGTGTGCCGCTCCGCAGCCGGCTGATTGCGGGATCAGCCGCCGCCATGCGGTGGGCGAGCATCGCGCCGTGGGCCTACAACTTCGCCGTGTCAGCACCGGGTATTTCCTCGCTCCTGAAGCGTCTGATGGGTTTCGCAGCCGGCCGTTCGCTCCCGCACCTGCACGGCACCACGCTCTCAGCCTGGCTCCGGCAACGCCACCACACCGCCCAGACACGCCCGGCACCGAACGGCCGCGTGCACCTGTTTGTGGATGAGTTCACTGACACCCTCGACATGCCGCTGGGTATCAAGACGGTGGAGTTGCTCGAGTCTCTCGGCTATGAGGTGATCGTTCCCCGCCACGTCGACAGCGGTCGGGCCCAGATCTCGAAGGGGCTCCTGCGTGAGGCACGCACGCTGGCCAGTCGCAACGTCGAATGGCTCGATACGGTCGTCACCGACGATGCGCCGCTGGTCGGCATCGAGCCCTCGGCGATTCTCGGGTTCCGCGACGAGTATCCCGACCTTGTGCCGGAGTCGCTCGCCGTGGCCGCGAAGCGGCTGGCATCCTGCACGTTCCTCATCGACGAGTTCTTCGCGCGCGAGGCGACCCGTGGTCGGATCACGGCAGATTCATTCACCACCCAGACGCGGCAGATCAAGCTCCACGGCCACTGCCATCAAAAGGCACTTTCGTCACTCGCCACCACGGTGCAGGCGATCTCTCTGCCGCGAAACTACTCGGTCGAGGTAATTCCCAGCGGCTGTTGCGGCATGGCCGGCTCGTTCGGCTACGAGCGGGAACATTTTGAGCTGTCGATGCAGATCGGCGAACTGGTGCTCTTTCCGGCGGTGCGCGAGGCCGAGGACGACGTGCTCATTGCCGCACCGGGCACGAGCTGTCGCCATCAGATCAAGGATGGCACCGGTCGCACGGCCCTGCACCCGGTCGAAATCCTGCACGCGGCGCTTCGTAGCTAAATCGCAGCTGGGGGTCGGTGGAAGCCGGAGCGAGTTGGGCTATCCTGCCCCCGAGTCGAAGCCACTCCGCCGCCGGGGCGGCGGACACAGTCGTGGCACCGCCCCCGGCGGGTTGGGCCGCCGGACGTGTGTCGAAGAGCGCGATCAGGGCTTCCCAACGCAGACGAGCTTCTCTTTCCGTGTGTCGCCCGAACCGGTGGCGATGCGAAAATAGAGTCGGTCACCACAGATCACGGGCGTTGTCCACGCCTCGTCGCCAAGCTGGTTGACGCCCAAGGATTCAAAACGCTCCGGCATGGCACGGAAGATGTGCGTCTGCCCCGACTCGTTCGTGACGAAGATCGTGTCGTCGAGCAGCACGGGCGAGCCGCTGAAATTGCCCCCCAATCGCTGCTTCCACTTTTCTTTGCCGGTGGCCGACTCCCAGCAGACTGCGATGCCGGCATCGAGCACCCCGTAGAGGTGGCCGGCATGGTGAATCAGCGAGGGCACATATTCCCGCTCACCGTTCTCCCAGTCGATCTTTGCAGTTCCGTCGGCGCGGACGGCTGCGATGTGGTTTCTCGGATAGCCGCCCGACGAGAAGACCCGTTCGCCGTCGGTGACGGGCGTGGTGACGCACTCCGTCGTGGACCCCTCCCGCTCCCAGAGCGTATCGCCCGTGGCCGGATCGTAGCTGATCACCTTATCGCAGCCGATCAGGATCAACTGATCACGTCCGAAGAGGTGAAACACGACCGGCGACGAGTAGTTCGGTGTGGGAGGTCGCTGCTGCTTCCAGACGATATTTCCAGTGCGGCGGTCAAGGGCGGCAACAGCCCCGCCTCCCTTGTGGTCGGCCGACACCAGCACGGTGTCTTTATAAAGGAATGGCGAAGCCCCATAGCCCTGATGGATGAGATACTCACAGAGCTTTGTCTGCCAGACCTCGTTGCCGTCGAGTGACAGGGCGGTGATGACCACGGCATCGGAGTTTGGAAAAGCAACGAAGAGCCGCTCACCGTCGCAGGTGACGGAGCTGGATGCGCCGGTCGAACGTTCGTGCTTCCGCATCGCGCCTTTTGTATGGACCTGCTTCGACCAGACGAGCTTCCCTGTGCCGCGATCGAACGCGTAGACCGACTGGCTGCCCGTGGGTTCGTCGCAGCTCGTGAGGTAGACGCGGTCGCCGACGACGGTGGGCGAACTTGAGCCCCGTCCTGGCACGTCAGCCGCCCAGACCATGTTCTCCGTATCGGACCAGGTCAGCGGTACCGCCTGTTTGGCCGCAGCGTGGCCGTCATGGGATGGCCCACGCCACCCGGGCCAGTCACGGTTCCCAATCGCGAGCGTGGCCGTGCTGGACGGCGCGGGCGGTGCGGCAGCGGCCGGGAGGAGCAGCCATAGCACCACGACCGCAGTCGCGAGCGCGGAGAGAGGCCCACGGCGGACATTGATGCGATTCATGCGAGCTTCCTGAGGAGAGGCATCATCGACTCGCCGAACAGGCTGGAGATGGCTCTTGCTGTGGCGCGAACGGAGCTTCATAGTATTGCCGTGATGAGGAACAGGAAAAGAGGACAGGGAATCAGGAGCTTCGACCATGGCAAAAGGCGTTCGTGCGACACGGCGGGGATTTCTCGGCAGTGCTACCGCCGGTGCTGCGGCTGCCGCCACCAGCGGTATGGTCCCGTACGTGCCCTGGGCGGCCACTGCCTTTGCCAACAACGATGCCAATGACCGCCCACGGATCGGCTGCATCGGCACAGGCTCGATGGGGCTTGGTGACGCGATGGGGCATGCGGAGTTTGGCGACATTCTCGCCGTCTGCGATGTCGACATGGATCGGGCCGATCGGGCCAGGTACGACGTGCGGATCGGCAAGGGCAAGGCCGACGCCTATGGCGACTACCGCAAGGTGCTGGAGCGGCCCGACATCGACGTCGTCAGTATCGTCACCACCGACCACTGGCATGTGAAGATCGCGATCGAGGCCCTCCAGGCCGGCAAGCACGTCTTCTGCCAAAAGCCGCTCTCGCTGACGCTCGAAGAGAACCAGCTCGCCAGGGCCGCCGCAGAAAAATTTCCGAATCTGCAGTTCTTCATCGGCACGCAGCAGCGTTCAGACAAGGACCTCTTCCTGCGGGCGGTGAACATCGTCCACAAGGGACTGCTCGGTGACATCCAGCGGGTTACAGCCGGGATCAACGGTAGCCCCACCGGTGGGCCGTTTCCAATTGAGAATCCGCCTGGCGGTCTCAACTGGGATATGTGGCTTGGCCAGGCCCCCAACGTTCCCTTCCGCAACCGTCGCTGCCACTATGAATTCCGCTGGTGGTACGAATACTCTGGCGGCAAGTTCACCGATTGGGGCGCGCACCACATCGACATCGCGCAGTGGGCGCTCAAGGAGGATGCGAAGGGCAAGGGGCCGATCGAGATCAATGGCGTCGATGCTCGGCATCCCGTGCCGTTCAGGATGGGCTATCCGACCGTCGATGATGAATACAACACGGCCTACAACTTTTCAGTGCCGTGCAGGTTTGCCAGCGGCACGGAACTGATCGTGACCAGCCGCGGCGACAACGGCATTCTCTTCGAGGGCTCCAAGGGTCGGCTGTTCGTGAATCGCAGCAAGATCACCGGGACACCGATCGATGAGAATTGGGACAAGGACCGGTTCGGTGACGATGACCTCAAGTCGCTCTATAAAGGCAAGCCGGCAGAGGGGCACAAGCAGAACTTCTATCGCTGCATCCGCGAAGGCGGCCTGCCCGTGTCGGACGTCTATAGTCACGTGATTACCATGAACACCTGCCACCTGGCGGCGATCGCAGCCCGCCTGGGACGGACAATCAAGTGGGACCCTGCCACGGAAACCATCGTGGGCGACGAGCAGGCGGCCGCGATGGCCTCGCGAAAACCCCGCGAAGGTTTCGAAATCCCCAGGGTGTAGGCCCCAATTTCCTGCTTCGGCCGGAAACGGACGATAAAGTAGGAGAGGATAGATCCGCCGATCGACCCGCGGGCGGTGCTCGTGGGGCCCACGTCGGGCTGGTGCTGTGGCACGCCCGATGGCGAAGCGGGTGTTTTCCAGAGGACTGATCCAATGGTGCACAGCGTTGCCTTCCGGCTATGCCACACGATATGTCTGACGGCAGCGTATTGCCTGACCGCGTCGGTGGCGTTGTCGGAGACGGTGTCGTACACCCGCGACATCAAGGGCATCCTGTCCAACCGCTGCGTGCGATGCCACGGCCCGGATGCCGGTTCCCGACAGGGGGGCGGCGACGGTGGCCTGCGGCTCGACACCTTCGCGGGAGCCACGGCCGACCTGGGAGACCATGCCGCGATCGTGCCGGGCAGGCCTGAGGAGAGCGAGATCATCGCCCGGATCACCTCCGACGATCCCGACTTCGTGATGCCGCCGCCCGACTCTGGTGAGCGACTGCCGGCGAAGCAGGTTGAACTCTTGAAACGCTGGATCGCTGCCGGTGCGACCTATGAGCCGCACTGGGCATATGTCACGCCGCAGCGGCCCCCCCTGCCCACCGTGAAGGATGCAGACTGGCCAAAGAACGACATCGATCGGTTCATCCTGGCGCGGCTCGATGCGGAGGGGCTCACGCCGCAGCCCGAGGCCGACCGGGCGACGCTGGCCCGCCGTCTCGCCCTTGATCTCACGGGCCTGCCGCTGAGTCCTGAGGAGGTCGACGCCTTCATCGCAGACCCGGCTCCCGATGCGGTGGAAAAACTCGTGGACCGGCTCCTCGCCCATGATGGCTTCGGCGAGCACATGGCGAGGCAGTGGCTCGATCTCGCCCGCTATGCCGACAGCGCCGGCTACGCCGACGATCCGCCGCGGACAATCTGGGGCTGGCGGGATTGGGTGGTCAGAGCGTTCGATGCCAACATGCCCTTCGACGAGTTCACGATTCGCCAGATCGCCGGCGATCTCCTGCCGCAGGCGACACTCGACGACCGCATCGCCACCGGGTTTCACCGCAACACGCTGACCAATAGCGAGGGCGGCACGATCGACGAGGAGTTTCGTTCGGTGGCGATCGTCGACCGCGTGAACACCACGATGAGCACCTGGATGGGTACGACGATCGCGTGTTGCCAGTGCCACGACCACAAGTACGATCCTCTCGCACAGCAGGAATACTTCGGCCTCTACGCGATCCTGAACAACACGGCCGACGCCGATCTCAGGGAAGAGACCCCACTGGTCCAAATTCCCTGGGAGCCTGTCGATACGCGGCGAGCGAAGATCGAACAGAAGATCGCCGAGATCGAGTCGCGGATTCCGCCGCCGGCGGAGGGGGCCATCGAGCCACCGGAGTTTCGGCCGGCCCGCGACTTGGTCGCCGGCCTGCGGAAGAAGTTCGACGCCGAGAAGCCGATGACCGTGCCTGTGATGGAGGAACTCGCCGGCGACAAGCGGCGGGTCACGAAGCTCCAGCATCGTGGCAATTGGCAGGATCTCGGGCCTGAGGTGGCCGAAGGTGTGCCGGCTGTGTTCCCCAAGGCAGAAGTGCCAGAGGGGGGCCGGCTCGATCGGCTCGTGCTGGCGAAGTGGCTTGTCGATCCGCGGAATCCGCTCACCGCCCGCGTTGTCGCCAACCGGCTCTGGGAGCGGCTCTTCGGCATCGGCATCGTGTCGACGAGCGAGGAATTCGGCAGCCAAGGCGAACTGCCGAGCCATCCGGAATTGCTCGACTGGCTGGCCTGCGAACTGGTCGACCGCGGCTGGGATACGAAGGCGCTGATTCGGCTCATGGTCACGAGCGCCGCCTACCAGCAGAGCTCGCGGGCCACGCCCGAACTGATCGCCCGTGACCCGGAGAACCGGCTCTTGGCCTGCGGGCCGCGGGTGCGGCTCTCGGCAGAGGTGATCCGCGATCAGGCCCTCGCCGCCGCGGGGCTTTTGTCGCGAAAGAAGGGTGGGCCGAGCGTGAATCCCCCGCAGCCCAACCTGGGGCTCAGTGCGGCGTTTGGCGGCGGCATCGACTGGCGGACGAGCGACGGGGAGGAT